>Ga0099364_10002522_pt1 | contig 26396 bp, 21 predicted proteins | sample TergutTh196P3_FD_73070 | JGI IMG/M metagenome (GOLD analysis project Ga0099364, IMG submission 73070) | Microcerotermes parvus P3 segment gut microbial communities from Pointe-Noire, Republic of the Congo - Th196 P3 | ecosystem: Host-associated > Arthropoda: Insects > Digestive system > Gut ...
GCTTGTCGGAGATGGCTTTTGTAGCGATGGAGAAGACGATAATGAAGGCATTTACCCATCTTCCTGAAATACAGGTTCCCACTCAAAAGAGGGAAAACAGGGCTCGCATCTTTCAAGTACGCATATATGAAGCTCCCAGTTTGACGGCTTCAAAGCGTAAAATAAAGATGTTCAACGAGGGCGGCGAAATAGCAATTTTCAAAAAGACCGGTTTGCAGCCGATACTTTTTGGAGAAACCATATCGGGCAAAATGATGCCTAACTTGGTTTATATGCTTGCGTTCGATGATTTTAACACTATGAGCGCAGCATGGGATACTTTCCGCAGCGACCCCGAATGGGCTGTGTTGAGAGACGACCCGTACTATGCTGAGACCGTTTCCCGTATCAACGACTGGATATGGACGCCTACGGCGTTTTCGCAGATTTAGTACCGCAGTGTGAATTTTAAGATAACAAATTTCGACAAGGGCAGCGCTGCACGTTGCGGCATCATTTCTACAGCGCATGGAGAAATAGAGACGCCCGTGTTTATGCCTGTTGGAACTCAGGGTACGGTCAAGGGTATTTGTCAGCGCGATTTGGCTTGTGATGCGCACGCGCAAATCATTCTCGGCAACAGTTATCATCTGTTTTTGCGTCCCGGGCTTGATGTTTTGCGCGGTGTGGGCGGGTTGCATCGTTTCATCGGGTGGGAGCATCCGATATTGACCGACAGTGGGGGCTTTCAGGTCTATTCGCTTTCCGATATTCGTAAACTAAGGGAGGACGGAACGGAATTTCGTTCGCATATAGACGGCAGCAAACTTTTTTTCACCCCCGAAAACGTTGTTGATACCCAGCGAATTATAGGCGCCGATATTATTATGGCTTTCGACGAATGTACTCCTTATCCGGCAGAGTTCGCTTATGCAAAACAATCGATGGAACGAACGTTGCGCTGGCTAAAGCGTGGAATAAAACGATTTGACGAAACACGACCGGAGTATGATTATGAGCAGTCTTTTTTTCCGATAGTTCAAGGCAGCGTATATCCCGAGCTTCGTCGCCGGTCGGCAGAAGAAACGTCTTTCGCCGATTGTCCGGGTAATGCTATCGGAGGCTTGGCAGTAGGCGAGCCGGCAGAGCAAATGTATGAGATGATTAATGTAGTGAACGATATTTTACCTGCGGATAAGCCGCGTTATCTTATGGGCGTTGGAACTCCTATCAACATACTGGAATCTATTGAATTGGGGGTAGATATGTTCGACTGCGTTATGCCAACCCGCAACGGACGCAATGGGACTATTTTTACCCGCCATGGCAAAATCAATATCAAGAACGAGAAATGGAAAAACGACTATTCGCCCGTAGAAGAAGGCGGCGCATCGTTTGTAGACGAAAAATATTCAAAGGCTTATCTTCGACATCTGATAATCTCCAAAGAAATTTTAGGCGTTCAGATTTCGAGTCTTCACAATATCGCCTTTTATATGTGGCTGACGCGGCAGGCGCAAAAAAAAATCAAAGAAGGCGTTTTTTCGCAATGGAAAAGAGAAATGATAACAAATTTATCGAATAGACCATGATAGCATTACGAAAACTAAAAATAGGTTCAATTGACCGTTACATCATAAGAAAATTTCTTGGAACATTCTTTTTTACGATAATGTTGTTAATCGTTATTGTTATCGTTTTCGATATTTCGGAAAGAATCGACAGTTTTATTGAAAAAAAGGCGCCACTAAAAGCTATCGCATTTGATTATTATCTCAACTTTGTTCCCTATTTTGTTTCGCTTTTCAGTTCGCTTTTTATTTTCATTTCCGTAATTTTTTTCACTTCCAAGATGGCTTACCAGAGCGAGATAATCGCCATTTTGAGCAGTGGTATCAGTTTCAGGCGTTTTTTGTATCCTTATTTTATTGGCGCCTGTTTTTTGGCGGCATTTTCATTTTTCATAAACGATTTTATAATGCCAACTGCCAATACTAAACGTCTTGAATTTGAGGACAAGTACATAAGGAATCCGGTCATTTTTCATGAGCGCAATGTGCACAAGCAGGTGGAACCGGGGCTGTTCGTCTATTTTGAATCGTTCAGCAACAGTTCCGAGACTGCGTTCCGTTTTTCGTTAGAACGCTTCAATGGCGACAAGATGACGTCAAAATTGATGTCGGAAAGCGCATTATGGAATAATGAGATGGAAAAATGGACTATCAGGAATTATTATATCAGAGATATTGATTCATTGGGGCGCGAAACGCTTCATATAGGCTCCAGCATAGACACAACTATCAATCTTCATCCCAGCGAATTTAAACGCAGAGCCGATAAGTTCATAGAAACGATGAGCATCGCAGAATTGAGAGATTTTATTGAAGAACTCAAGATGCAAGGCTCCGATAATATCAACCTTTTCCTGATAGAAATGCATAAACGAATAGCAGCGCCGTTTTCAACTTTTATCCTTACACTCATAGGCGTTTCACTATCAACCCGCAAAGTTCGCGGCGGGATAGGCATTCATATTGCTATAGGGCTGATAATCATTTTCCTTTACATACTTTTCATGCAGTTTTCAGCGGAATTCGCAACAAAAGGCAACCTGCATCCGGTGGCAGCCGCATGGGTTCCTAATATTATTTTTGGTTTCGTAAGCATATTTTTATACAAATTAGCGCCAAAATAATTTTGAATGATATCAATACTCGTCCTCGTTAAAGAAAAAATCGTCTTTACTTGGATAGTCGGGCCATATATCTTCTATATTTTCGTATATTTCGCCCTCGTCTTCAATTTCCTGCAAATTTTCGATAACTTCCAACGGAGCGCCCGACCTTGAGGCAAAATCAATCAACTCGTCTTTTGTTGCCGGCCAAGGCGCATCTTCTAACTTTGAAGCCAATTCTAAAGTCCAATACATATATAACTACTTAATAATTAAACAACTACTTTATTTTTTGGGACTGCGAAGATAATGAAAATTTTATAAAACAACAACAGGAAACCATTTTTTTGTAGAAATATTGAATTTTTTTGCAATTTTTTTCGACAAAACGAAAAAATAATCAGACAAGCGGTTGAAAAATTCGGTTACTTCCGTCGGCACGTCAAAATCTGCTTCAATCAGCGCAATTATATTTCGCTCGGCTCGCCTGCAAACTGTCCGCGCAACGTGACATTGCGACGCTACGACATGTCCGCCCGGAAGGATGAAACTGTCAGGCGGCTCCAATTTTTCGTCTATTTCGTCTATACATTGCTCCAACCGTTCGGTATCGGCTGTCGTTAATTGCGGGATTCTTTTTTTTACTTCTCCTTCGGCTGCTAATACCGAAGAAGCGGTCATCAGTCTGTCCAAAATCCACAACAAAAACTCTTTGTCATCTGCTTCCGTAAGCATATCCATCAGCAGCGCGGTGTGCGCCATCAGTTCATCAACTGCGCCATACGCCTCAATACGCGGGTGGTTCTTTGCCGCGCGTTTGCCTCCAATCAAGGAAGTTTGCCCCTTATCGCCTGTTTTGGTATAAATTTTCATTACTTAACCGAATAATTATACAAAAAATTATTATCGCTTGCAACAAACAAATTAAAATTGGCGCTTGTTCTGTCCAAACGTCCTATTGAGAACTGAGTGCTGCCTTTCAGGGGGAAGCCTGCGCTTAGTTTTCCCGCGCTGTCATACAGCAAAATTTGGTTGCTTTGCGGCAGCGCTATTCCTATTCGCTTGTCGTTTGCTGCAAATTCGTAGACAAGCGGTCGCAACGTTATATGTTCTTCTGTTTCAACATCAATTATTTGTCTTGCATCTTGTCTGAACGCTTCCAGCTTGTTGTTAGCGGCAAATATGAAATCTGCTTGTCCGTCGCCGTCTATATCTTGAAAAGAAAAGAAATGCGACGCCGGAAAAGTTTTAATTTTCTGTTGTGTCATTTTTCCGTCGGGCAACGATATGAAATGAACTGTACCCAGCGTGTCGGTCAGCGCCAGTCGCGAACGTTGCATGTCGAGCGCAATAACCGTTCTTTGCGCTACTGGTAGAGCGTACTCCGGCGTTACCCGCGTACGTCCTTGCCGGTCGAGTATGTACACGCGTTGTTTGTCGGCAAAAACGATATAATCGCGGTTTCCTGTCCTAAAATGATAAAGAGCGGTTTGCATCGTATCTTCGGTTTGCCTGAAGCTCCATCCGTCTACTTGCCTGCCGGTTCTGTCATAAAGGTATACTCTACGGTCTTCGCCAGCAATCATCATCCTGTATTGCCTGTTGTTGTCGTAATCGAACAGGGCAACGCTTCCAACGGCTGGGGAGTTCAATTTTACCGGAAATTTATCTACAAAGTTCCCCAGACGGTCTACCACGTACAAGTAGTTTTTTGTATTGAACAGCATTTGCAGTTTTCCGTTTCTATAAATGTCAATTTGATAAATCGGGCTGATGATTTGTTCGGGAAGTTTTACTTTCCATAATATACGCCCTACGTTGTTGAGCAAGTATATATTGTTAGCCATATCCTGCACGAAAATATCCATTTCGCCGGTATTGTGGTTTCTAACAAGTTGCGGTCTGTATGTAACAGCGGTATCCAACAGGCTTTCCCAGGATGTTTGCATTCCTGCCGGCGCTGTTGTCGGGGTTTCTGCGGCAATGGGGAAATGTTTAATGAACAGATTATTGTACAATTTCCCGCCGGTACTGTTCAGTTGGTACACTATTGCTTGCATTTGCGAAACGGCGTCGTTAGCTTGCTGTATTTCATTGTATTTGTTAGCGTTCAGGATATTTTTCAAAATATTTTCCATATTTGCCGGATTGCAATAGAACATCAGGTTGCTACGGGCAGAATACAGGGTTCCCAATTTACCGTAGTTCAGGTCAGTTTGCAGGCTCGAATTACGATACTTTGCATAATGGAGGTATCTTCTCAGGTTTGCAGTTGAATTTCCGAACACGATGTAATTATCGGCAACCACGCACCATCTGTTCGAGCCGGCAAACAGGTTTCCGAAAAGGATTCCCGGCACGTCGAATGGAAGTCGGTATGCAGTATAGTTCAACTGATTGTCCAATGTCAGCCTTGTTCTTTCGGTATCGCCGTCGGTGGTCGCTGCTTTTTGCCAGTACTCAATCATGTTAATAGCCGCTGATGCGTTTTTGATGCGAAAAACCGTAAATGGTTCAACGTCGCCAATATTTGCATATACTAATGCTAATTCATCTTCAAACAGTTCTGCAAAATCCTTTTGTAAATCAATCCTGAAAGAAGAAAAAAGTCGGTCTAATTCTTTTATTCGTGCTGTTTCTTTGTATTCTTCGAGGTATAGTCCGTAGTCGGCAAAAAATTGCTCTAAATATCTTATACCCATCCACATATACATGTTTGTAGTTGACGGCATGGCATCCACGAGGGTATTTTGCATTGCGGGCTGCGAAAGAAATGATTCGAGCCATCGTTTATAATCATCGTTACACTCGGTGAATCCATTGAACATCAGCATGTCGGGCTTAATATTCAGGTCGAGTTCGGTCCAGTCGGCAAATTGTGCCAGCGGTTCGAAAAAATTGCTGTGTTGCGGGTTTAACACGGTTGTCGCTATCCGTGGCAACATGCTGTAATTTAGGTATATATTTGCCGGAGTATTTTTCCCTGCCGAGCGTATTAATTCTACAAGATTTTGGCTTGCGGTTATTTTGCTGTCGGCTGCAATTTGCCTTATAGCGTACTCAAGAAGGATTGACGAGCGCGAGAAAATAAAGACACCACCACGGTATGCGTACGAAAAATTGTATGCCTGCCGTTCTTTGTCTACAAACTCTATTTCGACGATGTTCACATTATCATACGTTCGTTGCGCAACAACGCCTTGACTGCTTAGTTGCGTTCTAATGAAATCCATCATGCTTCGGGCTTCTCTGTCGTTGTCAATTCGCGCATAACCGATGCTTTGCATCTTATCTCTTCCAACAGGATGAAAAGAAAAAATTATGTTGTCGGCAAAATGCGGGATTTGCTCATGTTTTTGTATTATGCTGTCTAACAGCATAATTTCGTTGTTGAGAACAGCAATTGATTCAATTTTGCTTAGCGTTTTCCACAAATCGTTTTCACGCAATGCATGGCAAAGTTCGCTATAATTGCGAACGTCCACAATCAATCCGGCATTAAGCGGTATCGCGTCGTATAGCGTATTTGCCAACTGCTCTTCCGGTTTTGCAAAAATGACCCAGAGAGAGGTTGCCGTTGCCGCAACTGCCATGATAATCAATAATATAACAAGCGTTTTACGCATATATTCAGACTTAAATTAAGCAGACAAAAGTACAAAAAATTATTATTTTCACACAATTTTTTTTTATTTCGTTCAATAATTACAAAATAAACTGCCGATATTATCGTTTTAGATAGAAATGTTTTATAAAAAATTGAAACAACTTGTTTCCACTATAGTTCTTTGTTTGTGTTGTTTGTTGGCTTCTGCGCAAGTACGCGGCACAAGGCATAAAGTGATGAACTATCAACAACACGACGAAAAGGCAATTCATTTTGGGTTTTGTGTTGGATTGAACGTCATGGATTTTGCCATAGAACATTCCCACGCCAATTACTCGGTTGATTCGCTGTTGGGTAATGTTTCAAGGCTTTCTATGGGTTTTCATATACAAGCTGTGTCTGCTGCCCGCCTTACAGATAAACTTGAACTGCGTTTCCTGCCGGGAGTGGCTTTCGGACAGCGTGAGATGTCGTTCTACAAAGACGCTCAGTTGCACTCAAAACCTCAAAGGCTTGAATCAAGTTATATTGAATTACCGTTGCTGCTGAAATACAAATCCAGCAGGGTAAATAATTTCCGTGCTTATTTAGTCGGAGGGCTAAATACGCGTTTCGACCTTGCGAAAACATATCGCGAAGACGACGAAATATACATGGATTTGAAACTGAACGATTTTTGTTACGAAGCAGGCGGCGGTTTTGATTTCTATTTTCCGTATTTCAAGCTATCAGTAGAATTGCGCGGCTCGTGGGGGATATTCAACGTGCTAAGAATGCGCGACACGCCACGTCCTGAATATCAGAACGCCATAAGCAAATTGCGCTCCTCTACATATATGATTTCTTTATATATTGAATAAAAAAATTAGTGTTATGGCAACGGCAAAAAATCATATTGGTCTATTAATCACTGTTTTAGCGTTTTCAATAACTTCTTCTTTTGCGCAAGATTTTGTTTGGCAGGCAGGCGTACATTCATTTTTCAATAACAACGAATTTTCGAATTCTGCTGTTAAGAGCTCGCAAACCATGTCTGGCGTACATTTTGTGCCGCAACTCGGGTTGAGTTATCAGAAAAAGCATCGTATTTTCGTTGGCGTTGATGCTATGCACGAATTTGGAAGCGTCAAGAACATTGAATACGTTGCCCCTCTGGCTTATTATCAGTTTGACGGCGAGCCTTTTGTTTTTTACATGGGCGCATTTCCCCGACAAGGCTTGCTCGACAACTATCCCCGAATGTTTTTTCAGGATTCCGTAAGCAATTATCGCCCCGTGATAAACGGGCTATTCTGGGAGATTCGTTCGAAGAAAGACGATTATGCCAATGTATGGTTGGATTGGACAAGCCGGCAGAGCTATGAAAGTCGCGAAACGTTCTTTATGGGCTGGTCGGGTAGATACAATATAAATATGTTTTACGTGCAGCATTTAGGCTATATGTTTCATTTTGCAGGCAGAATGGACCCTCCTGAAAGGGAGCCGGTTCACGATAACGGGCTTATTTTGACTTCAATAGGAATAGATTTTGCTGAAAAGGCAAATTTTGAAAAATTAGAACTCAATATCGGCTGGTCTGTTGGTTTCGACCGCAACAGAGGAAGCGACGAAGGATGGGAAAAACCGCAGGGATTTTTGTCGGAACTAAGAATCGAATACAGAGGCGTAGGATTGTTGAACACATTTTATTCGGGGCAGCGGCAACAGTCTTTTTACGCGCAACATCAAAACCGGCTATACTGGGGCGACCCCGCTTACAGAGCGTCGAATTACAATAGAGCCGATTTTTATGTGAATTTTATAAAAAATAATACGGTTAGCGTAAAACTCACGTATTCATTGCATTTTCTCGAAAATAAAATGTTTCATGAACAAGCGCTTTATGCAACCTTTGATATGGATAACTTTAGGAAAAAACGTCCGGAAAACTATAGATATTTTTGGACTAATTGGTTTAATAACAACAATAATAATGAATAATATAAAACAGTTTATCTTTAAGCAAAATTGGAGCCATCTTTTTGTGATATTCCTGATTTTATGGTTCGTAGCCAACATTCTGCAAGCCGTACTCACCGAAGCAATTAGCGACGAGGCATATTATTTGCTCTACGGCAAAAATTTGGCATGGGGCTATTTCGACCATCCGCCTATGATTGGACTGATGACCTTCTTTTCAAATCTGCTTTTCGAGGGCAATTTGTCGATTCGTTTTTCAAATATCGTTCTGCATATTCTGACAATCATTGTCATTTGGAAACTGATAGACGAAAAGCAGCCCGACGCCCGAAAAGTCACATTGTTTTTCATCATAGTCGCGTCGATGGCAATGTTCACGATAGCCGGATTTACGGCAATTCCCGATACGCCGTATATATTTTTCACGGCTTTGTTTTTGCTCTTCTACAAAAAGTTTTTAGAGCGCGAATCATGGCTGAATACCATAATTCTTGGGCTGGCAATTGCCGGCATGATGTACAGCAAATACCACACGGTTCTCGTTGTGGGATTCATCGTATTGTCTAACCTGAAACTGATTGCGCGCCCAAAAGCATGGATGGCGGCAATATTGGCATTAATACTGCTAATTCCGCATATTTGCTGGCAGTTTTCAATGGATTTTCCAAGTATAAAATATCATTTGTACGATAGAAACAGAGTCTTTGAATGGTCTTATTTCTTGGAATATCTTCCGAATCAATTAGTTACTTTTAACCCCGGCGCCTTAGGGCTTGTGGTGTATATTCTTTTTAAATACAAGATAAACAGCCTTTTCGAGCGAGGAATGTATTTTTTGATTGCCGGATTTCTGATTTTTTTCTGGGCGATGTCCTTTCGCGGACACGTGCAACCACAGTGGACCGTAGCCTGCACCATACCCATGATTTTGTTAATTTACCGCCATAGCCTGCAAAATCAAAAGATAATGCGCTTCCTGAAAATATGGATTACGCCCGTTGTTGTAATACTGCTGATAGCACGAATAATTTTAATCACCGATTTATTGCCTATGCATCTTGGCTTCACCGGAAAAGAACTGCGCGACAAGGCTGTTCAATCGGTAGCCGGCGAACTTCCCGTTGCATTTACCGGCTCTTTTCAAAGGGCATCACTGTATCCGTTTTTTACAAAACGCGATGCATTCGTGTTAAGCAGCGTGCATAGCCGACAAACACAGTTCGATATATGGCAAAAAGAAATGAACTATCAGGGAAAAACGGTTTTCATCTGTTCGAATGTAGAGGGATTTTCTAAACTATATGAAATAAACGGACATACCTTCCATGGACATATAACAGAAAATTTTCAATCGGTCAATAGACTGAAAATTGAATATACATTAAATAACAGCGAACTGCATATTGGCGACACGTTGGATATTCATTTCAAAATACATAACCCGACCGGTTTTGACGTTGATTTTCAGCACTCCGAATTTCCGGTGACTTGCAAAATAGTTTATAGAGTACTTAAAACGATTAACACAGCCGACAGCGAAATGGACGAATGTGTAGGAATTCTGAAATCCGGCGAAAGCATATCAAGAAGCGTTAAAACAGTTGTGCCTGAACTGCCTGCGGGAAATTACCTTTTTGCCTTGTCATTGTTCAATAATATTTGCGCTTCGCAAAACAGCGAATACGTTCCAATCAAAATAACGTCCCCCAAAAATGATAGATAAAGTATTAATTTTTAAGTTTTTCAAGTTCTGTGCCGTTGGTTTTTCCGGAATGTTAATAGATTTCGGCACAACATGGATTTTGAAAGAAAAGATGAAGATAAACCGCTACGTTGCCAATAGTTGCGGCTTTGTGCTGGCAGCAACGTCCAACTATTTCTTCAACAGGATTTGGACATTCGAAAGTCAAAACAGCAAAATAGCTTCCGAATATTTCTCATTCGTATTCATTGCATTAATAGGATTAGGCATTAATAACCTGATACTATGGTTTTTGTCAGACAAGTTGAAAATAAATTTCTACTTTTCAAAAATAATTGCTACCGGTATTGTCACGTTATGGAATTTTGGGATGAACTTTTTGTTTACGTTTAGAATCACTTCCGCTTAAAACCATCATCTATATACCTTGAATTTTTTTTATGAAAACGTTTTTAATAAAAGAAGAAAATATAATAGAATATGCCGACAAAATAGCGGCATGGATAAAGGAAAAAGTAGAACGGGCTCAGCGCAAGGGCGTTGTGTTGGGCATGAGCGGAGGCGTGGATTGTAGCGTGGTTGCGCGGCTTTGTCAGTTAGCCGGAGTAGATGTCCATTTAGTATTGATGCCTTACGGCAACGACATGAAAAACACGCAGAGCAACGCTCATGCCATGGCATTGATTGAAAAATTTAATTTTTCGTATCACGTTTTCGATATCAAGCCTGCGGCGGATGCGTTGACTATTCCTGTTGATGCGCCGTATTGCGGTAGCGTCGCAAATTTAGAAATGAGCCGCGCTAATATTCGTCCACGCGTGCGGATGAGTTATCTTTACCAGTTAGCGCAACTCAACAGTTGCTTTGTGATTGGCACCGGTAACCTTTCCGAGCGCACTGTCGGTTATTTCACCAAATGGGGCGACGGAGCCTGCGATATCAACCCGTTAGGGATGCTAACCAAGAGGGAAGTTTACGCGCTTGCCATGTATCTGGAACTACCGGCTTGCATCGTCGACAAGAAGCCGTCAGCGGGGCTGTGGGACGGGCAAACAGACGAAGACGAACTCGGCATGACCTACGAGCAGATTGATGCGTACATCATCAACGGCACGTCCGGAAATACGGAAGTAGACCTAAAAATTGAAGAACGGATAGCCTTGTCAGAGCATAAACACGCGCAAATACCTTTATATTTGTAGTTATTAAGGATTTATCGCTTTCATTCTTCCTATAATTTCGTCGCCAAGTTCTGTTTTTCGGCGTATATGGTCTAAAATTTCCTTTACGAAGGCATTTTTTTCAAATTCGCCTCGCACCTGTTCAAAATCGAGATTACGGTCATATTCGGTGCCGTCTACTCCAAAGCCAATCTTTGAACTGAGTGCAAACTCTTTTCGTGCGTCGTCGTATAGCATTTTATCGAGTTCTACAACGCTTTCTTTCCACATTTCGACGATACGAATCACGTCGCGCGATGTAAATTCTTCTATTTTTTTTCCGAAGCGTTCCTGCATTTTTTCGATAGCCCATGTCCATTCATAGGTATAGTAATTTCGGTGCATTTTGCAGAAAGTTTCCGCTATTTCATTTAGTGTTTTAATGCGTCCGCTGTCTATGTCGCACAGAAGCTGTTCTACTTCGCTTTTTGGGGCAATAAGTCCGGCAATATCAAGCCATTCGCCGGTTCCGATAGGAGTATCCGGAAGCAGACGCGCTTGGATGGCTGCATCGTTCTTGAAATGCGTAGTTTCAAGTCTCTTAATCAATGAATTTCCCAAGAACTTTATTATTCCGGTTTCGTATAGCATCAGTCCGCGATGCAGTGAAACCGGCTTTATTTTTGCGCTCTGGTAAGAGTAAAATTCTGAAGTTTCGCCCGAAATTTTTTGAAGTTGATTCAGAACGTCAAGCGCTTTCATCATACGATGTATTGTGAAGGGGCTTAACAGGTTGAAGTTTATGCAGTCTAACTTATTTGGGTCGGTGCGCTTGTCTCTTTTAGGCCATTTTTGAGCGTCGCGAATTGTACCTACGCTGTGGAGGTTTGCGCCGGGCATAAGTACGCTGTCGTCGCCGCTTTCGAGCAGATATGAGAACGGCATGTCGGAGGTGTCGGGATGCTTGTAGTGGCGTCCGGTTACGAGTGTAAAAGGTCCTATTTTTGCGGGCCACAATATATACGAATCGCTTGCTGTTTTCGACCCGCGCTCAACTATTCCCTGATGAATAGGTCCGAGTTTATACATGTGATTGCTTTGGTTTGAGCCGCTGCCTGCGTTGAGAAAGGAAAAATATCCGGCAATAAGCAGGGTGGATTTGTGGTGCGAAACAGTATAGGGTCCGGCAAATATAGCGCATGCTTCGCCGTGTAGCCCTTGACAATTGGCGAAGAACAGCGAATGGTCGGCAGAATATTGTTTTCCAAGTACGCAGCCCTGCCCCACGAATGTGTTGGAAATAACGGTACCTTCCGTAACAACGGAGCCGGTGCTGGCAATAAAATGTTCGGCTATTACTCCGGGTCCGAAATAGGTTGGCGCTTCGGCGTTGCTGTTTATGCTTCCGTCGGCAACGCGGTATATGCCGTCCAAGCAGGCGTATGCGCCTATTCGCAGGTTTCGCAACGTGCGACAGTTGGTCAGATGCGCATGTTCGGCAACAATACCCATACTCGACGACACCGATTTTGCATATTCGCTAATCATCGCTATAATTTTGTCGATTACCGACGGTCTGTGGCGATATAGCGCAAGGATATACGCTAATTGCGCCGATAGATGGTCGTAGATTGGCAGTTCGCGTCCGCCGGTTTCGTTGAGAACGCGCACATGAGTGCCGTTGCCAAAACTGCTGTGTCCGTCAACGGCTAAGAGGTCTACATTTTCTATCACAACCTCATCTTCAATAACATAGTTGGCAATATAGTTGCGTATCTGCCCGATGTATACATTGTTTCCTATGCGACAATTATGTATTGTAGCGTTGAAAATGCCCGAATGTTTTTTCACTCCGCCAAAGAATGTTACTTCATTATCAAAAACTCCTATACGAATATCGCCCGAAAAATTGCTGTTGCGTATATATTCGGCATTGAATCCGTCGGCAACTTCTATTCGGTTCCAGTCTTCGCAACGGCAGACTTGTTCGGTCAGAGTTTTTATTTCTGATTCTGTTAATTTTCTGTACTTCATTTTATTGCAATTGTTTCTATTTCAACTAATACCTGCATAGGCAGTTCCTTCACGGCAAATGTGCTTCTTGCAGGGGGCGCCGCATGAAAATAACGGGCATATACCCGGTTCATATCGGCAAAATACTTCATATCGGCAAGCAGACAGGTCGATTTTACAACGTTGTCATACGAACATCCGGCGGCAGCCAATATTGCGCCTATGTTCTTTAGAACCTGTTCGCTTTGCTCTTCTATCCCGCCTTCAACTATTTTTCCGGTTTCAGGCACGATAGGGATTTGCCCTGAGATGAACAGCATACCGCCGGCTTCTATTGCCTGACTGTACGGTCCAATCGCTTTTGGCGCTTTTTCGGTTGAGATTACTGATTTTTGCATTATTTTTAATTATTTTAAATTTCTTCCTTTGTTTGGTTTACTATTTCCAATCGCTTCACTATTTCTACTCCTTTGAGGCTTTTGAGGTTTTTCATCAGGTTATCAAGGTCGATTGTATCGCGAACGTAGAGCTCTATTATTCCTTCAAAAATACCATCGTGGCTCGACAAGTTGAACGTGCGGATATTGACGTTCATCTCTTCGGTAATTTTTGTGATTATTTGCAGGTAAATATCAGAGCGGTCTATGCCTTGCATCTCTATTTTTGCTAAAAAAGACAGCACTTTTGCAGAAGTCCACTTTACCGGAACAATCAGGTCGCCACGACTTGCCGTCAATTTTACTGCATTTGGGCAACGAAGCTTGTGAATCAGCACTATATCGTTGGTCAAACAACCGGTTACATCGTCGCCCGGGATAGGGTTACAGCATTTGGCAATTTGATAATTGAGTTGCGCCTCGTTATCGGGCGTTGCCTTGTTGGAAGCGGGACGCGGTTTTGTGCCGAACAATTGCAGCCGCCAGTAGCGAATCCATTTGTTTTGGCTGTTGCGTTTCAGAATTTTCGGCAGGTCTTCTAATGTAATCATTTCGGACCCTATTTTGCTGTAAAGGTCGTCTTTGCCCTGTGTTTTATATTCAGCAAGAACTTTTCGCATAATTCGCGAATTTGGAGCAAGATTGTTAGCCTTTAATTTTTCTTCGAAAATAGCTTTTCCGCGTTCTATCAAGTTTTTATAATCAACTTTGATGTTGTTCTTTATGTTCGTTTTGGCTTTTGCCGTTATAACTTGATTTAGCCATTCGCGTTGCGTCCGTTTTATATCCGAAGTGATTATTTCTACTTGGTCTCCGCTATGCAGCACGTGGTTTAGCGGCATCAGCTTATGGTTCACTTTTGCTGCAATAGCTTTGTTGCCAACTTCGGAGTGTATTTCGTAGGCAAAATCAAGGACGGTAGACCTTTGCGGCAAGGTTCTTATTTCGCCTTTTGGGGTGAACACATGAATTTCGTTGCCGAATAGGTTCATTTTGAAATCGTCCATAAACTCTACTGCGTCCGGGTTTGGGTCTTGCAGCGATTCTTTAATTATGCGCAGCCATCTATCGAATTTCGATTCGGAAGCGTTAACGTTTTTGTATTTCCAGTGTGCAGCAAATCCTCTTTCTGCAATTTCGTCCATTCTCTGTGTTCGTATCTGCACTTCTGCCCATCTACCGTCGGCGCCCATAACCGTTATGTGCAGCGCTTCGTAGCCGTTTGCCTTTGGAGTGCTTACCCAGTCGCGTATGCGGTCGTGGCGTGGCGTATAGAGGTCGGTAATAAGCGTATAGATGTTCCAGCACTGTTTTTTTTCGGGAACATTTAGTTCAGGGTCGAAAACAATCCTGATAGCGGTCAAGTCGAATATTTGTTCGAAAGGAACGCCTTTGTGTTGCATTTTGTAGTAAATAGAGTAAATGGATTTTGAACGACCCGTTATTTCGAACTTGAAGCCGTTTTCAGAGAGTTTTTCTCTGATAGGAGCCATAAATTCTTCTACCGATTTATTTCTTTTCTCTTCGCTGTCTTTAAGCAGATTAACTATATCCGAATAAATTTTCGGATGCCGGTATTTAAGGCTTATATCTTCGAGTTCCTGCTTTATTGAATAGAAACCGAGCCTGTGAGCCAAAGGCGCATAAAGATAAATCGTTTCGCTGGCAAATTTGATTTGTTTTTCGGGCGACAGCGATTCTAACGTGCGCATGTTGTGCAGGCGGTCGGCAAGCTTGATTAGAATTACACGGATATCTTCAGAAATAGTGAGCAGCATTTTGCGAAAATTTTCTGCCTGCATAGAAGTAGTCGATTTGTCTAAAACATCGGCTATTTTTGTCAATCCGTCAACAATCTGAGCTACTTTCGGACCAAATTGCGAGCGAATGAAATCAATAGTGTAATCGGGGTTATCTTCAACAACATCGTGCAAAAGGGCAGCCACAACAGGTGTTGTGCCGAGTCCTATTTCTTCAACAACGATACGGGCAACGCAAATTGGGTGAACAATAAACGGTTCTCCCGACTTGCGCCGCATGTCGCCGTGCGCCTCGTGCGACAGGTCGAACGCCTTACGTATCAGGTTGCGGTCTTCGTCTGTACGAATAAAAGTACAGGCGTGAAGCAAGTCCTGAAACATGTTCTCTATCTCTATTTTTTCAACTTCGGTCAGTACTGACATAATCAAAAATGATAACAAAAAAGATTTTTAGACGCCGCAAAATTACATTTTTTTTTGAAATAATTTAAAGAAATTTTTTTTCCCTTTTATGAAATATTGATACACCACGCTTTGTTGGTAAACACAGGAGGGGTAGGATGCAGGCGTTGCTGTTTTGCAGTATTTGCGGCGCAGTTTTCTGTAGCTTTTATGCGCTTTCCAAACTGCTTTTAGCACCGAAACGTCTCCTTTCATCAGCGAATGTAGGGCTGAGATGCCGTCGAGCAGCATCCGTATGTTCAAAATTCGTTTACGGCTTTTTGAAGGCAGGTTTTTATACATCATCAGCAGGTTGTTACGGTAGTTAAGGAACGTTTTGAATTGCGATGTTTGTGGCAACATGCCGCCTCCAACGTGATACACTACTGAGCGCGGAGTTTGCCATACCGTGTATCCGGCATTTTTCAGCCGCCAACAAAGGTCTATCTCTTCCATGTGTGCGAAAAAAACGGCATCGAAACCGCCCATAGCGTGAAACAATTTTGCATTTATCATACAGCAGGCTCCGGTTGCCCAAAATATCTCAATTTCAGAATCATATTGTCCGCTATCTTTTTCAACGGTATGAAACATTCTGCCTCTGCAAAAGACGTATCCAAACCTGTCAATAAACCCGCCTGCTGCGCCCGCGTATTCAAAACTGCTACGGTCGGCAATGGAGCGTATTTTGGGCATACAGGCAGCAATATCTGGCTTTTGACGCATAAGGTCAATCATTGGTTGTAGCCAGCCTTCGCTAACCTCTACATCAGAGTTTAGCAAAACATAATAGTCGGCTTCTACCTGACGCAATGCCTTGTTATAACCTTCGGCAAAACCATAATTGTCATCTAACCTGATAATGCCTGCATTAGGATGATGCGCCTCAAGATATGACAAAGAATCATCAGTTGAAGCATTATCGGCAACAATTATCCGCACATTCGGCAATTGCGAGTACAGTTCAACAAAAGGCAAATATTTTTCCAAAAAATGCCGACCATTCCAATTTAATATGACTACCGCTGTTTGAATAACTGAATAAATGATTTGGTGCAAAGAAAAGGCTTTTTTCTCAAAAAAACAAAAAAAATGAAAAAAAATTGTTTGGGAACAAAAAAAAATGAAAAATACATACAAATAAAATTTACTCGATTTTTGTGCTGTAGAACCTCATAGCTCTGAAACTTTGTGTTGGAACACAAAAAAATATCTACCCTACTATGTAGAAAAGGCAAAACCCGTATTTATAGACAAATCGCTATTCCGAACCGTCATACCCTTAGTCAGATACACAATGGCAGACCACGTAAACAACTGGCTCACTTGGTTAAATTTAGGCCCCAAATGGTTGCCAAAACTAACCGAATCCCTAAAAAACATAGAGATAGAAGGGCATTTACAAAAGATGACATGGGATGAGCAAATTGAATATCTGGTACCAAGTTGGAATGAAAAAGGGACTAAGTTTGATAAAAAAGGGACTAAGTCTGAAAAATCATATAGTTTTGATAATCAAAATATTGAAGTCAATGACCGACCAAGTCCAAATGAAAAAGGGACTAAGTCGGCATCAGGTTTATTTGAAAAAACCACCCAATCTGAACCTGATTTGAACGGAAAAAATACCAAATTGAAAAATAAAAAACTAAATTATCTAATTATCATACTGTTGATGACAGGAAATCCTTTGTCCATTGACCAATTGATGCTAATTTTTGAATACAACAACAAAACCAAATTTCGCAACAATTACATCAAACCGTTAGAATCCGCCGCTCTCATCACCAAAACCAACCCCGAAAAACCAACTGCCTCAAATCAAAAGTACATAATCACCGAAAAAGGAAAACAATTTCTAACCGCCTAAATTCTTTACGTACTTGTCATTGCGGACTTGCTCCGCAATTCCCCTTCTTCTATTTTTAACTAATTGTTACAAAAAACGCCGCAAATATAATCAAAATATTTTTGAGGGGGGACATAATTTCAAAATTTTCAGAATTAACACATCTCTTTGAATCTGTAAATTATGTAAAAATTATGTAATTCTGTGAACATTATCTGCGCTGGGGGATACACGGATTAGACTGATTGAACTGATATACACTGATTTTTTGAATATTTTTTTGTTACCCCCCATAAAAAAAATCCGTCCAAATCCGCCCAATCCGTGTATCCTCAATTTACCAAGCGATGCGCATAAACCCCAATCTTCTCATGCAACTCCGTTATCGATATCTGATGAAAGCGTGAATACAGCCTTTTATCACGAAATTTCGAATCACTTTTGTACAGTGTATCGTGAAAGATTGTTGTTTCGTTTTCGTTGGTTGCTTGTAACGATAAAATTTGTTTGCCGGTTGATTTATTTCCTTCGATATAAGTAAATTCAATCTGTTTTGTGTCATAGTCGATATTGGTAACTATCAATGCGGCGGCAATGTTAAACAGTCTTATAATGTGAAGATTAATAAAATAAATCTGATTAAGGTCAAGAGATTCAAAGCGCTGGTCGCTGTTATACATTATATTATCTGTATTTTTACTGTAAATACACGACAAGCCAAGCGTTTTGCCTTTCCAAAGATTTGCCGGCGACGCTAACAGGCATGTGTTCCAAACTTGCTCAACGGGCGCTTTTATGGTATATGTTGCGTTGTGGCAATGAAACATGCTTAAGTTGCTGTCATCGGTTATTGAAGGACGAATATCGGAAAAGTACGTTAAATTGCTTTTTTTAAGGCATTTTATCGTCTTTTTATAACCCACTTTTTCTGTATCAACTTCGGAAATAAGCATTTGAGCATGCGAAGGCAAAACTATGAAAAGATAAAATACTGCTATTAAGATTATTTTTAACATTTTTTAAGTTTTAAATTATCCTCAACATTTCCTCACAAAGCGTCTCATAATCAGGTCTGCCTTCAAGCACTTTTGTACATTGCATCTTATTTATTATACGATTATAATATTCGTCGCGTTGGGGGACTATCAGTACAATTGGGAGACCTGTGCGCATTGATTTTATATTCTTTATCAAATCGTGGTCTTCGTTTTGGAACACACATGCGTCTACGAGTACCATGTTTATGTGTTTTTCGCGGTTCATCAGTTCCATCCATTGCGCTACGTTTGTGGCGCTGATGATTGTGGCGCCGTTGTAGGTCAACATCTTTTCGTAATATTTTAATGTAATGGGTTCCGATTCTACTACCAGAATTGTTGTTCCATGAAAATATTGCTCGTCTTCGGGCTTTTCGACGCGTAATTCTGCGAAGACAGGCTCGTCAATCGGCAAAACGGGAATGTATGAAATCGTGAATTTGAACATCGAACCTTCGCCTTCTACCGATTCTACGCCTATTGTGCCGCCCATCATCTGAACAAGACTGCGCGAAATCGTCAGTCCGAGTCCCGTGCCGCCGTATTTTCTGTGGTGCGTCAATTCAACCTGACGGAAACGCTCGAAAATTACTTCTAACTGATTAGGAGGCAAACCTATACCTGTATCTTCAATCCAAAATTCAAGTTTTCCGCAAGGTGCGGGGCGGTAGCCGAAACTGATAAATCCTTTTTCGGTGAACTTCGTGGCGTTGCCTAACAGATTGGTTATCACCTGACGCAAGCGCGTGGGGTCGGAAAGAATATTACACTGGTCTACGAACTGACTGTCGTCGAGTATTAGCGCTATGCGGTCTTTCTTGTTGGTTTTGAGGTATGTTTCAAAGAAAGTATGCAGTTCAAGCATAAATTCGTTGAGGTGGAACGTCATCGGACGTATATCCAACTGTTGCGCTTCAATCTTGGCTATATCTATAATATCGTCGATAATTCGCACTAACTGCGCGCTGCTGTTGTGAACGATTCCCAGATACTCCTTGCGACGTTTGGCAGACAGATTTTCGTCGGCTATGAAACTCAAAAAGCCGTTGATACCGTTGATTGGCGTGCGTATTTCGTGGGACATGTTCGCTAAAAACGCCGATTTTAGTTTGTCTGATTCTTCGGCTTTCTCTTTGGCGCGGATAAGTTCCATTTCGCTGATTTTGCGTTCGGTGATGTCGCGTATCACCATAATTACCGACGTTGGATTTCCGTCGTCGTCGGTAACGGAAGCCGATGATATTTCGCCGAAAAATTCCGAACCGTCTTCGCGCATAAGCAGCAATTGCGGGTGTACCGACTGATTGCCGCCAACAAGCGATTTAAACATTTCAAGCGCACGTCTCATATCGTGAGGGTGAACATATTGTGTGAAGGACGATTCGTTTACGTCCGAATCCGTTGGTATCAGGAACAGTTCGTTTGCTCTGGGCGAAAGATATATAATGCTGCCCTGCGTGTTGCAAACGGTAATAGCGTCGGGCGATGCAGCCATCAGTTGGCGGTACATCTCTTCGGAGCGGCGTAGCGCTTCTTCGGCTGCGCGACGGTCGGTGATGTCGGTGGCGTATTCCATGTGAACGATTCTGCCGTCTACCCATTCGATTGCGGCGTCGCTGCACTCAAACCAGCGGTCTAACTTCTTGTTGTTCTCTTCCCAGCGATATATTTCTCCGGTGGGTTTATTATTTTCGTCGAGCAACTTGGGCTTGGGACAAAATTCACAAGGCTCGTTTTTGCCCTGCAACGCCTCATAGCAAAGACGACCTTCCAGACTGCCGCCCATCATGTCTTCCAGCGTTTTGTTGGCAAACAGAAGTTCGTATGTTTCGTAGTCGGCAACGTAGATTGCGGCGTTGATGTTGTCCAAAACGGTGTGCATCGTCTGCTGCGACAGTTTGATAGCCTTTTCGGCAAGGAAACGGCGCGTGGCGGTAGATATTATCTGCGACAGGCTGATGAGCAGTTCCACGTCGTTTCGTTGCCAGATTTTGTAGTGCGTACATTCGTCGAACCCTATAAATCCGTATGTTACGCCGTTTGCCGTAAGCGGAAGCACCAATATTGATTTTATGCCCTGCGCATCGAGCGAATCGAAAACTTCGGGGGGAAGCATCGAAATATTCGACGCACAGATGTATTCGTCTCTGTCGAAGGCGTCAAACCATGATTGCATAACCTCTTTTGGGACGTTTTGCAGATTTTCTATTTCGGGATTTATACCTTCGTTACACCATTCGTATGTGTTGTTTACGGTTTTGCCGTCGGCGCATACTTCAAAAATGTAACTTCTGCTGACGTTGGCGTATTTTCCCGCTTCCGACAGAGCCTCATTGATTGCTGCGCCTATATCTTCCGCCGATTGTATGATTTGCAGAACCTTAATAAGCGTATTTTGACGATAGCGCGATTCTTCAAGTTCGAGTTCGGCGACCTTTTTGTCGGTTATATCGATAATAAATCCGTCCCATAGATGCGTTCCGTCGTTGAGATTGTGGTACGACCAGCGCACGTGTATCCATTTCGATTCGCCCGTTTGCAATATTATTCGACATTCAATATCAACAAGTTTCGATTGTTCGGACGATGTTATCAGGTCTATAAGTTTTTCGCCGTCTTCGGGGTGCAGCAGACGGAAAAAGACGCTGGTATCGTCCATTGCATCTTCAATAGAAACGTTGAACATAGTCTCAAAATGCGCGCTTATGTATGAAAATTGCGGTATTTTTGAACTTTTGTCAGACAACTGGAATATCACGCCTCCGGGAAGATTGTTGCTCAAAGAGGTCAAACGTTCGTTGCTTTCGGTCAGTTTACGCGTCTGGTTTTCAACCATTTCTTCAAGAAGCGAACGATATTGTTCCAGTTCGATTTCGGTAAGTTTTCGTTCGGTGGTTTCGCGCACTATTTCGCCCATGAAAACCCTGTCCTTCATCGCCATACGGAACGAGGCTATCGTGATGTAGCGTACTTCGCCGCCGGGAAGACTTAAAACATATTCTGTTTCTATCGCATGTTTTCCGTCGTCGTCAAGCGAAAGATAGGTAAATACGCGCTTGCGGTATTGATTAACCATCGATTCATCGTCTATGACCATTTTAAACAGTTCCCAGCAATATTTTCCGAGCGCCTCTTCGCGCAAAATGCCCGTCAAATTGACCTGCGCCGGATTCCATTCCGTTACGCGTCCGTCGTTGTCCACTATAACTATGCCTTCAAATGACTGCTCTATGAAAGAACGCATTTTATTTTCGCTTTCTTCCAATTTTTGCATCAGTTCCTTTCGGGTCAGCATTTCAGTATGCAACTGGTCGTTTTTGAAGTGCAGTTCTTCGTTGGTGGCATAGAGTTCTTCGTTGGTGGCGCAAAGTTCTTCGTTGGTTGCCTCATATTGTTCGGTGCGTTCCTTAACCTGAAATTCAAGTTTTTCGCGATACAGGTTGAGTTGCATTTCCGTTCTTTTGCGTTCGGTAATATCGAGTATGATACCGTTCCAAACGATTAAAAAACCTTCAAGATGCGGATGCGAAGTCAATTGCAGCCAGCGATACGAACCTTCAAACTGTATTCGGATTTCGCAGTTAAATTTTGTCATCATTTTGGCGCTTTCGCCAATAGCATGCATCAAATAAGACAAATCATCGGATTCTATCCGCGAAAACAGATTATTTATATCCGCCAGCGAATCCTCGCACGAAACCCCCGTAACCGATTCCCATTGCGCCCCCACGTAGGACATGGCTGTTTGTTGCGTTTTCGTGTTCAACGTAAATTGATACAGCGACCCGTCGGGAAGATTGTCGCTCAACGACTGTAAACGTTCTTTTTCTACGTGCAGTTCGATTTCGCTGTGCATCTCCTTCGTAATATCGCGGCTGATGGAACCCATCATTGCGTCGCCATAGTACGACAGCGGAAAATATACCGTTTGAGTGATGATTTCCTGTCGCGTTTTGAGATTGACAATGTGTCTGACAAGCGTGACCTGTTCCTTATTGACGATGATTTCGCGCAGATTGTCGCGCATTTCCTGTCTTTGCTCCTCGTCATACTCTTGCGACGAAAGATACGAATAAACCAAATCCCATACTTTTTTCCCTATTGCTTCAGGTTTGCTAATACCCGACATTTTTTCGACGCTGTGACTCCATTCCTTCACCTCGCCTTCTTTCCCGATAAGGGCGATTCCATCTTTTGAATTGTCAAATATACAGCGGAATGCGTCTTCTTTTTCCAAATATAATTCTTCCTGCTTTTTGACTTCGGTCAATTCGCGCGCCTGCCTGACTTTTGCAGTTCCAAGCGCTGTAATTTCCTCTGTTGCAGCCTTAAGCAGCGTTGTTATGCTTTCAAAATGCTCTTTTATGTTATACGAAAGTTTTTCGTGTACTTCTTCAAATTTTGTTATGTTTTCATACGCCGCCTCGATGAAAGGCGAAATTATCCCGCCAAAGCCGCACATACCTATTTTCCAGTCGGCTACATGTTTACCGTCGATATATAGCGGAGCGCGGGCATGAGACATACGACACTCGGGACGGTGGCAAACCACCGCATGTCCCGCAAGTTTTTCAACTCCCGTACACCTCTGACCATGATAGTATGACGACGAACAAAGTTCGATAAACCTGCTCATTTCCGTAACGGGATTGCCGTTGAGGTCAAGAATAATCGACGACACGCCGTTGGCATGTGAAAATTTGTCCTGCAAGGACTGTAACTGTTCTAATGGGATAACGTCAAGAAGCTGAATAGCATCGTTAGGAGGCAAACCCTTCGATGATGTTTGCCCGCTATTCAACTGTGTGTCATTATCTTTTTTATAATTATTCATGTTAAAAATGGATATTGTATGAAACATAATAATTTATTCCGAGTGCAAAATTTTCATTGCCGTTACCGTATCCGGGGATAAGGTAAGGCGTTGAATATTTGTCTTTTGGCTGCGCAACGATGAACTTAAACCGAAACGTCAAACTGATGTACAAATTTTTGAGTACTTCCGCCTTGACGCCAAACAAGAGTTCCAACCAGTGCGCATGCATGATATTTTTTGGTATGACAAGTCCGGGCGCATCGTCCCAGAAATGTCCCGGAACGGTAACCTGCGACGCCTGATGACCGAAAACCGAAAAGGCGTAGCGCGCCCCGCCGTAGACGATGTCGTTATTAAACGGACGTCGTGATTTGAGCAGATTGTAATCGGCGCCAAATTTTCCGTAGGAACCGTTTCCTGTGTACGTGAAGTCGGGTTTATCAAGTTTGACGTTGAGCCATCCCGCTTCGGCAACGGCAAAAAAGTTCCCTTTGACGTGCATATCAGCAGTAGCCTCAAAACCAATACGTTCGCCATTATAAATAAAAGGCAGTATAAGCTTCGACGCATCAACCCCTACCCTAATCCCCTTCATAGGATTAACCGGATAGCGAAGCGTATCCTGCGCATTGCACAGAACCCCCGCCAACAGCAGCGCCACGCTAATAATATATCCTGATATTCTCCGCATTGACTACTCCTGAAGGATAATTTACTGTTTGGATAAAAATCATCTTACAAATTTGGGGACAAAAATACAAAAAATTTAGGTTGCAAGGTGTGAAAAAGGAAAAAAAAATGATTTTTTTTTCGCTTTATTGCATTTCCGCTCGTCATTGCGGGCTTGACCCGCAATCTCCTCAAAAGAACACGACGTAGCATCGAAAAAGAAAATGCAGAACCTTCAGCTCGGCGCAGCCAAACAAGTTCAGCATGACGCGCTTTATCTGAACTCAACATAATTTCAAAATTTTCAAAATTAACATATTTACCTTTGAATATGTAAATTATTATAAAGATTGATTTTTTTATATTAAAAATTTTTCGTACTTTTGCGCTTTGTAAAAAAAGTAAACGCACAAATGAACAAAAAGTCAATAGGTATAATCATTGCTTATTTTCTGATTTATATAGTATGGGGTTCCACCTATTATTTTATAGGCGTTGCTCTGAAAGGTTTTCCTCCGTTTCTTCTTGGAGCATTACGCTTTACGGTCGCAGGATTACTTCTTCTTGGTTGGTGTTTTTTCAGAGGCGAACCGGTATTCAAAAAAAACCTTATAAAAAAATCGGCTGTTACCGGTATCGTTCTGCTTTTTATTGATTTAGCAGTGGTGATGATTGCGCAGCAGTACTTAAGTAGCAGTTTAGTGGCTATCATTGCCTCGTCTACGGCTATATGGATAATGGCGCTTGATAAACCTATGTGGAAAAAGAATTTTCGAAATCCGGCAACAGTGTTAGGCATTGTCGCCGGTTTTGGAGGCGTACTGATGCTTTACGCAGAGCAACTTGGTACGGCGGGCGGAATGACCAAAAACAGTGAATACGGCGTGTTGATACTTGTATTCGGTTGCATTTCGTGGGCGTTAGGCACGCTATATGCCAAATATCGTTCATCCGGCGCCGAAGAGGTCAATGCTTTTGCAGGCTCGGCGTGGCAGATGCTTTTTGCAAGCGGTATGTTTTGGATATGCTCCTGTGTTAGCGGCGACATTCGTACTGATTTGAGCCAAGTACCCGCTTCGGCATGGCTGTCGCTTGCATATCTGATAGTATTCGGTTCGATTCTTGCATACTCCGCTTACGTGTGGTTGCTGAAAATACGTCCGGCAACCGAAGTAGGAACGCATGCCTATGTGAATCCTTTTGTAGCAGTCTTTTTCGGAAAAACATTCGGCAAAGAACATATTACCTTCGTACAAATACTTGGGCTGATTATTATTTTATTCAGCGTGATGTTGGTGAACAGGAAAGTAAGAGAAAAAAAAATAAAAAATAAGTAATAAATAAATTAAAACCATGACAAAAAAAGAATCAAAAGTAGACAGGCGCACGTTTTTATCGAGTGCTGCAATAGTAGGAGCTTCAGGCGCTTTGGGCGCCGGAGGATTATTAACCGCTTGTTCGAGTGGTAGAGGCGATAAGTTAACGCCGTTGCGTCCCGCAAGCGAAGTGTACATACCCGAACTGCCCGACAAGGCGATTGATGGGAAGCCTCTTAGGGCGGCGCTTATAGGATGCGGAGGGCGCGGTACGGGCGCGGCGTTCAATTTTCTGGAAGCAGGCGACGGGCTGTCGATTGTCGCTTGTGCCGATTTTTTTCAGGATAAAATAGACCGATGTCGTAATATGCTGAAAGAAAGACGAAATAACGAAGTCGCCGATGATAAGTGCTTCACGGGATTTGATGGATACAAAAGAGCATGCGAACTGCCCGAAGTAGACGTTGTGCTGATAGCATCTCCTTCGGTATTCCACCCCGACCAGCTTAAATACGCTATCGATCAGGGAAAACATGCGTTTTGTGAAAAGCCTGCCGCCATAGATACAGCCGGATATCGCACATTCATGATGGCTGTAAGACAGGCACAAACAAGTGGTCTAAGCATCATAACAGGGACGCACCGCCACCATTGGCGCCCTTATGTGGAATCGTACAAAAAAGTGCAGGAAGGATACATTGGTCGCATTGTTGGCGGAAATGTATACTATGTGCAGGGACACTTGACTCCGGTACGTCGCAGACCGGAATGGACAGATATGGAATTTATGCTGCGCGACATATTTCACTGGAACTGGATATCAGGCGACCACGTGATAGACCAGTTAGTGCACCTTGTAGACCTGTTTACATGGTTCTCGCATCTGAAACCGGAATCGGCGCTTGGATTCGGGTCGCGCTTAAGAAGAATTGGCGGAGATATTTATGATAATTTTTCAGTCGATTTCATATTCGAAG
>Ga0099364_10003030_pt1 | contig 26390 bp, 23 predicted proteins | sample TergutTh196P3_FD_73070 | JGI IMG/M metagenome (GOLD analysis project Ga0099364, IMG submission 73070) | Microcerotermes parvus P3 segment gut microbial communities from Pointe-Noire, Republic of the Congo - Th196 P3 | ecosystem: Host-associated > Arthropoda: Insects > Digestive system > Gut ...
AGATTGATGCGACGGATGCGTGGAATTTGGACAGCCGGCTGGAACGGGCGATGGATGCACTGCGTTGTCCGCCCGAAGACCGAACAGTCGATACCTTGTCGGGCGGTGAGCGACGTCGCGTAGCGCTGTGCCGATTATTGTTACAGCAGCCGGACGTCCTGTTGCTCGACGAGCCAACCAACCACCTTGATGCGGAATCGATCGACTGGCTGGAGCAGCATTTGCAACAATATGCAGGAACCGTTATTTGTATTACGCATGACCGTTATTTCCTTGACCATGTGGCAGGTTGGATATTGGAACTCGACCGCGGCGAAGGTATTCCCTGGAAAGGAAACTATTCATCATGGCTCGACCAGAAAACACAGCGCATGGCGTTGGAAGAAAAGCAGGTCAGCAAACGACGAAAGACACTGGAGCGCGAGTTGGAATGGATCCGCATGGCTCCGAAAGCGCGTCATGCCAAGGGTAAAGCACGCCTGAACTCGTATGAAGCGTTGTTGAACGAAGACCAGAAAGAGCGTGAAACGAACCTGGAAATCTTTATCCCAAACGGCCCCCGTCTGGGTAACAAGGTAATCGAAGCGAAACATGTAGCCAAAGCCTACGGCAACAAGTTGCTTTTCGACGACCTGAATTTTATGCTGCCGCCAAACGGTATTGTAGGTGTTATCGGGCCAAACGGCGCAGGTAAGACTACCCTGTTCAGGTTGATTATGGACATGGAAAAAACTGATAAGGGAACGTTTGATGTAGGCGAAACGGTCAAAATCGGATACGCTGACCAGACCCACAAGGATATCGACCCGAACAAAACGGTCTATCAGGTGATTTCAGGGGGAAACGAAACAGTCCGTGTAGGAGGCAAAGAAATCAATGCGCGGGCATACCTTTCGCGATTCAACTTTACCGGCGCCGATCAGGAAAAACGTTGCAACGTCCTATCCGGCGGCGAACGCAACCGCCTGCATCTGGCCATCACCCTGAAAGCCGAAGCCAATGTATTGCTTCTCGACGAGCCTACCAACGACATTGATGTCAATACATTGCGGGCGCTTGAGGAAGGCCTGGAAAACTTTGCCGGTTGCGCAGTCGTCATTTCGCACGATCGCTGGTTCCTCGACCGGATCTGCACCCATATCCTTTCGTTCGAAGGGAATTCGGAAACGGTCTATTACGAAGGAACGTATTCGGAATATGAAGAGTATAAGCGTAAACAATTGGGATACACCGAACCCAAGCGGATACGCTACCGAAGTTTAACGTAAACATTATTTTTATTATTCATATTAAAATTATTTTTTATCATGCAAAAGTATTTATTATCGGCTGTTATAGCAATCGTGTGTTTAACAGCAAGTTGCAACTCTTCGAACGAAGAGAAATTATTTAACGGAAAGGATTTATCCAACTGGGAATTTGTAGTGGATGAAAATTCCGTTCCGGCAGATCAAGTATATTCGGTCGAGGATGGGGCCATATTGATTCAAGGTACGCCCTTTGGTTACATGTACACCAAGAAGAAATACCGGAACTACACGCTGAATGTTGAGTGGAGTTGGGTAGACGAACCTACCAACAGCGGTATCTTCGTAATTATCGAAGAGACCACCAATCCATTTCCTAATGGAATCGAAATTCAGCTTAGAGCTGGTTCAGCCGGTGATTTTGTCATGCTTGGAGGTTCTGATATGATTGAATATCAAGCGCCTGAAGATCGTGATCGCCCAAGATTCCCAAGCATACGTAAACGTGAGGAGTCAAATGAAAAAGCCGCAGGTGAATGGAACCATGCCAAAATTACGGTAAACGAAGGAGTCATCACGGTGTATATCAATGATTTACTCCAAAATGTAGGTACTAATCCTGTCAAAGAAGGTCATATCGGATTGCAAAGTGAAGGGAAACGGATTAAGTTCCGCAATGTGACATTGATACCGGAATAAAAGACCATAAGTGCGTAAGATGGTAAGCGTAAGAAAAAATCAACATAAAATCAACGTAGTTAAATTAATTAAAATATTGTATATATTTATATTAACATTGTTTTTTGGCGCAAAAAATCAACATAAAATCAACATCGTTTTTTTCTTTCTTACCATTTTACGGTCTTCTTTGGGGTCGTCGCCAGAAATTCTTTCAGATAAAAAGGTTCAAAATAGGCGGTATCTTCAAACTTTTTTGCCTGGAATGCCTGTTCCGCTAAAGAAACCATATCTGTTGCCAGCGGATGGACGTCGTCTAAAAACACAGCCTGTGTGGAAGTAATCACCGTACGGCATTTGGTTGCTCCGTTACCTAAAAAACAGACAGTTCCGCGTTCTAAAAACGTCCGGTACGAATCCGGAGTTATGATTTCTGCGCTTGTTTCTCTGATCGCAGAAAGCGTGGCGTCATAAATTGCCGAATACACTTCCATCCTTCGGGCGTCGAGCATCGCACAATACAGGCAATCTTCTTTTCCATACCGACGTATAGCCTGCGAAGTCATCACCTGAAGCGTCGGAACGGCAATCAACGGCACATCCCAACCCATACATAACCCCTTTGCCATTGATGCTCCGATGCGAAGCCCCGTATACGAACCCGGACCGCCACTCAAAGCCACAGCATCAGGCTGATATTGTTTCCCTTTCGAAAAAGCAATGGTTTCTTCGATAAATACTCCCAACAAAGCGGCATGCGAAGGCCCTTCAAAAGAAACCCTCTCAAAAACGACATTTCCGGCAACCGATAAAGCAACCGAACATACAATAGTAGATGTTTCAATATGTAAGATAATGGCCATACGATTTGATTACATTTCGGTGCACAAAAATACAAAACATATTGCAAAATCGACCGATTATTGTAAATTTGCACAAAATTGCAAACGCCCATGATACAATCGATGACCGGATTTGGTAAGGTAACAGCCGAACTTCCATCCAAAAAAGTGACAATCGAAATAAAATCGCTCAATAGCAAGCAATTAGACTTGTTTATGCGTATTTCGCCCGTTTACAGGGAAAAAGAAATGCAAATTCGCAACGAACTGCTCCAAACGCTTGAACGAGGAAAAATAGAAGTCACTATCTCTATCGAAGACATTGGAAAAGATTGTTCTACAAAAATCAATCTTCCTGTCTTGGAAAGCTACCATGAACAAATCAAAACAATAGCAGAAAACCTGAATATTCCCGTTCCCGACAATTGGTTTCAGATCTTACTCCGTATGCCTGAAGTGATTAAAAACGATTTTGCCGAACAACCGGATGAATCGGAATGGGAAACCGTTCATCAAGCCATCCGTGAGGCTATCCGTCAACTTATTGCTTTCAGGATGCAGGAAGGAGCCATGTTACAGGAATTATTTGAACAAAAAATCACCAATATAGCAACCTTATTAAAACAAATAAACCCATACGAAAACGAACGAATAGAAAGACTCAGGCATCGAATCACGGAAAGCCTGAAAAAATTACCGGAGGTCGAATACGATTCCAACCGTTTCGAACATGAAATGATTTATTATATCGAAAAACTTGATATAAACGAAGAAAAAGCGCGTTTAGACAACCATTTGCAATACTTTACCGACACAATGGACAACGGGAATGGCCAAGGTAAAAAACTCGGATTTATCACACAGGAAATCGGCCGTGAAGTCAATACGTTAGGCTCAAAATGCAATCATGTGGAAATACAAAAAATTGTAGTGCAGATGAAAGATGAATTAGAGCAAATCAAAGAGCAGGTTTTAAATATCTTATAATAAAGAAGATGAGAAAAATCGGTATCTTTTCAGGGTCTTTCAATCCGATTCATATCGGCCACCTGGTATTAGCCAACTGGTTGTGTGAATATGTTGATTTGGACGAAATATGGTTCTTGGTTACGCCACAAAGCCCTATGAAAGACAAGGCAGAACTGATTGACTACGATCTACGGTTCAACATGGTGAAAAAAGCAATTACAGGTTATCCCAAGTTTAAGGCGAGTGACTTTGAATGTTCCTTGCCCCTACCCTCTTACACAATCGACACACTTCAGGCGCTAAAAAAAACCTGTTCCGATTGCCTGTTTCATTTGATTGTCGGAGCCGACAATTGGAAAAATATCAGTCTTTGGAAAGATGCACATGTATTAATGAACGAATTTCCAATCGTAATCTATCCACGCAAAAATTACGAACCGACGATTCCTTCCTTCTTGCCTCATATTCGTCAAGTGGATGCGCCATTGGTAGAAATTTCATCTTCATTCATCCGATCTGCCATCAAAGAAGGAAAAGACGTACGGTTTTTCTTGCCTGAATCTGTCAGGGAAAATATCAACCTGTTGAAATAGGGTTAAGGTTCAAAAAATTGTTCAATTATTCAATTAATCATCATTCATATAAAAAATAAATATTACCTTTGCAACTCATTTTTTGAGAAAAAACGGAAGATGAAGAAAAAGTGGCAGCGCAAAATACAAAACAATTAGAAATAGACAAAAGGTATTTACGCATGGCAGGAATCTGGGCTGAAAATTCCTATTGTAAACGCCGGAAAGTGGGGGCTTTGATCGTCAAAGACCAGATGATTATTTCCGACGGATACAACGGTACGCCTTCCGGATTCGAAAATGTGTGTGAAGACGAACATGATGTCACAAAGCCGTATGTACTTCATGCCGAAGCCAATGCCATCACGAAAGTGGCCGCTTCGTCGAACAGCAGCAAAGGGGCGACAATCTATATCACATCTTCTCCATGCATCGAATGCGCCAAATTAATTATACAATCGGGGATCAGACGCGTTGTTTTTTCAGAAAAATACCGCACATCAGAAGGGTATGATTTACTTGTTCGTGCAGGAATATTATTGCATTTTATTGACATAAACGATTAACAAAGATGAATAAGAGTACAAAATGGGCTTTTTTTTTACCGATCATTATCGCATGCAGTATATTAATCGGTTTCTTCATCGGAACTTATTTTTATACACGAACGCCTAACCGGTATCAATTGTTATCGGGGAAAAACAAAATCAACACCATCCTCGACATCATTGATCAACAGTATGTAGATACAGTAAATATCAGTGATTTAATTGAAAAAACAGCCTATAACCTTATCAATGAACTTGATCCTCATTCTGTGCTGATCCCAGCCGAAGAACTTCAATTTGTCCATGAACCCTTAGAAGGGTCTTTCAGCGGAATAGGTATCACTTTCAATCTTGTATCTGATACAATACTTGTTATCAATGTAATATCCGGAGGGCCGGCTGAAAAAGCAGGAATATTACCTTTCGACCGTATCATAGAGATTAATGATTCTGTCTATGCAGGAAGAAAATTTCCGGACAATGAAATCCAAAGAACACTGAGGGGGGCAAAAAACACAAAAGTAAAATTAGGCATTCAGCGAGACGGAGCGCCCGACCTTCTTGCTATTGAAGTAACCCGCGGAGATGTACCAACTCCTTCGATTGATGTCTCCTATATGATAAGCGAAGGGATTGGATATATTAAGGTCAGGAATTTTGCCCGAACAACTTATAACGAATTTATAACTGCCATTGCCAAATTGAAAAGTGAAGGATGTAACAGTTACATCATTGATTTAAGAGACAACAGTGGTGGAATTATGGAAACAGCTATCCGGATGATCAATGAATTTCTGCCTGCCAGGAGACCGATTGTATATGCCGAAGGCAAAGCGTTTATTCGACATAACTACAATGCAGACGGAACAGGCTCCTGCCAGGATTCGCCACTTGTGGTTATAATGAATGAATCATCCGGCTCGGCCAGCGAGATTTTTGCGGGGGCCATTCAGGATAATGATAGGGGGCTGATTATTGGCCGTCGTTCCTATGGGAAAGGATTGGTGCAGACTCCTATCCCGTTGAAAGACGGATCGGAATTACGCCTGACCGTTGCACGCTACTATACACCCTCCGGACGTTGCATCCAAAAGACCTACGAAATGGGGAATTCGGAAGAATACGAATTGGATTTACAAAACCGCTATATGCACGGAGAATATTTCTTCGAGGACAGCATCAAAATGAATGATTCGTTGGTTTACAAAACACTTGGCGGACGTACCGTCTATGGTGGTGGCGGGATTATGCCCGATATTTTTATTCCGCGCGACACAAATGGAATAACTACTTATTATTTAAATGTTTATAACTCGCGCATTCTTGAAAAATTTTCAATAGAATACTCGGATCGCAACCATGTGAAATTAGGTGCATATAAATCTTACCAAGATTTATATGCGTATTTGCAGAGACAACCGATTCTGGAAGAATTTGTTGAATTTGCAGAGAAAAACGGCATTAGCAGACGTCCAACCCTTATTGAAATTTCAAAAGAATTGATTGAGACCTCCATCCATGCCATCATTGTGAGTAACTTTTTCAGCAATGATGGTTTTTATCCGATTTATTATAAAAATGACAACACCCTGGAAAGCGCCGTTCAAGTATTGAAAAACGGCGACTGGAAACCACAGGCACATGCTTTAGGTAGGGGTTCGGCCATGGATGCAGTGTTAAGAAGAAGTGTTTGGATTCCATTATCGGCCTAAATACAAGGCTGAAAAATCAATATCTGTCCGGACGGATGATGACCGAACGACTTAATGAAGGATCGTCGTAATAGCGATTCTCTATGCCACCGACAGCTACCGTTTTCAACCGCATCGGAGAAATACCAAATTCTCCAACCAAACAATCTTTCACTCTTTCGGCACGCGCACGGCTTAACCGGTCGTTCAAATCCGGATTTCCGGTCCCTTCATCTGCATAACCGGTGACGATATATTGACTTTCCGGATACTCATGCATCAATCGTGCCAGAAAACCTAATTGTACCCTTGCGTCCCGCGAAAGCGTACTTTGCCCAATCTGGAAGAGAACCAATACATCCGAAGCTACATCTTTCCATTCCGTAATTGTTTCAATAACCGTTTCTATTACAGGTTCATCTGAATAAGGAGGCTCCGGATAATAAGGCTCTTGGTGGAGGTAAACGGGTTTTGGTTTACTGCTTGTTGCACCGCTAAAACGAAATGCAATTCCCAGATTGACAGAGAGAATTCCGTCGAAAGGACGATTGCCAACATCAATACCATGGAATCGCTCTCTTACCATCGCTCCACGAATATCAAAGTTCAAATCCACCGAACTACTCAGGCGGAGTGAATTTAAAACACCTATGTTAAGCGATATTTCTTGAGCTTGAGGCAAATCCCATGTGTTCATATAGCCCAAACCAACAAAAGGCGAAAACGTCCAGAAACGATCTTCATTCGTTCCTTGAAAAAGATTAGACGCGTTAAACAGCATATCACCGTAAAGATGCCATGCGTCAAACTTCTGTTTATAAAGCCAATGTTCGGGAATATAATATCCTTTATCTGTCTCAATGGCATGAGATCCACCGGCTCTCTGGGTGGCTCCTCTCAGTGTTTGAAATGAACCGCCTACCCGGGCGCCTACCACAGGATTCAGCCATTTGCCCAAATATATATCTGCTCCACCGGAGATACGATCCATTAATTGCAACTGACGGGCATGATCGGCGAAATAAATCCGGGGGCCTGCGCCAAATCCGATAAACCATTGCCCCCAGAAATCATCGGAATCATTTTTAACTTGCTGTGCAGACAAAACACCTGATACACAGGATATAAACAAAACACAAACGAATAACCGGAAACGAAACCACAGACTATTCTCTGCTTTTTTTTGTATTATTATTTTATTCATATTATTATTTATTTTAATTATTATTGTTGTAATTTTTTATTTTATGTAAAAAATTGACTTTTTTGCATAAGACAAATTGTGTTGCAAAATTACTTTGATTGGAGGGAAAATGCAAATTAAATATAAATAAATATATAAAAATATATATAAATAATCTTTATTTTTTATAAATTTTGTAAAATGATTTGGTTAAAATTTTAAAAAACACTAAAAATTGTAAAATAGTTCTTACTTTTACCTCTTCAAAACAATATGCTTATGGCAAAACTAAAAACAGTCTATATCTGTTCCCATTGCGGAGCTGACTCGCCCAAATGGATAGGGAAATGCCCTGAATGTGGCGAATGGAATACCTATGTAGAAGAATTCATAACCAAAGAACCGGCTCAAAAACGTTCAATTCCGGGATTAACGAAACCGGACGCACGTCCCCGATTGCTGCGTGATGTCACATTGCAGGAAGAAACGCGTATTGATATGAAAGACGGGGAATTGAACCGGGTGTTGGGAGGTGGATTAGTGAAAGGCTCGTTGGTATTGATCGGCGGCGAACCGGGAATCGGTAAATCTACCTTAGTACTGCAAACGGTGCTCCGACTGCAAGCACTCAAGATATTATACGTCTCCGGCGAAGAAAGCGCCCAACAATTGAAACTGCGAGCCCTCCGTATGTCGGCTCAGGATACGGAAAACTGTTTTATCCTGTGCGAAACAAACTTAGAACAGATTTTTGTGCAGGCGCAGAAACTGCAACCCGACCTGATCATTATTGATTCGATTCAGACGGTCTTTACTGAACTGACCGACTCGTCGCCCGGAAGTATTTCGCAGGTTCGCGAATGTAGCGCCGCCATCCTGAAATATGCCAAAGAAACAGGTACGCCTGTTTTTCTGATCGGACATATCAATAAGGAAGGAAACATTGCCGGGCCGAAAGTATTGGAACATATTGTCGACACAGTGCTTCAGTTCGAAGGCGACAGGCATTACATGTACCGCATTATGCGAAGTATCAAAAATCGTTTCGGCAGTACATCTGAATTGGGCATTTACGAAATGCGTTCCGACGGGTTGCGCGAAGTGAGTAACCCGTCTGAACTGTTACTGACCCAAAACCACGAAGGATTAAGCGGCGTAGCGATTGCTGCGGCTATTGAGGGAGTACGACCGTTTCTGATTGAAACGCAGGCTTTGGTCAGTTCGGCAGTCTATGGCACGCCGCAACGTAGCGCTACCGGATTCGACCTGCGGAGAATGAACATGTTGCTGGCCGTACTCGAAAAACGCGCCGGATTCAAACTCGCCCAAAAAGATGTTTTCCTGAATATTGCCGGAGGACTGAAGGTGAGCGATCCGGCCATGGATTTAGCCGTGATCAGCGCCGTGCTTTCATCAAGTCTCGACATAACCATCGACAGCAATACCTGTATGACAGGCGAAGTGGGGCTGTCGGGTGAAATCCGTCCCGTCAATCGTATCGAACAGCGAATTCAGGAAGCCGAAAAATTAGGTTTCTCGCAAATTATCATTCCACAGATGAAAGGACTTGAAAACCTGAAAGCTGCTATCAAACTCCATCAGGTAAAAAAGACGGAAGAAGCGTTCCGAATCCTTTTTAGTTAGAAAAAATAATTGAATGTTCAAGATTCAGGAAAACCTGAACATTAAACATTGAACTTGGAACATTGAACATCAGCATGATCAGAGAACTGCAATTACGAATCCTGCCCGAAGAAACTGCCAACGAACAGACTTTAAAGCAGGTGGTAAGCCGGACGACCGGTGATAACATCAGTGATATTTATGCGGTACGTATACTGAAACGTTCGATCGACGCCCGCCAGCGGGTGATTTTTGTCAACCTGACATTACATGCATATATCAATGAAACGCCCGATATGCCTGAATATCCAATCATTTCTTATCAGGATATTTCGAAGGGCAAGCCTGTTATCATTGTAGGTGCAGGGCCTGCCGGTTTATTTGCAGCGCTCCGGTTGATCGAACTGGGCATGCGTCCCATTATAGTCGAGCGGGGAAAAAACGTACACGACCGGAAAAAAGACATTGCGCTGATCAGCCGGACGCATAAAATTGATCCGGATTCAAACTATTGTTTCGGTGAAGGAGGAGCGGGCGCTTTTTCGGACGGCAAACTTTATACACGCAGTAAAAAAAGAGGCTCGACTGACAGGATTCTACATATTTTATGCCAACATGGCTCCAGTCCGTCTATCTTGTGGGATGCTCACCCTCATATCGGAACCGACAAATTGCCGCATGTAATCGAAAATATGAGGAACCAAATCATTACCTGCGGCGGTGAAATTCATTTTAATACCTGTATGCAAAGCCTTATTATTAAAGAAAATGAAGTGATTGGCATTCAAACACGGCAGGGTGAATCTTTTTGTGGGCCGGTTATTCTATCCACAGGACATTCTGCCCGTGATGTTTACCAATGGCTTTACCGGCAGCACATTGCACTCGAATCTAAAGGAATTGCCGTCGGGGTGCGTCTCGAACATCCGCAGGACATCATTGATAAAATCCGTTATCACCGGTCGGAAGGTCGTGGAGAATATCTGCCGGCAGCCGAATATCGTTTCGTTACCCAGGTGAAGGAACGTGGTGTTTATTCATTTTGCATGTGTCCCGGAGGCTTTGTCATACCTGCTACCACCGGTTCAAGGCAATTGGTTGTAAATGGGATGTCGCCTTCTCATCGGAATTCCAGATGGGCAAATGCAGGAATGGTAGTAGAGATTCATCCTTCCGACCTGAATCATAAAGAACTTAAAATCAGCAGCGAAAACAATGTCCGGAAAGAATCGCCCCTCTCACTGATGCTCTTACAGGAACAGTTGGAAGAAATAGGTTGGCTGAATGGCGGGATGACCCAGGTCGCTCCGGCACAACGGATGACGGACTTTATGCGGCAAAAAATATCGGTTGACCTGCCCGTTACATCCTATACACCGGGCGTGATCACTTCGCCATTCCATGGCTGGATGCCCCGATTTATCACCACCCGTCTAATGGATGGTTTCCGTCAGTTCGACAAGGTATCCCGTGGTTTCCTGACCCACGAAGCTGTTATGATTGGAGTTGAGACACGCACCTCTTCCCCTGTCCGTATAGTGCGCGACCGTGAAACAATGCAACACGTGACCCACAAAGGCCTCTTCCCATGTGGTGAAGGCGCCGGTTATGCCGGAGGCATCGTCTCGGCAGCCATCGACGGTGAATTATGTGCGAACAGTGTAGCGAATATATATAAATGAACTTTAAACGAAACTGATATGCCTGAAACGGTACATTTTACAAACGTTGCGTTTAAATAGCGATAACCTCCAAACTTGGAATCGACGATTGAATAGGTTGTGTATTTATGCTTGTCGCTCCAAATTTGGCTAATTCGTAACGTACTTTGGCCATAGGTTCGTTCACATTTGCCGCATCAATTTGTATGTTAAACACTGTAAATTCTTTGCCAACGATGATAGTTGGCTCGTCGGCAAACAGATTTTTTTCGCGTAGATAGTGTTCTATGGCATGTACATTTTTATTAGACACATTAAACACGACCATCACCTTGTTTTCCGCGTGTATCGAACCATATAAATTCAACAGAAACATTTTCAGAAGTTCAAGTTTTGAGGCGTCTCTCCGTATTTCCGAATTGATCCATATACTTGTTTGCGAGTGCATAATAGTATCGATGACGGTCAGTCCATAGTTTTTGATTGCACTGCCAGATTGGGTTATTTCCAAGCCAATATCGGCGCCACCATTTTTAATTTTCGCCTCGGTTTTGCCCCAAGGCTCATAAATCACAATACCTGAATCTATTTTTGAAGGTGTTTTATATTTTTGTACAGAAAACGACTGAAACTTGTCTAACACACCTATCACATCCAATTTAGCGCGCAACCAATCCAACGCAATATAAGGCATTTCCGATACCACTGTGATTAGTTTCTTTTGCAAACATAGATAGGTTAAAAAATCTTCAGCAGTATTAAAGTTTTCATTATCAACTATTCCAACTATTTTCACACCGCCACGGTTTAATTCCAAAACACGTTCAAGATATACCTCAGTTCCATATTCTATTTTCATTTCCAATACGCGTTCCTTAATCCAGTCATCCCCGGCAATCGCCACATCTATCTCGTTGATTTCAAGTTGAGAACCAAATTCTTGCGGGCGACCGTCCCAACCAAATAAAAAATTGACAGAAGTGAATTTTGTAGGCCCTCCCTGTGCATATCCTGACACATTAAAACCGCTATTAGTCAAAAGATTCACTAAATTTCCACCTCTGGCAGGGTCGGCAAGCGAACCGGCCGGCATGCCTATCTTTAATCTTGTTTCCATTCTTTTATTATTCGATGATTATGTTATAAAATGAAGTTGCAAAGATAAGAAAGATTTTTTATGCCGCCATCAATTGCAAATATCCTGAATGACCAAGCCGGCCAATGTAAAGCCAAAAATAGCTGTAATATGGACCAATGTCCCATTAATATGCTTTTTCCGGCCATCTCCCAAATCGGATAATTCTGTATTGTCTACCTCGTTTCCTTTATTTTCAAATACTTCATCACTGAAAACACACAGAAACTTTTTTGCAGGCGTCATTCCTTTTTTGAACTTCTGTCGCAAAGCGGCTGCAAGCGGACAACCTCGTACTTTCCAAAATTCAACCACTTGTATCTTAGACGGATTCATCTTGAGCGCCGCACCCATGCTCGAAAAAAGTGTCGCTTGAGTTTGGGTAGCCGTAAAAATCAAATGCGCTTTGTTATCAAGGCTGTCAATCGCATCTACAATATAATGATAAGAGGATAAGTCGAATGAACCGGCTGTTTTGGAATTATAAATCTTTTGAATAGCCGTGATTTGTGCATCAGGATTGATTTCTAATAACCGTGCTTTCAAGACTTCTACCTTTGCTTGCCCAATGGTTCGGGTCGTAGCCGGCAGCTGACGGTTGATATTGGTTATTTGAACGGTATCCGAATCTACAATCGACAAATATCTGATTCCCGAACGAATCAAACTTTCTGCACACCAACTCCCCACACCCCCGACTCCAAACAAAATCACACGAATTGTCGAGATTCGTTTGGTAGCCTCAAGCCCTATCAAAAGAGTGGTCCGACTAAACATGGAATCTATGCTTGCCATCGTATTTTATTGTTCTCTGTTTTCAGTTGTTCTATTTTGCTGCAAAAGTAGGAAAAAAAATTGGTGAGTTAAGAATTATTTTTACCTTTGCACTCGAAAAACTAAAACGGGATGTAGCACAGTTGGCTAGCGCGCCACGTTCGGGACGTGGAGGTCGGACGTTCGAGTCGTCTCATCCCGACATTTTTATTTTTAATGGTTCCCGTTTTTGGAAATTTAAACTAACTCTCCACAGATTTTACGACTGAGCCTTTTTTACTCATAATCATACAATTAAAAATATTGCTAATTATTACATTTTTCCGTTTTTACAAATGTCTGATCCAGATATTCCGGAAAGCAACTTCCGTGCCATGATCTTGCAATGACAACGGTAAGCGGCCGTGAGGCGTGTATTTGGGTAATCCGGTATACGGGGTGTCGCCTTTCAAAATGTAATTATTCTGAATAAGCACTCCATTAAGCACAACGGTAATCATGGCAGGCGATACCACATCTCCTGCACCGTTAAAAACAGGCGCTTTCCAATAAATATCGTAAACCTGCCATTCGCCGTTTTTCGTATAAGGATCAGATAACGGGGCGCTTTGTTTGTATATACTCCCATTCATCCCATTTACATACGTTGGGTTGTTGTCTGCGTCAAGTACTTGGACTTCGTAGGTGCTTTGAAGGAAAATACCGCTATTGCCACGATTCTGGCCATTATAATTTTCCGCAGGAGGCGATTTAACCTCAATATGTAACTGACAGTCGCCAAAATATTCTTTGGTTTGAATGCCCCCTGAACGCGGGACAATACGCATCTCCCCGTTTTCAATTTTCCAGGGAGCGGGATCTGGCTGCTGTCCACGTTCCGTAACGGCTCTTGACGATTCCCATTTGTCTAAATTCGTGCCGTCAAACAAAATAATGGCATCTGAAGGCGGTTGGCCGGCCACTCTTCCGGGCTGCACTTTGGGAGGAACCGGATAATACCATTCTGTACTGGCAGCATTCCACCTCGGCGCTTGTTGTTGAGCTTGCTGTTGCTGTCCTTGCTGTTGCTGTCCCTGTTGTTGTGCAAATGCAATTGCTACACAGGCAAATAACATAAAAATTACGATTACTTTTTTCATTTTGATTTAAATTTTAAATATGATTTACTGATTTGAATATGCTTTTTACTTAACACAACAATTCGTTATAAAATTATATATCATCAATTATAAATACATCAATTATCAACTTTTCAAGATTCAAAGATAGGATAAGTTTTTTACAAAAGCACAATTATAAACATTTTTTATGACATTATTCAGGAAAAAACTTTCTCAGATAAAACTTTTGAGACAATCCCTGTATTTAGAGTAGGGAAAAGGGAAATTAATTCATCAAGCAGGTTTCAAACAAATCTTCGCCTTAAATATTTTACGTGGTTTTGGGAATTTTATCTATTTTTGTGGTCGCAAGAAACGATCTTAAAATATCAAAACAATGAAACGCAAAATCATATTATTGGCGTATATATTTATTTTCACCTTCCATATTTGGGGACAACCGTATATAAGGTTTTCCGGCAAAGTGCATGATAACAAGCAAGGAATAAGTGGTGTCGCCGTTACAGATGGATATAACATAACCCATACGGATGCAAAAGGTAAATTTACATTGATCAGCGATACGATCGTTGAATTTGTATATATATCCTTGCCATCAGGCTACGATATTCCAATATCGGATGATATTCCCTGTTTCTATGTTCCCGTAACAAATAAAACCTCCCCAAAACAAACGATAAATTTTGAATTGAAAAAATCCGGTCGTGACGATACCAAACATACCATGTTTGTTTGGGCTGATACGCAAATAGCTTTTGAAGAAGAACTTATATCGCTTGCTGTAGCAACTGAAGATGTGAAAACGCTTGCAGAGAGCATGGAAAATCCTGTTTACGGTGTAGTTTGCGGCGATATAGTTGCTGATAAAATTATTTTTTACAAAGACATCAAACAAATGCTCGGCGCTACCGGCGTCCCTTTTTTCTATATTCCCGGAAACCATGATTTAACGTTTGGGGTTCGTTCCGAAGAATTGTCGAAAGCCGACTATAAAAAAACGTTTGGTCCCAACTATTATTCGTTCAATCGTGGTAAGGTGCATTACGTCATGCTTGACGACATATTTTATTCGGGGAATAAATCTGTCATCATGGCATATCTTCACGAACGGCAGTTAAAATGGTTAGAGCGCGACCTGGCATTGATAGCGCCCGGCTCTCCAGTAGTTGTAATGTTACATGTTCCTACTTCCTATGACGAAGAATTACGGCAAGACGGCATACGCACAGTGTTGCAAAACCGCACTCATTTGCATGAAATACTCAAACCTTATAATGCACATATTTTTTCAGGGCATACACACTATAATGAGAATTTTGTGATTCGCGACAATCTCTTGGAACATGTGCATGGCGCTGTTTGCGGGCTGTTTTGGCAGACACCGTATTGTTCCGACGGCGCTCCTCTCGGATATGGCGTGTACGAGATTGATGGAGACTCTCTTACGTGGTTTTATAAGTCAACCGGATACAACAGGGATTATCAGTTTCGAGCCTATCCTGCAGGATTCAATCAGGAAAAGCCAACGGCAGTAACCGTCAACGTATGGAACTATGATCCGGAATGGCAGGTACATTGGTACGAAAATGGCATACCGAAAGGAAACATGACGCAATACAATGGTCACGACTCCGAAGTGGTCAACTATATCCTTTACAACAAAGATAATATGCGAAACCCATTGTTAAGTAGCATGCCAACCAACCATCTGTTCTACGCCGAACCATCCTCCCCTGACGCCGAAATAACAATCGAAGTAACAGACCGTTTCAGAAACAAATACATTCAAAAAGTCACGAAAGGACCCACAATTAACCCATGAGTCAAAGTTTCGAATTACTTCAAAATCTTTCCTACCATCGATATGACGTGCATATCAGCCCTACTGATGACGTCGCTTTCAAGGCGTGGCCGGGCGCTATCATTCGGAACAACCTGTTGTATGCCGCCGAACATATCCGGATTCAAAAAAACAACCGGTCGCTCCGCGAACAAATTGATATCTGCCCATTAGAAGACGATCATCCCCTTTATAACGAATTGAAAGAAGGTTTTCCCAAAGGATACGTCCTGACGAACTTTTCATGCGCCGTTGCATCCAATCCAAACATTACCATTCGAAAAGGCGAAACATTTACTCTTTCTTTGCTTTTAATAGGTCGGTTCAACGACTACCGTTTTTATTTTTTTGAGGCTATCCGTCAGATGTGCGAACGTGGGTTCGGCAAACCGCTAACCCCTTTTTCGCTGACCGGTATCACAGAAAACCCTTCATCCCCCACTACCCTATCCGATTTTATGCATCCGGAAACCAACGACAACAAGTCCGAAATAACCATACGTTTCCTCACGCCCGTAATCTTATACCGTTTAAGAGATAAAAAAAACACCCAACTAAGTTATCAGGACAAGACAAACCGTTTCCCCAGCTTTTACCAATTGATGCGTTCTTCCTTTTCCCGCTTACAGAAACTATATGCCCTGTACGAAAACCCGTCCGAAAAGACCCTGTCGTATTTCGATGAAACATGCCTTGAAGACTTTTTGGTTAAAGCAGGTCGTCCATTGTTGAAAGCAGCCAATATTCAACATATCAGCCTCCCAAACACCCAAAAGAAAGGCATGAAAAATGAACTGCCCTTAGCCGGTTACATCGGCGAACAAACATACACAGGAAAGGTGCAACAATATGTACCTTTGCTGAAGTTTATGGCGGAATTAGGCGTCGGCAATGAAACGGTTTATGGGATGGGACGGTTTGAAATAGGTGAAGTTCTTAATAATGAAATAGATTAAGCGATGGAACAACAATATATATTTTTATTAGGAGGGCATGATTTGGAGATGCGGGAAATCAAAAAAATCTTAGAATCAATCCCTGATGTTCTCTTTTTTGATGAGCGGCTTCAATGGCATAATGCAAATTTGTCTGCCTACAAACCGGTTTTACATCAATACGGAAATATTAGCAAGGTAATGATTTATGGGATAGAATTGCTTGAAAATGATGCTTTGCCTCTTCCCTTAAATTATTACCGGATAGACCATCATAATAAGGATAGCACAAATGTTTCCTCTTTAGAGCAAGTAGCTGAAATCTTAAATATAAAACTCACTTGGGAGCAACAATTGATTGCAGCAAACGACCGGGGATATATTCCGGCAATGCAACAATTAGGAGCAAGCCCGAAGGAAATCCAACAAATCCGTTTGCGCGACAGAATGTCGCAAGGTGTTACGGAAGAAGATGAACTGCTGGCTAAAAAAGCGATTGAAAACAGCATAATTGAACAAGGCGTCATCGTTGTAGAGTCGGAATCAAATCGTTTTTCACCGATATGCGACCGGCTCTATCCGTACGAAAAACTGTTGATTTACACCGATGACGAGTTGATGTATTACGGAAAAGGAAAAGAACGGTTGCCTGCACATTTTGATTCCGAAGTAAACGCAGGCAAAATGTTTCATGGCGGAGGGTCGGACGGTTATTTCGGCACGGCAAAAGGAGTTTATCCACTCAAAGAAATTATCCGTTTAAAAAACAAAATCATACAACTAATTCATAAATAAAAGCGCATGTATAGTTATCACATTTTTTATTTCCTCTTTAAGTGGAAGACCCCTAAAGGGCGCTCCCTATTGTTTGAAGACCAAACAGACATAGAAAATATTGTTGAGAACAATTATTCCAATTGGGAGCGGGTATATAGTTCTGAAAAATTAGATGAAGATGAGAAACAAGATCTCTATAATGAGAAAAATTTCTTCTATGAATTTGTACATCCGGTATTGTATGACACTGGGAAACCGGGGTCTCTCTTAAAACATTATGAGCGGAAAGAACCTCAACAAAAAGATAGAGAGGTTTCCTATATCATTTCGTGTAACGGAAAGACTTACACCTTAAAGATTGACGCCATCAATCTGAATTTGTACACTACAGGTGTAGGCATGATGACATTTTTCTTGATCAATGAAAGGGAAGACCAAAAAGAACCGATGGATATTTTGACTATCAATCAGTGTGGGCGAAGAATTTATCCTCCATTTTACAAAGACATCAAAGAAAAATGGGAAACAGCCAATTATCTGAAAATAGAGGGATTAAACGGGGATTCATCTTTGTGTTACGAGGATTTTTCGGGCTATTCATACAAAGAGAAAGGTAATGACAATGAACAAATTAAAGAGACGTATTGGACGCCCGCCTCATTTATTCGTAATTTGATCAGCGATTTGTCGGAAGAGCTTATTATCACTCCGGTAATAGATGACAGGATGTTTGTAAACTGCTGGTATGAAAATGATGATTTGTCAAAACTGATTGGGACAGATGAAGATAGTCTTGAGAAGTTCTTTTTAGATGAGTATGGCATTGACAGTGAAGGCAGGAAAATAAAAAAGTCTGATGATTTTTGGTATAAATATATATATGTAGACGCGAGCCGTCCTTCGTGCCAAAATAACGACATGCGATTGAAGTTATTGAATGAGCAAACCTATAAACGATGGCAACAAGACGGATTTCTATATGGCGCTTCACGTTATTCGTTTGTGTTTTTAACAAAAAATGACAAGCGGCGCTTTCAAAGGGATGTACTTGCAAAATATATGCGTACAGTATATGCCCGCATGGTTGAGTTGGTATTGATTCAAAGGGCCTCCATTTTGCAGTTTTCGGAAAAAATCAGCCAGATGGAGTTGTCGAAAGGCACAAAAGTAAGCGCCACCATTAATGAGCAGATTACATCTCTGCATAAAGAGTATATCCGTTTTGTCAATCAAATACATTTCAGAGAAGTCACGATTCAAGATCAGGGAATAGAACTATATCAGTTGATATCAAAAACATTAAATATTGAGGAATATGTTGAAGACCTGGAGAAAGAGATAGAAGAACTGCAGCAATACGTTAGTATGGTCGACGACAGGATACGCAATAAGAATGGAGATATCCTGAACTGGATAGCAGCCCTATTCCTGCCGGCAGGAGTTGCAGCGGAATTACTGGGCAACACGCTTAATAAGGACATCAGTCTTCCTGTCTGGAAAATTTTAAGTATCATACTAATAGTCATGGTTGGAATGTATGGAATATTACAATTGATAAAAAAAAGCAGATAATTATGGAACGAAATGAATTGTGCAAACATGAAAAAAAGCCGGACAAAAAGAATTGGATCTGTTGTCTGGTGTTGATGGTTACCGCTATTGTTATAGCGTGTTACTGTATTTGTTATCAAAAAAATCCGGCGGATTGTATATGGAAAATGATTGTTGCCAATTTTGCGTTTCTTACACTTTTCGTAACTAACGCAATGATACTTTGGAAAGTTTTTAAAACCGTATCGGAAAAAGAAGAACAGCAAAATGTGTATAACCGGAAGATCGCTTGGGAAAATTTTCAATACGAGTTAAATAAAGCTGAAAATGATAAAAGGTTTGAATATGAGAGGGAGAAATATTTTTACGAAAAAATAAAAAAGATTGCCGATGAATTCAATAAAGAAAAGCCGACAAGTAGTGAAATGGAAGAATTGAAAAAAGCAATTGAGGAATTGAAAAAACAAAAAGAGGCGCAATTGATTGTCGACTTCAGACAGAATAATAATACTAAAACAGAATAGAGATATGTGCAAATTAGAAATTAAACTCAAGCAGCACACCCCGCTGATCCATTTTCAGCATGATCAGGAAGGGGCTACGCTAAGGGCTTCGGAGGTGAAACCAAAGTTAGACCGGTTTATATTGACCAAGTTAGGAGAGAATGAACAGAACAGAGATGTCGTTCGAACAAAATGTAATGACGACTATCAAAAGGCAATAGCGAAAATTAGAGAAAAATTTCCGAATCAGACAGATTTAGATAATTATAATTATGGGATTTTATTTGCCAATGAAAAAGGTTGGATTAGAGCGAAAGGGGCGTTGGATTATAAGATGAAAATATTTATGGATAAGGAGTCTGAAGAAGAGCCTTGTGTTTTTAATACAAATGAACCTGATTTTTCTAAGAAAAAAAAGTACAGTAAAACATATGAAAAAGAAATAGTAAAATTACAATCTTATCCTTTATTCTTTTCAAATATGGATAAAGACTATGAAGATAAAAAAGAGTACCGAAGATTTACACAAGCTTTTAATCTTAAAATAAAAATTTCTTTTTTTGACGATACTTTTTCTCAAATTATTAAAAATAAAGAGACATTAAATCAGTTCTTTTTTACACATAATTTTGGGACACGCCAGTCAAAAGGGTTTGGCTCTTTTTACATTGATGAAAACGACGAAATGTATTTACCACCTGTTAATAAATATTCATTCAAAATTAATATGCTAAAACATGATAACTGGAAAGATTTTTATTACCAGCTTTTTGATGAACTTTCTCTGTTTTATAATACATTACGGTCAGGAATTAATCTAAAAGATTCATTTGGAAATACAGAATTTTACTTTAAATCTTTAGCTTTTATGTACAGTAAGGATATATTAAACAGCAAATGGGATAAAAGAAGAATAAAAGAGTTTTTCTTTAAAAACTCTTTTGATTACAAAACTAAAAATAAAAAGGGAAAAGAAATTTGTATTCATGTAAAAGGATTGGATGAACAAGTTGAAGATTATAATCTTGAGAATAATTCTTTTCCTCTAAACTATAGCAATGGAAATGGCGTTGATATTAGGGACTTATTGGGATTATCTACAGCAGAAAATTGGTTGTATTATAAAAACGCTACAATAAATAAGAGCCAAACAAAATTTGTTGCCGGTCGTTATATTAAGATTGAAGAAAACCAACAAACAATTTCACGGATGCGTTCTCCCATCCTCTTAAAACCGATAAATACCCAAAATGATGATGATGAGTATTTTACAATTTATTTGCTTTTTCAAGATAAAGAAGTGGGTGTCCCTGAATTTAAAGATATGAGAAAGATTTGTATTGAAAAAAAAGGAAATAACAGGTCTCTTCTGTTAGATATTCCATCATTATTCAATTCGAAAGAATTTCTTGATTATGTATTACTTGTATTGGATATTGATCTTACAAGTCATATTGATGGACAATTTCATAAACATCCATATTTTGATATACTAAACAATATTTATGTTCAACTTAAAAATAACGTAAAGCAATGAAATACATCGGACTCACGATTGGACCAATCATTAAAACCCTCTCAATGGCGCGGAAGCCGCGAGAATTATGGTCGGCAAGTTATCTGTTTTCTTTCCTTATGCAGACTTTGATAAGAAATATAAAGAAGAATAAACGACTTACGCTAATATCTCCCGCATCGGGAAGTATCGACATTTATGAAGAAATCGGCACCTATCCGGATAGACTGTTTTGTTTTTATTCGGATAACTTTTCTTTTTCTGAAATCAGTGAAATCATTGACAATTCTTTAGCCGAATGTGAGAAAGAAGGATGCGGGGCAAGCAAGGAAACAATGAAAAATTATTTTAAAATCTATGCGATGGAATTAATCCCTGAAGAAGGCATCAATCCTGTTATGGAACTCAATAAAAAACTTGATTCTTTAGAGTTACACAATATCGCAACAGTTGAACAATATGAAAACAATATCCGGAATCTGATTTTCAAAGATAAAAAATCGGGATTGTTTAAAATTGCTGTAGACTCAGACTATTTTCCTGTAGAAACACTGGGTGAAATAGCCTCTGCTCAACTTGCACAAATTAATTACGATAAATACATGAAGTGCAAGAAAGAATCTGATTTCAAGGAACTAACAAAACGATTAGGGAGAAAGTTCAAGGAAACAAACAAGGGATCTACGCTACAATCAACATCTGAAGAACCGGACACAAAAACTCCTGATGAAATTCAATTTTTCAAAAAATTGAAAGTAAATTTTGCAACCGACTGCCCAGCCACTCATAAATTCACAACCGCTCACAAATATATTTGTATCGTTTATGCAGATGGCGATAATATGGGAAGTTTTATCAACACATTAACAACAAATCAGTTGACTTCATTCTCCGGTCAATTATTGGAATTTGGGATAAAAGCAAGCGAGGCTATTCGCGAATTTCAAGGACTACCTATTTATGCCGGAGGTGATGATTTGCTTTTCGTGGCTCCGGTTGTTGCCATGGCTATAACTGAAGAAGGGAAAGAAATTCCTCAAACAATTTTTGACTTAGTTCGGACTATTGACAATATATTCGCGGGCAGAGTAAATACTTTTCTAAAAGACAACCAAATGGATTCAACAATCAAGATTCCCACCATGTCATTCGGCGTTTCAATTACTTACTACAAATATCCCTTGTATGAAGCCTTAAATATGTCGCGTGATTTGCTTTTTGGAAAAGCCAAACATGTTGATGGAAAAAATGCCATTGCATGGACTTTGCAGAAAAATAGCGGCTCTGCGGTAAGCGGGCAGTTCTCAAAAACAACTGATGAAAACGGAGAACCTAATGGCGTCTATCAAAAACTTATTACACTGCTGGAAAGTATAAACGTTTCGATGGACGAAAATTTTGTATCGGCAGTTCCCCATAAAATAAAAGCGAGCGAAGTTTTGCTCGGAACGTTGATGGGCGACAGTAAAAAAGCATTTCAACCGGAACGTCTTGCAGCATTTTTTGACAATACGCTCGAACGAAAAAGCAAGAATAAGATTGAAAAGGCGTATTTAGAAGCCGTAGAAGAATTGCTTCCTGTTTTACATCAATCACTTCTTGAAGCGAACAGTAAGAAGAAGGACAATGATAGAAAAATGGAAAGTAAAATTATTAAAGAAACCGTAGAAAACATGTATGGTATATTACGTACAGCTAAATTTATTAAAGGATTGGAGGAAGATAAAGATGAATAAGTATTTAATAACCCTTACGCCGATTGACAAATTCTTTTTCGGCGGCGAACTTACTTTTACGCGCAGTAAAAGAGAAAATATTGACAAGCAACGGAAAGATTTAAACGACGCGGAGGATAAAGAGTTAAAATCGTTTGACGAATCTTTTAGCAGTTATTTTGTGCGTTCCAGGCAATTCCCACAACAAACATCTTTGTTGGGAATGTTGCGTTTTACGTTCTTATCTGCAAATAAAAAAGCCTTTAAAAATGGGGAAATCATAGATAAGCAAGAAACTATTGATACAATCGGGGCGGAAAGTTTCAAAGTAGATAAAGACACGACATTTGGAAAGATCAAAAAAATCTATCCCTGTTTTCTTCGACGTAAAACAGAGGGTGGGGATTGGGAAAATCTGATGATTGCCCCTATGGATAGCAAGCTAAGTATTGCCTTTGACAAGGGCGATGCTTTGCTTGATGATAAGAAAACAAAACTTCCGAATATTATGGGTTATAACCCAAAAGATGGATTAACTTCTTGTTTTATAGGAAGTAATGTGGCATTGGAAACCGGAAAATTGTTTACGGAAGATATTCGTATCGGAATTGATCGGAATTATGACGGAAAACCTAACGATGGCGCTTTTTATAAACAAATTTCTTATCGTTTGTCCGATAAATATGAATTTGAAAAAGATGGAGCCAAAACAGAAGAGAAACATAAATTATGCTTTGCATTTTATGCGGATTTGGACAACGGTTTGCTTGAACAAATAGTAACCTTGGGCGGCGATAATTCCCGTTTCAAATTGACTTGCGAGCTTAAAGAAGGTGGAATACAATTGCCGGAAAGTTACCATCCTAAAGAATTTGATGGATACGAAGGAAAAGTGGTTTTGCTTTCCGATGCATTCATTGACCAGGATACGATGAAAAATTGTCTGTTCAGTATCAACGAAACAGTTCCTTTCAGATTTCTAAAATCAACGGTTGAAACTACTGTCGGATATAATAAATTTTCAAGCGCAGATAAAGATAATCCTACGCATTTGAGGCGTTCAGATCAGAAGTTCAACCTGTATAAAACAGGTTCTGTGTTTTACTTTGATACAATAGAAGGAATGACGGATTTTACGACAGCTATGGAAAATAAAAAGCGTTTCCGCCAAATCGGCTATAATTATTACGAAAAATTCCCAAAACAAAACAATAACAACAAATAAATAAGATGATTATGGAAAATAAAAGCGTATGGCTTATCACAGCCAAAACAAATTTACACGTAGGTAATGAGAATGCATCTAATTATGGATTAATTGATAAATCCATTCAGCGCGATGCACTTACAGGATTACCCTGTATCAATTCAAGCTCCCTTAAAGGCGCTCTGAATGAATATTTTACAATGGAATCGAAAGAAAAAATTGATTTATTAAAAGTATTCGGTTCTGATAAGACTCCGGACCAAAAAGTGAAAAAAGATACCCAAAAAGGATCTTATGCTTTTTTTGATGCTCAAATTTTGTTTTTACCTGTACAGGGCGAACAGGGTAAAGACGAACTGTTTCATTTAGCGACTTCAACATCGGTTTTGCAACGATTCATTGACCGTATGACATTGTTTGGAATGCTATATGAAGACGATCATAACAGACTCATTGAAAAACTGCAAACGAAAATTGGCAAGCATCGAATTGCTCCTCCTTATAGCGACAGTCAATTCAAAGAACTTTGCGATGACGACAACCTGCCAATCATTGCCCGCAATAAATTGGACAATGGTGAAAGCGCAAATCTATGGTACGAACAGATATTACCGCAGGAAACCGTTTTTTATACAATATTTCGATCTGATAAACCACTGATTGAAGGCATATTAGATAACAAGATTGTACAGATTGGCGCCAACGCTACCATTGGTTACGGTTATTGCAAATTTCAAAAACTTAATTTCTCAAAGCCATGAACAAGAAAAGAAATGAAAAATTGATAATAGCAGCCAATGATGCACTTTTATCATCCGGTATTATAAAAACTGACAGAGATAACAAGCAATATATCAATGAGTCATATAATGGTCAAACTGCTGCATTGGGAGTTACCATAGCTATGACAGGACTACGACCGGCTTTAGCGATCTACTCTCAATACAGTGGCGACTCCAAATTCGACAAGAAAAATATTTTGAAAATAATTGGAGCAATGATTAAGAATCCGGATACCAATCAGCCATTTGCTTCAGCGATTGAATTGTTTCGTTATGCTTTAGACAATCAAGATGAAAAATGGCTGAAAAGAGAAATTATTGACTGTTCCATTGCATTGAAACAGGTAATACGAACCTATAATCTGTTGAAATTATGAAGATGAATATTAGCTATTTATTTTACCATGATTATTTCAAGAAAATAGATTTCAGTTATTTATTTGAAAAAGATAAAGACAATAAGAATAAGATAATTAAATCTAATGAGGCTGAAATTAAGCGGATAAATAATATTCTTGTTGAAGAAACAGCCAAAGATTGGGTAGTGGAGAAAGACATCCGGATTATTCAGAATGAAAAAGCAAACAAAAGAATTGAAGTAACAGTTCAATACCCCGGCTTGGTAACTGGCACAGGCATCAACCATGAAGCCAAAATCGAAGGTGAGTTTAAATTAGGCGTACATTTTGATTATACTTACGGTATGCCGGTGATTTATGGTTCATCGGTAAAAGGTTTATTGCGTAGCGCTTTCCCGGATAGTGTCGAAGTAACTAACAGGGAGAAAGATGCAAGAATGAAAGCTAAACGGGAAAAATTGCGTGAAGCAAAGAAGGGATTAATCAAAAGTTATTTAAGCTCTAAAGAAATTGGGATCTCAAATATGGACATTGACGCATTGCGAGATCAAATTTTTGAAGGTATTGGTGAAAATTCGCAAGGTGTAACAGGCTCATTATCTATATATAAGCGTGATGTGTTTTTTGATGCTGTAATTGTAAAACCTTATAGAAAAGATGGCAGAACACGCATTTTGGAGTCAGATTCTATTACACCTCATGTTAAAAAAGAGATGACATACGAACAATCCATGTTGAAAAATCCGGTTCCGCTTACATTCCTGAAAATAGCTTCTGGTGTAAAAATGGAATTTCGTTTTGATTTGAAGCCAGCTACAATCAATAAAGTTGAAATAACAGCTGAACAAAAAAAATGTCTTTTTGAAAAAATCTTAAAAGATTTCGGTATAGGCGCAAAAACCAATGTCGGTTACGGACAGTTCAAACAATAATAAGCGCTGTTGAAATATTTTGAAAAAGCATGAAAACATTTGCGAAGATTTCAAAAAGAGTTAATATTCTGTTTTTCAGAAAAAATACGGTTTTTAGCAGTTTTTACCGATTTTAAAAAAAGTTCGCAAATGTCGCTGTTTGATTTTTTAGCCAAATCATTTGCGAAAATTACGTTTTCTTAACACTTCGTTCTTTGACATATTGCTTTGATATTCTTGCAGTTACAAA
>Ga0099364_10003031_pt1 | contig 26389 bp, 19 predicted proteins | sample TergutTh196P3_FD_73070 | JGI IMG/M metagenome (GOLD analysis project Ga0099364, IMG submission 73070) | Microcerotermes parvus P3 segment gut microbial communities from Pointe-Noire, Republic of the Congo - Th196 P3 | ecosystem: Host-associated > Arthropoda: Insects > Digestive system > Gut ...
TTCCCATGTCATGTTGTCGGAACGCCCGATGTTCCACATCGGCGTAAACACGTCAAACAGGAACAGGCCGCCCGGTTTCAGGGCGCGGCCCACATGGCCCAGAAGGACCCGGCGCTCTTCGGGGACGAGCGCCCCGTAATCGCACCAAATTAACGTAATTATGTCAAAGGCGCCCGCGAAACCCAGCCCATCAATATCCATTTTCAAATAGTTCTGCACTATGTACGTGCTGTCGGGATCGTGCTCACGCGCGTAATTTATGGAATTTTCAGATATATCCATCCCCGTGACGCGCAGCCCGCGTCCTGCGAAACGCTTTGTGTACAGGCCGGGGCCGCACCCGATGTCGAGCAGGCGCGCCCCGCCGGGCACAAGCGAGCATATCCATTCGACCGAACGTTCGATAAATTCCGGTTTCCTGCTCGCCGCATCCGTCTCCGGGTCAAGGTGGGCTTTTAGCATTTGTTTCGATATATATGGATCGTCCCAAAACTTTTCGCCCGTCCTCTCGTGAAGGGTGGGCCGCGCCAGGAGTTTTCGCAATTCCGCAAACGTAGCATTTGTCGTCTCATGCGCCATTCCATTCAATTTGCCATGTTCCGTTTCATTCGACATATCATTCGCCATCCTATTTATATTGCAGCCACTGCCTCCGCCGCCGCCTCCATCATTATATAAAACGCTTGCCCCTCGGGTGATACGCCGGGAGAATTGAACGAAGGCGCGCCGGCGACATCCCGGACGAAACCGTATTCGTCCACTTTGGCGTTCGCTGCGGCTCGCATCCTGTCGGCCTGCGCGATATATTTTACATCCAAGAAACCGTATTGATAGCCGCGATATATGCTGTAGGCCATCATTTGCGCGCAGTTCGTCTCCACAAAGGATTCATCGCCTTCGTCGAGCACGTCGTAGAACAGCCCGTTATCGAGCTGGTACTTTAGGACGCCGGAGACAATCTTGCCCAAATAGCCTGTGAGGCGCGCGCGCTCCTCGCCCATCCCAGGGGGCAGCAATTTCAATATTTTAACGAGCGCCGCAGCGTTCCAGCCGCTCGCCGCCCCCCAGATTTTATCGCGCCACCAGCAGCCTTTTTCAACGTTCCATTGGTGCCTGACAGCGCCCGCCCCATCGTCCCATAACAGGTTAAAGCGCAGATCCACTTGCTTCACGGCCTTGTCGTAGCAGCCCATTACCGCGTAGAACGTCGGCACCATATACATGCAGTCAGCCGCGATCATAGGCTGCGTGCTGTTGTGGAGCTGTATGCCGTTGGCGTCCGCCGGTGCGTTGTCAATATAATCGAGCATTTTGTCCGCAGCTTTTTTATAGAAAGCGTCGCCGGTTTTTTCGTAGGCGAACATCACGCTCTCGCCGCAGACGCATGGGTCCGTGATGTTTGTCGTGTGCGCGACCCCGGCCAGCCTGCCGTCGGACATTTGCCTGTAGGCCGCTTCATGCGCCATCAAAATCGTTATATGGTCGTCCCCGGACTCGATAAACGCGCCGGCCGCTGTCCCATGCTCCCATTGGTGCCGCACCATGGTCAATAACGCCAGTTTAGCTTTTTGGACCTTTTCGCTACCCTTCAGGCCTATCACATTATTAGTCGTACCCATCATATTTACCTTCTTTCCCAATATCTCAAAGTGCACTACGTGTACTATGCGTACTATGTGTACTACGTTTACTATGTGTACTATGTGTACTATGTATACTATGTATACACTATTATAATATATACATACGTATATTATATGTACACACATATATTATACCACTGCATTTTTTGAAATTTTAGTGTCTCTAATCGGCACTCGCACATGCAGTGGACATGCAAAGTGAACATGCAAGACGTGAAAGACGTGAAAGATACAAAATAGTGCTTGACAGAGTTCAAGGGGCAATGGTACGCTAGTCCGTGGTTATGGATTTACATAAAACAGAGGAGGTTCTATACGCTAAAGTGAGAGATGGTAGCATGAGCAATTTTGGGATTGCCGCCGGCCCAACAGCCGGCTTCATATATATATAATTCCGGTACTTAGCGAAGTCGAGGCGTCAGCCTGGCCTGCCCCGCCTATGGGAGGGATGGCTGGGGCGCGGCGCAAGACATCAGGCCGCTGCGGCCAGCGCTTAGCGCCGGACGCATGTCGCGCCGACTTATGGGAGTTCATAGAATATCCGATATATAATTAGCCGCGATATACGCGGCTTTTGTACGTTGTTGGCGCGGTTCCGTATTTGGGCATTTGGGCGGGTTTATAGATAAACGGAGGAACATATGGCTGTTTTAGCTACACATATACCGTCGTACATGGTATCCGCTTTCGAGCAAGCCGGAGTGAACCCCGGCGAATTGATATATGCGATACATACCGACATGGATGCAGACGGGTCGCACTCAGACGTCTATTGCGCCGTGACCAAGGACACCTTATATGCAATATATGGGCTCGAGGGCGTCGTGCGCACCGAGGGGGCGCGCAGGATCGTTTCGGCATATTCGATGCACAGCCTCGCGTCGTATGCGCTCGCGGATCTCGGCGAGCTAGTGTGCGAGAAGCTGCTTACAACGGGCCGCCTGTGGGCGACGCACAAGCCCGCTGAAGACGAAGAAGGCGCAGGTGGCACAGCCCCCGTCACCGACCCTGTCCCCGAACCTGTCACCGAACCTGTCCCCGACCCGGAGCTTTTACTCCGCTTCTCCATCGGCCGCATGCCCTATGTGGAGAGGCTCGCGAAAGTTGCGAAAAACATGCTGGCCGGCAGCGACGACCCATTACGCGAAATCCTCATAGACGAGGACCTGTTCTGCCCGAAGTGTGGCACGCGCTATCCGGAACCCGACAGGAAGCTGTGCCCAAAGTGCATGGACCGGATATCATTGTCCTGGAGGCTGCTCAGCTTCTTTAAGAACTACCGCAGTAAAATGGCCCTGATATTCGCCGGCATGCTGCTCAGCACGAGCGTATCTATATTGACGCCTTTTATCAGCTCAAAGATCATGTTCGACGAGGTGCTGATTGAAGGCGGCGCCTACTATGGCCTGGTCGCCCAGATAGTGCTGTTGATATTCATTGTGCGGTTCGTCAATACCAGCATAAACGTGCTGTACCAGTATATGCTCGCTAGGACCGTCCCGTGGATTGTGTACGACTTGAAAATGAAGATTTTCGAGGCCATGCAGAGGCTGTCGGTCAGCTTCTACTCGTCAAAGCGCACGGGCCAGCTTATGAACCGCGTGGTCAGGGACGCGACGAACATCTACTGGTTCTTCGTAGACGGGCTGCCGTTCATTATCGTAAACGCCCTGCTATTTTCCGGCGTCATCACATTCATGTGCATACTGAACATAAGGCTCGCCCTCATTTGCCTGGTGATCATTCCTATCGCCATCCTCATGTTCCGCTTCCTGTGGATCATTTTCCGCCGTTTCCACCATAAAAACTGGGTGTACGGCTCGCAGCTTTACTCCATGGTCAGCGACTCCGTCAACGGCCAGCGCGTCATAAAGGCGTTCGCGCGGGAGGACGAGGAGGCCGACAGGTTCGCGGACCTGGGCGGCAAGGAGGCGGGCATCAACAAAGTGATGATGAACACCGGCTACACGGCGTTCCCGCTGGTCTACCTGTTCATGTTTTTCGGGCAGATCGCCGTGATGTCCGTCGGCGGCATGATGGTCCTCGACGGCGAGCTGACCATCGGCACGCTCATAACATTTATCGCGTTTCTGTCCATGCTGTACGGGCCGCTGGAGTTCATGTCGTGGGTGTCCAACTGGTGGGCGCGCTGCGTGGACTCCGCCCAGAGGGTGTTCGAGATTATAGACGCCAAGCCGGAGATCGATGAGCCGGTGAATCCCGCGCCGATGGAAGAATTGGTAGGCAATATATCGATAAAAAACGTGTGGTTCGAGTACGACCCTGCGACGCCGATTCTCAAAGGCTTAAGCCTCAACGCCGAGGCGGGGAAACTGCTTGGCATAGTCGGAAAAACGGGCGCCGGCAAGAGCACGCTGGCCAACCTGATCGCACGGCTGTACGATGTAAAGGAAGGATCGATAGAAATAGACGGCGTGGACGTCAGGAACATATCGCTGGGGCTTTTGCGCGGCAGCATCGGGATCGTCTCACAGGAGATATACCTGTTCATCGGCTCGATTGCCGACAACATACGCTACGCGAAGCCGGACGCATCTATTGACGACATCGTCAGGGCGGCGAAGGCCGCCAGCGCGCACGAATTTATCATGAAGCTGCCCGACGCGTACGAGACGCGGGTCGGGGCGGGCGGCCAGGACCTGTCGGGCGGGGAGCGCCAGCGGCTGTCGATAGCGCGGACGATACTGCAGAACCCGAAGATTCTTATCCTCGACGAAGCGACCGCCGCGATGGACACGGAGACGGAGGCGCAGATACAGGCGTCGCTGGCAAAGCTCCAGAGTGGCAGGACAACAATCGCCATCGCCCACCGCCTCTCGACGCTGCGCGACGCGGACACCCTGGCGGTCATCCACGAGGGCAAGATCGTGGAGAGCGGCACCCACGCAGAACTCATGGAAAAGCGCGGCGAGTACCACAAGCTGTACACCATACAGATGGAAGGCCTGAAGATGATCAACATGGACGCCAGCACAGACGCCGCATAAAATCGTAGGGGCGAAACGCCCCTGTTAGGGCGTGCACAAAGCATAGATAAAACCGCATCTCGGAGGAATTAATATGGAAACGCACAATGTACCGACCGTGCCGGAGCCAGAGCCAGAGGCGACAACGGATGAAAGCAAAAACGACGCAATCACAGCAGGCGGCGACCTATCGCTGGCTGTCGACATAGGTTGGTTGGAATTGGGTAAAGCTGATTTTTACGAAGGGAACGGCGGCTTTACCGGGCTGCGCTACAACGGCCAGGAGTATAAACGCATACAACTCCGGCGGGCCATGCCCGATCGCTATCCCTCGGAATATATATCCGTCGCCGATCACGAACACAAAGAAATCGGCATGATACGTGCGCTCACGGACCTGTCCGACGATCAGCTCCGCATCGTCTCTGACGAGCTCAATCGCCGCTATTATTGCCCGGAGATATTGGAAATCAAGTCGGTGCGCGATAAGCTCGGCTATGTGTATATGGAGATGGACGTTATCGCAGGCGGCGAGCGGCACGAGCGCAGCGCCGCAGTCAACGACGTCAACAAAAATATTCGCATGATTGGCGCCAACCGCCTGATCGTCTTCGACGTGGACGGTAACCGCTTTATCGTGAACGCATTGGACAAGCTCGACCGGAAGAGCCTGCGGCGCCTGGAGCCATACATGTTTTAGCATACATATATTAGTTTGTAACCCGCCGCCACCACATAGGAAAGGGCAAGGCTTCGCGGCGTCCGCGCCATATATTATTTAGCGGAACGCGCGGGCTTGGTATTACGTAAAATATGAATAGCTATACATTTGAATACGATTTGACAAATGATTTGCGCCAAGCGAGAGGTATGCTGTCGCTTGGCGAGAACGGTAAGATCGTTAATACAATCACCGCACTATATACGGAGCATCTCGATCACGCTGATCATGCAAGTCATGCGGAGCATCTCGATCACGCTGATCATGCAAGCCATGCGGAACAACCCGATCACACTGATCATGCAAACCGTGCGGAACACACGGAAAACACGGAACACGCTGAGTCCGCACCCGCGCCGCACGGCGACGGCGTGGACGTCATGGACGTGGAGGAAGCGGGCGTCGTCGCGGGCGTCGGCACGGGGCTCATCTATTTTCAAATGAAGTCCGGCGACGAAATGGTGCTGTGCCGCTTCTCGATGTCGGGTCTCAAGCCTGCCGGCGAGTTTTGCAAGCTGGTCAACTACTGCGTTCAGACAAAAGCCGTGCACCTGCCTGAAATTGCAGAGCGCTTCAAATGCCCAAAGTGCGACAGGCCCTTCGTCGAAGGCATGTCGGTCTGCATCTTCTGCTACGACCGCATAGGCCTGCTAAAGCGCGCATACAGCCTGCTCCGCCCGTTCGTGAAGCGGCTTTTGACCGCCGAAGGCATGCTGCTGTTCTCTTCGATTCTCTACCTGTTGGTCCCGCTGCTTTCACGCTTTTTAATTGACAACCACCTGCGCCCCGGCCAGGGCACGCTCCGCGACGTGCTGACATTGACCGGCGGGATGCTGTTCGCGCGGCTCGTCGGCGAGATAATCTTTATATTCTCGTCCAGGCGCTTCAACAACGCGTCGATCGACTTCGCGAACAACCTGCGTAACACGGCGTACGACAAAGTCCAGCGCCTGTCGCTGGGTTCGCTGTCCAAGCGGACGCCCGGCGACATGATCCGCCGCGTGATGGAAGACACCATGACGATAAAAGACTTCGTGTCCGACGCGGGGCGCTGGATGATAGAGCAGATGATCACATTCGGCGTCGTAATCGTGATCCTGCTCTTTACGGACTGGAAGCTCACGTTGATCGCATTTATACCGCTGCCGATAGCCATGATCCTGATGTCGCGGTTCTGGCGGCTGATACTCATCCGCTACGAGCGGCAATGGCGCAAGCACTCCCGCGCGCAGTCCATACTGCACGACATCATCCGGGGCATCCGCACGGTCAAGGCGTTTGGTAATGAAGAGGCGGAGATATCGAAGTTCGCGAATGTGACAAAAGAACTCGCGCAGGTCTCCAGCTCTAACGAGCAGATGTGGGCGCTGCTGTTCCCGTCGCTGATTTTCTTTTCCGGCGTCGGCGAGTTCCTGGTTCTGTATTTTGCGGGCCGGGGCATCATAGACGGCACGCGCACGCTCGGCGTGCTGGTGCAGTTCACCATGTATATCGCATACATATACGGGCCGCTGCGTTGGATCGTTTCGTTCCCGAGGTGGCTCGCGGACGCCATGACCAGCATGGTGAAGGTCTTTGAAATCCTCGACGAGGAGCCGGACATCAAGGAGCGCGAGAACCCGAACAATGTGCCGCTGGATGGGGACATCCGCTTTGACGGCGTCTCGTTCGGCTATAAGTCATACGAGCCCGTGTTAAAAGACATCAGCCTGGAGGTAAAGCCGGGCGAAATGGTGGGCATCGTCGGCCGGTCCGGCGTCGGCAAGAGCACGCTTATCAACCTCCTGATGCGCCTCTACGACCCGAACGCCGGCAGCGTGTGTATAAACGGCGCGGACCTCCGCGACATGTCGCCGGACTATCTGCACGAAAACATCGGCGTCGTCTTCCAAGAAACGTTCCTGTTCGCCGGGACCATATACGACAACATCGCGTACGCGAAGCCCGACGCCACCCCGGACGAGATCGTCGCCGCGTGCAAGGTAGCCAACGCCCACGACTTCATCATGCAGACGGCGGACGGCTACAACACAGTCATCGGCGAAAACGGCCACTCCATATCGGGCGGCGAGAGGCAGCGCCTGGCCATCGCCAGGGCCATCATCAAAAACCCATCCATATTGATACTGGACGAGGCGACGAGCTCCCTCGATGTCGAGACGGAGTCCGCCATCCAGGAGAGCCTGGGGCGGATAGTGAAGGGCCGCACGACGCTGGCGATAGCGCACCGCCTCTCGACGCTGCGCCAGGCCGACAAGCTCATAGTGCTGGACAAAGGCCGCATAGCGGAGTCCGGCTCGCACATAGAACTGCTGCGCCAGCGCGGCATATACTACAAACTAGTAATGGCACAGCGCCAGACATCAAAATTAAAATAAAAACCGAAGGGCGGCCCTTGCAACCGCCCTCCCCGTCCTTGCCGATCTCCTCGCTTTCCACACCGCCCCATTACGCTTTTATTTTAAATACTGCCTCCAGGAATGCACCGGCGCCCAGCCTACGGCCTCTTTTAGCTTCTTGTTGCTCATGAGGGTGTCGTGGCCGGATATCCCCTTTGTGACAGGCAGAAGGTCGGGCCTGAAGCGCTCTATGATGCTCATGGTCTCGTCCAGGCAGCCCGTATCGTCATTGTTGCAAAAATACGCGCCAAAAGGTTCAATGTCGTTCGCCTTTTCCATCAGCAGGCGATGGGCGCTGGCCAAATCCTCCGACGCAATCCACGGGAACATCCACTCGTTCCATCCCTGCACCGGCTGGGCATTGGCCGCCATGGCCTTGCGCCTGTCCTCGTCCGTGATGCCGGCGGAACGCAGCGCATACGCGCGCATGCCATATGCCCTCACGTACATATCCAATAAATATTCGTCCGTGAGCTTGCTGAAGGAATAAGAATCTTCAGGATCACAGGGATGGCCTTCGTCTATAGGCAGATACTTCACCTCAAAAGGCTTTTTTGTCAACCGGAAGCCGTGGCCGAGGGCGCAGTTTGAACCGGTCATTACAAATATGTTGACGTCATTGCGAATGCAAGACTGCAACAGGTGGTATGTCCCGATAATGTTGGTCTCCATAGTCTTGGGGAACATGGCGGGATCGTCGTAGCCGGGCCTACCGGGCGTGTCAGTCGGCCCCGGTTTTGCCGCAGTGTGATGTATCGCGTCGAAATTTTTGCCCTTTATGGCATTCAAGCAGTCGTTCACATCAAGTATGTCCCCTTGAATCCATTCAAACTTTGAAAATTCGTCCGCTGGCTTCTTTCGGCTGAACAGCACGACCTCATGCCCCGCCTTGCTCAAATCCCGGATCAAATGGGCGGCGAACTTCCCGCTGGCGCCCGTAACTAACGTTTTCACAAATATCGTCCTCCTTAATCATAAATGGGAGACGGCTTCCGGACGTCCCGAAAGCCATATGTTATTATTGCTTATTTAATTTAACTTTTATATATTAGCAAGTCAAGATGCAACCGCATTAATCCGCCCATTGTCGCCCATTTGTTCGCCCATTATTACCCATTTTCCTATTATCCCATTATCCATATTATCCATATTTCCATATTTATGTAAGTTTAAGATGGTTGACATTAAAAAACCGTTTTAGTAATATGGTAACGTTATTTTCTGGTTGTTAAACCCATTATAAAATTCATATTTTTTCCATATGATTACGTCTTCTGAATAATTTACTTCATCATTTTTACAAGTTGGATTGATTAATATATAATTTGGTACTGTTGGATTGGAGGTTTATTACTACATATTGTTGCATACCAAACTAGTGGCAATTGCATCGAATACTACATAAAGGAGCATTCTTAATGAATGTGAATTGGCGAAAATTGGCACAGCAGATATGGAGGGACAGGCTAATTTACTTTTTGCTGCTGCCGGGTGTCGTGTTCTTTATTATTTTTAACTACATTCCGATGTACGGTATCACTTTAGCTTTTAAAAAATATATGGTTGGCGACGGAATATTAGGTAGCCCCTGGATTGGTTTTAGCAATTTCGAAAAGCTGTTTAAGCTCCCGGACTTTTGGAGGGCGTTTACAAACACGATAGTCATCAGCCTGCAACGCTTGGTATTCGAGTTCCCTGTCCCCATCATATTAGCGCTACTGCTAAACGAAGTTCGAAGAAATATTCCCAAGCGTTTCATGCAGACCGTGTTTACATTCCCCAATTTCCTTTCATGGATTGTAGTTGCTGGTCTTACTTTTAATATATTGGCAGACAATGGGCTTGTCAATGTCATACTGGTTACCCTAGGACACGAAAAACAGTCATTACTTACGACCCCTTCTTTTTTCCGCCCCCTGCTGTATTTCACATCAAACTGGAAAAGCGCAGGCTGGGTGGCCATCATATATTTGGCCAGCATCACATCCATAAACTATGAACTATACGAAGCGGCTGTGATAGACGGCGCCAACCGCTTCAAGCAGACCATATATGTCACATGGCCCGGAATACGCTCAACAGTTGCCATTATGTTTATATTAGCTATCGGCAACACGATGAACGCTGGCTTCGACCAGATTTTTAACTTGTACAACCCTGTGGTATACGACGTAGCCGATATCATGGAAACATACATATACCGCCGCGCTTTTTCCACGGGCTCCGATTTTGGCGCGGCCACCGCAGTGACTCTTTTCCGGGCCGTAATAAATTTCACGCTCCTATTACTTGCTAATTTTGTCGTCCGGTTTATCGGCGAAGAAGGTTTGTTCTGATATTGCAAATTGAGAAGGTGACTATATGAATAAAGCGTTACGCCCATCAAAACCGGCTTATTTCATTATATTATTGCTTTTGGTGTTAGGATGCGTAATCATGATTTATCCTTTTTACAATTGTTTTGTCACATCCGTGCTTCCGTATGAGTATGCGACAACCTTTGGGCTATACTTGGTTCCGCCGGCATTGGATTTCATAAATTATACGGCCCTGCTGACAAGTCCCGTCATCCTCAGCGGTTTTAGGGTGACGTTTATAATTACTTTATTGGGGACTTTATATAACATGGCGCTGACGATAACTATGGGATATGCGCTGTCCCGCAAAGGCTACAAGGGGCGCAATTTTTTCATCATGGTTGTGCTGGTCACGATGTTCTTTTCCGGCGGCATGATTCCGGGCTACATCCTGGTCAGGAACCTCGGCCTCATGGACACCTTGCTATCGATGATACTGCCCGTTGGCATCGCGCCATTCTGGCTGATATTGACGAAAAACTATATGAGCTCCATCCCCGACTCTTTGGAGGAGTCCGCCAGGATAGACGGAGCAAACGATTTAACAATAATGGTAAAAATCATTGTTCCCCTTTCGCTGCCCATTATAGCCACTGTAACATTGTTTTACGGCGTGGCCCGCTGGAACGAATGGTTTTCAGGCATGCTGTATATCCGCACGCCCGGCAACAGGCCGCTGCAGCTTTTGCTCCGGGACATGTTGGTGCGGATGGATACCGCTCTTATGGATCAAGCCGCCGCCCATGCCATTCAGGGGCATCAACGAATATATTCACAGTCCATGCGTACCGCCATGGTAATGATCACATCTATCCCGATACTATGCCTTTATCCGTTTTTGCAAAAATATTTTGTCCAGGGAATCATGATAGGATCGATCAAAGGTTGATTGGGTCAAATAAAAGCTGATCATCAGCTGAAAGGGGGCCTATGCGCATAACTGACAAAGAACGCAAGATACTCCGGGAATTAGCGGTGCGCCAGGCGGAGATCGCGGCGCTGCCCATCATGGAGGAGCGAAAAAAACTCTGGTACGACATCAATGATGGAAAGACCGGGCACCCGCTGGTAGCCATGGAGTTCCATGGGCTGGAGCAGGAAGTATATCCAAAGCTTATGTGCGAGGATCCGCTGGCGCGCGAGCTTGAACGCGATATGTCGCAATTGATTTTCAGGCATGAGCATTATAGAGACGATTTCGTCATACCTGCTTCAGTATCCGTGGGCATCCATAACGATATCACACCTTTCGGCTTCAACCCTGATGTGGTCCATACGATGGAAGCCGACGGCACCGAAGGGCTCGGTTATGTCTATAAGTACATAGTGGATGATCTGGAAAAAGACATCGGCCTGTTCAAGCCATCGTCGTTTGTAGTGGATGCCGGGCTAAAAGAGGCTAACGAGCGAAAGGTGCATGCGGAAGAAATATTGGGGGATATATTGCCTGTGCGGCTGGAGTTCAGGGGCATCTCACTGCACCCCGCTTTTTTCATGTTCCGGATGATGGGCATGGAAACGATGTTTTGCTCCATCATTGATTATCCCGAATTGTTCCATAAAATAATGCGGCAACTTACAGACGATTATCATGCGTTCCTGGACGCAATCGAAGCGGGCGGCGCTTTGGTCCCGAACAATGACGCCAGCCGCGTATGCCAGGAAACGGCCGGGTATACCCATGAACTGCCGGGGGCCGGGCAATTGGACAGGCCGATGAAAATATCCGACTCTTGGGGCATGGCCAGTTCGCAAGAGACTGTCGGCATGTCGGCTGCAATGTATGATGAGTTTTTCTTTACGTATACAAAAGAAATTACCGATCGTTGCGGCTTGCTTTCATACGGCTGCTGCGAACCGGTCGATATGTACTGGGAATCGAGCCTTTCACGCTTAAAGAACCTGCGCAGGCTGTCCATCTCGCCCTGGTGCAACGAGGAAGCCATCGGTGAGATGATTCGCGGAACAAAGGTATGTTACCACCGCAAGCCTTCGCCTAATTATATAAGCGTTGACAGCGTGTTCGATGAGGAAGCGTTCCTTAATCATATAAAACGCTCTGTAATTGCCGCCCGCGGGTGCCCGCTGCATATTACGTTCCGGGACATCACGTCGGTACGCGGGGAACCATGGCGGCTCACCCGCGCAGTGGAACTCACGCGCGAGGCATTCGCGCGGTGGTGGCAAGGATAGCTATGAATGATTACTATGAAAGATCATAATGAAAGTAAACTATAAATAAAGGACAATAATTAACAAGACAAGCAATTCAAAAGTATAGAGAGGAGACACTCATGCAAAAAAGAATTATCGGTTTCTCTTTGGTATTATTGATGCTAGTAGCAACGGCCTGTACGCCACAGGCGCCAACAAACACAACGGGCGCAACGGAAGCGGCAGCCACTACATCCGCCGCTGCCACAACCGCGTCGGCCACAGCCGCTCAAAGCACCACCGCAGCCGCTGCCGCTGAAGTGCAAGGCGATCCGGCAAACCGGCCGGTAATAGAAACCGCTTTTTGGGAAATCACGGACACCTTCTCATTCCAGCCGGGCAATGACGACGCCCTGGCCGACTATGTCATGGACCTGATAAATGTCACATTTGTCGGCCGCGCGATTTCGCAAGCGCAGTACAATGACAGCATCACGCTGTGGGCCGCCACTGACGATTTGCCTAATATTTGGTTGTATGATGGAACGGGCACCAATAATATATGGCCCTGGCAGGAACAAGGGCTCATTCGGAGCATACCCAACGATTTGTCAGAGTACCCGCTGTTGGCCAAGTATCTTGACGAGGACGCATTGCCTATGTACGAGCGTTGCAAGCTGGACGGGACGTACTGGGCGATCCCTCGGGCCGACTTCGTGATACCTTTGACATACACGCAAGGCGTCCCATTTATGCGCATTTCCGACTATGAGGCCATGGGGTCCCCGCCCCTGCCGGATTCTGTGGACGACTGGTTTGATTTTTGCATGCTCGCCAAGGAGACATTTCCGGAAAAAGCTATACTTTCCAACGGCACACAGCCATTTAACCTGTTCGGCAACATCAATCCGGAGCTGAACAACAACCGCTGGTTCTACTACGAGGAGAAGGAGCTATGGGCGCCGCCCATTTTCAACAATTACGAACGGTGGAAGGAAGTGAACCGCTTCTGGCACGCCGGGCTCATCGACAAAGACACGTTCTCCGTTACGGACGAGATAGTCTACCGGGACAAGTTCGTCACAGGCGAGTCCGTCATTTATGTATTTTCGCCCTTCCCCGGCCATTTAAACAACCTACTGCAGCCACCCTGGGTGCAGAAAAACGGCACCAATATCGGGGACGAACTGATGATACTGCCGCGCCCGACGGATTATAATGGCAATAGATACATCCCGCCGCTCAAATATTGGTCCGAGTCGTATATATCCGGAAAAACCGACGACGAGCAGATGGCGGCCATATTCAGGCTATTTGACTACTTGCTGAGCGAGGAGGGGTTCGAACTCAGGCGCTTTGGCCTTGAGGGCAAGGACTATACGAAAAACGGCGACGAAATCAACGTCATCCGCGAAAAGGACTCGTCCGGCGCGTTTAGGTCCATTTCCGAGATATACCCTTCCGGGTATTTTGTGCAACTGTGGGCAACGTGGGACGAGGAGTTCCCGTTTGTAGACCCATCGATCGACCCGAAGATACGCGCCTTTGGGCAACAATACCTGCACGACAAAGACACCACATTCGTCCCGCAGCCGGACACATACAATATTCTTTTGACGACCATCTCGACGGAACGCCAGAGGGAGCTTGTCATAAACTCCGGCAATGAAGACATGTTCAAGCTCGCCATGTCCACAAACTACGACGAGGACTGGGCCGCATTTGTAAAGAAGTACGAGGACCTGGGCCTCTGGGAAATGGCGGCGGAAATCAACGACATAGCGAAGCAGTTGGGATATATTGAATAAATACCACGTATAATATGCCCACATTTTGAATAGATAGATTATATAAAAACCTAAAATACAACAAAAATTGTATAGCACTGTGTGGAAAATTAGTGGAGTCTTGAGAAAGGGCATATAGGCAATTATCGCCTATATGTCCTTTTTTATCGAGTGTGAAATTGTGAATATCCGCTAATATTAACATCCAATTACTTGTTTATATTAGCAAAGATTACCCAATACATTACTAACTTTTATGGTTTACGATCTTGACTGAAGCCTTTGTTCATTCTATAATAACGAGTAATAAAATGTAATAAGCAGTAATAAAAAGAGATAAAGAGGTCTAAAGAGTAATAAGGATATAATAAATGGATAAACGTAAAAGGGCAAATAACAGGGATAACATTTTTTCGCCAACATTTGGCTATAGGCCGAAGTATATTATAGGGCGCGATAAAGAGATATCGGAGTTCATGGAGGGCATTTCCAATGCCCCTGGCCACCCAAACCGCGCGACCTTTTTTATCGGGCAAAGGGGCATGGGCAAAACAGTGTTGTTGCTTGAACTGGCGGAACGAGCCAGGGAAGAAGGTTACATAGTGGTGCGGGTAGTCGCGGGCGAGACAATGCTGGAAGAAATTATTGAAGGAATCCAAATATCCGGCGAGCGTTATACGGAAGAGAAAAAAAGGCCAGTCAAAAGTGTTAGCGCCGGAGCCTTTGGTTTTTCAGTCGGGCTCACGTTCACCGATGAGATTCGGGAAAACTTTGGGTTTGGGACAAAACTATCGCTATTATGCGAGGCGCTAACGAAGCGTAAAAAAGGCGTGCTATTCCTCATCGACGAGATACGCTCCAGTACAGCGGAGATGCGCATATTTGCCACAACATATCAGCATCTTGTGGGCGACGGGATGAATGTTGCCGTCGCAATGGCAGGGCTGCCAAATGCGATCTCTTCTGTTTTAAACGACACAATCCTCACATTTCTAAATAGGGCGAATAAAATAAATTTGAGTCCGCTTCAAATTGCCGACGTTGGCTTTTGCTTCGCAAAAGCTCTCCATGATCTTGGCATAGGGTTTGACGCTAAAACGCTTGACTCAGCCGCATGCGCGACCGATGGCTACCCGTACCTGTTCCAACTGGTTGGCTACCATATGCTAAAGTTTATAGGCGATGATGGTGACCTTACGGCGACAGCGGTTGATCTTGCCATATCTAACTCTAAGCGCGCGTTGGCCAGCGACGTTTTACTACCATGCTTGAACCCATTGTCTGCTTGGGACAAAAGGTTTTTGGAAGCCATGGCAAAAGATATCGGCGAAAGCAGAGTAGTAGATATTCAAAACAGGCTTTCGGTTGGGAAGTCGCATACGCAGACATACCGCAAGCGTTTGATGGAATCGGGGCTTGTGCACTCGCCGTCGCGCGGCATGTTGGAATTCTCCATACCGTACCTTGGGCAGTATCTCCGTGGTGAAATATAAATATATAAGATCAAATGTTGTAATCGCGCGTATTTTCACGCGCGTTTCGCCTATATGTCCTTTTTGTCGAAAAGAAAATAGCCGAAACCGAAAAACACCACGCTTGTTGACAGCAGCAGGCCCGCCGTGGTCAGGAGGCTCTGCCATGGCAGGCGGTGGCCGAGCCACATGCGGTACCACCCGGTATAGGTCGTGAAGAGCGCGGCGCCTACGCTTGAGTTGAACGTTCCAAAAAACGCAAATACCAGATATGAGACGATGCACAAAAACATGACAAGCGCCGGGCTGCGGATCAACACGGCGACAAAGCTCGCAAAGGCGATGTAGGCGGCCATCGGCGCCAGCGTGAGGAGATAGGACGCGAGCGCTTCGCCGAGCATCGAAAGCACAGAGAGGGCGGTCAGCCCCTGCGATGCGGCGCCTGCGGCGGCGCCCGGCGCGGCGCGCAGGGCGGCAGGCAGCCCGTACGGGTTCGCCGTCGTCCCGGCGATGGCAGCCGATATGACTTGCCTTGCCGCCAGTACGACAAAGCCTGCGCCAAGTGCGATGGCGATATAGCATAGCATCGCAAGGCATTTGGCCAGATAGGCGTCAAACCTGCTGACGGGGCGCAATAGGACGCATTTTACCGATTTCGATTCCAGCTCGTGCGTGAATATATCCGCCGCCAGCATAAAAACAGCGAGCGGAATCAAGAACATACGGTATGTGGACAGCGCGCTGTAGAGCGCGTTCGGGCCGCTCAGGCTGAAGAATATCCCAGACGCTGTACCCAAACTATCACCCGTCGTGGCGAACATCCCCGTGCCCAGCCCAATCAACGCATAGATAATGAGTATGACAATGTATTTTGGGCGCCAGAATATTTTTTTGAGTTCGCATTGGAACGCGACAGCCACGGTGTTCATATGTCACCCCCGGGGCGTGCGTTTTCAGATGGGGCTGCACCGCTATGATTTTCATGGGGGGCTGCGGCGTTATGATTTTCAGATGGGGCTGCACCGCTATGATTTTCAGAGGGAGGAGTAGCAGCGCCGATGTTTTCAGGAGGAGCCGCAGCGCCGATGTTTACATGGGATGCTGCGCCGCCGCTGTTTTCAAGGACGGGAGGGGGGGCGCTTTGCACCTGCCGCCGGTGCCGCTGCAGCACATTCAAATAATACGCCTCGACAGAGCCGTAGTCGCGGAGCGCGTCGCCCATATAGGCCGTCTCCAAAAGCTCGCCCTCGTCCATGACGCCGATGCGGTTGCATGTCTTCTCGATTTCCGAAGCCAGATGGCTGGATATGAGAAACACCGCGCCGGAAACGGACGCCTGGCTCAAAATGATGTTCCTGACCTCGACCATGCCCTCTATATCCAATCCATTGAGCGGCTCGTCTAGCGCCATGAAGCCCGGGGCGGAGATGAAGCACAGCGCCAGCCCCAGCCGCGCTTTCATCCCGAGCGAAAAACGGTCGACCCGCTCGTGGCGGTTGGCTTTCAGCCTGACGACGTCGAGCGCCCACGCTATCATGGCGGCGGCGTCTTTTTTGCTCATTCCATAATATTTAGCGGCCAGTATTAAATTGCGCTCGGCGGTGAGGTTCGCGTAAAAGGCCGGCGCTTCCACAATGGCGCCCACGCGGCGCAGCGCCTCCCTGGGGTTGTCCGCAACGGACTCGCCGAATAGCCGGATGTCCCCCTCGAACGGGCAGAGGCCGCATATGCTCCTTATGGCTGTCGTCTTGCCCGAGCCATTGGAACCGAGCAGCCCGAAGACGTCGCCCTGCGTGAGCTTAAAGGACATGTTCTTAACGCCGCGCCCGTTTTTATATAGCTTTGTTAAGTTTATGACATCGAGAACCGGGGCCATAGAAGTCATAGAAGCCATAGAAGTCATAGAAGTCATACGCTGCTAGCCTTCGCCGCCCAAGGCGCGCCAAGCGCTATGGCGGAGCCATAACTATAGATTATTTCGTCCGTGCCGTCGCTGTAGGACGGCAGCTTCGGCGTACCGCGCGCGTTGCCATCGGGTTTTTCTATTATCGTGCTACCGACATTTTTAGAGCGGAACATGGCCTCAAAGCGGATGGGCTTTGGCACAGCATTGACCGTGGACACTATTTCGAAAACAATATCGGCTGAAGATACATTATCGTAACCATCCAGTGTGATCTCCATTGTCCCGTACGTTATGCGCGCGTCCGGCCCGATTGTTTCGTAGTAATTTGCGCCCCCGTAATCGAAAAAATCTTCGTTGGCGCGCTCGGCAAAAGCCGCCACCGCAAACTGCGCCAATTGCGGTATTTGATTGCCCGAAAGCGAAATACTCACGGTGTCGCCATTTGAAACAAAATAGTTGCGCGATTCGCCGATCAGGGCGTCCGCGATCGCTTCAATAAAACGTTTTTCGGCTGGGGTCATGGAATATTCTTCGTAATCGGGGAGGCTCCTGTAGTCCCTCCAGTAGTTCCCGCGCTCCGAAAACAGGCCGTCGCCGTACCACCTGTACACGACGTCCTCGTCGCTGTACGTGACGACATCCTCATCGAATACGCCGAAAGTGGAGAATATATCATCGTCCTGCGAAGGCAGCGATATATACGTCGAGCTCCGCGTGAACGCGCGCTCGCCGTCCCGTATAAAAGCTTGATCCCACCCCAAGGTTTCTACATCGTCGATATACAGCGCCCCGCTTAGCCAAAACATGCCGTTTGAATAAGTGCCGTTAGCGTTGTTCATCTCCTGTATCAGTTTGAACCCGGCGGCCTTGAGCCTCTCGTAGCCCGACAGGTTCATGGCGGCGGCCAGCGCGGACGCCACAAACACCGCGACTGCGGCGATAACGGCGGCCATCATGACCTTTCGCCTTTTTATGACAGACATAGCGTCATCTCCATATAATAAAACTTTATTATGATATTAAAACCTAATGAATGATATTAAACACAGTTTAACGTTTTAGCGTTTTAGCGTTTTTATAAACATAGTAATGTTACGTTGTAATGTTATGTAGTAATACCATATAGAAATAGTACACCCTGCGACATGTGCAAGTCAAGCCGACGCCCCGCGTGAAACCGCCGACGCGCCGTGCGAAGCAACGAAGCCGCGATATTGTCGCGGCTTCGTGCGTCACAATGGATTTCTTTAAAAGGCTCAGTTAAATAAACGGTATACGGTGGAACGAAAATATCAGGGCTATATCATTATATCCCATTGTCAATTAAGCGTACGCGCGTGACGCCGCTATGGGGCGCCGCCCAGTAGTCGCCGAACATTACTTCGTCCCCGTTGCGCTCGCCCGTGACGACATATTCACCGTCGTCGTCAAAATAGCCCTCCTGCACCGATTCAAACGCGATCATCGGGAACAACTGCGTTGACATATTGCGCGCGGGCGACGACTTATACATCAGTTTTAAATGAAAATTGCCAACCAGATAAAACTCTGTCGGGCTAATTTCGAAAATCAGGCCCCGGAAAGGCAGGGGCGTTTCGGCGGGCGTAGCGTTCCGGCCTTTATACCCGGTGCCCTGGCCGTGGCGCCCTGGAAATATAAATTTAACGCAGCCGTAGTAGCGCTCAAACTCATAATTGGCCTGCCCGACCCCATCTTCCTGAACCACGGCGTGGATTTTGCCTGTGCCCCTATACTTGCAAAGCAGGTTTTGCACGCTCAATAAAAATTGATTGCTCTCGCGCATGGCGATATTATTGGGCTTGATAACGCCATCCGCGTCAAACGACGACTCTACGCCGAAAGTGGCGTACCCGATGGCATTGCAGGCGCCGATTGCATAAAACATAAACGCGGCGTTGGGGCCGACGCTGGCCGACTCGGGCACAAACAGCGGATTGTCGTCGCGGGCATAGCCGTCGCACAGATCGCGGTAAGAGCGGTAATGCTGGCTATAGATGTCCGGCGCGATAAAGTCGATGTGCGGCGTATTGAACTTCCATATATCGAGCACTTTAACCAGCGCGCCGCCGCCCGGATAGCCCAGGCCGGGGATGCCGTAGTCGCCGCCGCCCAGCCAGACATTGACATACATCGGTATATCGTACGCCTTTTTCCCGCATTCCGCGATATAGTCGATATATTGCGCCAGATAATAAGCGCCGCAAAATTCTATCCCGTGGATACCGAACACTTCCTCCCACGCGCCGCTCATCTTTTTACCGTATTTTTTCCATTGCTCGTTCGGGAAGCCGCACCCTCGGGACTCGATATAGCCCGCCAGCTTGTCGGGAATATTGCTTTTTAGGTCTTTTTCCGCTTCCGGGCAGTAATCGCGGTCGGAACGGAGGTAGCCAGGTTCGTTTTCTATTTGAATGGCTATCATGGTTTGCTCTTTTTCGTCTATTTCCTTAATATGCTCCATGAGCTTGACGAAAGCCTTCGCATCGGCTTTTTTATTCGCGTCCACGTGCGTGGAAAGATTGTGCAGCAAAGTTCCGTCGGCCGCCAAAGCGCGCGGGAACCGCTTTACATCCGCTTTAACAAACGGCGGGCAATAGGACATGTCGCCGTTTTTCCACGTCGCGAACCAGAGCACGACCAACTTAAGATCCATTTCGCGGCATATCTTTATCATGTAATCAATCGAAGAAAAATCGAACTTGTCCTCTTGCGGCTCTATCTTGTGCCAATAAACAGGGGCTTCTATCATGTTGCAATTCAAGTTCTTCGTGCAAAGGGCCGCGTGGCGAAAATCTTTCTCTGTGTAAGAACTGGAATTGTGCGTTTGCGCGCCTACCGGAAAAAAGGGCTTGCCATTTTTGGTGAAACCTTTAAACGCATCCATAATAACCTTCCTTTATAAATATTATTATTCAGATTTTCACTATATCAACGCCGTTAAAATTTACCGTCCACAAAATCCTGGTACCACTGCAACCATTCGTCCATACGCAGCGATTGCAGCCTGCTAAGATGCGCTTCCCATTTTGAGTCGTCGATGGTGTCTGTGATGCTGGTGGCGATGAATTCTTTCATGTATTCGTTTATTTCGGTTTCTATGAAACTCTTTTCCGTATTTTTTTCCGGATCTACAAAACGTATGGGCAAAAATTCATCCATATAATAGCCCAGATATGTGTCGCACGCGTACTCCCTATGTATGGAATCGGGGTATTTTTCCGGATCGTTGATCTCCGGCTCGGACGGGAGAATCAGCGGGCCGCCGTCGACAAGGCCGTACGTGTACTTCATATCCTCGCGGCCCATGCCTTCGGGCCCGTCTTCGTAAATAGTGTAAATCTTACCGTCTTCGCGCATCTCCCAAAGGATGCCTTCCGCGCCATACCGGCCGATGTAGCGCATTTTTGTGTCTTTGTTGCAGAACTCCCACCAGCGCAGCAGGTTTGCCGGATCGTTGCAATCCGTAGTGATTGTGAAGCTTGTGCGCATGCCCCGGAACCTTTGGTATTGCCCGTGGTGCTTATACTGGCCTTCAAAGCCGACGGCGTCAAACGGCGGCAAAGCCTTGTAATAATTCACGCGTTCCCCGCCGGGCAGCCACCCGGAGTACATGCCGACTACTCCTTCCTCAATTTTTGAAGACTGTTGCGCGCCCGTCTGTGAAAAACCTTCGACGTCGAGCAGTCCTTCTTTCGCCAACCTGTTCATGAATTCAAGGTATGCGCGAAATTCTGCGGTATTGATATTCGGGACGATTTTGCTGTTCTCGACTTTGAAATATGCGCTCGCGTCGCTCGAGCCCCTTCCGGCGATGCCCCAGGGGTTGGCATAGTATAGAATGCCGCCGACCCAGCCGCTGGCCTGGAAGGTAATGGGAATCTCGTCAGCCAAGCCGTTCCCGTTGGGGTCCCCGTCGCGGAAAGCCACGAGCAAATCGTAAAACTCGTCGGTGTTATTGGGGAATTCGAGGTTAAGCGTATCCATCCATTGGGTGTTGATGTAAATAATGCCTTCCGGATCATTCTCGTAACTCAAACTGAACCCTGTCGGCAGGCTATACATGTTGCCGTCGGGGAAACGCATCATTTCCCAAAAATTAGGGATGGTATCGTAACCCGCGACAAGACCCGGGCAGTTTTCGCGCATAATGCCCTCGATGCTGGCGAAAAGCTCAGGGTTTTTAAGGATATGGTTCTCGCTGACCAGGAACATAAACGCGTCGGGCAGATCGGAGGCAAGCAGGATGGGCATCCTGTCATCCTCGGTCCCGACCAGCACCGTGTCCCACTCTATGTGGATGCCGGTCTCTTCCTCCGCCAACCTGTAAAGCTCCTTTTGGTTATAATCGCCTTCAGTCCTGTCGTTGCCCTGCATCCTGGCGACAATATGGAACGTTTTTTGGCCCGGATATGGATCCTCCTCGGCTTCGATTTCAGCAGCCGTAGTCGCATCGGCTGCGGCCGCAGCTGCCGTTGTCGCTGCGGCAGTGGTCGCGGCTGCTGCGGCAGTGGTCGCCTCCGCCGCCGCGGCCGTCGTGGTAGCGGACTGCCCCCCTGTACCGCCCCCACACCCTGCAACGCTCAAAACAATTGCGCACGCGAGCAAAAGATACAGCCATTTCTTTGTCTTCAATTCGTTCTCCACCTTTCTTGTAGTATGTTTTATATGATTTTATTTGGTTTTTATATACTTTATCCTTTGATCGATCCTATCATTACCCCCCTTACAAAATATTTTTGCAAGAATGGGTAAAAGCAAATGATGGGGGCGGTCGAAACAACGATTATCGCATATTTCATGACTTCCACCATCGTCCGTTGCCGTTCCAGCTCCACCACATCCGATGTGATGGAGCTTTGGGAACCTATTGAATTGGTAGTTATGAGTATTTCGCGCAGGAACAACTGCAGGGGGAACTTATTTTTGTCCGATAGAAATATCATCGCGTTAAAATACGCGTTCCAGTGATATACGGCCAACCACAGCGCTATGACGGAAATGACCGGCAAAGACAGCGGCAGCACGATGCTTACAAAGAAACGTTGATTGCTGCACCCATCAATAAACGCCGCGTCCTGCAGTTCCAAAGGGATGGTGCTGGAAAAGAAAGAGCGGACGATGATTATATTGTATACAGAAGTGCACCCAAGAATGATGATAGCCAACCTCGATCCTTGAAGGCCGATGTTTCTCACCAGCATATACAAAGGGATCAGGCCGCCGCCGAAATACATCGTAAATACCATCAACGCCATGATAATGTTTTTACCGGGAAGGTCCTTGCGGGAGAGGGCATATCCGGCGGGCAACTGCGTGAAAAGGCCGATGCCGGTCCCGCAGGTCACATAGATGATTGTGTTCAAATATCCGATGCCTATGCGGCTGTCCGTGAAGATGCGGTTGTATCCCATCAATTGAAAACCCTTGGGCCAAAGCAAAAACTCTCCCGAATTGACATATACCGGCGCCGAAACGGACGCAAGCAGGACAAAATAAAGCGGGTACATGATAAGCACCAGGAAGATAATCAATAACGAATGGTTCACGATGTCAAACACCCTGTCGCCGAGGCTGGATTTAATCGCGTTCCTGCGGTGCGCGGCCGTATTTGCGTTTACGCTCACAGTCATTCCCCCTTTACCACAAACTTGAACCGGACAGCCTGCCCGCCATGAAGTTAACGATAATCAATACGGTAAAATTGACCACGTTATTAAAGAGCCCTATTGCCGTAGAGTAGCTGTATTCGTATTGCTGGAGCCCGATTTTGAACGTATATGTGGAGATCACCTCTGAAACGCTTTGGTTTAACGCATTTTGCATCAGGAATATCTTCTCGAAGCTGACGTTCATGATGCTGCCGCAGTTGAGGATCAACAGTATGACCATGGTGGGCATTATTGTTGGAAGATCGATGTGCCAAATCCTCTTTAGTTTAGACGCGCCGTCGATCATCGCGGACTCATGCAGCTCGGGGTTCACGCCGGTCAGGGCCGCGATATAGATGATTGAACCCCATCCGGCGCCCTGCCACACGCCGGTCCAAATATATAAATGTTGAAAATACGCGGGAATGCCCAAAAAATACGTGTCCCCCGATCCGCCCAGCATGCCGAGCAAGGTGTTGACGATACCGGATCTGGGGGAGAAAAAGACGCTGATCATGCCGACCATGACAACGGTGGAAATGAAGTGGGGCATATATGTTACCGTTTGGGCAAAGCGTTTGAACTTCATATTGAGCACATTGTTTATTATCAGCGCCAATATTATCGGCATCGGGAACCCCGCCAGCAATTGATAAAAACTCAGGCCGACCGTGTTGCCAAGGATGGTTAAAAAGCGGGGCGATGAAAAAAACATCTCGAGCCACCGCAACCCCACCCAAGGGCTGCCAAAGATGCCCTTAGCCGGGGTATAGTTGCGAAAGGCAATTTGGATGCCATACAATGGCCCATAGTTGAAGATGGCTATGTACAAACATGCCGGCAGCAAAAAAATGTACAGCATATAGTTCCGCTTAGCCAATTGCACGTTTGAGCGAAAACGGCTTTTTTTACGTTCGGTAACCGTAATCGGCTGTTGCTCAATACCCTCCATCCGAAAATACTCCCCCTCTCATAATATAGCTATATGCACAAATATTCATAAATATTTCGACGTAATTGACATTAACTTATATAACAATAGCACAATTTAAAAATTATGTCTATAAAGAAATATAATGTAGGCATGGTAAAAGCATGAATGAATAATTTTAATTATCTATCGTATGATAGATTTTTCAAAAAACCATTGCGGTTCCAGATATTAGGTAGAGTACCTATATCCATACGGCGAATACCATATGGACCCAAACATTGGGTTGGTTAGATGGGTGCCAAATGCATGTCATGCCAGCCTGTCCTTACTGGATAAGGCCAGCGGTTCCATGCATTTGGGATTTATTGCAGTCAACTATTCTTCTTTATAGTTATCAAACAGAACTTTTTCCAAATAATCCCTGCTCAAACTCGCACGATACCTCAGCGCATTATAGGATCTCGGTTTTACTAATTGCAATTTTTCTTTTTTGAGCACGCTAATAGCTAATTTTCGGATGAGGGCAACATTGAACGGTTCATTGTCTTTGCGAATCCTACTTGCGTCTTCACGGAATGTCACATCAAGAGTCCAATGAATGCTTTCTATTGCCCAATGCTCCCTCACGGCGCGGGCGAAATCATTGACTGAAATAACACTGGCTATAAAATAGCGGGTATCAGTTGTGGCCTGGCCAGTTTTTTTGTATGTTACAGTGCTCTTAACCATGCCAACGGATTTTAAACCAAACCAATCTTTGCGCCAAGACATCCAATCCATATCGGTGGTAAGCGTATATTCCCGGCGTTCGATACGGCCATGCCCAGTGTCTGTGTTAATTATAGTTTGAATAAATTCGCCGTCAAAATCTTCTTTCGTGAGACTGGAAAAATATAAAATGATATCGTTGAATGGAATCTCATGGTTCCCTTTTAATGCAAGGACATAATCCGCATGATTTTCTTTGATGATCTGCCGTGCTATATTTTTTTGCGTACCCATCGCATCTATTGTTACAATTGCGTCGCGAATCGACAATAGCTTCAACAGTTCGGGGATTGCCGTAATCTCGTTGGATTTATCGTCGGTTTTGACTTGCCCCAGCGTAAGCCCTTCAGAATTCATCCAGGCGCTGACGAGGTGAACCGCAGAGGTGGGCTGGCCATCTTTCGCCCCGCGCGCGGTTTTGCCGTCAATGGACACGATACTGCCCCTATGTATTTGCGCAAGCTCGCGCGCCCATGCAATGAAACATTTCTGGAGCTGTTCTTTATCAATGGTACGCAATGTTCTCCTAAAAGTGTCTATCGACGGAATGCCGTTTGGCAACTCCAGGTATTTCCCAAGCCAGTCCTCATTCATTTCAGCAAATATCATCATCTGTTCAAAATCATTGCAGTGCGCCACTATTGCTGACATCGTTATGAATAAGATGTCGATCAGGTTATGGCGTATTTTACTTTGCTGGCGCCGATCATAAATGACTGAAAAGCTTTCAAACCCGGGTATCTTGATTCTTTCCATGTTCGTTTACTCCATTCATGAACTCGGATATTTTCTCACACACTTCGATATAACGCTCGCATAATTGTTTAAACTTTTTGTAGTTTTCGGTTTCGCTTTTGATAAAGGAAGCATTTTTGGCATGTATGGCTTTCGATATTGTTTTTCCACGGGGCCCTTTATATGTGAGGACATAATAAGGGCCGCGAACAGAGAGGGTCCCATCCTTTTTTGTTATAGATGAGTATTGTTCGTTCAGGACGCCCTTCCGCATTGAAACAATAGCAGCGATATCACCGGAAATGATTTCCTTTTGTTTTATGAGGGCAACTAAATCACACATATTATAGTATATATACTATAATATATAGTTTGTCAAGACGTGTGCAAATATTTAGTTTGATAGCATTAATTTGATTAAGATATTGCATTATCAATCCGTACGTGACTTTTTCTACGCAGATGAAACGGATGCTTTGGTCACTGCGGCACTAGTGGTCATGGCGCCGCAGAACGTTCCCAAAGCTTTGAACTAATTAAAGCGGGTTTATTTTAAGCCTTTGGGGCGGGTGGGCCTCGGGTTATCAGGAACATGGGTTGCCGGGGGATCTAATAGCTATGAAGATAATTGCAAAAAAAGAGAAGCCCCTTGAGCTTCTCCTAGTTCTTGTTCATAATTTGTTAACTCATGCTTTTGCCGTGGGCTTTTAGGTCATTCTATGCTTGATGAATCAACATTACCGAAAATAGGTTTGTTTATCGATGGCGGTGAAATTGTCGGGCTTGTGACACATGATATGAGAGAACCGGTTTATGTCATCTTAAACCCACAATATACATACCTAAAATCTAAAATG
>Ga0099364_10003032_pt1 | contig 26385 bp, 18 predicted proteins | sample TergutTh196P3_FD_73070 | JGI IMG/M metagenome (GOLD analysis project Ga0099364, IMG submission 73070) | Microcerotermes parvus P3 segment gut microbial communities from Pointe-Noire, Republic of the Congo - Th196 P3 | ecosystem: Host-associated > Arthropoda: Insects > Digestive system > Gut ...
GCGGGTTTTGGAAACCTCCCTGTTCCTTTTTTGTTTAGCAACTATAACTGTAACACAGGTTTCCTTTTTCCGCTATTCTTTTTTTGTGAAGTGTAACACTTCTATTGTAATCCTACAGACTTCTTCGTGCAAATCACGCCAAAACCTTGACACCCCCCGCAAAACCATGCTATAATATAAACAAAAACCCAACACCCCAACAGAAAGGATTCCACATGAAAAAACTACTCCCCCTCGTGGCAATCGCCGCGCTTTTGCTCAACTTGACGTTCGCCGCAAGTGCAGAAACAGACACCCCCGCGCCTTACCCCCACCCCTTCGACCTTGAACGGCAGGATTTGCCGCCGGATTTGCTGACCATGTACGACGGCACGCCGATTACTACGGCGGCGCAGTGGAATGAGCGGCGCGGGGAGTTGCGCGGGTTGCTCGAGTATTACATGTACGGGCCTTTTCGCGGGGGCGAGGACGATTTTGTCGGGTATGAAATAAACGCCGATAAAACTTCCATGACTGTGAATATTGCAAACGAGACGGCGGCCGCAAGTTTTGATGTTAGTATCACCCTGCCCGATACTCCCGCGCCCGCCGAGGGTTATCCGTTCTTTGTGCTGTTTTGGGGCATGGGCGGCGAGAGTTACGCGCTGGAGCAGGGGTATGCGCTGATTCGGATAATGCCGGGTACGGTTGCAACCGAGACGGTGTCGCCGCGGGACGGCGTCTTCTACGACCTGTATCCCTATGGTGATACTTGGGACACACAAACCGGTAACTTAATGGCGTTGGCATGGGGGGCGAGCAAGGTGTTGGACGCGCTCGAAAGCGGCGCGGCGGCCGAGCTTAACCTCAACATGGCAATCTCGATAATCAACGGCAACTCGCGGTGGGGCAAGGCGGCGATGGTTACGGGGGCTTTTGAGGATAGATTTGCGGTCACATTTCCCTCCTGTTCGGGTACAGGCGGGGCGCACATGTGGCGGTATGATTCAAACGGCCTGATATTTTATCTCCTGCCCGAACTCGAGGGCGACCCGAACGGCGTACAGCGTGCCGTGCGGTTCAGCGGGCGGCAGACAATCGACTCGCTTTCGGGCGATGCGGCGGGGAGCTGGGTCAACAATATTTTCAAGCTGTTCGGGGGCGCACCCGACAAGTTTTGGGCATTGCCTGTAGATGCACATTTCTTGGCGGGGTTAACTGCCGCCGAGAACCGCCTGTTGTTCATACACTCCGAAGTCGATAACAACTGGGTTGGAACGCCCGGCGCGACCTACACCCACGAGTTGGCAGAGCCTGTGTTCGAGCTGCTCGACATCGAAGACAACCTTGCAATCAACTACACAATGGCGTTCCACACCACGACTGCCGCCGATTTGGCAAAATTATTCGCGATGATTGATGTGGTTTTGAATGGCGCAGATTTCGACATTGAGAACTACTTTTCAAGCGGTTTGAGTGCCGCAGAACAGGCATTTTTGGCGGGGTTTACACCCGATAACTTGAAAACAAGCGTCTTCCGCTCAGAGGCGAACGCGGAATCTTACGCGGCGGGCAAGCCGGTCGGGCCGGTCACGGAAGCACCTGCATTTGAGGCCGCCGAAGTCGAGACAAGCGGCGAGGTAGGCGGCGTTGACAATGCCGCAAACGACCCGCCCGCCGAACCAAGCGACACCGAATCGCAACCCGACCCGAGCGACACCGAATCGTCGCCCGACTTTCAACCCGAATCGCCGACCGCGAGTGCGCCGTTTTTGGGCGGGGTGTTGAGTACGGTGTTGATTGTGGTGGGGGTTGTGTTGTTGGTGCTGGGGGGTGTTTTGGTGGTTAGGAAGGGGACGAAGAATTGATAATTGACAATGGACAATGGACAATTGTGGTGTCGCTCCGCGACGGTTTTCCGATTGAATGGTTTACAACGCGACAATGTTTTTCGGCGGTTGAAAAATTTGCTGTAGGGACGACCGCCCTCGGTCGTCCGCAAATTCACGCAAACGCGGCAAACCCACGGGCGAACCGCGGGAATCCCGCCCCTGCACCGTTAAAAATACAGGCAACAGCGAAATCCAAGGACGACCGAGGACGCGGTCTATTCCTACAAAACATCATCAACCGTAGGGGCCGCGCATTGCGCGTCCGCAAATCCCCCGAAACGCGGCGCGGTGTTATGTAGGGAACGGTTCGTAACCGTTCCGAATGTTTCAGCGACCCATAAACGGAACGGTTTTTAACAATTCCGCAAATCCCTGCAATTTCGCAACCATTCCGAAAGTCCGTGCGATTTATAGGACGGAATGGTTATGAACCGTTCCCTACAATAAAATTTACAAACGGCATGAATTGACCGAAACGCGGGGGCTTTGCGGGCGAACCGTGGGCATTACGGGCGAACGCAGTTCGCCCCTACGTGGTGCAATAATTTTCGTGTTGTTAATAATTATCAATGTGGTAGGGGCGAACTGCGTTCGCCCGCATGATAGCGGGTTGTGCAAAATTGAATTGTAGGGTGGGTTTCCATGCCCGCCCGCAAACAACGCCGAATTATCGGGCGGGCATGGAAGCCCGCCCCTACAAAACATCGCGCCTCGTTTCGGTGGATTATGCGGGCGCGCACTGCCCGCCCCTACACGACACATCAACCAAATATAGTATTCATGTATTCAACAGCTTCGGGAAACCCCATCTCAGAAATCCAAGCGGGCTGTGTTAGGGCGACGCCATAAGACCGCAACTCGCTTGCTAACATATACCCGGCGATTTTCAACCACTCCGGCTCGGTTTTTGAAGGGACAGAAGATTTCAAAAACACATCTCTTTCGCTAAAATTTATACCAAAATACCACTCACCGCGAAGGTGGCTAATCCCCGTATTCTTTTTCCATAATGGAAAAAGAAAGGGGTATAAACACGCTCTATAGCTTGCCATTCCGTCATAAATTATATCACCAATATATTTCCCGCTTTCAGAAACAATCATAGTTCCATATGCACAGCCCATGCTAAAATTTGGCTTGTTTTCTCTAACGGTATATCCTTTCTTTTCTAATTCGGCTTTTATCTCTTTTGATATGTCTGCGGCAATGCTGCCTTGCAGTATTTCAACAGCCTTTTTCTTCCTCGCATTTGACACACAGACAACAACAACCACCACCCCAACAATCAACAACAAAACAACCCACATAATTAAAACCCCTTTCAAATTTTATCATCGCCTACTCTAATTATAGCAACATATAGACACAATGTCAAGAGTTAAAATATAATATATGTGTCGTACAGTTGATTTAATTGCCCCGCGCTCTCGATTGGTGTATACTGAAAAGTGTACAAGGGGGGTGGGGGGATTTTGGTGTATAAGAAGCTTCGGGAGTTGAGGGAGTTTCACGGGCTAAGGCAAGACGAAGTCGCACAGGTACTGAATATAACGCGTGCGGCGTATTCGGCTTACGAGATAAATAAGCGGCAAATGTCGCACGAAGCTCTCTGTATTTTGGCTGATTTTTACCACGTAACTGTGGATTTTATTCTCGGCAGAAGTAACAAAAACCTATTTCTTTTTAGCGAAAATGAACAAAAATTCATCGAAAAATTCAGGACACTTGACGAACACGGAAAATGTGTCGTATTGACGCTTTTGGACTTAGAATCATCGAGGAAAAAACACAAATAACCCCCGCCTTTTTGGGCGGGGGTTTTGGTAATTGACAGTTGAGAATTGACAATGGACAGTTGATAATTAGAAAATTGTTGATGGGCGGGCATGGAAGCCCGCCCCTACATATTGTACATTGGCAATTGCATAAGTATAATAAACATTACCAAAAACCGATTGACTTGTCAAGAATTTTATGCTATACTTAAATTTATGGAAAACGACAATATAATTTACGGCAAAAACGCCGTTCTTGAATATCTCTTGTCGGGTAAGGCGGTTGACACGCTTTATGTGGCAAAAGGCGTGCATAATCTTTCGCGGCATATTAAACTCGCGAAAGAGCGCGGTGCAGTCGTGAAGGACTGCGACAACGCGAAGTTGGACGCTTTATGTGGGGGTGGCGGCGGCAAATACCCCGCGAGTGTTTCCGGCAATGGCGGCAAATACCCCGCGAGTGCGCCCGGAAACGGCGGCAAGCACCCCGCGAGTGCTCCCGACAAAACCGACAGCCAACCCAAAAATCACGGCGGCATCCTCCTAACAATCCCCGCAATCGAATACGCCACGCTTGAGCAACTTATCGCGGTCTCGCGAGACAAAGCCACTGCGCCGTTCATAATCGCCGCCGACGAAATCACCGACCCGCACAACCTCGGCGCGCTAATCCGCACGGCAGAGGCGGCGGGCGCGGACGGCTTGATTATACCCAAACGCAGGAGCGCGCAGGTTAATTCCACGGTTTTTTCGACCTCGGCGGGCGCGGCAAGCCACTTGAAAATTTGCAGGGTCGATAATTTGAACGATGCCTTGAACAAGCTGAAACAGCACAAGGTCTGGGTTTACGGCGCAGAGGCCGACGGCACGCCGTTCCGCAAGCAGGATTACACAAGCGGGACATGCCTTGTAATCGGCTCGGAGGGCAGTGGACTGCGGCGGTTGGTCAGAGAGGCCTGCGACGTCGTCATAGCCGTTGACATGCGCGGCAAAATAAATTCCCTGAACGCATCGGTCTGCGGCGGGGTTTTGATGTATGAAGTACAAAGACAGCGGGAAATAATGCAGAATGCAGAATGCAGAATGCAGAAATAAATGTAATTACTACGTTTATTTCCGACGGAAAACAACTTTTGGATTTAATTATTTCTGCATTCTGCATTATTATTTCTGCATTAACATCAATTCTGCATTATTATTTCTGCATTAACAAAGAGGGGTGAATTATTAGGTGAGCGATAAATTCTCGATAGACGATATTCTTTTAGAGGTCGATAATAAGCGCGGCGGCGAGCCGACCGAGATTGACAAGATACTTATGGAAAAGTCGGAAAAACCCGACAAAGCCGCTCAACATAAATACTCCGAGACTGCCGTCCTTGAAATAATCGACAGTCGGGCGAAGCCTGCCCGCGAATCGGACGAGTCCGCAAAACCCCCAAAGTCTGCACTATTCGACAAACTTTCTAAACCCGACAAGTCCGACAAACTCACTAAACCCGAAAAGCCCGCAAAAGTCAAACCCGAAAAGCCCGAAAAACCCCCAAAAGTCAAACCCGAAAAACCCGAAAAGCCCGCAAAAACCAAACCCCCAAAACTCGAAGAAACTCCCAAACCCGAAAAGCCCGACAAACCCGCAAAGGCCAAACCCCAAAAACCCCGCAAACGCGAAGTCGTTGAGGACAAGACCGAGGATATTGTCCTGTTCAAAAAGAAATATGTGCCGCCAAAGCCTATTATAGACGACCCGAAGGCGGATTCCGCGCAGTCTTTTACTAAGTCTGCGCCGACTGCCCCATCTGAAAAGTCTGCCCCATCTGAAAAGTCTGCGCCACCTGTGCAATCTGCGCCGTCCGATACTGCAAAACCCAATCGCGGCAAGGCACTCTCGATTGGCAGTAGTGACGAGGATGCCGCCGCGTTTGAGTTCCCGAAGATTGAGATTACGCAGGTGCTTGAAAAGCTTAAACCCGCGCCCTCCCCAGTGGATGAGGCGTTGAAAAAGCGTGGGGAGGCTATTTTGGAGCGGGATATGTCGCTCGAAAAGCCGCTCGAGCAAATCGACTCGCTCAATCCATACGATGTCATGGCGGCGGCGAATGGCGATGTTGATACTTCGGAAGTCGATAATATTGACCCGCTCTTGACTTTCGGTGACACCGCCGCGATTGCAAACCTTGAGGAGATTGCCGAGATTTCAAAGGCGTCAAAACCCGCAAAGCCGCTCTCCCGCCTTTCGGGTGACACCAAAGGCATTGCGGAGGGCGACCTGCGTAAATTGGCGGGCAAAATGGCTGATAAGAACCAAGAAGTCGTGCCGACTACCGAGATTGTCAAGGAGTATATTCCGACAACACCGCCTGTACCCGACCCCCCCGTAACACCCGCTGAACCTGCAAAATCCGACAAGTCATCACTCAGCAACACCGGAGCAATCGCCGATGCCCAAGGGTTGAGCGAGAAGGCGCGCCGCAGTAACACCGCGCTGATTGAATCCTTGAACAAGGCTATACAGAAGAAACGCGACAGCGACGTCGCCGCCTACAGAACCGTCACCTCCGACAAGATAGACCCGAATCAGAACCTGCCGAATATTGCCCCACACGGGCTTAATATAAATTACAAGAAGCAAATTTTAGACACATCTCTATCGCTCACGGGCGACCCTAAGATTGCACAGCAGAAAGTCTACGACCTTGCGGGTAAGCGCAAACGCAAAATTCGCGACTTCGTCCTTGAAGATATTGAGGACGGCAAAGACCCGAATTATTACGAGGACGATGAACAAGGAGACGGCGATTACAATGACTACGGAGATTATGGCAAAGGCGGGCAAATCCACGCCGACTTAGACCATTCCCACAAAGGCCTCAAAATCCGCTTCATAATCCTGCTGTTGATTACGGGATTCGCGTCACTATTGGCGTTCACAAGCGATATGGGCATAAACATGGCGTATAATATACTCGGCACTGATATAAAGTTCTTGGACAAGCACTGGGACGTCACGGGGTATCTCTTTATCAATATCGGTTTGGGGGTACTCGGCGTGTTAGTCTCGGCAACTGTAGTTCGGGGCGGGCTGATTAACTTTTTCACGGGCAAGGCCGACTGTGACTCCCTCTGCGCCATACCCGCAGTCGCCTCAATCATCAGCGCAGTGCCGCTACTCAACGGCACAGGGCATCTTCAGCACGGTGTCGCGAATATATTTATAGCGGGCGGGTTGTTCGGCTTGCTGTTTAACACGATGGGCAAGCTTATGATGATGTCCCGCGCAAAACGCAATTTCAAGTTCATAAGCGGGGACAAGACCAAGCATTTCGCCAATATTATCGAGGACGAGGCCTTGACACGCGCCTTTACTAAGGGCGTGTTGTACGAAATGCCCGTGCTGTCGTCTATGAGGAAGACGGAGTTTTTGGCGGACTTCCTAAAAAACAGCTACTGCAACGACAAGGCCGACCAGCTTTGCAAGTACCTTGCACCCGCAGCTTTAGGCGCGGCGTTTGTAGTCGGAATCGGCGCGTATTTCTTCCCGTACAGCCTGCAACAAGGCCCCGAATTAGCACCGCCGCTCGCCCGAAATATCTTCTGGGCGTTGACCGCCGCGAATGCCGTTTTACTCGCACTGTCGCCGTTGTCGATTATGTTCCTCGTGAATAATCCGCTCAATCGCGCCTCAAAGGCGTTGGCGAAGGAGGACGCGGTGGTTTTGGGATACGCGGCGTCGGAGAAGTTCGCAAAGGTAAACTCGGTACTGCTTGACGCGTCACTGCTGTTCCCGGCGGGGAGCGTGGATTTGCGGGGCGTGAAACGCTGCCAAGATGATAATTCGCTCTCACAGTTCGCCATTGATGAAGCCCTTCTCATCGCGGCAAGCCTTGCAATCAAAAGCGGCTCGATACTCACCCCGATGTTCTACGATGTAATCGCGGGCAGGAACGACATGCTCTACAACATAGAAAACTGCATATACGAGGTCAACATGGGCATCTCGGGGTGGACCGGCAACAAGCGGGCAATGCTCGGCAACCGCGACCAGATGAAGCACCACGGCATAAAAATCCCCGGTATCAAGCAGGAACAAAAGTACACTCGCAAACTCGGGGACGTAATCTATTTGGCGGTCGGCGGGGAGATAATCGCGATGTTCTTTCTGAAATTAGTCCCGAACAGCCAGATTATGGAGGCATTGCAGACACTGCAACGGCAGGGAATCTCGCTGATTATCCGCACCCGCGATTCGCTCGTGACGGTCAACTCTTTGGCGGAGTCGTTCGAGCTTGCACCCGAGACTTTGAAAGTTATACCCTTTGATTTGCACGCGAAATTTGACGATTGCACTAAGTACGCCTCACGCGGGGACGGCGGCGTGGCCTGTATCGGGACGGTCTCGTCCTTTTCGAGCGCGCTTGTCACCGCTAAAAAGATTATGCACAGTATTGTGTTATCATCGTCGGCGGTGTTTATGGGGTTGCTGTTGGCGATTGTTTTGGCGGTGATACTGACGCTCGTAGCGGATGCGGCGGCGATGAACGCCCTATCGCCAACCGGGGTAATCCTGTACAACCTATTCTTCTTTGCGGCGATGATGTTCATGCAGGGGGTAAAGAAATATTGAAGTACTGGAATTTACCTAAAACTACCGACATTTCCGACATGCCATTAGCCGCGAAAGTGCTTGCGGCACGCGGGAAATCTGCGGATTTTTCAAGCGACTGCGAAATTTCCGACCCGCTGTTAATTGCCGACATGCAAAAGGCCGCCGAGATTATCAAGACGGCGTTAATCAACGGCGACAAAATCGTCATCTTCGGCGACTACGACTGTGACGGTGTGACTGCTACGGTCATGCTCTACCGCTACCTCACGGCGCAGGGCGGCGAGGTCGATTGGCTGATTCCCTCACGTGATGAGGGTTACGGGCTGACGGCGGCGGCAGTTGACAAGCTGATTGACATGACACCCGAGCTGATTATCACCGTTGACAACGGGATTAGCGCGGTTGAAGAAACGCGGGCTATCAAGGAAAAGGGCGTAAAGCTGATTATTACAGACCACCACACTGTACCCGAAATCACCCCGCAAGCCGACGCAATTGTCAACCCGAAACGCCCCGATGATACGTCTCCCTGCAAAAATCTCGCAGGGTGCGGCGTAATACTGAAACTGATTATGGCGATTGAGGAAGATATAGACGGGGTAATGGAGCAGTTCGCGGACTTGGCGGCAATCGGGACTATCGGGGACGTTGTGCCGCTGGACGGTGAGAACCGCGCTATCGTAAAACAGGGCTTGGAAATCCTGCCGTTCACCGAAAATATCGGCTTGTATAAATTATTGCGGCAGTGCGGGTTCTTGAACGAGGACGACGACGAAAATCGCTTGACCGCCAATGCACTTTCTTTCACCGTCTGCCCGCGAATTAACGCGGCGGGGCGTTTCGCGCATGCCGACAAGGCCGCGGAGTTGCTGTTGTCGGAGAGCGAGGAATTGGCGGAATTGCGCGCTAACGAGTTGCAAACCTTGAACAACACACGCCGCGATACCGAGAATGAAATCTTGGAGAAAGCCGATGTATACTTCGGCGAGAACCCGCATTTGCTTAGTGAGCGGGTGCTGATTTTGCGCGGGGACGATTGGCACAACGGCGTAATCGGTATTGTCAGCTCGCGGATTATGACAAAGTGGGGCAAGCCGAGCATTGTAATCGCCGACGACGGGGTTGCACTGCGGGCGAGTGCGAGGAGCGTTGCGGGATTCCCGCTCGTGCCAATGCTTGAACATTGCAAGCCGCTGCTCGACAAATTCGGCGGCCACGAAAAAGCCGCCGGGTTCACCGCCAAAAGTGAGAATCTCGCCGAGCTTTCCGCGATGATTAAAACCTACTGCGCCGAGCATTTTCCGGTAATGCCGCTTGATAGTCTTAGTATTGATAAAGTCGTTCGGGAAGCGGATTTGAGCCTTGAAAATGTTGCGGGTTTGAAGATTCTTGCACCTTTCGGCGAGGAGAATCCTGTGCCGCTGTTCCTGCTGCAAAACTGCGTAATCGTTTCAAAAAAGCCCCTCAAAGACGGCAAGTTTTTGACCTTTAACGTAAGGCTTGAATCGAGCAATTTCACCCAGAAAGTCTTGTGTTTCAATTGCGGTTACAGCGATTTTCTGTATGATATAAATCAAGCGGTGGACGTGATTGTCACCCTTGACATAAACGAGTACCTCGGTACGCGGAGCGTTTCGGCGCAGTTGAAAGACATTCGCCCTGCCGGGTTGGTGCAGGAGCGGCACTTCGCGGCGTTGCAGGCTTACGAGAGCCTTGTCAGGGGCGAGAAAATCAGCAGTAACTTAGCCACCCGCGCCTTCCCCGACAAAGCCGACTTGAAAATTATTTACGGCGCAATCAGAGAATCGGGCGGGCTTACCGCCGACAAGCTTTTTCTCAAGATTGCCGACATCAACTACTGCAAATTCAAAATCGCACTTGACGTATTAGCCGAGCTGAAACTTATCAGCTACAACGCCGCAGTCGGCGGCGTGGAGTTACTGCCTGTTTCGGGGAAGGTTGATGTGGAGGATGCGGCGGTTCTAAAGAGGATGAAAGGTTTGGCGACCCTATAGGTAATGCAGAATGCAGAATGCAGAATGCAGAAATAAGCGACATACAAAGCTTATTTCCGACGGATATGTACTTGATAATTTAGTTTCAAGGTCGTTTTCCGACGGATATGTACATAATAATTACATTTATTTCTGCATTCTGCATTATTATTTCTGCATTATCACCGGAGGTGATTACGTGACTTACACAATCGAAACTCTAAAATCTAAAATCGACGACGATAACAAGAACAAAAACGGTTATGAAGTCGATGTGATAATGGCGGCGTATGCGCTGGCGAGTGAGGCCCATGAGGGGCAGATGCGCCGCTCGGGTGAGCCGTTTATTTCGCACCCGCTTGCGGTGGCTTGTATACTTGTGGATTTGAATATGGACACCGAGACGGTTGTTGCCGCGCTGTTGCACGATGTTGTCGAGGATTGCAATGTGCCTTTGAAGAACTTGAAGCGGCAATTCGGGCCGACCGTTGCAAAATTAGTAGACGGTGTCACCAAAATAGGCATGGTTCCGCTCGATACTTCCAAAGAAGACGAACACGCCATTAATATTCAGAAAATCCTGCTTGCTATGGCGGAGGACGTGCGGGTTATGCTCATCAAAATTGCCGACCGCCTGCATAATATGCGAACCCTCGAATACAGCCCGCCCCATAAGCAACGCGAAAACGCCCTCGAGACCATGAACTTTTACGCCCCGCTCGCCCACCAGTTGGGCATGAATACCCTCAAAGTCGAGATGGAAGACCTGTCGCTGAAATACTTAGACCCGTACGGTTTTGAGGAGATTTCGGCGATGATTACCAAGCGCAAGGAAGAATGTGACTTCTCAATTGAGCGGGTGAAAAAATTTATATATGAGAAAATCAAAGACATCAACCCGATTATCGAGGGGCGGGTGAAAAGCGTATATAGTATCTACAAAAAACACTACACCGGCAACAAGCCTTTAGACGCGATATTTGACTTTTATGCAGTGCGGATTATCGTCAATACCTCTACCGAGTGCTATTACACGCTCGGGATTATTCACGAGATGTATCGGCCGTTGCCCGACCGGTTTAAGGACTACATAGGTACCCCCAAACCTAATCGCTATCAGTCTTTGCACAATACCGTGATGGGTAAGGACGGCGTGCCGTTTGAGGTGCAGATTCGTACAAAAGATATGCACAATATCGCCGAATATGGCATTGCCGCACACTGGAAGTATAAGATGAACGTGGAGTTCAAAGTTGGCAGAAGCGGCAAAAAAAGCCAGACCGCACACGATAACAAGTTGGAATTTCTGCGGAATATCCTCGACCAACAGCAAGAGGCCGACGACATTCAACAGCTTGCCGAGGCCATTAAAACCGACCTGTCGTCCGACGATGTCTACGCGTTCACGCCGCGGGGGGACGTGATTACCTTGCCGCTCGGCTCGACCATTATCGACTTTGCGTATGCTATACACTCTGCAATCGGCAACAAAATGACCCACGCGAAAATCGGCGGTAGCGTAGTCTCGTTTGACACCGTGCTGTCCACCGGGGACGTTGTCGAAATACAAACCACCAACTCAAGTGTCTACGGCCCGAATCGCAACTGGCTGACGATTGCGAAAACCAACCAAGCCAAGTCGAAAATCCGCGCATGGTTCAAAAAGCAATCTCGCCCCGAAAACATAAAACTCGGCAAAGCCTTGATTGAGGGCGGGTTCAAGCGCAACAGCATACCGCTTGAGGACGCGCTTTTGAAGCAGACGGCGAAAGCCTTCCGCTTTGAAAAGTTAGATGATTTCTACGCTTCTGCGGGGTATGGCGGGATTTCGATTGCGAAGATTCTCATGCGGGCGAAGGAGCTGTATTTGGAAAGTCAAGAAACTCGCCCTGCCGCCGATATTGCCGAGAATATTGTTACACACGTGGCGAAAAAGCAGGCGCGGGGCGTGCTTGTGGACGGGGAGGAAAATATACAAGTGCGGTTCGCGCAGTGTTGCACACCGCTCCCCGGGGACGAGATTATCGGGTTTGAGACACGCGGGTTTGGGACTTCTGTACACAAAAAAAGCTGTGCCAATGTGAAACTTGACAAAGAACCCGACCGCTGGCACAAGGTTGAGTGGGTGGCAAGCGATGATATGTATTACAGGGCGGCGGTCGAGATTATCGCCGAGAGCAACGCCGCACTCGCCGATATTTCCACCGTGATTACCTCAAATCGGCTGCAATTCAGCGAGATGTCGATGAAGACCCTGCCTAACGGCAACGCCTGCATTAATGGCAGTGTCGAGATTGCAAATGTCGAGCAGTTGGCGAGTATTTTGCAAAAATTAAAGAAGATTCCGGAGGTAATTTCGGCTGACCGGAGAGCGGATTAACACTAAATTTTAATGGATATTTGTATAAGAACCCAATTGTAGGGGCGGGCATTGCCCGCCCGTTGTTTGTATAAAAATGTCGTTTTATAACAAAATCCCCGCCCATTGTTCGTATATACATTGTCGTTTTATAACAATCACGGGCGGGCAATGTTCGTATAAACATTGTCGTTTTATAACATTACGGGCGGGCAATGTTCGTATAAACATTGTCGTTTTATAAACATTACGGGCGGGCAATGCCCGCCCCTACAACATAATTCTCATCACGATTCCTGCCTAACGACGCCTTTTGCCCCCCGCGAGAGCCGCCGCACCAAGCATTGTCGTTCCGACTGCTGCAAGCTCGAAAAGCCCGAAACCTGCGCCTGTGGCGGGGTTACGGTCATCACGTCTTGCCTCTGCGGATTCGTTAACGCCTGTCGCGCCGCGTACTGCGCCGCCTGTTTCGCCATGACGAGTTACGCCGTGTTCGGTGTTGCGAATTGTGCCTGTGTTGTGGTTTGTATTGTTGTTTGTGCCGTGCGCGCCTTGTACTGCGCCGCCTGTTGTGCCGGTGGCGTTGCCGCCATGATTGCGTGCTGTGGTGTTTTCGTTGTTGCGTACTGTTGCGTTTTCATTGGTGTGAGTGGTGTTATCGGTGGTGCGATTTCTGCGTGTACCTTCTTCGGTACGATTGCGACGAGTACCGCGTGTGCCTTCTTCATCGGTGCGATTTCTGCGAGTGCCGCGAGTAGTTTCGTCGTCGGTGGTGCGATTGCGACGTGTACCTTCGTCGGTGCGCCTTGCCCTTACTGTGCCTTCTTCGGTATTGCGATTACCGCGTCTGCCGCCCTCGCCGAAAACCCTGTCGTCATCGCGGTTTATGCGGTTCTCGGAATTATTATGCTCGTAACGCCGACCGCCACGATTCCCCTCGAGGTTGTGGCTCGAGACGTTGTCGCCCCTGTGAGACCTGTGGTTTTCGCGGACGATGGTTTGGTCTTGGGGGCGGGAGTTTTCGATAATGCTGTTGTTTTGGTTGCCTTGGTTGCCTTGGTTGCCTTGGTTGCCCTGATTGCCTTGATTGTTCTGATTACCTTGGTTGCCTTGGTTGTTCTGGTTGCCTTGGTTGTTCTGATTGCCTTGGCTGTTCTGGTTGTTCAAGCTGCCTTGATTTTGAATAATTTCGCCGGTGTCTTTGTCGATGATTTCCATACTGTTCAGCGTATTGTTTTCAACTGTGTTATCGCCGTCTTTGTTAATAATTTCGGGCATTTCATTAAGGCTTTGGTTTTGGCGGGTAACGCTGTTGTGGTTGATACCGCGATTAGGGTTTGTGCCGGTGTTGCCGGTACGGGTGTTAGGGTTTGTGCCGGTTGCGCCCCTAACGCCTGTGTTTCCTGTGCGGTTGTTTCTGTTGTAATCGCCATCGCGAACGGTGTCATAAGTGCCGCGTTCTGCGCCGCGCCCGTTGTCGCGGACTATTCCGTGAGCGGCGTTGCCGTAAGCTGAATTGTCGCGGTTATTACCGACTATATTTTCAGCACCACGGGTTACGCCGTCTGCTACATTTTCAGCACCGCGGGTAATATTTTCAGCCGCACCGCGTGCTGTCCCTCTCGTTCCGCCGACTGTCCCACGCGCGCATCCGCCGAGCACAAGCACGCAAAGCGACAACGCCGTAAACGTACATATAATAAACTTTTTCATATTTGTTTCGCCTTTCGTTTTATAAATTTTAATTTTATTTTAAGCGAAAATAAATCTCGCCGTTTTTATTGTTAACCGGCGAGAGTTTTTTATTATATGAAATTTACGGTAAAATTAATTGAAAAATTACGAAATTAATTTTACTCCGACTACATCTTGAGAAACATCAATCCACTCCAAGACAAGGTTCATGTTCGAGAGTAGCTTTTCGTCACTTTCAACAAGATAGTCTACCTTTTCTTCTAAGGCATCAAGTCTTGCGTTAATTACGACAATTTCTTCCTTTATACCCCGTATGTCTTCCTCAATATTGTCAAGTCTTGTATTAATCTTGACAATAGCCGATTCCATGGCGGTCAGGCGCGTGTCCATTTCGGTCAGGCGCGTGTCCATTGTGGTTAATAGCGATAGGATTTTTTCCTCGTTTGACATTTTTTGCTCCCCCTTTTATGTAGTACTATTATTATAGCATGAAAATTTCAAGTTGTCTATAGGCAAAATATACAAAAAAAGAAAAAGCTTCCGGGGCCGGTGGAGGGGCGGCATAACAAAAAACGGCCGAAGCCGTTTCTTGTTTATTTAGGACCTTTTAAGGTGCCAATTACTTTCTTTTGCGTGCTACTGCTACTGCTGCGCCTGCTACGAGAGCGGGAACGATTGCAAGTGCTACGCCGGCTTTCGGGTTTTCGTTACCGGGGGTTGTCGGGCCTACGGGTGTTCCGGGTTCAGAGGGAAGTTCTGTTGCTGTGCCGCTTACTGTCATTGTTGAAATGTCAGCAAAGTCTTCTGCGCCTGCTACTTGGATTGAGAAGTCGCCGAGTACTTCAAAGTTGAGGGTTACGATTGCGCCCGCTTCAACGTCTACGCCTGCAAGTGCAACTCTGCCTGTGTCAACATTGCCTACAGCAGAAACGCCGTTTTGGCCTGTTGCGCGTGTGAATACTGCGCCGGAAGTGGTAACTACGAGTACGCCATTGATGTCGCCCGCGTCTGCGGTGGAAACGGTTACTGTAATCGAATCGCCTACGTTAGCGGTTGTCGGGCCGGTTGCTGTGAGTGCAGATGCACCGATAGCAAAGAGAGATAAAGCAGCTACTATAGCAACTATTTGTACAAATCTTTTCATTAGATAAACCTCCAAGTTTATAATGTTAGTATGTCTTTCGCCGCCCGCCCATAGACGGGCGGCAAAAGCATCGTTTTTTTGTTATTACAAGTCTCTAAAGACCTGCGCCGTGGAAAGTGTGCTACTCTTATTGAGCCGCTACTTGTCTGAGGATAGCGAGTGCGTCTGCTGTGCTTGCACCTGCAACGCCTGCAGCTACGTCTTTAAGGATAGCGAGTGCCGCCGCCGTGCTTACATCGCTCGAAGGTGCAGAACCTGCGCCCGAGAAGGTGAGGGTAATGTCGGTAACAGTAGCTCTACCGATAAGGAGTGCTGTGTTGCCTGTGCCGCGAGACGTAACCCAACCGGAGTTCATGCCTGCGTAGTCGTCAAAGTTCCAACGGAAACCGCCTGCTGCGCCTGCAAGGTTGTAAGTCCACTGAATATAAGCTTCATCGGGGAGATAGTGGATATATTGCAGGTTCATGTTGTCTTTAGATGTCATGTTGCTGTACATTTGAGCCAAGAGACCGTCAAAACTTCTTGTGTTTGCATCAAATTCGTAAGTGATTTCGGTAACTCTGCCATCGCGGAAGTCTTCAAAGTTCGGAGCGTCGATACCCTTGAATGTTGAATAGCCCCATTCAAAGTTGGTGTTTACAGCGTTCCAACCATCGTCGTTCCAGTTAATCCACCATGTGCCGTCGCTTCTGCGGCTGGAGATGAATGTGTCTCTTGCTGCACGAGAGAGAGCTGTGGTGCTGCCTGCGGGTGCGCCGAAAGCAGTGTGGAATTCGCCGTCGTTATCGAAATAAATTCCGTCTGCCATGTCAAGTTTGAAAGTAAGAGTAGCTTTTTTGTTAGCATCAGCCGCTCTTGCGATTTCATAAATGCTTTGTGAAGTCAAAGCTGTTCTGGTATCAGCATAGACTACATCGTAACCGAAGTCAGTCCATTTGCCTTGGCTGTTTACATAAGAGCCAAATCTTTGACGCCAGAATTGAGCTTGAATTTGTCCGCCGTTTGAGAAAAGGTTTACTACGTTACCATAAACCCAGAATGTGGGAGCGGTTCCCGACTCGGACATGTTTTCTCTGATTGTTTGGAAGGTAACGTCGTTCTTCAAAATACGATTTTGAGGAGGGGGGTTACCTGTGTTGTCTGCGAAGCTTGTGGGTGCGCCGGCATAAGAAGTACCTGTGAAGCTTAAGGTGTCAGCGAAAACGCCGATTCCGAAAGTTTCGCCTGTTTCGTCAGCCAATGCTTTGAGGTAATCTTTGAGTGCAACGTAAGCATCTCTTTGTGCGCCTGTGAGAGGTTTGGTTTCGAGGGTTACAGGGTAGTTGATTCTTCCGAAAGGAAGTGCTGTTCTACCAAGACCGCTGTTCATTGCGAACGCTGTACCTACCGCGCCTGTCGAGCCTACGATACCGCCGTGAAGTTCAGCATTAAGAGCGGTACGGAAACCTGCAAGGTCATCATCGTAAGGGCCGCCCACTGCTGTTTCAAGGAAACCGCCGGTAGAGTTGATGTCACATCTGCTCGGGCTTAAGAAACGCTGTTCAAAAATGTCTACGTCTGTAGCCGCACGAATTGTGAGACCGTCGTTGCCGTCAACTCTGAATCTTGCAACTTCAACGATTACGGGGTCGAGGTCTGTAGACACATCGAGAGGTTCGCCGTATGCGTCGAGAGCTACGAGTTCTACTCTTTGGTCAACGCCGAGTTGGTCGAAATACAAGAAGCCGTTTGTACCGAGAACGGTTTCACCGAGGTTGATACGACCGGAAACGGTGAGAGTGTTAAGACGTGCCGCGATTGCGTCGGTTGTGAGTTCGGCAAGTCTCCATGCAAAGCTCATGTTTTCGATGCTGTCGTTGGTTTTCCACGGGCCTTTTAAGTGTGCGTGACCTTCGGTGTTACCGGGGTCAAGGGGGTCAGAGCCGGGCATGTGGATACCGGGGTAAGTGAAGCTGTTGCCGCCGGGGGCACCATGACCGTGTGCCGCTGCGGAAAGCGCGAATCCTGCAACCATTGCAACTGCAAGAACTACTGCAAGAATTCTTCTTAATTTCATAATTGTTTTCCTCCATAAATTTTAAAGTTTTTTGGTAATATGGTCTAAAAATTGAAGTCGCTATTTTACAGTTTAAGGTACTTCTGCGATTTTGGCAACTTTTCCTTTTATTTCCAATACACCTTATATTGAATTATAACCTATCCGTGCAGAAAATGCAATAGTCAGAATAAACAGAATTTCAGAGAAATTTCAGCGGATTTTCACAAATTTGTTAGTTATGAACCTTTTGCGAGGATATTTTTGCAGTGATTTTACCGACAAATAGTGTTAATCGCGGGTGAAAGGCCTGAGAAATTCTTTGCTTTTGCGACAGTTTCAAGGTTATTTCAACGAGATGTGCGGAAACTTTGACCGTTTACATAGTGGTAGTCACGAGTATTTCGCAGAAAGTTTCAGCTTTTGATAAAATTTTTTGAAAAAGAGTTTTTCACTGTTTATTATGCGTTTTGAAGATATTAGTATGAATGGGAAATTTTGGTGGGGAATTTCGCTAATCGTGAAACTCACGGACGCGCAATGCGCGCCCCTACATTCAGAATTGACCTTAAAATCGGCGCAATGTAGGGGCGCGCATTGCGCGTCCGTGAAATTTTTTGCGAGATTAAATTTTGGGGGTTGACAAATGGATTTTTATGTGTTACAATGAAAGGGCTAAAAATAGAAAACTAAGTAAGCGTCATTTATGTTCGCGAAAAAAACCGGGAGCTGTCACTCCCGGTTTTGCCTTTACCTTTGGGCTAATCGTTGCGCTTTGGCCGGTCTAACCACTTGCGAACAAATTCTGTCACCAAGTTCGCCGCGACCGCCACTAAAAAACTAAGTAATTGCGTCATTATGTCACCCCCTCCCGTCGGAAAGAAGTCAACGACTTTATAAGTATAGCATGTTTGGCGAAGTTTGTCAAATTTTGGTGGGGAAAAATTTTCCTTGACGAACGCGCGGATTTGTGTTATACTATATATATAATAAAGCTGTTCGCAGGGAACGGCTTGAATAGTAGCAAGCCTTTTGATAGGAAACGGCTTGAAAATTACAGAAAGGTCTGCTCCATGCCGCAAACGACTTCTAAGTTTCGGCGATTTGGGGCGGCATGGTGGAGAAAATATGGCAAAAGTACTTTTCACTTCAGAAAGCGTCACCGAGGGGCATCCCGACAAGATTTGCGACCAGATTTCGGACGCAGTGCTTGACGAGATTTTGCGGCAAGACCCGCTTTCGCGGGTTGCGTGTGAAACCTGCGCGACTACGGGCATGGTTTTGGTAATGGGCGAGATTACGACAAAGGCTTACGTGGATATTCCGAAGTTAGTGCGCGGGGTCGTCAAGAGCATCGGGTACGACAACGGCGCGTACGGCTTCGATAGCAATACCTGCGCGGTGCTGTCTACTATAGATGAGCAGTCGGGCGATATTGCAATGGGGGTTAACGACTCGCTTGAAACTAAAAATTCGTCCGCGAATGACACCGGTGCGGGCGACCAAGGTATGATGTTCGGGTTCGCCTGTAACGAAACGCCCGAGCTTATGCCCTTGCCGATTTCATTGGCGCACAAGCTTGCACAAAAACTGACCGCAGTCCGCAAAAGCGGCGAGTTGGATTATCTGCTACCGGACGGCAAGTCGCAGGTGACGGTCGAGTATGTCGAGGGTAAACCCGCAAGGGTTGACGCGGTTGTAGTCTCGTCACAGCATAAAGCTTGCGCGTCCTTAGAGCAAATCCGCGCGGATATAATCGAGAAAGTTATCAAGGCGATTGTCCCCGCAAACTTGCTTGACGAGAACACCAAGTATTTTGTGAACCCCACGGGTAGGTTCGTAATCGGCGGCCCGCAAGGCGATTCGGGGCTGACCGGCAGGAAGATTATCGTCGATACTTACGGCGGTTACTCGCGGCATGGCGGCGGCGCGTTCTCGGGCAAAGACCCCACGAAAGTTGACCGCAGTGCCGCCTATATGGCGCGTTACGCCGCGAAAAACGTCGTAGCCGCAGGGCTTGCCGACAAGTGCGAGGTGCAGTTGGCGTACGCAATCGGCGTCGCAAAGCCTGTTTCGGTTTTGGTTGACACTTTCGGTACAGGCAAAGCGGACGATGAAAAAATCGCACTTGCATTAAATCAAGTCTTCGACTTCCGCCCCTCTGCAATTATACAAACCTTAGACCTACGCAAACCCATCTACAGGCAATTGGCCGCCTACGGGCATATGGGCAGGGCCGATTTGGGGGTTAAGTGGGAGGAGACCGATAAGGCAGATGAACTTAGGACGTTAATTCAGAAATGATAATGCAGAATGCAGAAATGATTAGATTTGCGGGCGGGTTGAATCCTGCCCGCGATTTGTTTATGTAGGGGCGCGCATTGCGCGTCCGCAAAATCACGATACACCGCATTGTAGGGACGACCGCCCTCGGTCGTCCTTTTTTGTGTTTCCACAACCCCACAACCACAACAAATTTCCCCAAACCCCTAAAGTTTCCCCCACGTCAGACCGATATAAACATTGTAGGCACTGAAAACCCCCGATATTATTGGGGGTTTTCATGCGTTAATGTAGACTTTTGTTCAAATGTTAATAAATTATTCACAAAAACCCCTAAAGTTTCCCCCACGTCAGACCGATATAAACAATGTAAGCACTAAAAACCCCCGATATTATTGGGGGTTTTTATGCGTTATTGTAGACTTTCGTTCAAATGTTAACAAATTATTCACAGAAAACGCTAAAGTTTTACCCCAAACCGGACGATAATATGTTTGTAAGCCCGCCGGCAAGGGAGCAACTTAATAACCCTCTCTTAGCTGAATTAATAAGATTTTAAAGTGCGGGCAGTAGCAATTACCGATTGAAATTGACAATGCAAATCGGACACTAACCTTCATAAAAGTTTCGCGCTCGTTTTGTCGGCAATGGCAATCGGAATTGCTACCCAAATACTTATCCATTAAGAGTAAAAATGAGACCGGCATAGATGTCCGGTACAGGATTTCAAGGAGGAAATCATCATGGCATTAGTAGTACAACACAACCTAAACGCAATCAACGCAAACAACAAGCTCGCAACTAACGTAGTAGGCGTTAAGAAAGCAACCGAAAAATTATCATCGGGCTTTAGAATTAATCGTGCGGGCGACGACGCGGCAGGCTTGGCAATCAGTGAAAAAATGAGAAGCCAAATCAGAGGCCTCGGCCAAGCAATCAGAAACGCGAACGACGGTATCAGCCTTATTCAAACGGCAGAAGGCGGCCTGAACGAAACTCACGCAATCCTGCAAAGAATGAGAGAACTCGCGGTGCAATCCTCAAACGGTACTTACAGCGAAAAAGACGCTGCCGGTGTTGAGCAGACCATTATAGCAGACCGCGACCAAATTCAGCTCGAAATCGAAGCCTTGAAAAGCGAAATCGACAGAATCTCCACTGCAACCGAGTACAACGGCATTAAACTTCTCGACGGCTCTCTCGGAATGTCCGGCAGTGCAATCGGTCAATACGGCCCTCGGTTCGGCGTGAGAGTTGACTGGCTCGGCACAGAAGCAGGCGGCGTAAACCAATTGGCGGGAACTGTTGTTACCTCGAGCATTAACGGCGTAACGGTACAATTCACCACAGGAGCATCCGGCAAGGGCGGCGAAAACGCTGTATGGAACTCGGCAGGTACTCACATTACTATCAACTTAACCCAAGGCGTATCTTACACACAAGCGCAAATCGATGGTTTAATCGGCAACGCAAAATGGGAGGGTGAGGGCAACCAAGGCGGCGCACTCCCGCAGATAACCGTTAAACTCGGAAGCGGCGTGTATATAGGGCAAGACGCGACGATTGACCAGACGGCAAGAGGTGTAAGGTCGACCACTGCGGGTATTGACCAAAACTTGAAAAACTTCCTTGTAAACGGCGAAACCACAGAGGGTTACGCAGATACCATTCAGTTTACATCAAATAACTACGGCCCGGATGACCGCAAATTCGCAATCGCTACTTCTGTAGCTCCCGGTAAAGAGTGGGTCGAAATCATGAAAGCGGAGATTGACCCCAATACTAAAGACGGCGAATTTGTAATCCATTTAGCCACAGGTGTTGAATACACATCAAAGTCACTTGAAAACATTCTTCGTCAAGCAGGACTTGATTACACGATTGACCTCAGCAACAGCACAGCATCGGTAGGTCCGGAAGGTTTCGTAACTTTCTATGCAACCACCGCAACCGGAAGACAAGACGACTTTGGTGATTATGAAACAGCGGGCGTAGGCGCAAACGGTCTCAGCATGGGACTCGGCGGCGGTAACGCCAGAGCGGGCGTGGGCGTAGGTGCAGACTTAGCAAGCGGAACAGGCGTAGGCTTGACCTTCCAAATCGGCGCGAACGGCGTTGCAGACCAACGTGTTACCTTGTCGGTAGAAGACATGGGCGCGGGCGCACTCGGCGTAGCGAACTTAGACGCTTCCACCAAAGAAGGCGCGAATGCGGCAATCAATCTCATCGACATCGCAATCAGCAAAGTGTCTTTCCAAAGAGCCGGTCTCGGTGCATTGCAAAACCGCTTAGAGTCTACAGTTAACAACTTAACAGCAACCCAAGAAAACCTCACGGCGGCAGAATCGCAAATCCGCGACACCGACATGGCACAAGAAATGATAAACTACACCAAGTTCAGTATCTTACAGCAGGCGGCGCAGGCAATGTTGGCGCAAGCGAACCAAGCTCCACAAGCTATACTCCAATTGCTCGGATAAGTATTATTCTCTGTCGGAATGGCAGACTGAAAATCCTCGTATAATATACGAGGATTTTCTTTGTCAATTAATAAGGAATAGGGAATAAGGAATAATGATTTTTGACTTTTGCGGTCGCGAATAACGGACGTCGAGTTGCAAATATACAATTGCGAAACTTTACGGGCGCGCACTGCGCGCCCCTACATAAGGAACAGGAAACAAAACAATGAACAATAAATGCTTAAATGCCGGTGAAATCACCGCTTCCGTTACCGCACTCGCTAACGTGATGTCGAAGAAACTTACTGTCGATGAGTTGAATTTGCTGTCGTCGGTGTTTTTGATGTTGGGGGATAATTTGGCGGCGATTGCGGCGGTGCGGACGTTGAATGAGAAGATATGCGATTCGGATAATTCTAAACAGTCGTGAAAATTCAACACACGGGCGAACGCAGTTCGCCCCTACGACATTAATAATTATTAACCACAGTAAAATTTTTTCAGTGTAGGGGCGAACTGTGTTCGCCCGTGTGATTTTAACAAACCTCTAAACAGGCATAAACACCTTACGCACATGCGGGGCTTTCAGCAGGATTACCGCGCCTGTTAAAGTAAACGCCAACTCGGGCAACATGTAGGTTGCGTTGTATGCGAGTGAATAGAGCACCGCGTTCCAGCCCTCGGGTGTCCACTGTGAAAAGATGATGATACCCGAAATGAAGTGTGCAACAAACCGCAGGCACAACGCCAAGCTAATCCCGGCAATCCACCCCGGCAAGCCTTTGTGTCTGAACACCCCCGCAAAGCCGAGCAGGGTGAACGCGAGTATGTAGTCAAGGGTGATTGTGCCGATAATGGCGGGGGTAGTCAGCCCCCACGCGAACATCTCGCCCCGCGCCATCGCAAACTCAATCAGCGAGAACAAGAACGCCACAGGCAACCCGACTTTCACCCCGTATCTAATCGACACCAACACAATCGGCAACATCGACATCGGCGTTACAGAGCCGCCCATAGGCATTTTGAAGATTGTGAACATGCAGAGCACCGCCGCCAACGCAAGCAGTATCCCGCACTCCACCAAGACTAAGGTTTTTTGATTCTTCATAGGTTTTTCTCCTTAAATAAATTTCTGCCGATTGCAAAACCCGCAAGGTTTTGCAATCGTCTGTAATTTCACAGGCAACAAAAAAACTTCCCACAACAAGGGAAGTCAAAGCAAGTGAGAACTATTTCCCTACGTCGGCATTATCCGAATCAGGTTATAGGTCGAAACGTCAATCCGTTTCCTCTCAGCCGACAATATCAGCTCCCTGTGAATTTATTTTAACATGGTTTTCGGGGTTTGTCAAGGGGTATAAAAATAAAAGTTGACAAACTCCGACAAGTTGTGCTATAATTGTTTTGGGTGAAGACTTCGCTCTTTGGCGGTAAGTAGTGTACATGGTGTACCCGGATTAGGTTTGCGGCATTCTCCGATTGTTGCAAATCTATGAAAGGAGGATTACTTATGCGAGTTAGTTTTTTCGAGTTCGTGGTCGGTGTGCTTGCTTGTGCTGTTTGGCAAATAATAGAAACAGCACTTCGAGCAGTAATTTCCAAACTGCGGACAAAAAAAGAACGACGCTCCCCCGCAAAAGGACGTCGCTCTGATTCCAAAAACGGCAAAGAGTAAAATCAATGCCATAAAAGTAGAGGGGAAACCCTCTGCTTTTATTTTCATACCCCCATTATACACCAAAAACTCCCCCTTGTCAATAGCTTTATAAAATTTTTCACAAAAATTTTTTCCAGCCCCCAAAAAACGCTAAAGTTCTGCGGTTTTGTGCCGATATAATAATTGTAGACACCGAAACGGCCGTAATGACGTCAAACGGCTCGTCGTCGGTAGGCGTGTGACCCTCGCAAATACACTCGCATACCCTCGTAAAGAGAAACTCGCCGACCGACCTCAGATGTATTTTGAGGTGTTGCGGAAAGAGGTGTTTACACACAGGGAAAAATCCCGAGTAAAAAAAACCGCAGGTCATACCTAAATCGGGTAGACCTGTAGTCGGTCAGGTATGATATGGTCGGCTATTCGGTCATACTCGGAACACGGTACTGCTCCTGCGAAATCACCGGAAAAGGACTTCCGGTGCAGATTTCAAGGAGGAAATCAATATGGCATTAGTAGTACAAAACAACTTGGGCGCGTTAAATGCGAACAACAAGTTGGGCATCAACGTCATCGGCGTTAAGAAAGCAACCGAAAAATTATCTTCGGGCTTCAGAATCAATCGCGCAGGTGATGATGCGGCAGGTTTGGCAATCAGCGAAAAAATGAGAAGCCAAATCAGAGGCCTCGGCCAAGCAATCAGAAACGCAAACGACGGCATCAGCCTCATTCAAACCGCTGAAGGCGGCTTGAACGAAACCCACGCCATTCTGCAAAGAATGAGAGAGCTTTCGGTTCAGTCTGCAAACGGCACATACACCGAAAAAGACGCAACAACCGGTGTTGAACAAACCATAATCGCAGACCGCGACCAAATTCAGCTTGAAATCGAAGCGTTAAAGAGCGAAATCGACAGAATTTCCTCTGCAACCGAATACAACGGAATCAAGTTGTTAGACGGTTCTCTCGGCGGCGCAGGCAGTGCAAACGGAGTTTACGGCGCTCGTTTCGGTACAACGATTAACGCAGACGGTTCAATTGGCATAGAAGGCGATGATGTACCCGGTCTCGCAGGAACAGTCGTTACTTCGAGCATTAAAGGCGTAGGCGTAACCTTTACCACATCTGCATCCGGCAAGGGCGGCGAAAACGCTTACTGGAACACCGCAGGTACTCACCTTACTATCAATGTAAGCCAAGGCGTAACCTACACCCAAGCTCAAATCGACGACCTCATCAAAGGCGCGAAATGGGAAGGCGAAGGCGCGCAAGCGGCTATGCGTCCGCAAGTTACAATCAAACTCGGAAGCGGAGTGTTCGTAGGTCAAGAGGCTGTTATTTCTGACACGGTAGAGGGTAAAAGAGCAAGTTCTGCCGCTCTCGATGGCGATGCTAACAACAACCTTAAAAACTTCTTAGTAGGCGACCCGGACGACGGCGCATCCACCGAAGGACATGCGGACAGCATCAGATTCACGTCTAACAATTACGGCGTAGATACTCGTAAGTTCGCAATCACAACCTCGGTTGCTCCCGGTAAAGAAACTGTAACAATTATACCCGGCGAGCATGAAGTTGACCCCAACGTTAAAAGCGGTCAATTCGTAATTCACCTTGCAACCGGTAAAGAGTACACCGCGAAAGACATCGAAAACATCCTTCGTCAAGCGGGCCTCGACTACGAAGTTGAACTTTACAACAGCAAAGGTTCAGCCGGTCCGGAAGGCTTCAAAACTTTCTTCGCTAACAACAAAACCGGATTACAAGACGACATGGACGGTTATAAAGATAACGCTTTAATGCTCGACATGGCTACAAGAGGAGGTCAAGGCGTTGGAGCTGACAAACTCGACAACACCGGCCAAGGTTTAACTTTCCAAATCGGCGCGAACGGCGTTGCTGACCAAAGAGTTACCCTCAATGTTAACGACATGAGCGCGGGCGCGCTCGGCGTTGGAAACATCGACGCTTCTACTGCGGAAAGCGCGAAGCTCGCAATCGCAGCAGTTGACAAGGCAATCAGCCAAGTCTCGTTCCAAAGAGCGGGCCTCGGCGCACTGCAAAACCGCCTCGAGTACACAGTTAGTAACTTGACTGTAACTCAAGAAAACTTAACAGCGGCTGAATCGCAAATCCGCGACACCGACATGGCTAAAGAAATGATTAACTACACAAAGTTCACCATTCTTCAGCAAGCTGCACAAGCAATGTTGGCACAAGCGAATCAAGCACCGCAAGCAGTTTTACAATTACTCGGATAAGATTTTTCCCAAATCAATCCTTAAACTATGGCGAGTCCCCCCCTTTTGGGGGGGATTTTTTTGAGGGAATAATGAATAGGGAATAGGGAATAATGGGGGCGCACAATGTAGGGGCGGGCATTGCCCGCCCGTGGGTTCCTGCGCCCTGTAGGGCAGGGGCTCTGCTCCTGCCGTAAATCCACACGATTTGTAATCGGCAGGAGCAGCGCCCCTGCCCTACATATAAAACATCATGAAACATGC
>Ga0099364_10003033_pt1 | contig 26384 bp, 17 predicted proteins | sample TergutTh196P3_FD_73070 | JGI IMG/M metagenome (GOLD analysis project Ga0099364, IMG submission 73070) | Microcerotermes parvus P3 segment gut microbial communities from Pointe-Noire, Republic of the Congo - Th196 P3 | ecosystem: Host-associated > Arthropoda: Insects > Digestive system > Gut ...
TTACCGGATCAATTCACCCCTTTTGCCCAGAAATATGTGCAAAATTACATCAACCAATGGCAGCAAAAAGGGGAGTTCGAACCCACCGCCGATTGGCAACAACGTGTGAACGAAACCACCCGCCAGAAACAAATCAGCCTACTCACCAAAGAAGCCGAGGAAATCTACTGCGATCTGAAATGTGTGCTTGGCCAATTAACGCTGGATAAATACGATGCCGACAATGAAGTGTATTTAGTTAAAAGCCATTTGCATGGCGATTTGCTGGTGTCTGTTCCACGTAGCGAAGCCCCTAGTTTCAGTACAGGTTGGGCGAATTTTGTTCAAACACCCAAATGCTTTGTTGAAAAAGACAAAATAGCCCTTGCCGAAATCACATTTACCGCACCCAACGAGAAGACCTACAAGTACAGCAATCAAGCCTCCTTAAATTACACTATTGCAAAAATTGATTATAATTTTGCAGCGATTGATATTGTAGCCAACAATGCGTCTCAACGCGGACAACAAAGCATTTCCTCTGTCAACCTCAGCATTGGCCTATCCGATGTTGCCGTCAATATTCCCGCAACATCTATCAAAAACGACCAAACGTTTGCACTGATTATCGCCAACGAAAACTATCGTCGCGAATCACGTGTAGAATTTGCCAAAAACGATGGCGAAACCTTTAAAAGGTACTGCGTTCAAACGTTGGGATTACCTGAGCAAAATGTGCATTTTATTACGGATGCAACGCTCAATGACATTAAAATCGAACTGGATTGGATAAGCGGTGTTGCCAATGCCTTCAGCGGTGAAGCAAACATCATTTTTTACTATGCCGGACACGGTATTCCGGATGAGCGGACCAGCGCCTCTTACTTATTGCCGATTGACGGCGCAGGCTCAAATGTAAACTCTGCCTACAAGCTCGACGACTTGTATCAGACCCTTGGGGAACTGCCTGTAAAATCCGTTATCGTGTTTATGGATGCCTGTTTTAGCGGAGCCCAGCGTAGCGGTGAGATGTTGGCTTCGGCACGTGGCGTAGCCATTCGATCCAGACAGGGCATGCCTTCGGGCAATATGGTTGTGTTTTCCGCTGCACAGGGCGACGAAACCGCCTATCCTTATCATGAAAAAGGGCATGGCCTGTTCACCTATTTTCTGCTCAAAAAATTGCAGGAAACTAAAGGCGATGTCACGCTTGGCGAATTGGACGATTATATATCGACCAATGTAAGGCGGCAATCTATCCTTGTTAATCGCAAAAGTCAAACACCAACAGTAACCTCGGCTACAGCGTTAGAGCAGACGTGGAAGGAGACAAAAATCCGATAATCTCGGCACCCCGCTGGCACCGATTGCAATCGGTGCCGACACAATCTTTTTTTCAAAAAAAACGACTTTGGCACGATTTTTGTATGAATAAAATTATAGAACAACAAAAATCTCTCGCTGGCGCGGGCTTGTAGCCCGTGCCAAATCATAAACCATAAACCATAAATCATAAATCATAAATCATGCTACGCCAAAATAACATATCACCCCGAGCTCTTTCAGTCGCCTTAGCCTGCCTGCTTTGGTCGTTCGCATCCTACGGGCAAATCAACGTCAGAGACAGTCTGCAAGCCATTCTACACAACGAAAGCGTTGACGAACGTGAGCGTTTTTCCAACGCTGCAATGCTGATTACACGCCATGCCACGCCGGAAGAGGCAGAGGATTTGTGCATCAATATCCTGTACCCTTTTGGAGAGAAAATAGGGTACGACGAGTCGAAGTATGCGACATTGGCACGGATTTATACCTTTGTTTACCAATGTTATCGCGAGCGTGGTGGCGACGATCGGCACGAACAACAAATCCGATATCTGAAAAAGGCGGTAGAGGCTGCCAAAAAATCGGAAAGCGATGTGCTTATTGGGTTTATGCTGTATTTTCTCGGTGCTACGGAAATCCCGCAAGGCAATTGGGTTCAGGCATGCGAGTATCTCTACGAAGCCATCATTTATTTTGACAAGGTGCAGATGTACACCCAATCCACAGAACTCCTTCACATCATCGCCACCGGATTTTTCGACCTCAACGACATCGCCGGAATGGAACGAACTTTGCGACAAATGGAGGGTTATTTCGACAAGGACACAACCAAGCAATCCCTGTATCAATACTACTATATCAAGCATCGCTACTACGAGGCATGGCTCACGAGAGACTTGCGAAATCACCAAATAATTGATCTGCATTTGATTGATACCGCTTTGCTTTATGCACAAAAAAATATCGATTTGGTCGAAAATTACCTTGATGAATTGGACGAACGCTGGATGCATGCCTACGTCTATTACAACATGGCGGGCATTTTGGATAAGTTTCGTCCCGAGCAAACGGATGCCATCCTTGCCTACTTGGACAAGGCGGATGCGATGTTTGAATTTGAGGAGTATCCGCGAACGGTTCAGGTCAGTGCTGCGAAGGAATTTTTGTCGTCTGTCGGTGTTGTTCGTGCACGAACGCTTTCGCGGAAAGGGCGATGGACAGAGGCATACCGGGTGATGACTGAGGCATTGACGATGATGGACGACATTCGTTTGGAACGTGAAAAAATCAACAGACAGATCGACGCCTATCAGTTTATGGCGGATTATTACGAGAGGTTTAATCAGCCGGCACAGTTGGCAAAATACCTGAAACTTCTTCGCGAAAGCGAGGCAGAACTCTATGAACGAAACAAGGTGGAAGCCCTCAACGAGATGTCGATTAGGTACGAAACCGAAAAGAAAGAACTTCGCATTCTCGCTTTAGCAAAGGAAAACAGCGCTGCTCGACGTAATTTTTGGCTCCTTGCCGGATTGGCGATAACGCTGCTCTCTGCCTCTCTTTTGACGGGTTATCAGAGACGCAAAAACATTCAGCAGAAACTCTACGAAATGGCTCTGCACGCCGAATTGCACCAAAATGAACTCGAAAAAATCAAGACCTCGCAGCAGCAATCCAGCAAGCAACAATTAGGCTGTTATCACGCCCAAAACACCATCGAGAGCATCACGCAGATGCTGCCCAACGCCATCATCGACAGCAAGGACAAGCAAGCCTATCTTGATCGGCTGTCGAAGTTAGACCCCACGCTGATTGAGAGCGTTTGTGAGAACGCCAACGTGAAAGTTACCGGCATGGATATGAAGTATATCATTTGTTTTATGGCGAATATCGAGGTGGACGACATCAGTTTGCTTTTCAACATTGAGCCGGCGAGCGTTCGCACCGTTCGCTATCGCATCAAGAAAAAATTAGCGAAAGAAAGTTTTTTTCGGTCGGTTTTGTGAAAAACTTTGATGTTTTGACAAAAAATCTATGTTTTGTCTATCAATGTTTCTGTTCTATTATACGAATTTCACGATGGCTACCTCCCGCAGTGTAGGTGTTTTTCTGCCTTCACCACTGCTCTGATATAGGTTCTTTCGAGGGATTGGCACAGTTCGGTGTATGCTGCCAGCCAAAATTCGGTGATAGATGGGACAGTCAAGCCGACAATGGGTAGAATTTCTCCGGAATTGGTCGAATCTAATGGAATTTCTGATGTTTTGGTGGCAAACCAATAGATTTTTGCACCATTGGTTGTGAATGCAACTAAATTTACGACCGTATCTCCGTAACGGATATTGTCTACACCTATGGGTGCTGCCGGCGGAAAAGAATCTATATGCACGGTAAAGCTAAGTAAAATCGCTGTTTTTTGGTCTGCCGAAACAACCATTGCATTGTAATTGGTTGGTTCCGAAAGTGCCGGTGTTTGGATACTTGGCGAGGTTTCGCCCGTACACCAAAGATAGGAATTTTTGGTAAAATTATCCCAACCCAAACGTATGGAATCGCCCAGACAAATCGTAGGATTCAAAAAACCCGAATCAGGAAACGGAACATCTATACCCGACACCATCAGCGTGTCGTTTATTACAACAAGACCACCCACCGGATTCCGGTCAACCGTAACACCAAAGATCACAGAAGTGTCGCTGCAACAAGCACCCAAAACAATCACCCTAAAGATGCCTGTAGCAGACGGATTACTCTGAAATGTTAAAAAAGTGTGTTTAGGGTTGCCGGAAATATTTTGCCACTGCGTTGCTATCAAGCGTTGCCACTGATACGTCAACGAAGACCCTTCGGCAAATACGGTGAGTTGTCTTTTTTCGCCTTCACAAAAGCAGAAATTTTGTTGAGGCTGTGTTGTAATTCGGGGAGCCATCATCGCTTTCGATTTTTTTCCAAACATAGGATTTTCCATTTTAGAGCCAGAATTTAAACGAACGACGCTGCCGACATCTTGTCCCATACCGGTACACGTACCGGTAGCAAAAAAAAAAAACAATATCGCAAAAGCTTTTTCATTCAGGTAAAAATTTACACCACAAAATTACAATAAAAATATGTCTTTTTGCGATTTTGACACTAAAATGTCTAATTGCCTTTTTTGCAATATAACTTGCTGATTTTATGCAGAATAAAATGATATTTTTGGCTCAAACAACCCCGTTTTTTGCTTTGTTTATAATATTTTCTTTTTTATTTCAAAAAGATGTATTATCTTTGCAAAAAATATGAAGCAAAATAATTCAAAAAAAAATCTAAAATATGAACAGAACAAAACAACTATTCAAAGCGAAACCTTGGAAATTTACGCCGGAAATTAAAGAAATTTTTAGCACGGAACACATTCAAAATCTTTTAACATCATTCAATCGGCTCAACGATGGCAGTGGTGTGTTTTTTATGTTGGACAATACCGACGACAGGCTTATCGTAGACGAATTCATCATCAACGCAAACGGTCTTTCTAAAACGTATATGGAAAACGCAAAAACAGAAAACAATTTGCTGTCGAAAATTATGAAACCTAAGGAATATGAATCGTATTATCGCATACGAAACCAAGCCAGTGATATTTTCTTAAATACGCCGATAGAACATCGTGAAGGTATGGTCGTAACTTGTTTTTCGGTTTCAAGAAATTCGCCTGTTGCGGATACTGTTTTTGAAGTGAAAAAGAAACCGTTTCTATTGGATTTGAATGGAAATATGTGGTTGGAATTGATTTATATTTCGGCTTATCCCACTTACAAACCCATCGCTTACAAAGCCCATATCAACAATTCTGCAACGGGTGAGCAATATAATTTTGTCGACAATACATTTGTTTTAACCAACAAGAATGACATTCATTTGTCTCGCGAAGAAGTTCAGATTTTGAAATGGTTGTCGCAAGGCATGACGATTGAGCGGATGTGTGATTTCTTGCTGATTTCCGTAAGCAGTTTCAAGCGAAAAAAGAAGAAAATCTACGACAAGTTCAACGTTCAAACCTCCACCGAAGCCATTTACAAAGCCGGCTCGATGGGAATAATTTAAAAAAAATAAAGGGTCGAAAATTTTCGACCCTTTACTTTTCATTATCCACTCATCACGGACGAAATGGATAAGGTGTATATTCTTTGTATAGACGATACGAGTTGGCTGCATAACCGTCTTCCGTAATTCTGAGCCATGTCGGATCTTTTGGATTATCCGTTGTGATCGTGAAGGTGGCTTCATGAAAAGTGGCAATAACTGGTATGAACCACGCTCCGTTTGGCTGTTCCCAAAGATCTATACACTCCTGCCCGCGTATCCAACCTGCAAACTCTAAATAAACTCTATCATCAGCCTCCACCGTATAATCAAATTCAACACTACCGGTTCCGAGGTTCGTTGCAAAAGAGAATCCCCATGCGTCAGAACTATATTGAGAAAGACAGGCAAATATTAATTCTCGACCTGTAGAGGCAAGACCATTGCGGAAAGCAGTCCAGCGAGAAAAACCATAGGTTCCGATATCGTCACTGTTGTACTTGAAATACCAATCTTCATATAAAAAGAATGTAGTCAAAGGCGTCACAGTAGGAACCAATTTACCACCGGATGAAGCATTAAACCAACCATCTTCGCCGTCATCAACAAAATCCATGCGTGCGATGGTTTTGTCAAACAATTCGAATGGTTCGTAAAACACAATTCCGTTCAAATCCGACACAAACGCCACATCAAAAGTTTGGTTTTCTCCTGCTTTATCTGTATACTTGAATGTCTGCTTGCGGTATCTCGGTCTGGCTGTAACCCACGCCGTATCCGTACCGTCGACATACATATAAGTGTACTTAAACATTTTGGTTTCCAAATCCTTGATCTGAGTAAGATAATCTCCCCACGATGCTGCTCCGGTAAACGGCGTCATGATAATGGTATGACCGCGTTTTTTGCTTTTCAAAACCACCTTATCGGTTGCAGCACTGATGACAATAAATTCATAATCGCCTCCCATACCCACATTACCGGCACCATCATTGATACCATCAGGATTTCGAGGATCCGAAAAATAGTGCATCAACGGATTGAGCGTATTGAAACTCAAAAGAGGACCGGTTTCAGCGAGAAGTTCATACATACTAACTTCTGTAGAGTCTGTTTTTCCGATACCGTAAAGAGAGCTTATGGTAACCTTATTCTCTGCCTCAAATTTCATAAGCAGGGTATAGCCACCCCATTCTTCCGGAGCAATTCCCGGATAGTAACTCATAATCCAACCGTTGGTTGCTCCTCTAAGCACCTGGTCGGCTTGTGCGAGTGCCTCCATAATTCGCTCTGTAGCATTCTTGTCGAAAAGATCTTCTTCATATTTCAAACACGACTGCAAAAACAGAGGAAAGACTAATACTATTAAACATATTTTTTTCATGATTTTTATTCTTTTTATGGTTAATCTAAATTATTTAAGTCCATCGTTTCAAGTTGCTTTTGACTAACATCAATCACTCGGCGTAATTCATTTAAGTCAATATCCCATTCGTTGAGCATGTAGTCGTACATGATAGAGAATTTGGATTGGATTTTATTGCCACCTTCCTCGCCGGCTTGTGCCAATGCCTCATTCCAAAAGGCTTGGGTAGAGGTAATGTAGATGGAAAACAATTCCACAAAATCTTCGTTATCGTTTTTCGACGAATATTGCGTGATGAATCCTGCTTGGCGAGCTGATCTTAAGCCATCCGGATTGTTTGCATATACCGTACTCCAGTCGTCTTGCACATAATCCGTAGCCGAAATTGCTCTGAAGGTTTGGGAATAGGGTTTTAGTTGATGCAGAATGTGACCTAATTCGTGGTGCAAGGTATGGAAATAACGAACCGAATTCCATGCATTCGACATTGGATAGAAGTTTGCAGGATTAGGTGGAACGTCTGTATTCCAAGAATTTACCTGGTACATCACCACTCGGATACCGTCTTCGGCAGTACCTAAGATTACGGTTCCATTGTTGTTGTGTGCACCCGATCCAACGAAAACGAGAAATTTCGGAAAAGCCAAACGAGCAAAGTCCCGACTTCCGGTTACGGAATCGTAAGGTGCCAAACACAAGAAGTGAATAACCTTGGCTAATTGCACCGACTTTTGATAGTCTGCCGGTATCAAATTGTAGTTCATTTGCGATTGAATATCTGCAAAACGATACTGAACATCGATATTGTATGCCCCCACGTAGTTGGTATTAAGCCATTGATCCAAAGGTGTTTCGACACGGATTGGCTCTCTGATAACCGAGTTCGGATCTAATTTCTCTTCAGAACAATTGACCATGAGCACCGATAGTGCCAACATGGCTAAATATAAACATATTTTTTTCATAGTATTTAATTTTTAATGGTTTAAAATGGGCACTGCTATTTGACCGGTGTACGGACTTGTCGGTAGTAACTCAGTCGGATTTTTTGGCATACCTGCTGAAATAACATCCGGTGGAATTTGGATCACCAATTTCGGACTGCGTTTTTCGGCAATCAACTTTGGTTCATAGAGTGAAATCACAATAGGATCCGGATTTCCTTCATTCGGAACGTTGCCCGTACCGGCAATCATACGACGTTCAACTTCTATACCGTAGCGTTTGAGATCAAACAGACGCATTCCTCCATGCATAAATTCATGTCGACGCATGTGTAAGATGAGATACATATAGTTTCTTTGTGTTGTCAATAATGGAAAATCCGGATTCAATTCTTTCTTGGGTGTAGGCACTGTCGGTTTGTAAAACTCAAAGCTATTAGCCCAATCTATGATATCTTGCTGAGTCAAAACAGTCTTGATGATTGCGGTTTCCGGGCGACCATCCGGTGGTCGGATTGTATTACCCACCCAATGATTGATATCTGCCAAGGCATTACCATAACGCCCCCGCATCACATTGGCTTCGGCACGGTTCAAAAGAGCTTCTTCGGCAGAGAGGAGAACATGTACTGAACGCCAATAGCCGGTTCTTGCCACAGGATCTACAACTTCAAACAGGTAAGGAAAAAAGCCGGTCATCACTCTATTCATAGCACCTTGAAATCCAAGGCTGTTAACAATGAATGTGTTGTGTCGTGGAAGATTGCCCGATGGGGGGATATCTTGCCACGGTCCCCAAGGACCTCTTGCACGAATGGTTTCCCAATATGCAATCATTGTCGTATGGCTAAATCTTTCTATATAACCATAGCCGGCACCTGCCCAAACTCCCATAGCTGAGGCAACTGTTGCCAACAAAAAGTTGCATTTATGACCTGATCTTGAATACTCCATACCTGTAGTGGGTGAATTATTCGGAAAAGAGGCTTGCAGATAGTTGTCTCTCAAAAATTCTCTTGGATTTGAGCCGAGAGCCAGAGTGGAATGCTCGATTGTTTCTTCCCATTTTTGATAAAACAGGAAAAAACGCGACGCAAAGGTATGAGCCGCTTGTCGATTAAAACGCCATTTGGGTTGATTGTAGATAGCATCATCAATCAAGGGCAGACCTTCCAAGAGATCGGCTTCGATTTTTCGGTAGACTTCTGCCACCGTACCGCGATCGTACATTGGATTCAACGTAGTTTCAGGCTCTGTGATATACGGGATTCCCATATCTGTTTCGGCATGATCCGGACTGTAATGTTGACAGAAGATATTTACTAAAATAAAGTGCCCATAAGCACGAACTACTAAGGCTTCGCCTTGTATGGCTTTTAGTTTTGGCGTTGTGGGACCACCCATTAAGTCAATGGCTTGCAAAACGTTGTTGGCGGTTGCAATCATTCCATAATGGTGCTCCCAAATAGCTCCCGGCGATTCATTGTCAGGGGTTTGGGATTCTTTCCAAAAGAAGAGTTCTTCGTAAAAAGGATCGGTCTCGCGAAACCAATGAGGACACTCATCTATATTGTCTGAGGTAAATTCTGCTACGGCAAACCAATTAGATCCGGGATATGCACTTCGCATTAATTGTTCTAATTTCACTTCTGAATCCAATTCGGCACGATTATCCGGCATTTCGTCCAAAAACTTGTTGCAGGACATCGCACAAACGGCTATCAGTAAGATTATGATCTTGTTTTTCATGATTCTAAATGTTTTAATGATTTATAAACCTATTCTTAGAGTAGTTGTAAATTGTTTGGGCACCGGAGCAGCCACACCTCCTGTGTTAAAGAACTCAGGATCTTGACCGTTCAGTTTTTTATCCGCATAGATCAAAAACGGGTTGGTGGCTTGAATTTTCAACGATAGCGAATTGAGTTTCATGCGTTGAAGCATTTTCGATGGAAAATCATACGATAAGGAGATTTCTTTCATACGAACGAAATCGCCCTTAGCAATACGTGCATCGGAATAATTGTAGGCATTGTAAGCACGCCCCAAATTCGCAACATTGTAGGTCTGACGTCTACTTGCGATGGTCGGAATCGTTGTAATATGTTCATCACCCGGAACCACCCAACGATTTTTGAATTCTTTAGGCATCGACGTAAGGTCGGTGTATGAACTGCGGAACACCGGATCCAAACGCACCACATTACCCATAGAGTAGGTAATAAAGACATTCAATCTAAAGTTCTTATAGGAAAAGGTATTACCCAAACTTCCCAAATCAGTCGGATCTACCGAGCCGGAAAATATCAAGAAATCGATATTTTCTCTTTCTTGGAAATAGATGCCTGCTATCGAAATGTCTCCGTTTTGATCAAGGAATGTTGGAAGTCCTTCGTCAATTAATCCCATAAAAGGAATCGAGAAAATCGAACGCACCGGTTTGCCTTCTACTGCAAATCCATTACCGGCAATCAGGTCAATAATACGTTGGCGGTTATCTAATTTGGTTACCTTGTTTTTACTGTGTGAATAGATAAAATCTGTAGTCCAAGTAAAATCTTTGTTTCTATAGTTTCGAGTAGAAATCGACAATTCAAAACCCTTAGACTCCATATTGGCAACGTTACCGTATTTAATAATATGTCCACTCGTTCCCAGAGTGCTTACCGGTCCAATCAAGTCGAAGTTGCTACGTTTGTAAATATCGAATTCGACATTGATTCGGTTTTCTAAAAATCCGAGGTTCATACCAAAATTCATCTCGTGTTTCTTTTCGTAAGTCAGCTCACTGTTTTCGGGATTTCTAATAAACAATACAGATTCCTGGTCCTGTGAAAACGGACGCCAAGGCGTTCTAGATCCAATCTCCACACGCGAGTTGGATACCGAAGCCGGTCCGCGGTCTGCTGTCAACGAGTAAGAAACCCTCGCCGACAAATGCGACAACGCTATGGGTTTGGCAAATGCATCAAAGAATTTTTCTTCGTGAGCATTCCACGCTCCGGAAAGGTTCCAAGTAGGCAACCAGCGTGAAGAACGGGTTTTACCTAATCGGTTCGAACCTTCGTAACGCAAAGTTCCGTTAAAGGTATAACGTCCTTCGTAAGAATAAGTCGCATTGGAGATAAACGCAGCATGGCGAGTCAGTGTGTTTCCCATAGCGTAATATACGTTACCTTCCTCTTGGGATTTTTTGAAAAGTCCCCAATAAACAAAAGGTATCTCGCCCATATCGTATTGCATACCCCAACCGGTGAACTGCGTTTGATTACGCGTAATCGAACTTATCTCGGTTGCACCGAACAAATTCAAAATATGCTTATTGTCAATCAAAGTATTATAGGTTAATCCCGCACGGAAGTCGTACGCCATCATGCTGTATCGGTATTGTCTGTAAATACCACCTTCCGGAAGTACGGAAATCGGTTCTGCATAAGGATTATCCGGGTCTGTGTACAAAAACGGATTATTGCTACGAATGGTTGCGTTGCCCATGGCACGATAGGCTTCTGCTTGATTGGCTCTGTCGAGAACATGGTGATCTCGGTTACTGCCTTGATATCTTACAGCACCGATGGCATTGGCTTCCAAACCTTTCGCGATTTTCCATTTCAAATCACTTTGGAATCTCATGTCAATCACAGTGATTTCCATAAAGTTGTTTTCCAACTCGTCCAAGATGTTAAACGGTGCATAGTTTCGTACGTAGAATTCTTTCGGGTCAAGCACTCTGGAGGTATTCAACGCATAAGAATACGGGTTGATATCAAAATCACGCTTAACCTGACCGCTCACCACATCCACATCCTGTGATAAGGTACCCGGTGCTCTTTGCTGACGATAAGAGGCATTGGCACCCAAACCTAAGGTAACATCGGCAGGCAGGTTGTAAGTGGCATTCATATTCACGGTATAACGGTTAACCTTGCTTTGACGCGACCAACCCGGATCCACCAAAGCACTCAACGAGTTAAAGTACGAGGCTTTTTCCGTACCCGAAGTCATGCTGATCGAGTGGTTGTGCATCATATTGTTTTGAAAAAGCAGATCAAACCAATCTGTATTGTTATATTCGGCTTGACGCAAGAATTCGTTTCTTGCAGCGTAAGTATTTTCTAACTCTCCGGCAGCAATTAGGTGAAACATTTTTCCGTAAACACCGGTTTCTCTGCTGTTGATCATACCCGGCGTAAACCAGCCTTTTTGGTACATTTCCTGATAGATACTCATCTGTTCTTGCGAATTCATGATGTTGAATGTTCGGTAAGACGGTTTCAAACGGTAAGTATATTCACCGGAGTAGTTGATGCGATTTACCCCTGATTTTCCTCGTTTGGTTGTGATAACGATTACCCCTGCCATCGCACGTGCTCCGTAGATAGAGGTTGCAGAACCGTCTTTCAAAATTTGAAAACTTTCAATGTCTTCGGGGTTCAAACCGGCGATTGCTGAGGAAATCAGCGTGATGGCATCTCCTGACGAAAGATCGTCGGCAGACACCTCAACCACATCTTCCATTGCAATTCCGTCTACAATCCAGAGTGGTTTCGAACTACCATAGATAGAGGTTGCTCCGCGAACGCGGATTTTGGGTGCCGTTCCGAATGTTCCGGAAACGTTTTGTACGGAAACACCGGCAGCACGTCCTTCTAACGAACGACTGATGTCGGTGATACCGCTCAGTTTAACATTGTCGGCATCCAAAGTAGTTGCAGCTCCGGTAAAAAGGCGTTTGTCGACTACGGTCATACCCGTGATAACTACACCCTCCAATTCTGTGGCGGTGCTTCCCATAACCACATCAATCGTTGTCATGCCGGCAACTTCTCGTTCTTGAGTAACCATGCCCATAAACGAAAACACCAAGTGTGTGGCACCCGCCGGAACACTCAAGCTGTACTGCCCGTTGATGTTAGTCGTGGTTCCGGAGGTTGTACCTTTAGCGACAACCTGAACCCCCGGAATACCCAGATTGTCGTCGGAACTGATGACCGTACCGGTAATAGTACGCTGTGCCTGTAGCATTTGTGCCCCTATGAAAAGCAGAGACACCAATAAAAGCAATTGTTTTTTCATCTTGTGTTGTTTTGAATATATTATTTAGTTTGTTGCTTTTTTACATCTCTTAAACAAGAGATAATTCTTTTTCAAGCGACAAAGATACGTAAAAAAAATGAATCCACCAAAAAATTTTCTATTTTTTTCTTAAAAATTTTTTAACAAAAAAACCGTCCCAAAATATGAGACGGTTTTTCATGGTCATCTAACGATGAATTTTGATCTTAGTTTCCTTTGTAAACGAAGTTTTCGTCTTCAAGGAAACCGGTGCGACGGTAGCCGACAATAGTTACTGTTTCGGCAGGGAGTACAACAGTACCTGTAGGAGCGTATTTCAATTCACCTAACTCAATTGTCATCTCAATTTTGTCTTGTTTGCGTGTGCCGGAAGGCATCTCTACAACACCTCGAGTGATTTTACCGTTGGTAAGGGTTATATCAGCTTCATAAGGATCAGCATCATCCCAATACCTGCTTAGTGAATTGGTTACAGAAAAGGTTTCCGTAGCAAGGTTGCAATCTACAACAAAATTGTAATAGTCAAAATCGATTCGCATTTTGTTGTTTACATTTGCAGCAGTATTGCTCGTAATCAGTTTGATAGGACCATCCTCTTCATAATCATGCCAACCATCCCATTCTACGACATAGACTTGCCATTCGCCACACATGGCTTGAACGTTTGTTCCACCCGGATCTTCGGTCTTACGACATGCCATTGCAACTATCGTTACAAGAGCAATTAATAGTATGTTTTTGATATTTTTCATAGTTTTAATATTTTTAAATTACAAATCAAATTTTTGTGTAAACAGCACACCAAGTAAGTCCGGCATTCACACCCTCCGGAATTATTCCAAAGATGGTAAATGTTTGAGTAGCCGGATCGTATTCAATAAGACCTTCTATAGATCCAAAATTGGATGAAGTAGGTGTTGGTTGAAACGTTCCACCGCCAAAGTCAAAAAATTGCATTCTCATAGGAGATGCTTGCCAATTGATGTCTGAAAACATGTACCAGCCGAGTTGTCCGGGTATCATTTGCGTAACCGCTCTGGTTCCGCGATCGGTTGTTGAGCCGGCAGCAAGCATAGCCCGAAGGTTTTCCACTTTTGTTGCAAAGGGTGTTGTTCCGGTTTGAAATCCGTTAACGGTTTTGACAGTATAATTCCCCGCATAATTTTCTGTTAGCAGATCATTCGTAACAAGTATATTACGAGGTACATCAATCGTCCATTGTTGAGAAAGATCTTTTGCTGAATACAAGAGTTGGTAAAGTCCGGGGACTTGCATATTAACAGATCCTGTTGTGGTAACCGTTGCGGCAGCACCGGTGCTGGTATAGCGAGCAGATACTCCGGGGTCAACAAAACTTTCTGCAGAAACAGCAAGGTTTACAAAGGAACCTCCGGTAAGTTCGAATTCAGGCCATTCGGTTATTGATGCCAGATTTTCCGTTTCTTTTTTGCAAGATATCAAACCTAAGGTCAAGCATCCTACAAAAAGTACCATAATGATTTTTTTAATATGTTTCATAGTTTTAATTTTTTTAAGTTAAACATTATTGAGCCCACCATACCGGTGTCGAAATCGGCACTTGTGCAGGTACATTTGGATTGGTGTTATATTCGTTTTGCGGGAAAAGAAAACGCTTTGGCAACAACGTATTGGGTACTAATACTGAGGCTATGGACGGAGTAAAGAACGCCGGATACCCTGTGCGATTATGATCCAACCAAGCCTCAATCGGTGTACGCATGGTTGCAGCAACCCATTTTTGTGTGATAATGGCTTCAATTTTATCCGCAGTAGTTGTTGCAGGATATTCGTAAGGACCACCCGATGCAATGAATGTTTCTGCGTCTGCAGCAGTCAAAACAAATGGCGTTGTAAAGCCTGTTCCTGCCAAAGCAAATGCAGCTCTAACCCCTGCCTCGTAATCGGCTTTGCCATCTCCACCGGTGAGTTCTTTTGCCTCAGCAATCATAAAGAGTACTTGAGGTGCAGAGAAAAAGTAAACCGGATCGGTTGCAGCCCATCTGCCATTTGATGCAGCACCACCGCCAACCGTTGTAACATCCGCAAAATTGCCTTGATCCAATCCAACGATAGCCGTTGCAACATTGGTTCCGGTAATGTAGAAAAACCGTAATCGCGGATCACCATGGTCTACTAAGAAATTAACCATCGTGTTGCTGGCTCTGTGATTGTGAATGCCCAAACCGTTTGTTGAGATATTCGTTTGGAAAAACGGATTCATAGCTCCGGCAGCAGTTGTAAATACAGTCATTTTAGCATCTGTTACAAAACCGATCGGAGAACTTAAACATGCCAACATACCGGCGTTTGCTACGCTTGGATTAGCTTTGGATTGACGTAGATAGAGACGCAATTTAAGCGTATTGACAAATTTTTGCCAGCCTTCAACACTACCACCAAAAATGAAATCATTATCTCCCAAATTGGTATTGGTCAACAACGTGAAATCCTTATCCAAAGCATTGTTCAAGCGAACAATCAAGTCCGGATAAATATCTTGCCCATTGTCAAATTTGGGTGAGAAATTTCCGGTGCCTTGCAAGGCTTCGGAATAGGGAATTTTATCAAAAACATCCACCAAATTTTGAACAACATAGCAAAATAAAGCAGTTGCAGCCAAATGAACGCTCCAATTGTTTGCTTCTTCAGCTTCTTTGATAATGTGATTGAGATTTTTCAAGCCGTTGGTGAACGATTCCGTGTAAATTTGATTAAACGGCGTTGTGGACGGAGTAACGTTGTACGAGTCAATAGTTCTGTACTGACTTGAATTATTGTTCTGTGTAAACTGTTGCGACCAAAGTGATCCTATAGTTACAAAAAACCCACCGCTTACCATTGCAGTTGATGCAACAGCAGTCGGGAAAATCGTTTCGATCGGCACTATTTGAGGGTTATTTGGGTCTGTATTGACATCCAAATACTTCTCACACGATGTGAAAAACATCAGTGCAGAAAATAAAGTTAAAATTGATATCTTTTTCATGATTTTTAAGTTTTAATGGTTAGAAAGAAGCTTTTAGCGAGAAACCCCAATTGCGTGTGCTCGGATAGCCCGAAAACTCACCGAATTGAGCACCGGATCCGTTACCAAAAGTGGTTACGTCCGGATCGATGAACGAGTTGGAGGCGGGCAACCAAATGAAAAGATTGCGACCTACAACACTGAAATCAATGCTGGTAAACGGCGTTTTGGCAAGGAATTTCGGATTAACGCGATAGCCTAATGCTATTTCACGAGCACGGAATGATGTTTTGTCTATCAAGTCATTGGCATCTTTCAAAAAGCCGCCTTGACACCAAAAATCCCAACTGTACGCTTCATAGTCAACCGCTTTTGTGTTTTCAATGTATTTCGGAACATCCGGGTTGGTAAATTCATCATAAAGCGGATTATCCATCACAGAATTTGGAACGATGAATGGGTTGCGGTCATTATACAAGGTACGAACGCTGTTTCCTGCCCAATCGTTGATACTGGCAGTTCTTGAAAAGAACAAACCACCTTTACGGAAATCGAATTGAGCCACTAAATAAAACCCTTTGTAAGAGATGGCTGAGTTAAGTCCCATCGTGTAGTCGTGATCGGTTTTTCCCATGTAAGAGCGGTCGAGTGAGAGTTTTGGAGCACCTACAGCATCCACAATGATTTTTCCATCTTCGGTTTTTTGTGCACCGTAGCCATAGAAAAATCCGTAAGGTCTTCCTGCTTCTGCAAAAATTCCCATACCGGCACCACCTAAACCACCAACTTGTGCACGTTCAATGCCGTCTGCCAATTCCAATACCTCGTTGACGTTTCTGGTGAAAGTCAAGGTTAAATCCCATCTCACATCTTTCGTTTGAACCGGTGTTCCGTTCACAGAAAGTTCAATACCTTTGTTTTCCACATTACCCACATTCATCCAGTTATTGGCATATCCGGTTGATGCTGCAATAGGAATAGCCATAATTTGGTTGACGGCATTACGTTTGTAGAATGCTACGTCAAATCCAATGCGATTGTTTAAGAAACGCATATCCAAACCGCCTTCCCACTCTTTGGTCAATTCCGGTTTCAATTCCGGATTTCCAATGGTGTTGCCCACTCTGTAAGCAGAAACTCCGCCCAACGGGAATGCCAAGCCATTACCGAATGTTCCGTTGATTGCAACGTTGCCTCCCATGCCTGCGTGTATGATGTAAGCGTTGGGGTCGTTACCAACCTCTCCGTAAGATGCACGAAGTTTACCAAAGCTGATATAGTCTTGCAATTTCGGGAAAGTTTCCGTAAACAACCAACTCACACCTACCGAAGGATAAAAGAAACTGTTGTTATCTTTTGGAAGTGTAGATGACCAGTCGTTACGAGCAGCCAAGTTCAAAAAGATTTGACGTTTGTAACCTACATCGGCACTCATAAACGCACCAATCAAGCGACGTGAACTCCAAGAGGAACTTGTACGCGGACGATCCGGAGAGTTTGACAGACTGTAAAAATCCGGCAATGTTAATTTGGAAACATCAGAACTTATAGCTGTTGCATAACGATGATTAATGTTCAAACCCAATGTTCCGGTAATGGAAATATCGCTGCTAACTTCAGCATTGAACGTTGCAAAAGCATCTCCGTTAAATTCATTTCTGAAAATATTGTAAAGAGAATAAGTTCCGTCATTTTCATTGGAAGTCGACCCATACCAATGCGAATAAGGACCGTATCTTTGAATGGCTGTCCATGTTCTCTCACGTCCGGTAAGAAAATTATTACCCAAACGCACATTAAGTGTTACCCATTCACGAACAGGAGCACTTACCGTGATGTTTCCAAACAAGTTGTTTTCGCCATATTTCTGACCGTTGTCATAGATATTGGAATATGGATTGACAGAAAACGGTGTATAGAAATTATCAAAATCCCAAAAATCGTTATCGTTGTTTTTGTAATCCATATCCACAATACTAAAGTCGCGAGGCTGTTGCATGATGTTGTTGAACAAGGATTGGTTACCCTGTCCTCCACCCACTGCACTCACTTCTTTTTGAATGAAGTTCACACTTCCGGAAACCGTCATGCGTTTGCCTTGTGTTTTTGCGTTTAACGTAATGGCATTACGAGTGTACGCATCCGCTTCAGTTGGAACAATACCGTTATCTCTAACATTAGAATACGACGCATAGAATGTGGTTCTTTCGTTACCACCACTCAGAGCAATGCTGTTGTTGAATTGAATGCCGGTTTCGTAGAAATCCTGTACATTCGTAGGAAGTCCAACGTATGGTTTATATAATTGTTGATTAAAATTTGGGCTTGTTGGGTTTTCGATAACATGACCGATCAAACGGTTTACACCGTCGAATCTCGGTCCCCAACTCATTTGCTCCTCATACATATAGTGACCAAACAAACCTGCTCCGAATTCATCTTGGAATTGAAGAATCGGCACATAGTTTGTAAACGTAACCGTTCCGGCATAGTCCACTTTGATTCTTTCGCGAGCTTGACCCGATTTTGTTGTGATGAGGATAACTCCGTTTGCTGCACGCGATCCGTAGAGAGCCGCCGCTGCTGCACCTTTCAGAACAGTGATGGATTCCACATCGTTGGGGTTAATGTCATTCATCGGATTACCGAAGTCGGACGTATTGTTCAAAGTGTTATTTTGAACAGAGTTATTACTCACGGGCACCCCGTCAACAACAAATAACGGTTCGTTGCCTCCACTGATAGACGAGAATCCGCGTAAAAGTACACGTGTAGACGAGCCCGGTGCACCGGAGTTTGATGTTAGCGATAATCCCGGTATTTTACCTTGCAAAGCATTCAATGCCGAGCGGTCGCCCCCTCTGATTAATTCTTGATTGCCCACTTGTGTTACGGAATACGCCAACCCTTTTTCGGATCGAGAAATACCAAGAGCGGTTACAACAACCCCTTCCAACTCTTGTGTACCACTTCCCATCACTACATCTATGGTGGTCATTCCGGCGATTTCTCTCTCTTGGGTAGTCATACCCATAAAACTAAACACCAACGTCGTAGCATTTGCCGGAACATTAATAGCGTACGATCCATTGATGTTGGTAGTGGTTCCGGTGGTGGTTCCCTTTACAACAACTTGTACCCCCGGAATACCTTGATTGTCGTCGGCACTAACAACCGTACCGCTGATGGTACGCTGTGCCTGCAGCATTTGTGCCCCTATGAAAAGCAGAGACACCAATAAAAGCATGTTTTTTTTCATCTTGTTTTGTTTTTGGTTAATATATTGGGTTCGTTGTTTATGTTGATTTTCTTATCGTTTCCGCGTTTCGTTCTACCTCTTGGTAAGAGGTGGTCTTTGTCTTTCAGACTGCAAAGATACGAAAAAAAATTAAAAAACCAAAGTTTTATTGTGATTTTTAATGATTTATTAATTTTTTTAATGATTTAGTAATACCTCCTTTCTTTTCCAATTAAAAAAAAAAGAGACCTTTACATTTTCAAAATACGTTAAAATATGGGAACCACACCAAAAATTCATTCGCCCAATGTTGCATTTTTTTTTCAATGGATGCAACAACTGATTAGCGACCTCGACACCTCGAAACAATTGAAAACAGCACAAAGTTACAGAAATTGCATGAAAAGTTTTTCGCTGTTTTGTGACAGCACAGAGGCAAAACATACCTCGTCACGACACTTGAAATTAAGTCAAATGACAGAGGATTTAATTGTAAATTATCAACGTTTTTTATTATCGAAAAAAGTTTGTTTTAATACGATTTCGTTTTACATGCGAATTTTACGAGCGGTTTACAATAAGGCTGTCAAATCAGGGCTTGCAGAAGATCGAAATTTGTTTTCGAATGTGTATACCGGAGTTGCAAAAACAGAAAAACGTGCAGTAAACGCCGATGTTATTCAGCAGATCAAACAACTTGATTTGAGCTATAATCCGACGTTGGCGTTTTCTCGCGATTTGTTTTTGTTGAGTTTTTATTTTCGCGGTATGGCATTTGTGGACTTGTCACATTTGAAAAAAACGAATGTTCAAAACGACTTTGTCCGTTATACGAGAAGTAAGACCAAACAAGACTTGCGTATTAAAATCGAACCTTGTGCAAAGGAGATTTTACAACGGTATTCGTGCAAAAAAACGGATTATCTTTTACCTATTTTAACATCTTTCGAAAACAAGTTGAAAAATTACGACAGTGCACTTCGGTTGTATAATAAACATTTGTCGAAACTTTCCCAAATGACCAATTTGTCGTTTTCGTTAAGTTCGTATGTGGCTCGTCATTCGTGGGCAACTTTGGCAAAAAAACATGGTGTAGGTTTGATGATTATTTCGGAATCTTTGGGACATAATTCACTTTCGACCACTCAAATTTATTTAGACAGTTTGGATCAGGATCGTATAGATGATGCGAATTCATTGGTGATTTCGTTGATTGATTGAGGCAAAAATACCGTTCCATTTCTTACCAAGAGATGGAACAAGACGCGGAAACATAGGAAAATCAACATAAACAACGAACCCAATTATATTAATCAAAAACAAAACAAGATGAAAAAAAACATGCTTTTATTGGTGTCTCTGCTTTTCATAGGGGCACAAATGCTGCAGGCACAGCGTACCATCAGCGGTACGGTTATTAGTGCCGACGACAATCAAGGTATTCCGGGGGTACAAGTTGTTGTAAAGGGAACCACCACCGGAACCACTACCAACATCAATGGATCGTATGCTATCAATGTTCCGGCAAATGCTACGACGTTGGTGTTTAGTTTTATGGGTATGACTACCCAAGAAAGAGAAATCGCCGGAATGACTACAATTGATGTGGTGATGGGAAGTGGAGCAACAGAATTGGAGGGGGTTATTGTAACCGCGTACGGCACCACACGAAGAGAGGCTTTTACGGGTGCAGCGGCACAAGTATCAGGAGCTGCCTTACAAGAACGTACACAATCCAATATCGGAAAAGCTTTAGCCGGAGCTGCACCCGGAGTGCAGATCGTATCCAGTTCAGGTCAGCCGGGTTCAGAAGCAACCATCCGTATTCGCGGAATAGGTTCTATCTCGGCGTCTCAAGATCCGTTGATTATTGTTGACGGTGTACCTTATACAGCTCCTTTGAGTACTATCAACATGAATGATGTTGAAACTTTGACTGCTCTGAAAGATGCTGCTGCCAATGCCATGTATGGTGCTCGCGGTGCAAACGGAGTTATTTTGATCACTACCAAAAAAGGTCGTGCCGGACAAACTAAAGTACAATTCGAGTCAAGAATTGGATTCAACCAAAGAGCGATTCCACAGTATGATGTTGTAACTGATTCGAGAGAATACATGAATCTTTTGTGGGAGTCATTATACAACTCAACTTCAGCCGGACAATCCGGCAATAGGGGTCTTTGGGCGAGTGAAACCTTATTGGCTCCTGCCACTGCCACTGCTACAGGAACAGGAGGCTACACGAATTTTGGTTTTACAGGACCATATCTGATTAGTCCTGATGGCACATTTAATCCAACGGCAAAGCTTCTTTACCAAGATAGCTGGTTTGATGAAATGTCACAAATTGGAGTTCGTCAAGAATATACTGCATCGGTAAGTGGAGGAACAGAATCTACGCAGGCTTTTTTAAGTCTCGGCTATTTGGATGATAATTCTTACATTGTTAATTCCAATTTCAATCGCTATAATGCTCGCTTGAAATTAGACCAAAGTATCGGAAATTGGTTCAAAACAGGTATGAATGTTGCATATTCAAAACGCGTCAGTAACACGTTGGTCGGCGATGGAAACAGAAATGCTATGGCAAATATCTGGTTATTTGGACAACAAATTGCCCCCATTTTTCCGGTTTACGAGAGAGATGCAGACGGAAACTTTATTTTGGATGCAAATGGAAATAAATTGTATGATTGGGGACGTAAACTCATTGAAGGTACAACAGATGTGGATAGGTCACAACCAATGCGTCCATGGGGCAGTAACCAAAACCCATTGGCTGCACAAACCGGTGATGTTCGTAGAACTAACAACGATCAAGTTTTCGGAAGCTTTTATGCAGATGTAAAATTTTTGAACGACTTTACGTTTACTGCAAATTTGACCATTCAAAACAATAACGCCTACAATATCAGTTTTCAAACGCCAATCGGTGGAGACGCTATCAATGTTGGTGGTCGTTCATACATTACATCATCAAAAAGTTTCAATATCAATACGCAGCAACTCTTGAATTGGGAGCGTTCTTTTGGTCTTCATAATTTTGAAGGACTACTCGGACATGAATATTCAACAAACAGGGTTCAAGCATTACAAGTAATGAGAGAAAATTTCTTTGATCCAAAGAATCCACTTCTTACTGGCGGTATTGGAGATGTTACAGTTCCTTACAATTACCAAACAGACCTTTCTTATGATTCTTATTTTGCTCGCTTACAGTACAACTATGCTTACAAATACTATTTGTCAGCATCGTTCCGTAGAGATGCCTCATCAAGATTTCATCCCGACAGTCGCTGGGGTAATTTTTGGGCATTGGGCGGTGCTTGGCGTATCGAACAAGAAGATTTTATGAAACAATATAATTTTGTTGATCTTTTGAAATTCAAAGCCAGTTTTGGAGTTCAAGGTAATGATAACGTAATTTATAGCGATGCCACAAACTGGAGAAATTTAATGGGTTTGCACAATGTTTACAACTCGCAATACGATGTGTTTAATTCCGGTGGTGAAATCGGTCTGTCATTGGCTTATCGTGGAAATCCTAAATTAACTTGGGAAACATCTTATAATTTTAACATCGGGTTTGACTTCACGTTGTTTAAAAAACTTTCCGGTTCCATAGAGTGTTATAACAAAGAAACCAAAGATTTGATCTTTAGAAGACCAAGACCGGGATCGGGAGGTTCACCAACTTGGTCCTTTGAAAATGCGATGTCGATGAGAAACTACGGTATGGAAATTGATTTATCTTACGACGTCATTAAAACTAAAGATTTGACATGGACGATTGGAGGCAATATTACGACACAAAGCAATAAATTATTATCTTTACCGGAAGGTATGCCGGATTATGGTTATTCACCCGGAGGAGGAAGATGGTATTCAATTGGAGGATCAATCTATCAAAACTATACGTATGAGTTTGCAGGAGTAGATCCGAATACAGGACGAGCACTTTTCTGGAGCGGTTTGGATAAAGACGGGAAAGTAGTTAAGCGTGAACCTGAAGGAGGAATTGAGAGATGGGTAAGATCAAGTGATCCGGATGATGCTACATATCGAATCCTTTCTGACGGATTGGTTAAAGCCTATGGAGGCCTTCGAACACATCTGAGATATAAAGACTTCGATTTAGGTATTACTATGTTCTATCAAATTGGAGGTTACGGCTCTGACGCAAATTACAGTAGTTTGCTTAATGAAATGAGAAGTACAGGACGAACTATTCACAGAGATTTAGCGGATAATCGCTGGCAAAAGCCCGGTGATCTGACAAACTACCCAAAATTGGAATATGGAGCCGGAAATATGGAGATGGCTAATCGTGCATACACCTCAAAATCTGCTTTTGCATTACAGTCAGTTAGCTTAGGCTATAATGTTCCAAATTCATTTTTATCCAGATATGGCATTGAACGCTTGAGAGTGTACGCAACGGTTGATAATACTGCACTTTGGTCGGCTCGTAGCGGTTTCGACCCGCGTGTTTCTGTCGGAGGTGGTGCAGAGATGGATTTTCCTGATCAAAGAACATATTCTTTGGGACTCAATGTTACGTTCTAAAAAAACATCAAATTTATTAAAACTATATGACTATGAAAACAAATAAAATATTAAAATGGATGTCGCTAATGATAATTGCGGCACTCGTTACGACCACATCTTGCTCAAAGATGATGGACCATGACTTTCTATCCGGTGTTACTGATGATCGAATAGCTGAACTAATGGAACAAGAACCTGAAAGAGTTCTAGGATTCTTGGCAGGGGCTATTTCCACTCTTGGTGATTACTACTCCAATCATGATGCTGCCCACTTTATGAGTTTGCAACTTGCAGGCGATTTGATGACAGAGGATATGATTCAACATAATACCAATTGGCATTATTTTGACTATGACATTCGTGATGGAAATAACCTTGGCAACTATCGTCGTGTTACCCATACTTGGAACATGATGTATGCCGTTATTTCAGGGGTCAATCAAGCAATTGATTTTATTGATCCGGAAACAGAAAATCCAATCATGCTAAATACACTTGGGCAATCTTTAGCTCTTAGAGCATTTTGCTACCATATTTTGGTTCAACGTTTTCAACATGCTCTTACAGTCAATTCTGAGGCTTTAGGTATTCCTGTTATCTTATCAACAAGAGATGAGCTTCAAGGAACTATGAGTAGATTTGAACGTGTTCCGGTTGGAGAAGTGTATGAACAAATTGAGGCAGATTTGTTACGTGCTATTGACCTTTTGGGATCTGCCCGACCTTCAAAAGATTTCATCAATAAAGCCGTTGCACAAGGCTTTTTAGCTCGTGTTTACATGAATATGGAAAAATATCCTGAAGCAGAGCGGTTGGCTGCAGAGGCGAGAGCTTCTTTCCCAATCATGGATGGAGCTACAGCCGGTAGTTATGGCTACAACGATGAAACCAACAGCGAGTGGATGTGGGGCTTGAAAACAACAGCTGAAAACACTTATATGTTTGCATCTTTTCAATCACATATCGCAAGTGATGCTGCCGGTTATGCAGGACTTGGTGCTTTTAAGTCGATGGATAATCGTCTCTACAATCAAATGGGATCGGCTGATGTTCGTAGAAATTTGCACCACATGGATCCGGTTGAAGGAGTGTTTTATAACCTTAAGTTCAAAGATGTTAACAATTGGTTGATGGACAATATCTATATGCGTTCTTCTGAAATGCTTTTGATTCAAGCGGAAGCACAAGCCCGTCAAAATAACGGTAGTGGTGCTGCAACCACTTTGATGGAACTTATGAGTAAGCGTGATCCGAATTACAGTAGAACAACTGCAACGGTTGAGGATATTTTTCTGCAAAAACGTTTGGAATGTTGGGGAGAAGGGGTTATTTTCTACGACTATCGCCGTATGGCAAGAGATGTGGATAGAGCATATACCGAACCTCTCAACACACATTCTGTACAATTACAACAAAAAGGAACTTCTTGGAGAGTGATTTATCAAATTCCTCACAGCGAAATTGATAATAATGACAATATCAGCAACACTGATCAAAATCCGGGTTCGGGAGAACTTTAGTCTCTATTATCTATGGTTAAATTAAAAAAAAATAACACTATGAAAAAAATAACATATTTCGCAAGTTTAACACTCATTAGCCTAATGCTTATGGTGTCTTGCAAAAAAGACGTTAATGATCCGATTTTTAAACCGGATTCTAATATGGCAGTGGCTCCAACGGTAGTGACGTTAAACGTTACATACAATACAGCTACCATTGAAGTTACTCTTCCTAACGGATATGATCCAAAAGATTTAGTTCAAAGAGGATTCGAAATATCTACCACTGAAAATTTCTCCACAAGCCCAATGCTTCCGGCAGTAACCGGTGGAATTTGGAATAGCAATATTTGGAATTTCACAGAAATACTCAACGACACTGTAAACACTAGAGATACTTCAAATTTTTTGGCATCTCTGACAGGATTAACTTCCGAGACGACGTATTATGTGAGAGCCTTTGCAAGAACAAGTGGAGCTGCCACAACATATGGACAAACGGTAAATTTTACCACACCGGTTAATCTTGAGTTGTTTAATTCGGGTAGTTTAGTTAATATAACGAGTGCGAATTTTAATGCACTTGGATTTACAATGATTGATAAAGATGGTGACGGACATGGTTTTTCACTGGATGCTGATTTTGGTGCTCTAGTAGGTGCTGATAATGGAATCGTTACATCATGGTCTTTTAATTATCTTGGAGATCAAGATGACCTTGATCCGTATAACTATTTATGTTTACCGGCTGTAGAATTACCTAATGTCGCATGTAGCATAGTGGCTGCAGTAACTCCTCTTGCTACTGTGTTCGGTGAGTCTGGTGCGGGTTGGAATGCTGAAAATGTAAAATTTGTTATTTCTCTAGATCCAATAACCATAGATAATGCTGACGATGCAGAGGTTATTCATACAAGGACACTTGTACCGGGAAGTGGTAACAATGTAATGAATGTTGCTATTCCTGGAAATTATTTAGGAAAAACCGTTTACATTGCTTTGGTTCACTACGATTCTGAAGGTCTTTACGGAATATATGTGAACTATATTCATGTATTAAGAGATGGGAATTAATAGCATTTGTGAATTAATCAAAAACCCCATCACCCGAAAAAGGTGGTGGGTTTTTTTGTTGGAAATTTTTAAGAAAAAATTTGGCGTGTAGGGGCGAGGCATGCCTCGCCCAAGAGTGAATAGTGAATAGTGATTAGTGAATAGTAGAGACGGGGCGTGCCCCGTCTCCGACAGAAACGTCATTGCGAGGGCAACGCCCGAAGCAATCCACAATAGCAAATAGATTGCTTCGCCACTACCTGGCTCCCAATGACGGAGAATAGGAAATCGTAAATAA
>Ga0099364_10003034_pt1 | contig 26379 bp, 17 predicted proteins | sample TergutTh196P3_FD_73070 | JGI IMG/M metagenome (GOLD analysis project Ga0099364, IMG submission 73070) | Microcerotermes parvus P3 segment gut microbial communities from Pointe-Noire, Republic of the Congo - Th196 P3 | ecosystem: Host-associated > Arthropoda: Insects > Digestive system > Gut ...
GCGCGCATTGCGCGTCCGCAGATTGCATAAACAGACGCTATTGTTTAGCATTATTAGCAAATGCTCTTGTCATGACGTATAATCACTATAAATATAAGATAGGGGGAGTATGTTTATGCTCAAGAGGTGCTTGACAGTAATGCTGGCGCTGCTTATAGCGGCGGCATTGCCGCCGGGCGGCGCGCCCGCGGCGGCGGCGTCGCAGGGCAGGCCGTATAAGAGCTATAAGATAGATTTCCGTTCCCATGGGGAACAGGACGGCATACACCTGCACATCGACCGGGGGACGCAGCCGCGCCCCGAGAGCGCCGTGTTCGCGGCCGTGCCCGCCGGTACGGAACCCGCGTTAGTCACGCCGGCCAGCATAACCAGCCTTGACGAGGGGACATATACGCTGACTGATATGACGCTTTCACGCGAAACGTTCATGGTCGGCTTTGTGGACGCAAAGATAGGCATCGGCGACTATAACTTCTACTTTTTTGTTAAGACGGAGGACGACTCCTATATCATTTCCGAAAGCAAGTGCTACAGGATGTACCCCGAACGAACGCTTTTTGGATACTATGAGATACTTAACGGCCTTAACCCGCCGAGGGAGAGCCTTGTACTGCCCTATTGGAACCCCCTCGCCGAAACCGAATTTGATGTGCTTTGGTATAACGACGAGCATAAAAGCGAAGATGAAAAAGCCAACACATATGTGGAAATCCTTGTTTTCGGCTATGAGACCGGCAAGACCCGTTTTTATCTGCAACGCTACGGCGTCGAGCCGGAGTGGGAACACGCGCGCATCGTGGAGGGCGTGGGCTATGCGACGTACACCGTAACGGGGACTACGGGGCTTTTCACCCTCCACTATACCGTTGACGGCGGCGAGACGTGGCGGCCGCTGGGGTATTTGGCCATGCTGAACGGGCGTATCATGCAATACCCCATGAGCCCCGACAAGCCGCCGCCCAAAGCCGTTGTTGATATCTTCGCTTCCGATACGGGCAGGTACGGGGACGGCAAAATCGAGGCCTCGATAGTGGTAAAGGACGAGGATTACTCAACGGCCACCAGCATCGTTTTGGCAAATACCGCCAGCGAGACGTCGCTGCAATCATGGGAGTCGTTTGATTTTAGCGGCTTTGTCACGGAGAACGCGGCGCCTGAGCATAAAAGAAAAACCGGCAGCCAATCTATGGAGAGCGTCACATATAAATTTTCGGTCACGCCGCCGGAGCTGGGCGACGGCGTGTATTCGGTGTCGGTCGCGCGCGGCGCCGAAGTGTTTGAGTGCTTCCGCTTAGAGGTGTTTGGCGGCGAGTACCATACCATGTTCGCCGGCGAGCTGTCCATAAAGCCACTGGAAGCGGACGCCGCTTATGACGGCGATTATATCCGCCTGTGGCTGGCGTCCGAAAGTCTCAGGATACCCGCCGGCCAGCAGAGCTTTTCCCTCAACGGCGGCGATAAGTGGGATGTCATATCGAAATTCAAGGACGACAAGCTTTCTTCCTACATAGACAAGGGCATGGAGCTGTGCTTCGCGGACAAAGCGCCCGACCCGGCGTCCAAGAAGCCGCCCGCCGACGCGAAGATCATCAGGTTCCCCAAGGTAGCCAAGCGTGACGCCGCGCCCAAGATAGCCGTCAACTATCGGCTGGCGCACATGAAGGACGGCAAGCTTGTGTTCGGCGCGGACGACCTCAACATGTGGGTGCCCGTTGAAAAAAACGCGCCCAACACGGCGATAGGCGCGGGATATGTATACCGTTTTGAGGGCGTCGCGGAAAAGAACGGTCAGCCAAGGCCGTCCGGCAAGCCCAACACGGCGTCCGGCTTCAACCCGCTGCCCGCGGAGGGGATAGCCGTCCACGAAAGCGAATCGAATGAGACCAACAGGGGCATGGCCTATAAGTCCGTCAAGAGGAGCTATTTCGTGTACACGGAGGCCGCGTACATCGACGGCGTGTACCGCCCGCCGTCCAAGCCCGCCAAGCTGAGCGTGTCGAGCTATACAAAGCCGCCCAAGATGGCCGTTAACTACAAGACCGAAACCATTAAGCTCACAAAGGGCATCGTTCTGGATCTGAAAGAGCTTTACGACGGAGTGGTGAGCGACGCTGACGCCAAGAAGCAGCATGATATTTCCGAATTTATGAACGCCGGCCGCTTTGGCGTGGCCTACCGCGTCCCCCCGACCGATAAAAAGCCGGCGTCGGGCATCGCGTTTTATGCCGCCGCTTTCAGAGCGGACAAAAGCGAGCTTGTGTCCGCCATTGACGACAACGGCAAATTCAAGCCCGCCAAGGATATTGAATTCCGCAAAAAGGGCGCTGATAAATGGGGCTCGTTCAAGGCCGCGTCGTCGGCGGGTATCCATAAGGAATACGAATACCGCGTAAAGAATTCGGCCAAAAGCGGAAAGCTGCAATACTACGGCGGCGACGTATGGGGCGTTGACGACAACTGGAAGGACGACGACACGCAGGTTTACGCCGCCGGGCCGCCCCAGGATTTTGAATATGAGTGGGCTACTTGGGAGGACGAGAGGGGTAAAACCAAATCCGGCATAGTATATACCAACTTGACGTGACGGGGGCAGCAGGGGCCGCGCCGCTTTATGCGGCGCGGCCCTTTTTTACACTTATGTCACCGTTAAAAAAGGCGCAAGGCTTGGACATGGTTTATATGAAAAGCGGGTAAAAACAGCGCCCCTTATGGCCTGATACCCGCCGGATTTATAGAATAATCAATGCTCAAAAAAACGCGCGGCCATTGATATGACTGCGTTTTACAGGGCTGCGCGATAGGGGGGCGAAAATTTTTCAAAAAAATTTTCGCCCCCCTATTGACCTTAAATAATGTTCACCCTTTAGACTGAAATCACAAGGGAGGCCGGAGCCAATGACAGAGAATACGGCAAACATGGAGATTACCTTCGAGAAGCAGTTCAACGGTTACGACAGGAGCCAGGTAGACCGTTATGTGGCGGAGCTATCCGGCGCGTATCAAAAAGCATACGGCGAATACCTTTCCGTATGCGATAAATACAACGGTCTGATAGAGAGGTACAGGGAGCTTGAAGCGCGGGAGCGCGGCAGGCCCAGCGCCGACATCATATCCAAAACGCTTGTCGATACTGAAATCCTCGCGGGCAAAATCATAGAGGACGCCCGCGCGGAGGCGGCCAAAATACAGGCCGAGGCGCGGGAAAACGCGAAAAGGATCGCTGAGGACGCCTACATAACGGTTGCGGCCGAAAAACTGAAGGCCGAAAAAATCATGGCCGAGGCCGCCGCCGAAACCGTCCGCGCGAAAAAGGCGAGCGAACACGCCGGGGCCACGGTCAGCCAGATTATCGGCGCGATGCAGGAGCTGCTGACGGCCGCCGCGCCGGAAGCGCCGCCGGAAACCTCAAAGTATGACCTGTTCCCATACGGGCGCGTGGGCGCTTAGGGGCGGATAAGCGGGGAAGGAGGAGAGAGAAATGAGGACGCTGCTGGAAATCAACCGTGACTTCATGGCGTCAAACGCGGAGCCGCGGCCCATAAGCCCGATGACCATCGAGGCGCCGCCCGCGGCGGCAAAGGCTCAGGAAAGCGCCGGGCCTCCCGAGCGGCGGCGCGGAAAGGAAAAGCGGGGTATTCTCGCGGCCGCGTCGGACATGATGTTTTACTTAGCCATACTTGTTATGTTCTTCTCGATCCTGACCTCGGGCACGGACGGCGGCAGACCCAAATCAATCTTCGGATACTCATATTTCACGGTCATAAGCAACAGCATGAAGGACGAAATCCCAAAGGGCGCGTTTGTCCTCGTGAAGGAAACGGCCCCGCGCGGCCTTGAGATTGGCGACAACATAACCTTTATGCGCGACAGATACGACTCCGTAACACACAAGATCATCAATATTTACGAGAATTACGACAACAGCGGCGCAAGGGGTTTCCAGACCAAGGGCGTAAACAACTTAAACCCCGACAGAGATATCGTATACGAGGCAAGCGTCATCGGCAAGGTGATACTCGTCCTGCCCGGATTGGGAGCGGCAATATCCTATCTGGGCGAAAACATACACATCGTGTTTATCGTCTTTGCCGTATGCGTTATAGCTTCCTTCGGTCTCCGCGGAGTGTTCGCGGGGCCGTCGGGAAAAACCGGGGCCGGCGCGGCCTGAAAACAAGGCCCGCGCGGCGGCGGCCGGATGATATTGGAAAGGTGGTGAGGCAAATGATAAAGACGGGAAGGGGGCTGCTCCGGGCGGTAAGCTATGCGGCACTGACTATGCTTATCGCGGCGAGCGTGAACATATACGGCTGGGGGTATTCAGGCAGCCATATAAACGAGTTCACGGGCGCGGGAGAGCGGCCCCCCGGGCCGGAGGATACGACCGAGGTAACTGTGCGCAAGCTGCGCGTACCCGAGGACATGCACCCCGAAAGCGCCGACGTCCAGCTCTACAGAAACGGCGTACCTTATGGCGGCCCCGTGAGGCTGAACGACCAAAACGGCTGGCTGCATACATGGAGCGGCCTGAAAACCCAGCAGGGCGACAGATGGACGGTTGACGAGGTGGCCGTGCCTCCCGGCTTCGTCAAGATGATAGAGGGAAGCCCCGAACACGGGTTCACCATAACCAACTATTTACCATATATGGTTCCCCCGGGCACAACCAATCCCCCGGGCATAACCAACACCCCCGGCATAACCAATCCCCCCGGCATAGCAGCCCCTCCGGGCGCGGTAAACCCGCCCGGCACGGCAAGCCCTCCGGGTACGGCAAACCCTCCGGGCGCCGTAAAAACGCCCAAGACCGGAGACGACGGGGACGCTAAACCGTGGCTGATGGTCATAACTGTCAGCGCCATGCTGCTAAGGCGTATTCTGCTGAAAAAACCGGCAGCCAAATGAGGAAAAGGAGTGATAACCAATGAAACGCAAAATCAACGTCCTGATAGCTTTAATATCCGCGCTCGCGCTGATAACAAGCGGGACGTTCGCGTGGGAGCAAATCATCACGCAGGTCAACGAGTTCACCGGCGGCAGAGGAGAAACCGGCATAACCCTGCACGACGACTTCAACCCCGGTATCAACAAAAAGGACGTGTATGTGGAAAACACAGGCGACATGACCTTGCTCGTCCGCGTGAAGCTGAACGAGGCCATGAGCCTCATAAGCAGCACATGGCGTCCGAGCGGCGGCGAATGGGTAACACACAGGCACGCCGCCGCGGACTGCGCCGGAGCCAACGCGGCGGGCAAGAAGTTCCACGACCATTTCGAGTGGACGATGGGCGGCTGGAAATACTACATGCCGGCGAGCGGCAGGGTGGTTAATGACCTCACCGTATACAGCGGCACGGAGCCGGGCGTGAAAAAGACGCCCGACGCCCGGATCGTATCGGCGGCGGACTTCCTCGCGATGACCGGCGAGCAGCAGGAAGCCTTTAACGGCTGGATATTCTCCGCGGACGGCTACGCTTACTGGTCGCGGCTCTTAAAGGGCGGCGAGGCCACCGGCCTATTGCTCGGCGGCGTGAAGCCCAAAAGCAGCCTCAAAAATATCGAATACTACTACGCCATCGACGTTATAGTCGAGGCGGTGGACGAGGACGACCTCCCGATGTGGACGCAGGGCGCCGGCCCAAAGGATCCCGGCGGAACCAAGCACCCCGAGGCGACCACCGACGGTAAGGAAGTCATCAATATCATCATAGGCGGCGACGGCGGTAACGGCGCTGGAACCGGCGGCAATGGCAATGGCAATGGCAACGGCGGCGGAGGTAACGGCGGCGGAGGTAACGGCGAAATACCGGTCAATAAGCCCGGCGGCGGATTCACCCCCATAACCGACCCCGACCCCATGAAGGGCGACGGATACTACGCGTCCATCGACTTTGTGGAATATGACGACCCGGAGAAAAACGAGCTTTACCACTACGGCTCGATCCATCTGGAGGACATCATAACAGACGGCAATTACAGCGTGACGGCCGAGGCCGTTGACGACAAGTACAAGCCCTATATAACCATAGGCGATTGTGACCGTCACGGCGGCAAACCGTCCATCATCTACAGCTATGAGCCAACCGCGGACGAGTGGATGCAGACCCGCATAATCGGCGGCGACCAAAACATGACCATTCCGGTTCAGGTCAGGCTCACAAGGGACGGCGGGGAAACCGCGGTCATTACGGTCAACATGATCTATCCCCTTTGTCTGGTGACTATATCATAGAGGCCGCCGGCGGGGAGCGCCGGACACTCCGGGCAAACGCTCCCTCCCACAAACCGGGAATCAATCAGAAAGGAGCATTACCATGAAAGCGATCAACAAATCCCGCGCGATTACGCTGTTCACGCTGGCGATGGCCGCGCTGACGGTCTTAACCGCGGTATTGGCGGTCAACATAGCCGGCACCCTCACAGTTCCCGAGGACATACACGTCGTTTTAGAAAGCGAGTCGGGAATTTCCCCCCTGTTTACGGTGGAGGTCGGGGAAAGCGTCAGCAGAACCATAGCCAACCTGAATCAGGCGCGCAACAGCGACCCCGGCATCGCCGATCTGGACTACACGGCGGAAGGCGCGGACAACCTTCAGGTCACAGGCCTAAAGGCCGGTCTGGCCACCATATCATACGGCACGAAGATAGGCTTGGTGTCCGCCGGCAAATATCAGGTCACGGACTCAAGGAACATCAGCGCCTATATAATCAAAGACGGCGGTGAAGTCCGGCTGGAGAGCGCCGGAGAGACCAAGCCCGTACCGGTAGAGATAGCCGAGGGAAGCGACAACATAAAATGGCGCTCCGCCAACACGGCGGTCGCCACGGTTAATCAAAGCACAGGCCGCGTAACGGCGGTAAGCAAAGGCGCCGCGGTCGTGATTGGTGAGTTCACCGACAAATGGGGCGCCGCCCGCAGCATCTTCATCTCGGTCGGCGTAGGGATCGACGGAAACCTCAGCGGAAACGGGAACATCATCAAGGGCGGGGACGGCGGCCATTACCGGCCCGTGGGCGTGCCGCCCAACGTGTACGAGGTGGTTGAGGAAAACGGCTCCCCCAAACAGCCCCCCGAATATGTCTATAACCCCGACGGCAATCCCGGAAACGGCAATAACCGGCCCGCGGTCACAAACGCCGGCGGCGGCTATTTGGCCGAGGATCCCAGTAACATCTGGAAGGAAGTCCTCCCGGACGGCAGCCTGAAGCAAAGCCCCGCGCTTTGGGGCGGCGCCAACGGCAAGCCCGGCGGCGGCGACGACAAGGAGGTCGTTAAATACGGCGACGACTACTGGGTGGATATGGGCCAGAACGTCTGGCGAATGGTTGACAAGAGCGCTCCGAGAGGCGAGCTGAGTATTCTGATAGGCGGAGGCCCCGGCTACAATCCCGCCGGCTACCCGGCCACGCAGATCTTCGATAACACCGCCCGCGACGGTAAATACTATGTCGGGCCGTTTGATTCAAACACCGAAGAATACTTTTTCGGCGACCCGCCGGGCGGCAACGGTCTGTTAGAAAGCACGGATCACGGCACCGCGTTTGACGACGTGAAATACTACAGGGACGCGGAAGGCAACATGATTACAATCAAGCCCGAGCCGCCGCCCGACCTGAGCGGAAGCGGAATACCCGGCCTGAATACCATATCCACAGGCGGCATTATCGAGATCGACGGTATCGAGTGGATAAAGGTAAGGTCGGGCATCGAGGGCAAAATGGGCGCCAAATGGACGCTGCTGCTGAAGAAAGACGTACTGCCCGACCCCACGGTATACACCAAATGGAAGCCAGACTTCGATTCAGGCTATAACCACACGGATATAAGCGGCGTGGTCAACGGCTGGTACTATCAAAACGACATGCCGGTTCTGAAAAGCAACGCGCTGCACCCCCACGTCTACGGTCACGACTCCCAAAGCATAACCACAGGCCATAACGCGCTCACGGGAGCGGCCGATACCGTCGCCTTTGTTCCCTCGGTCAAGGACGTTTACCAAAACGGCTTTGAAAACTACCTTGGGATCGACCAGCTGCTGATACCCGGAAAAAGGTGGTGGACAAGCACCCATGACGGAAGGCACCTCAAGGTACTGAACGCGAACGGCTCATGGGGAATCTGCGAGTTTGACCTCAAGGACGAGATATACGTCCGGCCGGCCATCTTTGTCAGAACACCCTGACGCCGGCGGCGCGCGAAACAGGCCCGGGGGCGGAAAACCCCGCCCCCGGGCATATGAAAGGGGAGCATAGCAAATGACGCGGACAATCGAATGGATACGGGAGATCATCAAAGAGCGGCTCTTAGAAAACCCGGCTTCACAGGAATATGTAGACGGCTTGGTGAGTAAAGCGCTGATGGAGATAGCCGGCACAGGCGGGGCCGCGCAATGAGACGGGCCGTCCGGCTTCTGGCCATATCGGCCCTCACGGCGGTCATCTGTATAGGAGGATACCGCGTTTGGGAGATATCCGGGCAGTATACGGATGAAAAGGAGGTCAGGAGCGAGATGCTGAAATACAGATTGCTGATGGAAGAACCAAAACCGCAAGAGCCGCAGGCGCCGGCCGTCTATACCGGCGGCTCCGGGGACGTTGAGTACCCGCCGGAGGAGCCGCGGTACAACCAAAGCGTCATCGACATGCAAAACCAGATAAACCGCGACATCGCGGGATGGCTTACCATACCCGACACGCGCATAGACTACCCCTTTGCGGCCCCCTCGGATAACGAATACTATCTGCGGCGGGATATACACGGGAATAAGGCCTCGGCGGGCAGTCTTTTTATGGACTTCCGCTGCGCGGGCGATTTCTCGGGCTTAAACACCATAATATACGGGCACAACATGAAAAACAAGAGCATGTTCGGAGATCTGAGCCTGTTCGCGGAGCAGGGCTTCTTCGAGGAAAACACGTCCGGGACGATATTCTTGGCAGACCAAACCCTAACGCTGGATATATTCGCCTATATGGTCATACGCGACGACGACGGGATTATTTACGGCCTGACGGCCGAGCGGGACGAGTTTATGAGCTATGTCAGGGCGTCGGCCCGCAGCTTCCGGGAGCCCAAAACGCTTGGGAATATAGTGACGCTCTCGACCTGCTCGTATCAATCCGATCAAGCGAGAGCGGTATTGCTTGCCATGGCCGCTTAGCCGCCCGGCGCGGGGGCGTAAACGCCCCTGCGGCGCCCCGGCTTGGAAACGGCGACGCAGGCCTGAGCCAGATACCTCGAGGGGTCATGGGTGCAGATCTCGTCGAACATATACATGACCCATACCGGCCCGGAAAGGGTCAGGGCGTTCTCCTTGGCGTAAGCGGCCATTCTTTCGGGCATGTCGCCCATGTTGCCGTAATACCCCCGGTTAAACGCTATCAGATACTCCCCCTCTTTCCGCGTGCCGGAGCCTAACGGGTCTATGGTGAAAAAATGTTCGGGGTGCGACGGCTCGCTGATAAAGGAGTCCATGCCGCTCCAATAGCCGCCGATGGGGAGATTGAGATTTATGTGCCGTTCGCTTGCGTGGCTGAGAAATGACGCGAGGGGCTGCAAAAAGGTTTCGCGGTCTCCGTACTCATTGCGGGGCCAGAGATGGAATTCCTTGTTCTCCCTGTACAGAACGGCCACGGCGCTTTCGTCTACCTTGACGCCGCGCCCCGCGGCGTCCTCGTCCGTTACCCGCTTCCCGTCAACGGCCGTAAAGCCGCCGGCCGCGATAGTGCCGTAGTTGATCAGCTCGCGCCGCGCGTGTATGACCGAGTAACGCTCCCGCAGCAGGCGCATCTCCATATCTAAATGCCTTTCCTGCTTTTCCAGCAGGTTCAGAAGCTGCAGCGGAGTCCGCTCCTTTCTAAGGTTGGAGATCTGCTTCAGCGGCACGTTGAGGTCGCTCAGCAAAACGATAAAATTAAGCGTGGGAATCTGCGCGAGCGAGTAGTATCTGTAATTGTTCTCAGGGTCGCGCTTAACCGGGGAAAACACACCGATTTTATCATAAAAACGCAGCCTTGAGACATCCTCTCCCGTTATCTTGGAAAACTCCTGAATGGTATAGTAGGTTTTCAAGCCTGTTCTCCCCCCATTCCACAGCCCGCGCCCTCGCGCGCCTAAGCGCGGTTGATAAAATACACCGCCGCGGCGCATACCGCGATAACGGCGAGCGCCGACAGGAGGACGGCGGTTTTGGGCTTTGCGGAATCCCCGTGCGGCTCGCCGGTCATCGAGCGCAGCGCGACCGACACCGGCTTGTATGCCATCACGGTTACAGCGGCGTTTATGCCGCCCTTTATCAGGTTAAACGGCAGAATAACAGGCAGCAGCATGGCCTTCACAGCCTCTACGGGCGCGCCCATGAACAGCGGTGTGATTATCAGGTTCGCGCCGGCCATTATGGCGGCGCTGACCAACACGCCGCCCGAAAGCCCGGCGACCGCGCCCGTCATGTCGCGCCGCGCGCGGTATATAAAGCCGGCCGTCAGCGCTAAGGAGCAGGTGGAAATTATGTGCATCATAATACCGTAGGGGCCGCTCTGCGCGCTGACCGTAAGCCCCTGTATCACAGCGGCCGTCACCGCGACCGACATCCCGTCCAGCGGGCCATAGGCCAGTGCTGTTATCAATATGGGGATATCCGCCGGGTCATACTCCAAAAAAGGGGCCTGCGGGAAAATCGGGAAGTGGATAAAAAAGACCAGCACAATCGAAATCGCGGCCATTACCCCCATAACGGTCAGACGGCGTATTTTCTCCTTCACAGTCATTACCTCCTGCAGTATAATAAACACCCGAAAGCATACGCTTCAGGCGTTTAATGCGCAGCATTACAAGAGTTATCAGCGGCATTACGAAACACTTGGGCAATGCGCCCCACACCAAGAGTTAATCTCGGCATTACAAAACGTCCGGCAATATGCCCCACGCCAAGAGTTATTAGCGGCATTACGAAACACTTGGGCAATGCGCCACTTGTCCGGGCAATGCACAGCATTGCCAAGAGTTAATCTCGGCATTACGAAGTAAAGCCGAGATTTACTCAGTAGTCCGCCACCAGCCGCTCAAGGTTGAGCAGCAGCTTAACGCCCTGCGCGGTCTTGCCGATGCCCCTGATATACCGGTTTTCATAGCCGGAACGGTGGCTCGACGGGTCGGTTATGTCGTCGTAGGCTATATCCATCACGCCGCGCACAGTATCTACAATCAGCCCTATGCCCGTACCCTGCGCGTCCACCACGATTATACAGGTGCGGTCGTCGTATGCCTGCTGCTCCTTGTTGAAACGGATACGCACGTCCATCACGGGTATTATCTTGCCCCGCAGATTGATGATGCCTTTTATATACGCGGGCAGCTCAGGCACGTCCGTGATGGTCTGCACGTTGATGATCTCAGTCACGACCGAGATCTCAAGGCCGTAATCCTCCTCGCCCACCGCGAAAGTGAGGTAAAGCTCCGAATTGCCGGTTTGAGTCAGCTCCATCTCGTCCATGCCGTTGTCAACTCCTTTTTATGGATATCAGTTATGACGTAAGGCTCTTTACGTCTATAATCAGGCTTATGTTGCCGTTTCCGAGTATTGTGCAGCCGGCGATGCCGCGGATCTGGCCAATACGCTCGGTGATGAACTGCGGTATGGCTTTAAGAACGACCTGCTGCTCGCCTATCAGCGTGTCGGCGAACAGGCCGGACATATGGCCCTCGTCCTCCACCATCATTATAATGCCGTCCGCGAACTCGGTTATGTCCGTGTACACCGAGAACAGGCTGTGCAGGCGCACTATGGGGTAACATTCGCCCCGGAACAGGATCATCTCGTTTCCGTCGGGGTCAACCACTATCTGTTCCGGCTGCGGCTTGAACGACTCGCGGATGTTCAGGGTGGGCACAAGGTAAACGTTCTTGCCGACGCGTATCTCGATGCCGGCGAGTATGGCCAGCGTGAGCGGTATGCGGATGGTGTTGACGGCGCCCTGGCCGGGCGTCGAATCGACGACCACCGTGCCCCCGATTTTTTCTATGTTCTTCTTCGCGACGTCCATGCCGACCCCGCGCCCCGACAGCTCGGTGACCACCTCGTTGGTCGAGAAGCCGGGCAGCATGACAAAGTTGTATATCTCCTTGTCGGTATACTCGAACTCAGGCTTGCTGAGCAGCCCCTGCCTGACGGCCTTTTGCAGTATCTTGTCGCGGTCAAGCCCGCGCCCGTCGTCGGAGCAGGTGATGATGACGTCCGAGCCGGAGTTGCGCGCCTCCAAAACGATTTTGCCGACGCGCGGCTTGCCGGCCGCCTCGCGCTCGTCGCCGTCCTCCAGCCCGTGATCCATCGAGTTGCGTATTATGTGCATAAGCGGGTCGGAGAGATTGTCGATGATATTCTTATCGACCTCGGTCTCCTCGCCGAGTATAACGAACTCTATATCCTTGTTGAGCTTGCGCGACAGGTCGCGCGCCAGCCTGTGCATCTTGTGGAAGGTGCTTGATATGGGTATCATGCGCACCGACATTATAACGTCCTGCAGCTCGCTGGTGTTCTTGTTCAGCAGTCCGGCCGACTTCTCGAAATTCTCAAGGTTAAGGCCCTCGAGGTCGGGGTTGTTGACCACCATGGCCACCGAAATGACAAGCTCGCCGGCCAGATCCATAAGCTTGTCAAGCTTCTCAACGTTAACGCTGATGAAGCTCTGCTTGACCTCGGCGGGCGGCATGGCGGGAATGGCCTTCGCGGCGTCCGCCGGGGCCGGCGCGGCCTGCGGGGCGGCGGCCTTGGGCTTCTCCTCCGGGGGAGCGGCGGCCTGCGGGGCGGCTTCCTCGGCCTTTTTCTCCGCTTTTGGGGCCGCCGGGGCGGCCTTAGGCTTTTTGGGCTTCGAGGCCGGGGCCGCGGCCTTCGCGGTCTCCGCCGCCGGCGCCGGCTCAGGCTCTTCCGGGGCGGGCGCGCCCGCGAACCATACCTCGAATGATTTGACGAACAGCGTCTCGGACAGAACCGAACGTATGGCGGCTATATCGGCGTCGGAGTATATGGTGAACAGCGCGCCGCTGGCGATTATCTCGTCGCTGCAATCCTCCAGCAGATCCTCGGGCACGCTGTCGATGTGGCTGCTGTATTCCATCAGCGAGTTTGTTATCTGGTAGGCGCGGATGTTTTCCATCTTGCAGCCTTCCTCAAAGAAAACCCGCGCCTGGAAGCAATTTTCAGATTGCGCGCCGCCGCCGGCCGGAGGCGTCTCAGGCACGGCTTCGGCTTCGTCGGCTTCGTCCTCCTCGTCCTCGTCCGCCGGGGCGGTGTCCGAGGTCTTTCCGGTCAGGACGTCCATATAGGCGTGTATTTTGTCCATAAGCTCGGCCTCGTTGCCGTCGGACGGCATACCCGCCTGTATTTTGGAAATCTCCTGCTTGAAGAAGTCGCCCGATTCGAGGCATATGTCTACGATAGCTTTCCAGTCCGGGTTTACGCCGGGGTTCTCGCGGATATAAAAGAACATGTCCTCGACGTAATGCCCGACCGTTTCGATCTTATTGTACTCCATCATGCCGGCGCTGCCTTTGATGGTGTGCATTACTCGGAATATCTCGTTGATATGCTCCTCGTTGAGGCGGCCCTGCTGTTCGCCCTCTATGAGGATTTCCTCCAAGCGCTCCGTAAGCTGCATGTTCTCGAATATGAACATCTCGAGCATCGGATCGTTGCTCATCAACAACACCTGCCGTTCTATGATTATAATCCAGTCAGCTAATTATATCGGAACAAATATCGCTTGTCAAATAATAATGAGCTTTTTTGCGATTTGATCGAAGTTTATGTTTTAGCGCGCCGCTCCGCCCGGTGACGCGCGGCTTTTCTCATGACCGGGCCGCCCCTTTCGGGGGCGGCCCGCCGCGTGGTTATATCACTTCATATTCGTATTCTTCCTGCTCGACCTCGATATCGAAGTCGCGGTACTGCTCCATGCCGGAGCCGGCGGGTATAAGCTTTCCGATGATGACGTTTTCTTTCAGACCGAGCAGGCGGTCAACCTTGCCCTTGATGGCCGCGTCGGTCAGCACGCGCGTGGTCTCCTGAAACGACGCCGCCGACAGGAACGAGTCGGTGGCCAGCGAAGCCTTTGTTATGCCGAGCAGCAGCGGGGAGCTGACGGCCAGCTCTAACTCGGCCTCGCCCGCGTCTATGCGCTTGCGCACGGCCTCGTTGGCTTCGTCAAACTCGAACAGATCGACGGTCGCGCCGATAAGCAGGTCGGTGTCGCCCGAGGACTCGACCTTGACCTTGCGCATCATCTGGCGCGCTATGACCTCGATGTGCTTGTCGTTGATATCGACGCCCTGCTGGCGGTAGACGTGCTGGACTTCCTGTATGAGGTAGCTGTGTACGGCCGACGCGCCGCGCAGGTTGAGTATATCATGGGGATTGAGCGCGCCGTCGGTAAGCTCGGCGCCCATCTTCACCGGGCCGCCGTCCCTGACCTTCAGGCTGAACGACGACGCGACGCTGTATGAGCGCGCCTCGCCCGTCTCGTCGTTGCGCACCACTATGGTCTTGCCCGCGCCCTTGCGCGGCTCCTCTATGGAAACCGTGCCGCTTATCTCGGACAGCGTGGCCGTGCGCTTGGGCTTGCGAGCCTCAAACAGCTCCTCGACGCGCGGCAGGCCCTGGGTGATGTCCTCGCCGGCGACGCCGCCCGTGTGGAAGGTGCGCATGGTGAGCTGGGTGCCCGGCTCGCCTATCGACTGCGCCGCTATGATGCCCACGGATTCGCCCACGCTGATGGCCCTGCCCGTCGCGAGGTCGGTGCCGTAGCACTTCGCGCACACGCCGTGGCGCGCCTTGCAGGTCAGCAGGCTGCGTATGGTGACTTCCTTAACGCCCGACTCGGCTATAAGGTGCGCCGTGGCGTCGTCCATCAGCGTGCCGGCGGGCACTATCACCGAGCCGTCCGGGAGGCGCACCTCCTCGGCGGCGTATCGGCCGGCGAGACGGTCAACCAAAGGCTCGACCATGCCGCCGTCTATCTCTATCTCGCTGACCGTGATGCCGTCGGGCGTCCCGCAGTCGTCGGAGCGTATGATAACGTCCTGCGACACATCGACCAAGCGGCGCGTGAGGTAGCCCGAGTCGGCGGTGCGCAGCGCGGTGTCGGCAAGCCCCTTGCGCGCGCCGCGCGACGATATGAAGTATTCCAATACGTTAAGACCCTCTCGGAAGTTGGCCTTTATGGGTATCTCGATGGTCTTGCCGGCGGTGTTGGCCATCAGGCCGCGCATACCGGCGAGCTGGCGTATTTGGTTCATGGAGCCGCGAGCGCCCGAATGGGCCATCATATATATCGGGTTGAACACGTCGAGGTTCTCGCGCATGGCGGCCGTAACCTTTTTGGTGGTCTCGTCCCACTCCTCGATGACCAACCTGTAGCGCTCCTCGTTGGTGATAAGGCCGCGCCGGTAATCGCGGTCGATGCTCGCGACGCTGCGCTCGGCGCTTTCGATAAGCTCTTTTTTCTCGTCGGGAACCGTCATGTCCGAAATGGATATGGTTATGGCGCCGCGCGTCGAATACTTAAAGCCCAGCGTCTTGATATTGTCGAGCAGCTTGGCCGACTCGGTAAAGCCGTGCTGCTTGATGCAGCGCTCTATTATACGGCCCAGATCCCTGTTGGTGGCCACGAAATTAACCTCAAGAGCCATCTCCTGCTCAGGGTCGTCGCGGTTTACGAAGCCCAGATCCTGCGGTATGGCCTCGTTGAATATCAGGCGGCCCACGGTGGCGTCTATGATGCGCGCTTGCTCAACGCCGTTTATGGAGCGCGACACCCTGACCTTTATGGGCGCGTGGATGCCGACTATGCCGAAATCATAGGCCATCAGAGCCTCGTTGGAGTCGCTGAACGCCCGTCCCGCGCCCGGCTCGTTTTCGTTGACCACGGTGAGGTAATAAGCGCCCAGCACCATGTCCTGCGTCGGCACTGTGACCGGCCTGCCGTCCTTGGGATGCAGCAGGTTGTTGGCCGAAAGCATAAGGAACCGCGCCTCGGCCTGCGCCTCCGCCGACAGCGGGATATGGACGGCCATCTGGTCGCCGTCGAAGTCGGCGTTATAGGCCGTGCAGACCAGCGGGTGCAGCTTGAGCGCGCGGCCCTCGACCAACACAGGCTCAAAGGCCTGTATGCAGAGCCTGTGGAGCGTGGGCGCGCGGTTGAGCAAAACGGGATGCTCGCGGATGACCACCTCGAGCGCGTCCCAAACCTCGGTGCGCGCGCGTTCGACCATCTTCTTGGCCGACTTGATGTTGTTGGCCACGGAATCCTCGACCAACTTTTTCATAACAAAGGGCTTAAACAGCTCGAGCGCCATCTCCTTGGGCAGCCCGCACTGGTATATTTTAAGCTCCGGGCCGACCACTATGACCGAGCGCCCCGAATAATCGACGCGCTTGCCGAGCAGGTTCTGGCGGAAGCGCCCCTGCTTGCCCTTGAGCATATCGGACAGCGATTTCAGGGCGCGGTTGTTCGGGCCTGTGACCGGCCTGCCGCGGCGGCCGTTGTCTATCAGCGCGTCAACGGCCTCCTGAAGCATACGCTTCTCGTTGCGCACGATTATATCGGGCGCCTTTAGCTGTATAAGGCGTTTAAGGCGGTTGTTGCGGTTGATGACGCGGCGGTATAAGTCGTTGAGGTCTGAGGTCGCGAAGCGCCCGCCGTCAAGCTGCACCATAGGGCGTATTTCGGGCGGTATGACCGGCAGAGCCTCCATTATCATCCACTCCGGGCGGTTGCCCGAGGAGCGGAACGACTCGGCCACCTCAAGCCGCTTTATGATGCGCATACGCTTCTGGCCCGAGGCGTCTTTAAGCTCGGCGCGCAGGCCGCCGGCCAGCTTGTCTATATCGATGCGCGCGAGTATGTCGCGGATGGCCTCCGCGCCCATGCCGGCCACAAAGGCGTCCTCGTATTTCTCGACCATCTCGCGGTATTCCTTGTCGCTCAGTATCTGCCTTTCGGCTAAAGGCGTGTCGCCCGGGTCTATAACTATATACGACGCGAAATACAGCACCTTTTCAAGCAGGCGCGGCGACATGTCGAGTATAAGACCCATGCGCGACGGGATGCCCTTGAAATACCAGATGTGCGAAACCGGCGCGGCCAGCTCTATATGGCCGAGCCGCTCGCGGCGCACCTTCGAGCGCGTGACCTCGACGCCGCAGCGGTCGCATATCTTGCCCTTGTAGCGTATTTTCTTATATTTACCGCAATGGCACTCCCAATCCTTCTGCGGGCCGAATATGCGCTCGCAGAACAGGCCGTCGCGTTCGGGCTTCAGTGTGCGGTAGTTGATGGTTTCGGGCTTCTTGACCTCGCCGTGCGACCACTCGCGTATCATTGAGGGGGAGGCAAGCCCGATCTTGATGGATTCAAAAGCCGTGTAACTCATATTCCCCAACCTTTCACAAAGCTGCTGCGCCCCGTTTTTATGATTGGGCGGGACGCGCGCTCCCCGGTATCAGTCCCCGTCGGGGGTTTCATCGGAGGTCTCGCCTGAAATCCCGTTTGGGATCCCGTCGGAGGTCTCGTCGATATCGTCGATGTCGTCGGCGTCCTCGGCTATGTCGTCCGCCACCGCGTTTTCATACAGATCCTCGGCTATGTCGTCCTCAAAGGTCTCCTCGGCCTCGAAGCTGAAGCCCTCTATGGCCTCGTCTACGGTCTCGACGCTGTAGCCGTGCGCGGCGATATTGCGATCCTCGACGTACTGCTGCTCGATCTCGGCCTCGGCCATGCGGACAAAGCCGTCGTCATCGTCGTCGTCGCGCAGCGTTATCTCCTCGTTGTACTTATCCAGCACGCGCATATTCAGGCCGAGCGACTGAAGCTCCTTTACCAGCACCCTAAACGACTCCGGCACGCCGGGCTTGGGCACGTTGTGGCCCTTCACGATGGCCTCATAGGTCTTAACGCGCCCCACGATGTCGTCCGACTTGACGGTCAGTATCTCCTGTAGGGTATAGGCCGCGCCGTAGGCGTAGAGCGCCCAGACCTCCATTTCGCCGAAGCGCTGGCCGCCGAACTGCGCCTTGCCGCCGAGCGGCTGCTGCGTGACTAACGAATAGGGGCCGGTCGAGCGCGCGTGTATCTTGTCGTCCACCAGATGCGCGAGCTTGAGGAAGTAGATATACCCGACCGTCACCGGATTGTCAAAGGGCTGGCCGGTGCGCCCGTCGTAAAGCACGCTCTTGCCGTCCTTGCGAAGCCCGGCAAGCTCCAGCGTGTCCTCTATGTCTATCTCGTTGGCGCCGTCGAATATGGGCGTCGCGATTTTCCAGCCGAGCTTCTGGGCCGCCATGCCCAAGTGAACCTCAAGCACCTGCCCGATGTTCATACGCGAAGGAACGCCGAGCGGGTTGAGAACTATATCAAGCGGCGTGCCGTCGGGCATGAAGGGCATGTCCTCCTGCGGCAGTATGCGCGAGATGACGCCCTTGTTGCCGTGACGCCCGGCCATCTTGTCGCCCACGGATATCTTGCGCTTCTGCGCTATATAGCAGCGCACGACCATATTAACGCCGGGCGACAGCTCGTCGCCGTTTTCCCGCGTGAAAACCTTAACGTCAACGATTATGCCGCTCTCGCCGTGCGGGACGCGCAGCGACGTGTCGCGCACCTCGCGGGCCTTCTCGCCGAATATGGCGCGCAGCAGGCGTTCCTCCGGCGTAAGCTCGGTTTCGCCCTTGGGCGTCACCTTGCCGACCAGTATATCGCCCGAGCGAACCTCGGCGCCGACGCGCACTATGCCGCGCTCGTCAAGGTCTTTGAGTACGTCGTCGCCGACGTTCGGGATGTCTCTGGTTATCTCCTCGCGCCCGAGCTTTGTGTCGCGGGCCTCGGTTTCGTATTCCTCGATGTGTATCGAGGTGAACACGTCGTCGCGCACAAGCCGCTCGTTTATCAGTATGGCGTCCTCGTAGTTGTAGCCCTCCCAGGACATAAAGCCGATCAGCACGTTGCGGCCGAGCGATATCTCGCCCTGGCAGGTGGACGGGCCGTCGATCAGCACGTCGCCCTTTTTGAAGCTCTGGCCGGCCCTTACTATGGGCCGCTGATTGACGCAGGTGCCCTGATTCGAGCGCGAGAATTTGATTATCTTATATGTCTTGGAGCCGCTTTGGCTGTAATTGACGGTCAGGTGCGACGCCGTGACGCGCGCGACCGCGCCGTCCTCCTCGGCGGCGATAACAACGCCCGAATCGACGGCGGCCAGATGCTCGATGCCGGTCGCCACGATGGGCTGCTCCGGTATGAGCAGCGGCACGGCCTGCCTCTGCATGTTCGAGCCCATCAGCGCGCGGTTGGCGTCGTCGTTTTCGAGGAAGGGTATCATGGCGGTCGCCACAGACACCATCATTTTGGGCGACACGTCGATAAAGTCAACGTGGTCGCGGTCAACCTCGATGATCTCGCGGCAGCGCGCGGTTATGCGCTCGCGCGCGAAGCGGCCGTCGTCGTCCACCTGCTCGTTGGCCTGCGCGATAACGAACTCGTCCTCCATGTCGGCGGTCATATAAACGATATCGTCCGTCAGCCTGTGCGTTTCGGGGTCAAGCTTCCGGTAAGGCGCCTCTATAAAGCCGTAGTCGTTGATGCGCGCGTAGGTGGCCAGATAGGATATAAGGCCGATGTTCGGGCCTTCCGGCGTCTCTATGGGGCAAAGCCGCCCGTAGTGGCTGTAGTGAACGTCGCGCACCTCGAAGTTCGCGCGCTCGCGCGACAGGCCGCCCGGGCCCAGCGCCGACATGCGGCGCTTGTGCGTCAGCTCGGCCAGCGGGTTGGTCTGATCCATGAACTGCGACAGCGGCGACGAGCCGAAGAATTCCTTTATGGCCGCCGTAACCGGCCTGATGTTAATCAGCGACTGCGGCGTGATGATATCTAAATCCTGCACGGTCATGCGCTCGCGTATAACGCGCTCCATGCGCGAGAAGCCGATGCGGAACTGGTTTTGGAGCAGCTCGCCCACGCTGCGCAGGCGGCGGTTGCCCAGATGGTCTATGTCGTCGGAGTTGCCGATGCCGGAGGCCAGCCCGTTGAGGTAGTTGATGGAGGCCAGAATGTCGTCCGGGGTTATGTGCTTAGGTATCAGGTCGTCAACGCGCTCGGCCAGAGCGGCTTTAAGCTCGCCGGCCGGCGTGTTTTCCAGAAACTCGCGCAGCAGGTCGAATTTAACGCGCTCGCTTATGCCTATCTCGGCCGGGTCGAAGTCCACGAAGCCGGCCATATCGACCATGCCGTTCCCGAACACCACCACGGGCTTGCCGTCGATGTCGAGTATGACGCGCGTGACGCCCTTGGCCTCAAGCGCGCGGGCGCGCTCGCGGGTCAGCGTCTCGCCGGCCTCGGCCAGCAGCTCGCCGGTGAGCGGGTCGGCGACCGGCTCAAACAGCCTGCGGCCGGTCACGCGCGGCGCAAGCGCGAGCTTTTTGTTGAATTTATAGCGGCCGACCTGCGAGAAGTCGTAACGCTTAACGTCGAAAAACAGGTTGTTGAGCAGCGCCTTGGCCGATTCGACGGTGGGCGGCTCGCCCGGTCTGAGGCGCCTGTAAATCTCCATCAGGGCCTCTTCCTCGCTCTTGGAGGAATCCTTTTCGAGGGTGGCCATTATGCGCTCGTCCTCGCCGAACAGCTCCTTTATCTGGCTGTCCGCCGGCAGGCCGACGGCCCGCATCAGCGCCGTGACGGGCTGCTTGCGGTTCTTGTCGATGCGCACGTAAAACACGTCGTTGGCGTCGGTTTCGTACTCTAACCAAGCGCCCCGGTAGGGTATGATAGTGCAGCTGTACACGGCGTTGTCGGATGTGTCCGACACCCGCTCGAAATACAGGCCGGGGCTGCGCACGATCTGCGAAACGATCACGCGCTCCGCGCCGTTTATGATAAAGGTGCCGCCCGGCGTCATGAGCGGGAAGTCGCCCATAAACACCTCCTGCTCCTTTATCTCCTCGTTCTCGCGGTTGCGCAGGCGTACGCGCACCCGCAGGGGCGCGGCGTAGGTCGCGTCGCGCTCCTTGCATTCCGCGATGGAATACTTCGGGGTATCCTCCAAATGGTAATCAATAAAGCTCAGTTCAAGGTTCCCCGTGTAGTCTGAAATGACCGCCACGTCGCGGAACACCTGCCTGAGCCCGACATTTAGAAACCACCTGTAGGAATTTTTCTGAACCTCGATAAGATTGGGCATGGACAGCGTACCGTCCAGCCGCGCGTAGCTCTTGCGCGTGGTATAGCCGCATTGCATGTCCTTTACCGTCACAGAGCCCGTTCCCTCCTATGTTTGTCGATTGGGGATACGCCCGGCGGCGTTGTAGAATTGTCGCGTTTTGGTATTGCCTTTTTTCAAAAAAACTGCTATGCTGTTTTTGTCGAAACCTTAAAGCGGGGGCGGCGTTTGGGGCCGTCTGTCTTTCAGGCGCGGAATCAATTCAAAATTATATCATGGCAGAAAATACTTGTCAATGAATTTTTTTACGCGGCGAAAATAAACGGGGCCGGGGGCGCGCCCGTTATTTTTTTCGTCGTTTTTCGTCGTTTTAAGCTCTATTTTTTGATCTCCCATTCCGAAAAATTATCGAAGGGCCTTAAAAACAGGGGCTTCACGCCGTCGGCCGCGCCGCGCCGCGTGACTAAGGCCTGACGCCTGAACAGCAGCGGTATGGCCGGCATCCGCTCGGCCCACGCCTCGGCGGCGGAGATGCCTTCGGGCGCGCCGGGCGCTCTGAGCGGCGCCGAAGCGCCTTCGGGCACGCGCGCGCCCTCGCGCCGCGCCCAGTCGTCCAGATTAAAATCGGCCGGCACGTTTTCGCGCGCGCAATACAGCTCGTAGTCGCCTCTTTTGAGCGCGGCGGCAAAGGCGGAGCGCGTAAGCGGCGTATACTCGGCGTCTATGCCCGCCTCGGCCAGCGCGCGGCAGATAAAGCGCACGGCCTCGCACGCCGCGCCGTCGTCCTCCTCCACCAAAAACCGCAGGGTGAACGAATACCACGTCCGGCCCACGGGATACTGCAAGAAGCCGTCGCCGTTCAGGTCGGCTAACTCTAATTCCTCAAGCAGGTCGGTCATCAGTCTCAAATCCGCGGCTGAGGCGCCCGCGGCTGCGCCGCTCAGCGGGCTTGACGGCGGTATGGGCAGCGCCGCCGGGTCGGCGTCCGAGCCGTAGACCTCGGCGCACAGCGCGGCGCGGTCTATGCCGGCGGACAGCGCGCGGCGCATACGGCTGTCGGCCAGCAGCGGGTGCGCGGCGTTTATGCCGATGTATTGCAGTATGAGCGTAGGGTATCCCCACACGGCGAAATCGCCCTTCAGGCCCACGCCGAAGCCGTCGCCTAAGTCGCTGACCACCGCGCTGACGTCGCCGACGCCCATCATATAAGGCAGCTCGTCCGGCCCGGACAGCGCGTTCAGCTCTATATGGCCGAGCGGCATCCGGCCGTGCTTCCACCATGCCGTGTACAGCTCAAGCGAAACCGCGCCGCCGTCCGGCTGTAAGAAGAGATAAGGCCCGGTGCCCGCCCAGGGGAAGGCCTCGCCGGCGCTGCCCCGGCGCACCACCGGGAAGGTCAGCAGCGCGGGCAGGCGCTCGTTAGGCTCGCGGAGCGTGACCACGACGGCCTCGGTTTCGCCGCCCGCCGCGCGCACGTCGGAAACGCCGCGCAGCCGTTCCGCGTAAGGCGACGCCGCCGAGCGCGCCTGCGCGAACGAATACACGACGTCCTCCGCCGTCAGCGGCTCGCCGTCATGAAACGCGACGCCGTTTTGGAGCGTCAGCGTGAACACCCCGCCGCCGTCGTACTCATATCCGGCGCACAACCCGAAAACCGGCTCAAACCGCTCGTCGAGCGTGAACAGGCTTTCGTATACCAACGTGTATACGTCGTGGTTGAACCGGTTCAGGCTGAACATGGGGTGTTCAACGGCGTCCGGCGCCCAGGCGAGGCAGAACACGTCGTTATAGCGCTGCCCCGTATTGGGCGCGAGCGCGGTCGGCGGCGCGGGCACGGGCGGCGCCTCTTCGGGCGGCCGCTCGGATACCGGCTCGGGAAAGACGCACGCGCCCCCAAGGGCGCAGAGCAGCGCCAAAAGCGCGCATATACAGCGTTTCACGCGGCTCCTCCTTTATAAGACGGCTATACACGCGGCCTGTGAGCCGCGCCGTTCACCCATGCGGCGGTGTGAGAAAAACTCGCCGTCCCGGCAGCATGTGCATAGCCCCGCGCGGTCAACCAATCCCACTCCCGCGCGGCGAAGCTGCCATTCGACAATGCCCGCCAGATCGACGCGGAAGCGCCCGCCGCCCGACGGCTCGATATAAGGCCGCATATCGGACTGCCCGAAGGCCCTTATGAACGCCTCGGGCACGTCGGCGTCCGTCTCGAAGCAGCACATGCCTATACAGGGGCCGACGGCGGCGTTTATGCCGCCCGTCCCGCCGCCCGACAGCGCGGCCAGCGCGCGCGCCGTCTTGCCGGCCGTGTCAAGGGCCGCGCCGCGCCACCCGGCGTGGGCCGCGCCCGCGGCGCCGGCACGGGCGTCGTACAGCAGAACGGGCGCGCAGTCGGCCCAGAATACGGTCAGCGTCAGACCCGGCGAGCCTGTAATCAGCGCGTCGCACTCGCGCTCGGCGGGATAGGCGAAGCCGCTCCCGCGATGCTCCGGCGTGACGGTCGCCACGCCGTCGCCGTGCGCCTGCTTGGCGAACACCAGAGACGCGGCGTCGGCGCCGAACGCGGCCGTGAAGCGCCTGAAATTTTCGGCGGCGCGGGGGTCGCAGTCCGCGCGCCCAAGGTTGAGCGTGTCGCGCGGCGGCGCGGACACGCCGCCGGCGCGTGTTGAAAACGCGTGGGGCGCGCCCGTCAGCGCGTCCGAGGTATAGTATTTTACGGTGTCCTTCTCACGCGGGGTAAACATAAGCCCCTCCGTGTCCGGCGAAACGAATTCTAAGCCGTCCCGCCTTTGAGGCCGCCGTTGGCGGCGGCCGTCAGATAAGCCGAGATAAAGCCGCCTATGTCGCCGTCCATGACGGCGTTTATGTTGCCCGACTCAAAGCCTGTGCGGTGATCCTTGGCCAGCGTGTAGGGCATGAACACATAAGAGCGAATCTGGCTGCCCCACTCTATGGCCTTCTGCTCGCCCTTTATGTCCTCGATGCGGTCAAGGCGCTCGCGCTCCTTTATATCGGCCAGCTTGGCCTTTAGCAGCTTCATGGCCATCTCGCGGTTCTGGTGCTGGCTGCGCTCGTTCTGGCAAGCCGTTATGATGCCTGAGGGCAGGTGCGTTATGCGCACGGCGCTCTCGGTTTTGTTGACGTGCTGGCCGCCCGCGCCGCCCGAGCGGTAGGTGTCGATCTTCAAATCCTCGTCGCGGATATCCAGCTCCATGTCGTCGGACAGCTCAGGCATCACCTCGACGGCGGCGAACGACGTGTGGCGGCGTCCCGACGCGTCGAACGGGGATATGCGCACTAAACGGTGTACGCCCATCTCGCCCTTGAGATAACCGAACGCGTTGGTTCCCTCTATAAGTATGACGGCGCTCTTCACGCCGGCCTCGTCGCCGTCCAGATAGTCGAGTATTTTATAAGTAAAGCCCTGCCGCTCGGCCCACCGCGTATACATGCGGTACAGCATCTCGGCCCAGTCCTGAGCCTCCGTGCCGCCCGCGCCCGCGTGAAACGACACGATGGCGCTGCAGCCGTCGTATTCGCCCGACAGCAGCGTGGCGAGCCGCGCCTCGGCCATGTCGGACTCCCACCCCGCGACGCCCGGCGTGAGGTCGTCTATCGGCGACTCGTCGTTTTCCTCTATCGCCAGCTCGCAGAGCGTGAGCAGATCCTCCCACCGCGAATACAGGGCGTCGAAGCGCGCGCGCTTGTTTTGCAGGCGCTTCAGCTCCTTCAGCGCGGCCTGTCCGGCGTCCATGTCGTCCCAGAAGCCCGCCTCGGACGACTTGGCCTCAAGCCCGGCGATCCTCGCGGCGTCGGCCTCGATGCCGAGCGCGGCGCGCAGCTCGTCAAGGCCGTCCCTCGCGGACAGCAGCCGGCTTTTGTATTCCTCAAAGACTATCATTAAGCACTTAATCCTTTCTGAGCGGGCGGTAACAAAAAGCGGGTCTCTCTTTTATACCTCCATGATAACCGGGAGTATCATGGGGCTGCGCTTGGTGGTCTTATAAAGATACTCCCCAAGCTCGCCGCGCACGGCCGAGCGTATGCCCGTCCAGTCGGCCGCCCCGTGCGCGCGGTTGGACTCTATGGCCCTGAGGGCGCGCGAGCGCAGATTTTCGAGCAGCTCGTCGGATTCCTTGACATACACGAAGCCGCGCGTGACTATATCCGGCCCCGCTATAACCGAGCCGTCGGCGGCGTTGAGCGAGAACACAACGACAATCAGGCCGTCGGACGCGAGATGCTTGCGGTCACGCAGCACCACGCTGCCCACGTCGCCCACGCCCAGCCCGTCCACCATGACGCGCCCGGCCTGTATGACGCCGCTGTGCTTAACGCCGTCCTCCGATATCTCAAGCACGCGCCCCAATTCGGGGATGAATATGCGCGACGGGTCGATGCCGCACGCCGCCGCCAGCCCTGCCGCGGCCTTGAGGTGCCTGTGTTCGCCGTGCATGGGCACGAAGTATTTGGGCCTCGCGAGCGTCATTATAAGCTTTAGCTCCTCCTGACACGCGTGCCCCGACACATGGACGTCGGCCAACCGCTCGTAAACCACGTCCGCGCCCTTGCGCATCAGCTCGTTGACCACCTTCGAGACGCCCTTCTCGTTGCCGGGTATGGGCGTCGCGGAAATAATAACGCAGTCGTCGGGCTGCAGCTCTATCTGCTTGTGCCCCGAGAAGGCCATGCGGTACAGGGCCGACATCGGCTCGCCCTGGCTGCCGGTCGTGATGATACACAGCTTGTCGCCGGGCATGGTTCGTATCATGTTCATGTCTATCAGCGCGCCGTCGGGTATATTAAGATACCCCAGCCCGACCGACAGCCGCAGGATGTTCTCCATGCTGCGCCCGGTTATGGCGACGCGGCGCCCGTTGCGCACCGATATGTCGATTATCTGCTGCAAACGGTGTACGTTCGAGGCGAACGTGGTGACGATAATGCGCCCCGAGTTGTTTCGGAACAGCGGCTCCAGCGCCTGACCGACCTTGCGCTCGCTCATGGCGTAGCCCGGGCGCTCGGCGTTGGTCGAGTCGCACAGCAGCGCCAGCACGCCGCGGCTGCCCAGCTCGCCGAAGCGCGTCAGGTCGATGGGCTCGCCGCTGACGGGCGTGGTGTCGATCTTAAAGTCGCCGGTGTGTATGATCGTGCCGGCGGGGGGGGGTATGGCCAGCGGC
>Ga0099364_10003035_pt1 | contig 26376 bp, 27 predicted proteins | sample TergutTh196P3_FD_73070 | JGI IMG/M metagenome (GOLD analysis project Ga0099364, IMG submission 73070) | Microcerotermes parvus P3 segment gut microbial communities from Pointe-Noire, Republic of the Congo - Th196 P3 | ecosystem: Host-associated > Arthropoda: Insects > Digestive system > Gut ...
CCTAAAGTTTCCAATGTGCACAGTTCCCGAGGGCGTGATGCCGGAAGCACAGGTGTATAAATCCTTCTCGCCCTTCTCTTTAATTACCCTTAGGGCAGCTTCGTCCGCCCAATGCATGGGTCTAGTGTTGTTTCTATTGTTGTTACTCATAACTAGTTTAATATAATTGAAAGATATCAAAAATAATAGTAGACTGTTCCCATGGGATTAATAAGAGCATTAACAGGAGCAGTCGGCGGAGTAATGGCTGACCAGTGGCTTGAATTCTTTGTCTGCGAAAGCCTGGAAGCCAATGTACTGGCAGCCAAAGGACAGAAGAAAACAGGCAGAAGGGGAGCCAACGTAAAGGGAGAGGATAACATCATCTCCAACGGCTCAGGTATAGTAGTGAACGCAGGTCAGGCGGCGATTATCGTTGACGACGGGCGCATTGCAGAACTCTGCGCCGAAGAGGGGCGTTACACTTACGATCAGTCTTCAGAGTCGAGCTTTTTCCACGGGCCCCTGGGGCAGGGCATAGTTGCCGCCATAAAAAACATGGGCGACCGCTTTAGGTACGGCGGCATACCGGGGAAAGATCAGAGGATATACTACTTTAACACCAAGGAGATAATGGGGAACAAGTACGGCACACCCAACCCCATACCCTACCTTGTAATAGATCCAACGATAAACCTGCGCCTGACTATAAGTCTAAGGGCAAACGGGGAATATTCTTACCGCATTACAAACCCGGCGCTCTTTTACGCCAATGTATGCGGCAATATAAGCTCTTCCTACCAAAGGGATACTATAGACAGTCAGCTTAAAAGCGAGATTATCACAGTCCTTGGACCTGCCCTCGGGAAACTAGGTCTGGGAGAGTATCACGAAATTTCATTTCACACGGCAAGACTTGCCGAGCTCTTAAATGAGGAACTAAGCTCCAAGTGGAAAGACCACAGAGGCATAGAGATAGTAAACTTTGGCATAACATGTACAGCTTCCGCTGAGGATGAAAGGCGCATCAAGCAGCTTCAGGAAACGGCTGTCATGCGCGATCCAACCATGGCTGCCGCAACATTGGTTAACGCCCAAAGCGACGCCATGAGAACAGCGGCAGGCAATACGGCAGGAGCTATGACAGGCTTTATGGGCTTTGGCATGGCAGCACAGGCGGGCGGTATGAACCCCCAGGCACTCTTCCAGATGGGAGCAAGCGGCCAGGGAAACCCGGGGCAGGCAGGGCAGCAAAATCCTCCTCAGCCCAATCCCGGACAGCCGGGCGGACAGGCGGCGGCAGAGCAGGCGTGGAGCTGCTCCTGCGGTCACAATGGCAACACGGGCAAGTTCTGCGCAGAGTGCGGCAAGCCCAACCCCAACCTGCCCTGGACCTGCTCCTGCGGTCACAGCGGCAACACAGGCAAGTTCTGCGCCGAATGCGGAAAGGCACGCCCGGTTTAGTATTATGGAAATAAAAGAGTATAAGTGCCCCAACTGCGGAGGTGCAGTAAAGTTTGACAGCGCAAGCCAGAAAATGCTCTGCCCCTACTGCGACACAGAATTCGAAATAGAAGCGCTGGAAGAGTATCAAAAGGAAATAGCCTCCCCTACAAAAGATGACTTTAACTGGGATGCAGGTACAGAGGCGGCGAATTGGGAAGAAGCAGAACTTGACTGCCTTACTACAGGCTCCTGTCCATCCTGTGGAGCCGAGCTTATAGGAGACCAAAACACCATTGCAATGGTCTGCCCAAACTGCGGTAACTCCCAAATCGTTATGCGCAGGTTAGGCGCTATGCTTAAACCCAACTATGTAATTCCATTTAAGCTTGATAAGCAAAACGCAAAAGAAGCCCTTCTAAATTTCTACAAAGGCAAGCGCCTCTTGCCAAACTGTTTTGTAGAAGGAAACCATGTAAACGAAATTCAGGGAGTCTACCTCCCCTTCTGGCTTTTTAATGCAGAGGCAAATGCACATATTTGCTACAGGGCAAGCAGAACAAGGAGCTGGAGCGACGCGAATTTTATTTACACTAAAACAGATAATTATTCAATAATAAGAGACGGCTCCATATCTTTTGAGAAAATCCCCGTAGATGGTTCGGAAAAAATGGACGATGCCTACATGGATGCAATAGAGCCCTTTGACTATGATCAGAAAAGAAATTTTGAAACAGCCTTCCTGGCAGGCTACCTTGCAGAGAAGTACGATGTGGACGCCGATACCTGCAAGGAAAGGGCAAGCCGCAGGATGAAAGGCACCCTGGAAAATGAGTTTTACAACACAGTAAGCGGATATTCTTCTGTAAGGACAGAGAGTTCCCGCCTTAATATAAAAGGCGGTAAAATAAGTTATGCGCTATTTCCTGTGTGGGTCTTAAACACAAAGTACAAGGACACAAACTACCAGTTTTTAATGAACGGTCAAACAGGGCTATTAACAGGCCGCCTTCCTGTAGACAGGGCAAAGGCATGGAAGTACAGGTTTCTCCTAACTGGAATTCTGGGAACCATATTTACTCTTTTAATACAAGCTGCAAGGATATTTTTATGAATGACACTTACATATTATTAACAATAGGCGCATGGATCTTCGCCTTCATCATTGCCTGCATTACAGTCCACTCCTGGATCAAAGGAATGGACACAGCAAGGGAACAAAGCAGAGCCGACACTTACATGGTCAGCGGAAGCTTTAAGCTAAAAATCAAAAAAGACCGCTTCCTCTACAGCACCATCACCAAAATACGCCGCCCAAGTTCAAACACAGGCTCCCGCTCCGGAAGAAGGGGCAGGTTTTAATTATAACAGAGTTAAACATCTAAAATTTTAGGAGGAGAAAATGCCCTCACTGGACTTCCCGTTTGACAAACTATTAACTTACAAGGGCATAAGCCCCCTACCAAAAGATTTTGACTCATATTGGGACAAAGCCTTAGCCGAACTGGAGATGGCAGGAACCGCTTACACTCTTGAACCGGCAGAGTTCAGTGCCGAAGGTGTAGAGTGTTCCTATCTTTATTTTAATGGTGTGGGTGGAGCAAGGGTCTGCGGCAAGTTCATAAAACCCGCAATAATAAAAGACAAAATTCCTGCCATTGCAATGTTCCATGGATATTCCGGGCACTCAGGCGGATGGCTTGACAAGCTTGCCTTTGCGTATAACGGCTATACCGTTCTGGCTCTGGATGTACGCGGGCAGATGGGGAAGTCAGAAGACAGGCATCAGGTTAATGGCAATACCTTGCGCGGACACATAATAAGGGGACTTTCAGGAGGCAAGCCGGATGAACTTTTCTTTCGCAATGTTTTTCTTGACACAGTGCAGTGCGCCCGAATTTTAATGTCCATGGACTTTGTAAATCCCGAGCGGATTGGAGCAACGGGCGCTTCTCAGGGCGGTGCCTTAACAATAGCCTGTGCCGCATTGGAACCAAGGGTAAAGATGTGTGCACCTGTATACCCTTTTCTTTCAGACTATAAACGTGTATGGGAGATGGACCTTTTTAAAAATGCATACGAAGAGCTCAGCTATTATTTAAGGAACCATGATCCGCGGCACAGTAATATCGAGCAAATGTTTAACACACTGGGCTATATAGACGTAGCAAATTTAGCCCCTCGCATAAAGAGTGACACTTACATGTTTATAACACTCATGGACGAAATCTGCCCTCCCTCCACCCAGTTCGCAATTTATAACCGGATCAACGCAAAAAAATCATGCGAAATTTACCCCAACCATGGCCACGAAAACCTCCCCGGCTCCCCGGAACTCATTTTTAACTTTTTCAGGGGATTATAATGCAGCTATACTAACTGCAGCTACCAAGTAAGCGCCCGCACAGCCGGCGCATCCAGAGGGAAAGCTTCGCTCACGTTGTTCGCTCGGTGGGGAGACCCAGAGGGAAAGCTTCGCTCACGCCGCCCGCTCAACCGGGGAGTCGGGAACCGAGAGTATCTTCCACACGCGTATCAATATGGGTATCACTATCAAGAGGCTGACATAGTCAGCTATGGGCACAGCCAACTGTATACCATAAAGACCAAAGATGGGGTTGAGTATGAAGAGGCTGGGGATGAGGACGAAGCCCTGTCGTGAAAAGGCGGTAATGCTTGCTTCCAGGGCCCTGCCCATGGTTTGGGTCATCATGTTGACAAGGAGAGCTGCGGCGAGGAAGGGGAGGCCGAGGCAGTGCAGCCTTAAGCCCCGGACACCTATTGCGATAACTTCGGGATCGTCGCGGAAGAAGGCGATGATATCTGCCGCAAAGAGTGCCATTAGTATAGATACAACAAAGAGGAAAATAAAACTTGCGCGTATGCAGAACCAGAAGGCCTTCCTTACGCGGCTATAAAGTTTTGCGCCGTAGTTGAATCCGCAGACAGGCTGAAAGCCCTGACCAAAGCCCAGAGCCAGCGAGTTGGCAAACATCACTATGCGGCTTGCTATGGAGATGGCGGCTATGGCAGCGTCGCCATAGGGACGCGCAAAAGTGTTAATCGTAATTGTTGCAACGCTCATCAGCCCCTGGCGTATAAGAGAAGGCACCCCTCCCCTGCAGGTCTCAATAAAACGTTTCGGTGTAAATGAAAAATGAGAGAACTTAATTCTAACGCTGCCCTTCCTTGTTGTGCCGTAAAAAAATAAAATGCAGAAACTTGTTATCTGACATATCATTGTAGAAAGAGAAGCACCCCTGACACCAAGACCAAAAACTATGATCAGTAAAGGAGTTAGGCCTATGTTTAAAAGTGTACCGCTTACCATGCCCACCATGGCAATGGCAGCCGAGCCCTGAAAGCGCAGCTGCTGGTTAAGCACTGTTGCCGCAACCATCCAGGGAGATGCAAGAAGTATATAGAAGATATAGTCCATGGCGTATGGCTTTATCGTTTCCGTTGCTCCAAGCAAGAGTACAAAGCCATCGAGAAAGAAAATAATTACAGAGGCAGTAAGAGCCATCATCACAAAGCCGGAGATTAGGGAAGTCACAGCCATGCGGGAAGCAGCTTCATGGTCCTGGGCCCCAAGCGCCCTGGAGATAAAGTTCCCCGAGCCCTGCCCAAAGAAAAAGCCTATGGCCTGAATGATGTTCATCAATGGAAAGGCAATACCGACAGCGGCAACCTGGCTTGTCCCCAGGGTGCTTACAAAGTAAGTTGCCGCCATATTGTAAAAAGAGGTAGACATCATGATCATGATGCTGGGCCCTGCAAGGCTTAAGACCAGCCTTTCTACAGGGGCGGTGGTCATTTTGATAAATCTTTCGTTTCCGCGGGAAGGGGCAGCAATTTCACTCATGATTTAAGTATAACATGTAAAAAAAATAATGACAAATGTCATGTTTTAGTCTAAACGTTTAGACTATTCTTACAAAGCTCCTAAAAATGACTAGTATGATATAATGAATACAGGAGGCTTTATGGCGAAAAAAATATTTTTTGTTTTCCTGATACTTTCATTGGGAGCGGCTTACTCTTTTTCAAAGCAGTTTGAAAGGGGATACCAATACTACATTGTTAATGACAGTGATGAAAATATAATACTTAGTTTTTTACCTAACGAATCATTCTCCGGAGAAAGAATGTCAGGACGCTTATATCAAGAATCCAATCTGGGAAGATTCTATATCTGGGAATACCTCGATGAAGAAATACCGAATTTTAACAGTGAGGTCAGCAGGGAGGTCGTTTCTTCCATGCTGAGGGTGACATATTCATGGAAATACAGATCATTAATTCGCAGAGGCTTCCCTGTCGGTGAACTATACCATATAGATAATAATGACCAATATATATACTACAATCGTATTTATGGAGACTACGAGGATGGTAATCAAATATATTATGATGATTACGGGGGAAGATATTCAGAACGAAATGAGTTTAGGACATTAACAGGGGATGAACTATTTGAATGGTTTGTAAGAAGCTTTGTTATTACAGACATCTTAGGCAACACCATCATGACTCACGAAGATATACACTCTGATAGTTTTATTGAAGATGAGCTTGACATAAGGGTTAATAGGGGAATGCCGCTTTTATGGAACGATGGCAGAGACCCGGCTGTTTGGAGAAGTTACATTTTATACATTACTAATGAAACACTTGAGGCAGGCAGAAATAGATATTCGGGATCAGATTAGAGCGGCTGCCTTAGGGTGGTGAATAAAACATTGACAAAGTATATATCATGGTATATACTATATTTTATATGGGGGTATCCATGCAAACCGCAAGACTATTTATTAATGGCAGAAGCCAAGCAGTTAGGTTACCAAAAGAATATCAATTTAAGGGAAAAAATGTATACATCCAAAAGGTAGGGGAGGCTGTTATTTTAGTTCCTTTTGATAAAGATTGGGAAGTTTTTATGCACGGGATTAACTCTTTTTCAGAAGATTTCATGTCAGAAGGAAGATCACAGGGTGATGATCAGGAGAGAGAGAGTTTATAATGTATATGTTTGATACAAATATTTGTATATACATTATTAAAAAGAAAACCAGCAAAATCCTGGAAAAAGTTAAGGAAAATAGACATAAAGGATTATATATTTCAAGTATTACATTGGCAGAGATGGAATTTGGTAATGCTAATGCAGATATTTTATATAAAGATAGAAACAAAGTAGCCTTGATGGAGTTTTTAACAATTATTAAGGTTAAACATTTTGATGAAAAGGCAGCAAGCGAATATGGATTGCTTAAAAAGGACTTGAAAGACAGGAAGTGTTTAATAAGGCCTTTTGATATGCTTATAGGAGCGCATGCAAAATCATTGGGTATGATTTTGGTAACAAACAACGAAGATGAATTTAAGCGGATAAAAGATTTAAGAATTGAGAATTGGGTATAAATGATGCAAAGCGACAGCGACTGCTACCTCTACTAGATATAGTGTAGGCATAGCTCAAGGGAGCACTAGGAAAAAAGGGTGACTGTCACCTCCCACCGCTACAAGATATGGTATACATTAATCAAAAAATAACAATTTATGTAGAAAACCGCTTGACATATTATGGAATTTAGTATAAAGTACGGAATAAATATGGTAGCCATAGTAGTATGGTAAATTTTTAGGAGGTTTAGTATGCATATTGCTGGTTTGGTTTTAGGAATTCTTGCTTCGTCAGGTATTTTAGGGTTCACTGCTCCCTTTGCACTTCCTTGCGGAATTGTAGGTATTATCCTGAGCGTATTAGGTAAGAAAAAGCTTGTTGCCGATGGTAAGCCCACAGGTGCAGCAACAGCAGGTCTCGTACTCAGCATTATAGGTACAGTACTGGCTGGTATCGGTATTATCTGCTTCTGTGTTTGTGCAGCTGGAGCAGCTGGTCTCGGCGGACTTGGCGCCTGGTATTAAAAAAACTAAAGCCAATAGAAAGCTGATAATCATAGAATTATCAGCTTTTTTTATTTATAACTAGGAGTAAAAAATGGTTGCCGGTCTTGTTTTAGGAATTGTATCTTTAGTCTTTTCGTGGATTCCTTTCGTGTTTGTCCTTGCACTTATTGGTTTGCCAATAAGTATAATAGGACGAAAAAATGCCATTACAGAGGGTAAGCCAAGCGGTGTAGGGACAGCAGGATTAGTATTATGCATTATTGGGCTCATTTTTGGTATTTTAGGTACCATCTGTACAGTTGGAGCATGTATAGCGGCAACGACTGCCCTTACATCAACTGATTGGTGGGATGCATTAGATTATCTATTTTATTAGGAAATAATATATAAACAAATGTACCCCATAATTCCATTTCTGGATACAGTAAGCACATATCAAATAATGGCTCTGATCGGTGTCCTTACCACAGGGTTTTACTGCGTCAGGGTTAGCAAGAGACTTAAATATGATGATACAGATACCATTGTATTTCTTCTTTTTACATCCATAGGAATTATGATAGGCGGGGGTTTACTTTTCGCACTGACTAATTTTTCAGGAATTATTTTTGTACTCAACAATCTACATTTAGTAAATTCCTGGGATACTTTTGTGTATGTTTTACAGGCGATTTTTGGGGGCTCGGTATTTTACGGGGGGCTTTTGGGAGCACTCTCGGTAGCTGCAATATATTTGCGGAGAAAGCCCGAAAGAAAATACCTTGTAGATCTTGCTACTCCTGGCATACCCCTCTTTCATTTTTTCGGGCGTATAGGCTGTTTCCTTGGCGGCTGCTGTTATGGCATACCAAGTCCCTTTGGCTTTACATTCACCAATAGTCTTGTAATAGAAGCTAACGGAATCAGGCGTTTCCCCGTCTCTCTCCTTGAAGCTTCTTTCAACATGGGATTATTTATCTTTCTAAGTCACTGCTTTAATAAGGGTAAGTACAAGGATAAGCTGCTTTATGTATACCTGGGGCTTTATGCAACAGGAAGGTTTTTCATTGAATTCCTGAGAGGCGATGCCGTTAGAGGTATTTGGCTTTTCCTTTCCACTTCACAGATAATCAGCCTTGCAATTCTAACTTTTATATTGATTAAGTATATAAGATACCGCAGCCTTGAGTTAAAAAGCTCCAACCCTTAATCGTTCAATAGCGCTTTAATTGACTAATGCTTTCCCCCCATGTTACCATTATAAAAGGCAGTAAAAAATAATATGAATATACTTGTAATAGACGGAATGGGCGGAGGTATAGGAAAGGCAGTAGTTGAATGTCTTTGCAAGGCCAAGGCAGGGCATGTAATTACGGCACTTGGGATAAATGCCATTGCCACTTCCAGCATGCTTAAAGCGGGAGCTGACCATTCTGCCACAGGGGAAAACGCAATCATTTTTAATACAAAAAAAGCGGATATAATAATAGGGAGCATGGGCATAGTGCTTGCCAATTCCATGCTTGGCGAAGTAAGCCCCCGTATTGCAAGGGCTGTTTCGTCCAGCAATGCTGAGAAAATCTTAATCCCTACATCAAAATGCAGCGTTAGTATCACCGGTTTAAGGGATCAAGGCACAGCGCAGCATATAGAAGAAATTCCGGAGCTAATAAAAAAAATACTAGAGAAAAAATAGATGTGGATGACTACATTTATTACCATCTTTATATTCAAGCTATTGGTAGAAATTTCCAGAGCCTATTATGCGCAATACGGTCAAAAAGAATACGGTATATTACTAATATGCTATCATTATGGCATAAAAAAATTCTGCATCAGATTTAAAAAACCTATTATCATAATACTAAAAGTAACAGGCTTTGTATCATTTATTTTCCTTCTGGTTTTTTTAAGGACCTTCCCAAACATAGGATTAAAATTTAACCTAACTCCCTACTATGTTAACTATCTATATATGCCAAGCGAACTTTTTTTGATTCAATCGGCGGGGAACTGTGCGCCCTACTCTGCAATGGCAGCAATTCATATATTAACGGGAAATACAATAAACCCCGAAGGACTTGCCCGGGAAACAGGATGGCGCATAAACAGCAACGAAACCTTTCCCCAGGGTCTGGTCGATCTCCTTAACATGCATAACATCAATACAAGGGAATATATTTTATGGGCTCTAAACGATCTTGATAAAATCCAATGGTTAAAAATGCAGATAGATTCAGGCTATCCTGTAATATTGCTAATACAACTGGAAGGTGTTCAACACTATATTACCGTTATAGGCTATGATGAACTGGGTTTTATGATCTATGACTCTGCCCAGGACAGAAGTGAAGAAGACGGAAGATTAACAATAGTAGACAGGGAAGAATACGCGGGAAACCGCTACTTTATAAACGCCGAACTTATGAGACACTGGAGCCGGGGCGGCATTGCCTTCTTCTTTAGGCATTGGGCAGTGGTCTGTTACATAGAAGATGCCCAGGCTCTTTGAATGGCGGCTGCTGCCTGGGTGGGGCTTATTTCTCCGGCTAAAAGAGAATTAAACTCCTCCATAAAAATTTCTTCCAAATTGTGAATGGGAATGCTGAAAAAATCTCCGGCTATCTCCGCGGCAATGGCTATGTCCCACACTTTGGAATAGTGCGGATCAGAATCAGGGCGGGGAATGCTGCTGCCGGAAATAGTCCCTGCCCTTTCTGCAAGGAGTTCCTGCCTTTCAAAAAGAAAATCAACAAAGAGCATGGCTGCCTCTATGTTTAAAGAAGCAGGGTTAACACCCGCTGACCAGGCAGTGCTTGAGTAAAAGCTGCTCCCTGCATAATTATCCGGTACAGGCAGGCTGCTTATGCTAAAAGAGTCTTCACCCATTTCCTCTCTAATCATTCTAATGTAAATTTCGCCTGCTATCATAAAGGCAGTTCTGCCTGAAATAAAATCATTTAACTTGTCAGAGTTAGTTGCGTATAATGCATTTGGAGCAGTTAGATCTTCATTAAAAAGAGATTCAAGAAATGCAAGGCTGTCTATCACCTGCCTTGTGTTCACATTAGGAGTACCACCTCTGAATAACTCAGCTCCGGAGAACCATATCCATGGAAAAATATCATCAAAAAGCGCCCTGTTATTATTAAGAGCCATTCCCAAGGCCCAAACATTATCATGGGAATTTCTAATAGCTCTTGCATATTGGAGAAACTGTGTCCTGTTGCGCGGGGGCATAACAAAGCCTGCCTCGCTAAGGAGATTGATATTGTAGTAAAGGAGATTGATAAACGAAAAAAGACTCTCGTTTACAGTTCTCCCAAGCCGCACATCAAGAGTATCACCCCTCAGCAGCAGGGGGATCCATAGCATATCAAAGGCGAAAATGTCGGCGGTAAAGTCGGCTTCATAATGAAAAAGCATCTCCTCCATTTCCTCATAAGTTACATCATGAAAAATAAGAGATATGTTTTCGTGGATCTCTTCAAATTCATTTTTTAGCTCCAGCAATGTTTCCTCTCCAAGATAATCATTCCACCAATGGGAAAAAACCAGAACTACAGGAGCCGGAGTGCTGTTGTCAGCCAGGCGGGTACTAATGCTTCCATGTATAATGGGCAGTAGGCCGCCCAGTAAAATGGCAATGGCGCTAAAAAAAATAAGTTTATCTTTGTATTTTTTAATGATTTCTATCATCTCTACCTCGACTATTTATGCAATATGGGTTAAAAAATTATATGGGTCGTTTTTTTAGAAAGCTATTTTCCTTCCTGAACTTCTTCCGCCGGAAAAAAACCGAAAGTGACGGTCTAGTAGAAGAAAAATGGATCGCTGACTTTGGCAAAGCTCGCCTTACCCGTTTTAATATTAAATCAGAATCTGCCTATGATGCCAATTGCCGTAAAAGCGAATTCGGCAATCAGCATCATCTTGTACTTGGCCTAAAAAAGTATAACTGCCTTGCATGGGTAGAGGTACCTGAACTGCGCTACGGGGATCTCATTATTTCCGGCACTATAAGGATAAAAGCCATGGGTGCCTATGCCGCAGGGGGCATACATTTCAGGATGCTGGATGAAAGCACCTACTATTCATTTTTAATTTCCAATAAGGATTACTTTAGGCTGGACGCTGTAAGAAACGGCATGCCTAACCCCCTTATAGGCTGGACTGAACTTCCCCCTGCAAGAAACACAGAAGAATCTTTAAATGGAAGCATTCCTTTTTCTATAATCTCTTACGGCACAAATATCATCATTACTATACGCGGGCAGTGGGCGGGTGAAGTCGAGGACGGCTCCATTTCCGAAGGTGAAATTGCCTTTAGCGCGGCTTCATACGAGGAGGCTGATACTACCTACAGGGCGGTTGACTATTCAGGCATGGGCTTAATTTACACAGCCGAAGTTTTTCTGGAAGCGCTAACGGTGGAGTCACGTTTTGAAGTAGTCTCGGGCGAGTACAACAGAATGCGCGATATGCCGGTTGCAAGTCCCAGGGCAAGACTAAACCTAGCAGAAACTTTTGCTGCCATTAACAAAACGGAAGAGGCATTAAACGAAATACATAAATGCTGGAATGTGCCGGGACATATAAAAAGCGCTGAAGAGCTTTTACTTGCAGGACGCCTTGCATACATACTGGGCTATTTTGCAGATGCGGAGGCTTATATAAGTGAATGTATAGAATCTGATCCGCAAAGCAATGAAGGTATGGAAGCCCTTACTGAAATGGCAATGATACTGGATCAGGGTGAACGTTTTACTGAGCTTAGGGATTTTGCAAAAGAAGCCTTAACAATAAAAGCCGATGATCATGTTATGTGGAATTTTTTAGGCCACGCATTTTGGGGCTTAAAGAAAAAAAATGATGCGGCAAGGGCATATAAAAAAGCTCATACGCTGGATAAGGAAAATCCTGTGTATGCAAAAAATGCCGCCTATATTTATGACCTAATGGGCAAAAGTAAAGAAGCCCTGCCACTTTATATTATTGCCTCCCGCTCATATTTAAAAAATGGAATGAATGATGAACTTGGTCAATTAATTCCAAAGCTTGCATCGTTAGGTGAAAAAAATTGGGAAGCGCGCAGCTTAATAGGCAAGTGGGCTTTTGCTATGGAAAACTATAAAAAAGCAAAGAGCGAGTTTACCAGGGCGGAAACTTTACGAAAGGCGATAACACCGCGGCCCAAAGAAGACGGGGCTCAGGTTTTTCTTTGCGCATTGCTTTTTATTCAGGCAGGAAAAAGAAAAGAAGCTCTTCCCTATCTAAAAAGAGCTGTAAGCCTGGAAAAGGACTATGCGCTATTTCACTACCGCCTGGCTGAAAATCTTTTTTTACTGGACGACAACCCTGCCGATGTAAAAATGCTGGAATCTTTAAACAGTGCAATAGAGCTTTCGGAGAAGGAAGATCCAAAGGGAGAACTTTCCGGCTGGGTAAACAGTTTTTCTGCTCAGATACAGTTGCGTAACAATAATCTGGAACTTGCAGAACAGCATCTTGAAAAGGCAAGATCGATTTTGACTATGGATGCAGACGGAACCCTCGCTAACTGTGCAGGGAACATTCATTTTAGAAAGGGAAATTACGCAGAAGCAGATGCAAACTTTAGAAAGGCCCTTTCTGAAAATCCCGATAACACCGATTACCTTTGCAACCTTGCAAGCTGCCATATAGAACAGGGTTACTTTGGCGAGGCAGATGAACTATTGGCAAGGGCTCACAATGTAAGACCGGACCCGGCGGTGTTGGAAATGATTGCTTATGTTTCGATTAAAAAGGGCGAGTACAGCAGGGCGGAAGAAGCTTGCCGGGCGGCACTTATGCTGGACCCAAAACACAGCCCTTCCATACTTTCACTGGGCTGGATACTTCTAAACCAGGGCAGATTCAATGAAGTAGAGGAAGTGATAAAAAGCCTGGATGCCCTTATAAAGAGCAAGGCTGTATTAAAAACCGAGATACTTCAGGGAAGGGATGAACTTCTTTCACGTCTTGAAGAAATGATTTACGAAAGCATGGAATGCTCATCGTGCGGAAGGAGCTGGCAGGTTTTAAAAGATCCACCGCCATCGGGCACGCTACGTCTTCGTGCAATGCCTCCGGATAATCTGCCTGCCGGGATCTGCCCGCAATGCGAAAAGGTCTACTGCATAGGATGTGCAAAAAAGAAACTGGACAAGGCCGGACGCTTCATCTGCATACCCTGTAAAAAATCCCTTAAGCTAAATCACGAAGGACTTAAAAAAATTATCTGGGACTGGGCAGAAAAGAAAAAATGAACAGCACTCTGATTTTTATTCTGTTGATTTTTAGCGCTGTCCTGCCTGTAATAATTTTATTTATTTGGTTCAGAATAAAAGCAGAAATAAATACTATCTATTTTCTTGCAGCATTGGCTTGCGGCATAATCTCATTGTTGGCTGCCGCCATATGCCAGCACTTTTTCCCCATAACAGGAAACCAGTCAAACATTGCAGTTATCTTTATGTCTGTCTTTATACGCATAGCCCTTATAGAAGAGTCCAGCCGTATTGTTACATTATTTCCCCTTGTAAAATTCGGCGGCAAATATGGGGATCTGTCTTTTGCCGCACACCTGGGGCTTGCCGCCGGTCTTGGCTTTGCCGCAGTAGAAAACGCATTCTACGGCACACAAGACATAAACATAACCTGGCTGCGCTTAATATCGGCTGCCCCACTCCATGGCGCCTGCGGCATCAGAACCGCTGCGGCAGTTTACAAATTTCCGGGACAAGCCCTAAGGGCAGTAGGTCTTTTCCTTTCCGCAATCATCATTCATGGCGCCTACAACCTTATTATCATAAGCCCTATAATTCCATCATACATAGCTATCCCCATAGCCATCATCTCTCTTATTATCACACTCCCCATGCTTAAGGGGGAGGGAGAGTGATGGCGGGTTGAACTACATAGAAATACTTAATTCCCTTCCGTAAATACGAGCTATACGCTCTAAAGTCTTGATTGTAGGGTTTGCCTTTCGGGGGTTTTCAAGCCGCTGGTAAGACTGGTAAGAGAGGCCAAGTCGCTTTGCAATATCTGTTTGGCTCTGTTCTCCCCGGAGTTCTCGGAGCTGATATGATAAAACAATGTGGCTAGCAACATGAACAGGATGTCCATCAGTAAAGGTGGGTATAGGTATTGAATTATTTTGGGAAATATCTACTTCCAGACAACCATCAAGAGCATCTTTTGCCATTGCCAGGGCTTCTTCATGTGTAAACCCACAGGTGACAATGTTAGGCATGTCCGGGAATTGTGCAATATATGTATTTCCCTTTTTTTCAATAGTACAATTATAAATCATTTTGTTCTCCTATTTTAGTTTTATTCCAGCTTGGCTTAAAATCATTTTTCCAAAATCCCCAAGGTCCTTGTTCCCATGCAATGGAACGGAAACAGGGCGACGACCTTGTTTGCTGTAAATATGGTGCGAACTATTTATACGGGCAAGTTCCCAACCATTTACTTTTAGTATCTTCATTATTTCCTTTGCAGTCACAATTCATATATACAATATATATGTTGTATTGTCAATACTCATAAAAAAAGACAGCACCCTAAATCGGATGCTGTCTTTTATAGCAGGAGTAGGACTCGAACCTACGACCTCCGGGTTATGAGCCCGACGAGCTGCCAACTGCTCTATCCTGCGTCGAATGGATAACATCATATATTAAAAGTAAATAAAGGTCAATGGCTTACTTTGTAATAAGGTATTGACTAAAAGTTATACCTGTGTTATACTTTTACTATGAAAACAGCAATTTCTCTTTCAGATTCACTATTTATTAAAGCAGAAAATACTGCACGACATATGGGCATTTCCCGGAGTAAATTATTCGTAAATGCATTAGAGGAATACATTACCAAACATAATGGAGATATGATAACTCAAAAATTAAATGAGGTTTATGAGAAAATTAATCCTGTCGAATTTTCAAGGGATCTTGAAAATGGCATTGTATCATTAAGGGAATTAACAAAAAATGACACGTGGTGAGTTATGGTGGGTTGACTTGGGCTTACCATATGGAAGTGAACCCGGTTATAGACGCCCTGTATTGATCTTGCAAAATGACTTTTTTAATAATAGTAAAATAAACACCACTGTGATAGTTCCACTAACAACTAACAGTTTATATGCGGAGGCACCTGGAAATTTAGTACTATATAAAGAAGATTCCAAACTAAGCAAGGATTCTGTAATAGTAGTATCGCAAATTACTGTAATTGACAAGAATAGATTAATTGAAAAAATTTCTAAAGTAAATAACACAATAATTGAAGAAGTAGAAAACAAGATAATGTTTGTGCTAGGTATAGTTAAAATCTAACCCAGGCTCATCACTCACTCTCCCCCTTAAGCATGGGGAGCGTTATTAAAAGAGAGGCAATGGCAATGGGGATAGATAAAATAGAGGGGATTACCGGGCTTATGATAATAAGGTTGTAGGCGCCGTGTATGATAATTGCCGAAAGGAAAAGACCCACTGCCCTAAGGGCCTGCCCCGGGAACCTGTAGACTGCTGCGGCAGTTCTGATCCCGCAGGCGCCATGGAGGGGGGCGGCGGAAATTATACGCAGCCAGGTAATGTTTATGTCCTGGGTTCCGTAGAATGCGTTTTCTACTGCGGCGAAGCCAAGCCCGGCGGCAAGCCCCAGGTATGCCGCAAAAGACAGATCGTCTTTTCTGCCAATGAATTTTAAAAGAGGGAAGAGTGTAATGACACGGCTGCCTTCTTCTATTAGTGCTATGCGTATAAAGACTGACATAAAAATTATTCCAATATTAGACAGGTTTTGTGTTAGGGGGAAAAAACGCTGGCATATTGCGGCTAACAAGAGTGAGATTATTCCACATGCTATAGCTGCCAAAAAAAAGACAGAATTTATTTCTGTTTTTTTTCTGAACCAAAAGTATAAAATTATTACAGGCAAAACAGCGCTAAAAATTAATAAAATAAAAATCAGCGTGCTGTTCATTTTTTCTTTTCTGCCCAGTCCCAGAGTATATGTTTAAGCCCTTCATGATTTAACTTAAGGGATTTTTTGCAGGGTATGCAGATAAACCTGCCGGCTTTATCCAGTTTCTTTTTTGCACATCCTATGCAGTACAGCTTTCCGCATTGCGGGCATATACCGGCAGGGAGATTGTCCGGAGGCATTGCGCGCAGACGCAGTGTGCCCGATGGCGGGGGATCTTTTAGCACCTGCCAGCTTCTTCCGCACGATGAGCATTCCATGGGCTCGTAGATCATTTCTTCCAGCCTAAAACGAAGTTCGTCTCTTCCTTCAATAATTTCCGCTTTTAACACTGCCTTGCTTTTTACAAGGGCATCCAGGCTTTTTAATACTTCGCCTACTTCGTTAAATCTGCCCTGGTTTAAAAGTATCCAGCCCAGCGAGAGTATGGAAGGGCTGTGCTTGGGATCAAGCTGCAGTGCCGCCCGGCAGGCTTCTTCTGCCCTGTTGTACTCTCCCTTCTTAATCGAAACATAGGCTATCATTTCCAGCACCGCAGGGTCAGGTCTTACATTGTGAGCTCTTGCCAGAAGTTCATCCGCCTCTCCATAATACCCCTGCTCTATATGGCAGCTCGCAAGGTTGCAAAGGTAGTCTATATTTTCGGGATTTTCAGAAATTGCCTTGCGGAAGTTTGCATCTGCGTCCGCATAATTCCCTTTTCTAAAATGAATATTCCCGGCACAGTTTGCAAGGGTTCCATCAGGATCATCTTTTAAGATAGCTTTTGCCCTTTCAAGATGCAGTTCGGCAAGTTCAAGGTTATTGTTTCGCAGTTGAATCTGTGCAGAAAAACTGAAAATCCAGGCTGCTAGCTCACTTTGTGGATCTTCCTTGTCTACCAGCTCTATTGCACTGTTTAAAGATTCAAGCATTTTTACATCGGCAGGATTATCCTCCATTAAAAAAAGATTCTCTGCCAGTCTATAATGAAATAGTGCAAAGTCCTTTTCCAGACTGACAGCTTTCCTAAAATAGGGAAGGGCTTCTTTTCTTTTTCCAGCCTGTATAAAAAGTAATGCGCAAAGGAAAACCTGAGCACCGTCTTCCTTGGGTCTGGGTGTCATTGCCTTTCTTAAACTTTCTGCTCTTGTAAACTCGCTTTTTGCTTTTTTGTAATTCTCCATTGCAAAAGCCCACTTGCCTATTAAGCTGCGTGCTTCCCAGTTTTTTTCTCCTAGTGAAGATAGCTTTGGTATAAGAGTGGTGAGTTCATCATTCATACCGTTTTTAAGATATGAACGGCTTGCAATTAAATACAATGGAAGAGCTTCTTTTGTTTTGCCCATAACATCATAAATATAGGCAGCATTTTTTGCATACACAGGATTATCTTTTTCCAGAGTATGAGCTTTTTTATATGATCTTGATGCATCGGTTTTTTTCTTTAATCCCCAAAATGCATGACCCAAAAAATTCCACAACACAGGGTCATCAGGTTTTATTGTTAATGCTTCTTTTGTAAAATCCCTAAGCTCAGTAAAGCGCTGCCCCTGGTCCAGTATCATTGCCATCTCTGTGAGTGCTTCCATACCATCACTGCCACGCGGGTCCGCCTGTATGCATTCACTTATATAAGCCTCTGCATCAGCATGATAACCAAGCAAATATGCAAGGCGGCCTGCCAGTAACAGCTCTTCTGAACTTTTTCTATGCCCCGGCACATTCCAGCATTTATGGATTTCGTTTAAGGCCTCTTCCGGCCTGTTAATGGCAGCAAAAGTTTCCGCCAGGTTCAGCCTTGCTTTGGGGTTTTCCTCACTTAAAGCCTGCATTTTCCTGTACTCGGCGGAGACCATCTCAAAGCGTGATTCTACAGTTAGCGCTTCCAAAAAAACTTCTGCCGTGTAGTCCCCTGTGTAACTGCTATCTGTCTCCTCGTAGGAAGCCGCGCTAAAGCATATGCCGCCCTCGGAGATGGAGCCGTCTTCAATTTCCGCAGCCCACTGCCCGCGTATTGTGATGATGATGTTTGTGCCGTAGGAGATAATGGAAAAAGGAATACTCCCATTTAAGGAATTATCCCCATTCTTTACAGGAGGAAGCTCAGTCCAGCCTATAAGCGGGTTTGGCATGCCATTTCTGACAGCATCCAATCTAAAATAATCCTTGTTGGAAATTAAAAATGAATAATAGGTGCTCTCATCCAGCATTCTAAAATGCACGCCCCCTGCGGCATAGGCACCCATGGCTTTTATTCTGATTACACCGGAAATCATTAAGTCCCCGTAGCGCAGCTCCGGAACCTCCAGCCAGGCAAGGCAGTTAAATTTCTTTAGACCAAGGACCAGATGATGCTCTTTGCCGAATTCGCTTTTGCGGCAATTGGCATCATAGGCGCTTTCTGATTTAATATTAAAACGGGTAAGGCGAGCTTTGCCAAAGTCAGCAATCCATTTTTCTTCCATTAAACCGCCGCTTTCCGGTTTTTTGCGGCGAAAGATACCAAGGAAGGAAAATAGCTTTCTAAAAAAACGACCCATATAATTTTTTAACCCATATTGCTTAAAGTGTCGAGGTATAGATGATTGAAATCTTAAAAAAATACATGGATAAGTTAATTTTCATAATTGCCCTTGCAGTTCTTGCAGGCGGGATCTTGTCTGTCATTCATAATAACAATACCCCCACTGCAGTAAGAAGTTCAGGCAATACTACTCTTACTTTAAATTTTTATCATTGGTGGGATGAATATCTTGGAGAAGAAACATTGCTGGAGCTGAAAAATGAATTTGAAGAGATCCACGAAAACATATCTCTTATTTTTCATTATGTATCTTACGAAGAAATGGAAGCATTACTTTTTCATGATGAAGCGGATTTTACCGCCGACATTTTAGCCTTTGATATGCTATGGATCCCCCGGCTGGGTGATACTCTTGATATGCGGCTTGGGAGAACCGTAAACGAGAGTCTTTTTTCTTTTATTAATCTCCTTTATTACAACATAGAGCTCCTCTTGGAAGCCGGCTTTATTATGCCTCCGCGCAACAGGACACAGTTTCTCCAGTATGCAAGAGCACTTATAAATTCCCATGATAATGTTTGGGCCTTGGGAATGGCGCTTAATAATAACAGAGCACTTTTTGATGATATTTTTCCATGGATCTGGTTCTCCGGAGCTGAGTTATTCAGAAATGGCACTCCAAATGTAAACACAAGGCAGGTGATAGACAGCCTTGCATTTCTTGAATCTCTTTTTAATGAAGATTTAATTATTCCAAATGCATTATACGCAACTAACTCTGAAAAGTTAAATGATTTTATTTCAGGCAGAACTGCCTTTATGATAGCAGGCGAAGTTTACATAAGAATGATTAGAGAGGAAATGGGCGAAGACTCTTTTAGCATAAGCAGCCTGCCTGTACCGGATAACTATGCAGGCAGAACTTTTTACTCTAACACTGCCTGGTCAGCGGGTGTTAACCCTGCCTCTCTAAACATAGAGGCAGCCATGCTCTTTGTAGATTTTCTTTTTGAAAGACAGGAACTCCTTGCAGAAAGGGCAGGGACTATTTCCGGCAGCAGCATTCCCCGCCCTGACTCTGATCCGCACTATTCCAAAGTGTGGGATATAGCCATTGCAGCGGAGATAGCCGGAGATTTTTTCGGCATTCCCATTCACAATCTGGAAGAAATTTTTATGGAGGAGTTTTATTCTCTTTTAGCCGGAGAAATAACCCCCACCCAGGCAGCAGCCGCAATTCAAAGAGCCTGGGCTTCTTCTATGTAGCATACGACCGCCCAATGCCTAAAGAAAAATGCAATGCCTCCCTGGCTCCAGAGTCTCATAAGCTCGGCATTTATAAAGTAGCGGTTTCCGGCATACTCTTCCCTGTCTATTATTGTTAATCTTCCGTCTTCTTCGCTTCTTTCCTGTGCAGAATCGTAGATCATAAAGCCAAGCTCATCATAGCCTATAACGGTAATATAGTGCTGAACACCTTCCAGCTTAATGAGCAATATTACCGGAAATCCCGAATCTATCTGCATTTTTAACCATTGGATTTTATCAAGATCGTTTAATGCCCATAAAATATATTCTCTTGTATTTATATTATAGCTGTTAAGGAGATCAATTAAACCCTGGGGAAAGGTTTCGTTGTTGTCTATGCGCCATCCTGTTTCACGGGCAAGACCCTCCGGGTTTATTGTATCTCCCCTTAAAATATGAATTGCCGCCATTGCAGAGTAGGGCGCACAGTTCCCCGACGATTGAATCAGAAAAAGCTCCTCCGGCATATATAGATAATTTATTGGGTATGGCGTTAGGTGAAATTTGATTCCTATGTTTGGAAAGGACCTTAAAAAAACCAACAGTAAAATAAATGATACAAATCCTGTTATTTTTAATATTATTATAATGGGTCTTTTAAACCTTATGCAGAATTTTTTTATGCCATAATGATAGCATAATAATAATATTCCGTATTCTTTATCACCGTATTGCGCATAATAAGCTCTGGAAATTTCTACCAATAGCTTGAATAGAAAGATGGTGATAAATGTAGTAAGCCACATTCATTTTTTCCCGGCGATCTTCTTTAATAGTTCCGGTATTTCTTCGATATATTGCGCTGTTGGCAGATCATTTAAACCCGTGATGCTTACGCTGCATTTGGAGGTTGGAATTAATATTTTTTCCGCATCGCTTGATGAAACAGCTTTTGCTATACGCGGGCTTATCTCGCCCAGCATGGAATTTGCCAGCACTATGCCTATACTGCCTATTATTACATCTGCCTTTTTGCTGTTATACAAGATCGCATTTTCCCCTGTTGCACAATGATCTGCCCCGGCTTTAAGCATGCTGGATGTTGCAATGGCATTCGTACCCACCGCAAATATGATCTTATCTTCTTTTTCACGGCAAAGACATTCAACAACTGCCCTTCCTATGCCTCCGCCCATTCCGTCTATTACAAGTATTTTCATGTTATTTTTTAAACCTTTTTTAATGTTAGCACGGGGCCAAAGCATTAGTCAATTAAAGCGCCCTAATCAATGTCTTGTTCTATATTATTAAAAGTACTAAAATGTAGTAATTCATTTTAGTAGGAGGAAATTATGAGCGAAGAGTTTTCCACGAATGAAAAATCAAGTGAAAAACCTGATGTAAAAACCGATCTAAAAAATAAATTCGAAAAATTGGAAGGGAACCCTTTCTTTTCACTATTCCGTCCTTATCTGGATTTTCTTGGTAAAGGACAGATTTTTAGCTTAGTATATTTAATTTTTGCAGTAGTTAACCTTTTTCTTCCTTTTGTTATTCTTTTCCAGGTAATTAATTTTGGACTTTTCCGTTATCCAAGTGCACAGCTTATCTTTGCATTTATTCTGTCTTGGCTGGTAATTTGTTTTGCATGCTGGATAAGTTTCCAGTTGTGGTGGGATAGGAGAAAGAAAGTTACAATAATAAGCCAATCAGAATTTATTGCCATCCCACTTGCTTCAGATATACTTCAGACCATGGGTGAATGGCTGGGAACCCTTACCGCCATTATAGGAGCAGGAGCAGGTCTATTTACCGCTATCTTCCTTGGCAACGAAGCACGTTATCTCTTTTATGCTATGGGAATGGACTACTTAAATTTTGGAGCTGCAGCTATTTTCATAGGCCCCATAGTCGGCTTCTTTATCGTAATCATTTTCCGCATCTTTGCAGAACTTCTAAGAATAGTTGCAGCCCTCGCCAACAACACAAAAGATATTGCAGAGAATCTAAAGAAGTAACAGCACCTGTCATAATTACTTTGCATGTTAACCCCGTCTTTATAGCGGGGTTTTTTTGTCAAAAAAAAATGAGGAGAAGGAAGCTAAAAGCTCCTTGCTCCTCATCGTAATTTCAAAGTTAAATCTATAATTAGGATTTACTTCTTAACTACAAGCCTACCTTCTTTGTCTTTGAATTTACCAGTTAAGATCATTATGAAGTCAACTAAGAGCCAAATTCCTAAGGTTGCCCATCCAATTAAAATCATTAAAATACCGGTACCAACTTTTCCGGTATAGAAACGATGTACTCCAAAAAAACCCAAGAAAAAGCAAAGAAGTAATGTTACAAGCCAATCTTTATCAGATGGATTTGCAACAGAAGCTACTCCCTTCTGTCTTACACCGCATTTTGGGCATACTTCTGCCTCTTTTTTAATTATTTCCCCACATGAGGAGCAAAAGGTCTCGTCTGCGCCTTTTTGCCTTGTATCGCTCATACTACCCTCCTAAATTTTACCATTCTAACATGGTCCTTATATTTATTACGTATGTTATAACAGATTCCCCCATCTGTCAAGCAGTATTTTCGCTTAATTTAGCGCCTAGGAGATGAGCCTCTGGGTTTAATGTTAAGATTCACTCCCAGCTCTTCTTCAGTATCCATTATGGTCCAGGTATTGTCACCTATACCCTGGTGGCGTATCTTGTAACCCATATCAGTCATTTCGTTTATGACTGTTTCGGTTTTGTCCCCCATGGCAAAGCCAAGATGATGAACACCATAACCATGTTTATCAATGAATTCTTTGTAGGTATTGCCATCTCCTTTTATTTCATGAAGCTCTATTACAAAGCCAAGTTCCTTTGCCTCTATGTTACACAGCCGCAAAGCATATTCTGTTTCCTTGCCCCTGTAAGTCGTGTTAGGCTGCACTTTGATTTCCTTGCTGCCCCTAATCTCCGGCATGGGCACATTAAAAAGTTCGCACCAGGCTTTGGCGCTGGCTTCTATATCCTTAACTACAATCGCAATTTGAATAAAACCATCAAAATCTACCGGGTTTTTCATTCTTTCCTCCTAATACTTCCGATATTATCAGAGACTTTTACATTATTATACATTGTCAGGCAAAACAATGCTACATTGTCCCCAGGACAGGAATGACTGCAGTAATATAGTGACTGCAGTAACATAGTGACTGCAGTAACATAGTGACTGCAGTAACGTAGTGACTGCAGTAACGTAGTGACTGACAACCTTTTTCATGCTAAAATACCCCATGCGTCAATTTGAAGTAGTTGCACCCTTTGGCCCGGCGGGGGATCAGGGCCAGGCCATTAGTGCCCTGGCGGAGGGCATTAACTCCGGGGACCAGTTCCAGGTGCTCCAGGGGGTTACCGGCTCGGGGAAGACCTTTACCATGGCCAAGATTATCGAGGCCGTGCAGATGCCCACCCTCATCGTGAGCCACAACAAGACCCTGGCGGCCCAGCTCTTCCGGGAGTTCAAGAGCTTTTTCCCCCATAATGCGGTGGAATACTTTGTCTCCTACTACGATTACTACCAGCCTGAGGCCTACGTGGCCAGCCGGGACCTCTATATTGAAAAAGACGCCTCCATAAACGACGAGATAGAAAGGATGAGGCTCTCGGCCACCCGGAGCCTCATGGAAAGGGAAGATGTGATCATCGTGGCCACGGTCTCCTGCATCTACGGCCTGGCCACCCCGGAGGTCTACAAAAAGATGACCGCCACCTTCTCCCTGGGAGATACCATAGACGTGGATGCCCTGATCCGGCGCTTCGTGGAACTCCAGTACGAGAGGAACGACGCCGTCCTTGACCGGGGCCGCTTCCGCCGCCGGGGGGACACCCTGGAAATTTACCCGGCCTACCTGGAGGAAGCCTACAGGATAGACATGGACTGGGACAAAATAGAGAGGATCCGCCGTTTTGACCCCATCTCGGGGGCGGCCCTGGAAGACCTGGACCGGGCCATGATTTACCCGGCCAAGCAGTTTGTCATACCCCAAGATATGATCCAGAGTGCGTTGGGCGCCATAAAAGAAGAGCTGGCGGCCCGTTATGATTTTTTTATTAATACCGGGAAAATAATGGAGGCCGAAAGGCTTAAAACCCGGGTGGAATACGACATAGAAATGTTAAGCGAAATGGGCTACTGCCCGGGAATAGAAAATTATTCGGCCCCCATGGCAGGGAGAAAGCCCGGGGAGGCCCCGGACACCCTGGTAGATTACCTCCCGGAAAGGCATTTAACCTTCATCGACGAAAGCCACGTCACTCTCCCCCAGTTAGGGGCCATGTACGCCGGGGACCGCTCCCGGAAAACGGCCCTGGTGGATTACGGCTTCCGCCTCCCCTGCGCCCTGGATAATAGGCCGCTCCGCTACGATGAGTTCGAGGCCCGGCTTGATAAAACCGTTTTTGTCTCGGCCACCCCTGGGCCGGCGGAAAAGGAGCAGTCAAAGCGGGTTGTTCAGCAGTTGATAAGACCCACGGGGCTTTTGGACCCGGAGATAGAGGTAAGGCCCAGCGAGGGCCAGATGGAAGACATCTACGGCGAAGTACGCAAAAGAATAGATGCCGGGGAGAGGTCCCTCATCCTTACCTTGACCAAAAAGATGGCCGAGGACCTTACGGACTTTTTAAGCGGCCTGGGCCTCCGGGTGCGCTATATTCACAGCGAAGTGGAGACCATAGAGAGGGTGGAGATCCTTACCCAGCTCCGGAGCGGCGACTTTGATATCCTCGTGGGTATTAACCTATTACGGGAAGGCATAGACCTGCCTGAGGTTTCCTTCATCGCCATTCTGGATGCGGACAAAATAGGCTTTCTCAGGTCCCTTACGAGCCTGGTGCAGATCATAGGCCGGGCCGCCAGGAACGCCGCCGGCAAAGTGATCATGTACGCCGACAGAACCAGCGACGCCATGCGGGAGGCCATAGCGGAAACCGAACGCCGCCGCAAAGCCCAGATGGAGTATAACGAAAAAAATGGCATAACACCGACCACGGTAAAAAAGGCAATTACCGACATTCTGGAACGCCGGGCCGAGGAAGAAAGAAATGCCGCCGCCACGTCCATTGAGGTATTAAAGAAATCCCATAATATCCTTGTCCCCAAGGAAAGAAAAAAGCTTATTTCCGCTCTGGAGAGGGAAATGCTGGAGCACGCCAAGAACCTCGAGTTCGAGCAGGCCGCGGCGATCCGGGACGAAATACAAAAAATCCGCGAAATAGGCGGAATATAGGCCAAAAATAGGAGGAACTATGTGGAAGATTAGCTATTTCCCGGACAGTATTAGCCGGGAAGAAAAATTATTCGAGGCCCATCTTGCCTTTCTTGCAGAATTGGGAGTTGACTGCGTAGAACTGCGGGAAATTGATCACAAGAATATTATGGCCATGGACAATGACGAAATAATGGCCGTAAAAAAGATGGTGGCCAAATACGGATTAAAAATCGGGGGCCTCGGCTCGCCCATCTTTAAGTGCCCTCTTCGCGGCTACGGTGAACCCATCTGGGGGGACAAGCATGGCCACAAATTCGAAGGTCAAAGCGGCGGCTCTGCCTACCAGGATCACCTAAAGCTCCTTGAAAGGGCATTTGAAATTTCCGATATACTGGGCACTGTCAATATCCGCTGCTTCGGATTTTGGCGGCAGCATACCCTGGACAATGTATTTGACGAGGTCGTCGAGAAACTGCAAAAAGGCGTCAGGATGGCCGAAGCATCGGGGCATAACCTGGCCATCGAAAATGAGCATAACACCATCGTAGGCACAGGGGTGGAGCTTGCCAGGGTACTAAAAGCCGTGGGAAAACCCCTAACGGGTATTTACGATACGGGCAATTCCTGGCGGCGGGGGGGCGTCCCCTACCCTACAGATATGGAGGCCCTTAAGGGCGGGCTTATTTCTCATTTCCATGTAAAGCACGAGACCATAGATATTCTGTCGGGTTCCACCGCACACCATAGCTCCTTCGGGGATCCAATCTGGAAAGAAGACATAGTGGAAAGAGATTTGGGAGGATTCTGCCTTACCCAGTTCGGGAGCTGGACCAGGGAAAAACCCGAGATAAGGGGCAAGGTAACGATTAACGGACAGGAATTTGACATAACAGGCGACATCAACGTAGTGCCGGTAACCAAGGCCGTTTATATAGATCACCCTGCAATTTTCAGGGCCCTAAAAAAAGACGGCTACCAGGGCATTATTGCGGTTGACAACGGATTCTCCGGCGCCCAGGCCAGGGAAAACGTAAAG
>Ga0099364_10003036_pt1 | contig 26375 bp, 19 predicted proteins | sample TergutTh196P3_FD_73070 | JGI IMG/M metagenome (GOLD analysis project Ga0099364, IMG submission 73070) | Microcerotermes parvus P3 segment gut microbial communities from Pointe-Noire, Republic of the Congo - Th196 P3 | ecosystem: Host-associated > Arthropoda: Insects > Digestive system > Gut ...
GCAGTAACAAGGGGCTTAATTTTCCAGTAACAGATGTCTCTTGGAATGACTGTCAGGAATATATCAAGAAACTGAATGAGTTGAAAGTTGCTCCGGCGGGCTATAGATTTTCATTGCCGACGGAGGCGCAGTGGGAGTACGCTTGTCGGGCGGGTACGACAACGGCGTATCATTTTGGAAGCACGCTAACACAACGACAAGCAAACTTCAGCGGCGGACAGACGCGTGATGTCGGTTCTTATCCTGCAAATGCTTGGGGCTTGAAGGACATGCATGGCAATGTCTGGGAATGGTGTTTGGACTGGTATGACGACTATCCTAGCGGTGCTGTTATAGACCCTACGGGGGCTGAACGGGGCTCGTTTCGGGTGATTCGCGGCGGGTGTTGGTTCTACTTTGCGCTGCGTTGCCGGTCGGCGTATCGGGGCTACTTCGTTCCGGCGTACGGGGACTTCGTCATTGGACTCCGCCTTTCCCTAGTAAACACGCCCTAGTTTCCGAGTAGCGAGTAACGTTCGAAAATCGTGAACTTTTTACACGCTCCTTGATATTAGTAACACAGAGCCCGTGGCGTAAGCCAGGAAATCAAACGTGTACGTTCCTTGCTTACGCGTCGGGCTCTGTGGTTCACGAAAAATTTTTGTTTATCAACGTCAACACATACACTTTCATGCGGCTCTATCATGGCAGTAACACAGCGGTTTCGCAGCCGAAACTCATCGCACAAACACGAGGGCTTGACTTCGGTTCCGGCTTTTACCTGACAACCAATGAAGAACAGGCGGAGCGGTTTTCCGAGATCGTAGTCAACCGCCGAAAAAGCGGTGTTGCTACGGTCAGCGTGTATGATTTCGATGAGCAGGTTTTCGAGGAGAAAGCCGCAGAAAACACGCTTGCCGTGCGCCGATTTGAACGCGTGGCTGCGGTTCGTGGTTGATAATAGGCTTAACCGCTATTCCGGGGAAAGTTATATTGTAAACGGCATGAAATTGTACTTTGCGTTCTTTGCGACAACTTTGCGTACTTTGCGGTTAAATTTTCTTTTTTTTAACCGCAAAGTGCGCAAAGGAATGCGCGAAGTTCGCAAAGAAAAAAATGTACGCCCCCCGGCTACAGCATTACCGCTACATCGACAGCAGCACCGTCATCATTTGGTCGATGGTCGTTACAAACCGGGAATTCGCTTGAAACATCCGTTGATACATCATCATCAGGAGCGTTTCCTCGTCGAAATTGACTCCGCTGATCGAGTGCCGCTGCGCTTGCAGCGATTCGTAATACAAGGTGTTCGCCGAATTCACCGCCTTCATAGTGCCTCCCGCCATCATTGTTTCCGATACAATGCCGTTGTACCGATTGATGAGCGATTGCCCCCCCAAAGCACTGTTCGGGGTGATTGCCATTGCCGCCAATAAGACACCCGCTTCCGTGTCGGCACCAACCCCGCTTTGACTCACGGCAAACTTGCCCGGATCACTCAATAGTCCCATGTTGACACCAATCGTGCCCGCTTGCTTGCCCGTGAAAAAAGTGTTCACTCCTAATGCCGAAAGTATGCCGCTGGTGTCTTGTGCAAAGGCAAAAGCGATATTGCCGTCGTCCGCCTTGATTTCCAGTTCACCGCGTGTGTTGATCGTCGCGTTCAAACCCTCAATCGCATTGATGGCATCGGCTAAATCCTGAAACGTCGTACCGCCGGGTGCTTGCGGCGATTTGAGCGAAAAGGGATTGTGCTGCACTGCTTCATCCACTCGGATTTCAATGTAATGTTCTATCGTAGCACCGGTTTGGGTGTCATACACTTGCAGATAAAACCCGCCGTTGACCACCGGAAAGTCCAGCGAGGCGGCACCAATCGGCAAATCGGCATCTTGTGTCCGGTAGAGCGAAGTCAATTCGGTATAACCCGTCAAACCTTGTCCCGAAGAGAAAATCTTATTGAACTCCGTAATGAGTTGTTCGGCAAAGATGTCGAGTTTTTCCAAATACCCGCCCAAAATGTTTTGGTGTGCGTCGTACAAACCGAGGATCGATCCGCCGCGGACATCCAGCGGAGTCATTTCATTGCCAATGCACAATTGCGCCATGATCACGCCGCCTTCCGTTGTACTGTCTTGGTATCCGATTTTAATTTCGGCACGGAAACCGGCGGACAGCAAGATGTTAGAGCCGCTGTACACCGTCAGATGTCCCGTGTTGGGGTCTTCGGAAGTTTTGATGCTCAAAAAACCGGACAGTTGCCCCAGCGCAGCAAGCCGCTGATCGCGAAGACCGACGGCTTCAAAACCTTGCTTCGTTTCAAGGAGCGTGATTGCCGTATTGAGTTCATCAATCTCTTGTAGAAGGCGGTTGATCTCATCCGCAGAAGCGACAATTTGCTGGTTGATGTCCAGTTGCAAATCAACGACACTTCCTGCGAGACTGTTAATGTCGTCGGCAAGTTTAATGCCCTGCTCGACCGCCATCCTGCGGTAACTGACATCTTCGGGGTGGTTCAGAATGTTGTCGATGGAATTGAAAAAATCCTGAATGGAACTGCTCAAATCACGGCTGGTCGTTGCATTGAGGAGATTTTCGAGTTGTGTATAGTATTTTTGCTGGGTGGACGATGCCATTGCATCACTCGTTGCTCCGCGAAGGCGTTCTTCGAGAAACTTGTCGATGACTTGGACGATACCCGTAACCTGCACGCCGGTTCCGACAATGTTGCCGTTGCCCAGTTGCCGGCTGACATCGGTAGAGAGTTGGAGCGTTGACCGGGCATAGCCGGGCGTACCGACATTATCCAAATTTTGCCCGGCAATTTGAATCCCCAGTTGGCTGGTACTGAGGGCTTTGGCAGCCATGTGTAATGAATCGAAGAGCATACGGATTGGTCAACAATAGGAATCGTCCCTATCCCTTATTGTCGGCAAAGATGCGAGAACCTCTACAACCGTTACAGAGTGAACGGTATATTTTGCCTAATTTCACCAGATTTGCATGTTGTACTTTGCTCCTCTTTTTTTTAACCGCAAAGAACGCAAAGCCCTATTCCGGCTTTTGTAACGTTAACAAAAGCCGGAATGAAACGCAGTGGAATGACGGATTGTTGCTGTTTATCTTCCGGCGTAAGTTAATCTGTCAACTCAAAATCGAACGGCGTATTCTTTCCCTGATTTACCGTGACTCTCAGGGGAGTCATTCCCGGGTTGCCGTATTTTTCCGGGAGCATTTGCTGGTGAGAGATGGTGGTGGTTGAGCCGCCTTTCGCAGAAAGCCGCTGCTGGAGGTCATCGTAGGTGATCTCCCCACGCTGCTCCGCCAATTCGTCCGGGTCTGTGACCTGGGTGGTGAGATTCTTCGATATAAGGACGGTGTACTCTGCCGGCACTGCTCCCGAACCGGCGTTTTGTGCTCCGGCTGTGGTCAGAGTGAATCGACCGCTTGCATTCGTCAGTCCCGAAGCCGCCTCGCCTGCCGTATCGACCGGTGTAAAAGTAACGGATGCGCCTTCGATGGCTTCTCCGTTATAGGTTACGGTTCCCTCGACCTTCGCAAACCGGGCATCCGGGTTGCTACAACCGGTAAAAACAAGGACGGAAAGACCGAGAAGGATCGATGTGAAAAAAAAGTTGTGTTGCATGGTTAAAATTTTGGGTTAAAATTTTGGTTAAAGTGTGTTCGTTGATAGGGAAAAAACCGCCCGAAGAAATCCGGCGGCAACGCCGCCATCTCCCCACCGGCGGCGGCAGAGCCGCCGACTTTCGCCTGCGGCTCTCTGGTATGAATTAAGGCTGCGCCGCGCTTTCGCCGCCGCTTCTGCTGCCGTAAGCCCCCCAAACTCCCCACGGAGAGGGACCGGAATACAACCGAACGTCACCATCGCTGTTGACGCTTGCCAGTTCTCCATACGCCAAACTCAAACCTGTGGCGGTGATCCCCGACTTTCTCGGCGGAGGATTAGAGGATGTATCGACACTGTTAGTTACAAAGCGGTAGGACGCATCGGCGGCAACCGTTGCGGCACCCCCCGGATGATTACTGCTGGGAGGAACAATGCTCCACGTTTCAGGATTATCACCCGCATTCTGTTGTCTGTTGACCGTAGGACTGTTCGGCGGGAGAATTGTCCAAACACCGGAAAGGGTTGACCGGGCATCCCCCCAGCGTCTGCCCAGTCCTCTGGATTGCTGTTCATTATCGTACCCTGTGCAGACAACCACACCGTCCGCAAACGATTTGCCGGTTCCCCGGACATTCAACCAGTTTATCGGTCTGACCGCCATGCCAGCCTGCTGATCGGGAGCGGTCTCTCTTTGCATCGCGACCCCACCGATTACCTGATTTCTATTGCTGCTCGTCATGACGACACCTTCGGCAAACGCCATCGTATTGGATGTCCCATCACCGATGCTTGCCATCGTCATCGGTGAATGACCACCACTGCCAAACAGTCCGCGGTGATGACGGTCATTGCCGTTCCAGTCCGTATTTGTCGGCAAGTCTCCCCGGTTCATCCGGTAATTGGTGGGTTGTGTTGAGTTACCGGTGAATCGGGCACCATCCGACGGGCACACGAGTGTCGGTATCGGGGAAATATAAGGGCTTACATTGTTGTTACCCGGATCATTGGCAACATCCCACGGGTTCCGATTGGGAGTTTCCACTATCAGGCTATAGACCTGCGCCTGTTCCATATAGGGCAGAAGCATAGCAATGCCGTTGATCCACTCATGCCGGTTACTTGGGAGTTTCGTTTGCCACCATCCTGCGGAAAACTCATTGTGGGTATCGTGGTAATTGTGCAATGCGAGGACAAGTTGCCTGATGTGATTACTGCACTGCATTCGCCTTGCGGCTTCGCGAGCCGCCTGTACAGCGGGCAACAGAAGGGCGACGAGCATTCCGATAATAGCGATGACGACGAGAAGTTCGACGAGGGTGAAAGCACGTCTTCCTAAATTGCCCCCCCCCCCCCAATTTAACATTTTTTTCCGGCAGACTGACATATTGAAACCTCCCTATTTGTTGAGAATGGATACTGAATGGACACAGAACAACCACTGCATCCGCCTCTATTGTACCACGCACCGAATCGGGTGTCAAGACTTTTTTTGTTTTTTTCCGATTTTGTTGAAAATGGGGGGTGTCAGATTTTGTGGGGCTATCGGAGACGGCATGAAATTGCTCTTTGCGTACTTTGCCGTTAAATCCGAATTATTTTAACCGCAAGGGACGCAAAGTGCACAAAGGAGTCGAAACTGCCGTCAATTCCTTTGTGTCCTTCGTGCCTTTGTGCGAAACATCATCTATGTCATTTAAGACACGGGGGACTACCTCAGAAGAACCTCCCGCCCAAAGGATGTAGGGATCGGTATTGCTTTTTCGTCACGCCAACTTACCGGAATCGTTTGAGTGGCTTCCGTCCGGCGGTCATATACTGAATTGGCGGGCGGAGGAGGCAGTTTTGCGCTGGTTTGTGTTACCGGAGTCTGGATTGCCGGAACATTTGCCGTTGCCTGATACGCCGTCGCCGGAGATGCCGTTGCATAGGACGCTGTTACCAGGTCGTCCGGCAAAGAAGTGCCCGGCATCTCGGCAAGTGCCGGCAAGACCGGTGTGCCGCTATCGACCCATTTTATCCAACTTAATTGCAGTTCACCGAGAGTCTGGATACCGTAATGTTCGTGCAGTGCCGATTGCCAGTCCCCCTCTTCCATTCCGGCACCGGCAAACCGTATCAACCGGAGATGTTCACAGTCCCCGAAGTGCTGACCGGTTTCCAAGAGATATTCCACGAGTGAAAAACCTTGTGCGTAGAACGGTATCGGGTCGGAAGGATAATTTTTCATCGCGACCATCCGGTTGAGCGGAAAACAACGCTGGACATCAGATTGCAGAAAATGCCGCAGCATCCGCCGGTAATTTGCCTTCTCGCTTTTGTGCTCTACGGACGTGGCGATGCCTTCGTCCAGCCAACGGGGGAGCGGCTTGCGGAAGTGCGATGCCAATATCATGTGCATGATTTCGTGGGGCAGCACGGAGTCGATGATACGTTCGTAGGAACCCTGGATTTCCATAATCCAACCGAAGACTTCGCCATTTTCAAAGATGAAGGAGGTGCTTCCTCCGGCACCTAAATCGTTGCCGACGTGAACTTTGACGGGACATTTTGCCGACCAGTCGGGCAGGGTTTCGCCGAGCCAAAGCAATGCCAAGTCTTCCCGGCACTGTTCCGCAACTTCGGCAAAATGTTGCGCTGACTCGGCAGTCGGAGCATTGACCACAAAATTCGCCGTCTCATAAGAGAACCCTGCACGGGCTGCCTCTGCGGCAAACCAAAGCAGCGGCAATATGACTCCGACACGAAATAAAAAACGAGCATCCATGCTCTCTTCTCTCACCAGGTTGAAACAATCCTTCGCTCAACGGCGGGGTAGTGTACAGTATTTTTTCATTTTAGGAAAGAGCAATTTTGGAAAATTTTTGAGTTGCCTTGGCGGTGCTTTTTTAACCGCAAAGGTGCAACGTTTTTGCAAAGGATGCAGGATATGTTAAAGTTTACCATCTCTGCCGATATTCGGGATAACGAGGAAAATGCCGTTTTTAGGGAAAATTCCTGTTGTACCTGTTAGACGGTTGCCGACAATGAATATGAAGGATGAGGCGCATGGGGCGCAGTGATCCTGAAAGAAGACTGTTTTTAACCGCCGTGGAGGTATCTATGTTTCGGCTCTCTGTGATGATTGTTCTTGCCGTGTTGTGGACGGCAAATGTTACTTTGGCAAAAGGTTTTTGCTTCGCTTCGGCGGTGGACCCGTGCGAGCAGGTGGAGTGCGACCCCTGTAACCCGGTCGGTTCCGGGAAAGGCTCGTTGTTTGACCAGTTTAAGGTGTACGGCTGGCTGCAAGCCGGGATGACCGTGAATAATCATGGACAACGGAATACTTATGGCGACGAGACTACTCCGCTCGACCGTAATTTGGAGGCACTGTCCGGCAACTCGTTTCTGCTTATGTCGAAGCATCCCAGTGATTTTAGTCTTTATCAGGCTTGGCTCGGTGTGGTGAAAGGAGCGGATACCACCAGAGGATTCGACTGGGGATTCAACGCCGACGTGCTCTTCGGCACCGACGGTAAATATGGGCAGTGCTTCGGCGACCAAACCTTCGATTACGGCTGGGGAAGCGGCGATTACAATACGTCCGTCATTCAATTGTTTGCAACGGTCGGTTATCGGGACATACAGTTCCGTATCGGAAAGTTTGCGTCCGGGATGAGCCACGAAGCGTTGCCCTGTGTCGCCACGTTTTTTCACAGTTACGCGTTTAACTGCTATAACATGCCCTTTCACGCTTCCGGGGTGATGGCAGATTATTCGGTCAGCAGGAGATTGACCGTTTCCGGCGGCTGGACAACCGGACAGCAAAATAGTTTTGAAAACCGGTTTGACGACAACGCCTTCCTCGGTCAGGTCACGTTTACCCCCAATACCCAATGGAAAGCAGCCTATAACCTGTATATCGGTCGAAGTTATGGACTCGACAAAATTGCGGATGCGCCTAGTTTCGGGCGGAACTACCAGAATGCCTCGCATACCGTACAGTCACTCATCTTTACGGTGAACCTCACCCCCAAATGGTTCTACATGGCGGAAACAGCATGGGCGGACAACCGCTATCATAATGTTCCCGGCACTACGAAGTCCTCTTATCTGGGGATCAATCAGCACCTGATTTATACCATCAACAAGCAGTGGGCTGCGGGGCTTCGTGCCGAGTGGTCACGCGGGAAGGGATCAACGCTCTTTGATGCTGAAGGTGTCGGATACGATATTTACGCCCTCACACTGGGTGCTAATTGGACACCGAATAAGTGGCTTATCGTACGTCCCGAATTGCGGCATGATTGGAGCCGATACAACGGCGATTTCACTCCCTTTGCCAACGGGACACAGGCGAACCAACTTTCCGGCGGCGGTTCGTTCATTGTGAAATTCTAAACGCCCCTTTGCATGTTTTCTTATTCTCGTGATTGCCCTGTAAGGGCAAGGCGTAATAGCCTAGGGTTTTAACCCTAGGCGGGCGTGTATTGCCTTGCCCTTGCAGGGCGGCGGTGAACGGGAAGCGTTCCTTGTCCTAGGGCTGAAGCCCTAGGCTATGATGCTCCGTCCTTACAGGACGAGGAATGTCCCCATGATTTTTTACATACTCGTCCGGCTTGATATTTTCCCCCATAATGCTAAAATACCCGCTGGTTCACAGTACAACCAGACAACGCTGTTAAGGCAAACAGGATATGCCGCTGACCGAACGACTTTCGTTTGAAAAACCAATCTTTGAACTTGAAGCCCGGATAGAGGCTCTCAAAAAAGATTCTGCCGCTCCCGAACAAAGCGAGGCACGGGAAAAAGTTGCCCAGTTGCAAAAAACAAAACTGCAACTCACCAAGGATATTTACACCTCCCTCAGTCCTTGGGACACCGTCGAAGTTGCCCGGCATCCGAACCGTCCGCAGACGCTTGACTATATCGGAATGGTTTTTGACGAGTTCGTCGAACTGCACGGCGACCGGTTTTTCGGTGATGATCCCGCCATCCGAACCGGCTGGGCAAAACTTGATGAATACAAAGTGATGGTCATCGGACAACATAAAGGACGCAACCTCAAAGAACGGCAGCAGTGTAACTTCGGCTGCCCCCATCCCGAAGGTTATCGTAAGGCACTGCGTTTAATGAAGATGGCGGCGAAGTTTCATCTGCCGATCATCAGTTTGATGGACACGCCCGGTGCCTTTCCCGGCATTGCCTCGGAAGAGCGGGGCGTTGCCTTGACGATTGCCGAATTGATGTTTGAAATGTCCCTGCTTCCCACACCGATTGTCTGTGTGATCGTCGGCGAAGGCGGGTCGGGCGGTGCCATTAGCATCGGTGTCGGCGACCGTGTGGCAATGCTGGAACACTCCTACTATTCGGTCATCAGTCCCGAAGGCTGTGCGGGGATTTTGTGGAAGAGTCACGAATACAAGGATAAGGCAGCGGAAGCATTAAAGATGCGTTCCCAAGATTTGCTGGGCTTTGGTGTCATAGAGGAAATCATCGAAGAGCCGGTAGGCGGAGCACACCGTGATCCCCACTTGGCGGCATCGCGTTTGAAGCACTACTTGCGAAGTCAACTGCGCGAGTTGGCAAAGACACCGACAGAGCAACTTGTCAGCAAACGCTATGAACGTTTCCGCAAACTTGGTGTGTTTGAGGAAGGGCAGACGGCAGCAGAGCAGAGCGGCGTTTCTTAAACAGCATAGAGGGAACCTCTAAAAATAGATTCTTTGCGCCCCTTGCGCCTTAATGATTAACAGGGCTTTGCGCCCCTTGCGGTTAAAATAGTTCGGATTTAACCGCAAGGGACGCAAAGAGGGTGCAAAGGACGCAAAGTGCACAAAGGAGTCGAAACCGCCCTAAATTCCTTTGTGCCCTTCGTGCCTTCGTGCCTTCGTGCGAAACATCATCTCTATCATTGAAGACCATCTCTATCATTAAAGACACTGTATGCTATCGCCCGTTTTCCACGAGGTATTTTGCCAAGACCATATCGGGCGGCGTGGTTATTTTGATGTTTCCGCGGTCTGCCGGGACGACGTAAACCGGCTGTCCCAGCCGCTCGACCAGTTGTGCATCATCGGTGGGAATGTCTGTGATCCTCTGTTGGTAGGCTTCAAAGAGCAACTCGCGGCGGAACACTTGAGGGGTCTGTGCTTCCCAAAGTTCTTCACGCAGAACCGTTTTTTCGATTTTGCCGCCGATCACCCTTTTTACGGTTCCGACCACCGGGGCAGCAAGCAAAGCGGCACCATGCTCCTTTGCTGCATCAAAAACGGCGGCGATCTCCTGTTCTGTAACACACGGTCTGGCGGCATCATGGATGGCGACATAGCCGACCCGCGGACTGACGGCTATCAAAGCGTTACTGATAGAGTCAACCCGGTGTACTCCGCCTGCCACGACGCGGAGGAGCAGACGATTGATTTCCGACAGATAATACTTCCGAAACCAGTCCAGGTCATCCGGTGCCACCACGACGATGACTTGGGCAATATCCTCGCGGCTCATAAATTTTTCGACACTGCGAAGCCAAATAGGCATTCCGCCTAAATGGGCGAATGTTTTTTTGACCGTCGGATCGTCCCCCTCGCGCTGGGAAAACCTCGTGCTTTTTCCCGCCGCCGCCACTATCAGGGCAAACGTACTGTTTTCCGGTTCGGACATTTTTTATGCTTCCGGCAAATGCCTAAAAGTACACGCCACACGGTGCATTGTACACCAATCCTCACTGCTCCGCCAGCAGGTGCGCACGATTGGGATTTTTGACGCAGCCGGGACGAAGCGGGTTTTGGTATTTTTTTCCGTTGCAGCATCTTTGCGCCCCTTGCGGTTAAAATAGTTTGGGCTTAACCGCAAAGAACGCCATGGGTTACGAAAGGTACGCAAAGTACAGATTGGGTGCGTTTCGGCACCAAGTCAAAATGCAAAAATTGATTTTTAGAGGTTCCCAATATATAATATCAACGATCATAAAACAGGAGCCGCAATGCAAAACAAAGACTCACAATATAAAAACTATCTGAACATCCTCAAAAAAGAACTTCTTCCTGCAATGGGATGCACCGAACCCGTAGCACTTGCCTTTGCCGCCGCCAAAGCAAGCGAAATTCTTGGCAGGCAGCCCGAAAGAGTGCTCTTGGAAATCAGCGGCAACATCGTCAAAAATGCAAAAAGCGTGGTCGTACCAAACACCAGCGGACACAAAGGAATAAAAGCCGCCATTGCCGCCGGAATAGCAGTAGGCAATGCCGGTAAAAAACTGGAACTGCTGGCTGATGTCAGCGATGCCCAAAAAAAATCCCTTGCCGAATTGTTGGTAAAAGTACCGATTGAACTAAAAATGCTCGATACCGGTCGGGTGTTGGAAATCATTGTCAGCCTATTTGCCGGCGGCTCATGGTCACGGGTCCGAATCGTCGACTCTCACACCAATATCGTTTCCATAGAAAAGGATGGAAAATTCCTTTTACGCGAAGACGATCAGCCGAAGTCATTGAACGAAACCAATGAAATTGTTCTCAATATCGAAAATATTATCAACTTCGCGGAGAGTGTCGATATTGAAGACGTGCGGGAGTTGATCGAAAAGCAGATAGAATATAACTCGGCTATCGCTGCCGAAGGACTCAAAGGGGATTACGGGGCAAACATCGGCAAAGTGCTGAGAAAAAGTTACGGAGACGACATCAAGGTCAAAGCAAAAGCCGCCGCTGCCGCCGGTTCCGATGCCCGGATGGACGGCTGCGATTTGCCGGTGGTCATTGTTTCAGGGAGCGGCAATCAGGGGATGACGGCTTCGCTCCCGGTGATTGAATACGCCTTACACCTGAACAAAAGCCGGGAAGAACTTATCCGGGCATTAGTGCTCTCCAACCTTATCACCATTCACATGAAAGCCGGTATCGGTCGGCTTTCCGCCTATTGCGGTGTCGTTACTGCCGGTGCGGCGGCGGGAGCAGGGATTGCCTACTTACAAGGGGGCAGACTCGATGCGGTTGCCCATACTTTGGTCAATGCTCTGGCAATCACTTCCGGCATCGTTTGCGATGGTGCCAAACCCTCCTGTGCCGCCAAAATCGCCTTTGCGGTCGATGCCGGTATTCTGGGATACGAAATGTTCAAAAACGGTCAGGAATTTCACAGCGGCGAGGGCATTGTGTCCAAGGGGGTGGAAAACACTATAAAAAACATCAGCCGCTTGGGTAAAGAGGGAATGCGAGAAACTGATAAGGAGATTATTCAAATCATGCTCGGTGAAGGATAGGATTACGGTGAAGGATAGGATTACATGGTATAATACGCACCGTAAACGGCAGGAAATTGTCTTTTGCGCTCTTTGCGGTTAAATCTTCTTTTTTTAACCGCAAAGTGCGCAAAAGAAATGCGCAAAGGACGCAAAGAAGAACGTCCAATTTCTCCCTGTTTGCAGTGTACCCCCAAGGAGACTTCCATGAAACTTTTTTCATCATTACTTTTTCGCCTGCTCGTCGGACTCGGTGCCGGTATCCTCATCGGTTTGGTTGCCAATGCCGCAGTCATTCAGGTTATTGTTACGGGACAGAAACTTTTAAGCGAACTGATCATGTTTTGTATTCCCCTGATCATACTGGGCTTTATCACGCCGGCAATTGCTAAAATGGGGGGGAATGCTTCTAAACTGCTCGGCGTTTCTCTTTTCGTCGCGTATCTCTCCGGGTTGGGGGCGGCAATGTTTTCTCTGGTTGCCGGGTATGCCATTATTCCGAACCTTAACATTGTCAATGCCGGTGCGGACTCAAAGATAATACCTGATATTATTTTTAAACTGACCATTCCCCAGGTGATGCCCGTTATGACCGCCCTGGTGTTTGCCATTCTGATAGGGCTTGCCGCCGCTTGGAACAAGACCGTTACCATTATTACACTTTTGAATGAGTTTCAAATCATCGTCGCTTCGATAGTGAAAAAGGTGATCATTCCTATTTTGCCCTTCTTTATCGGCTGTACTTTTGCGTCGCTCTCTTACACAGGCACCATCACCAACCTTCTGCCGATATTCGCGATCGTGGTCGTCGTCGTGATCCTTTCCCATTTTATCTGGCTGGCTGTACTTTATGGCGTTGCCGCTGTTTATACTCAAAAGAATCCCATCGAGGTGCTCCGTCATTACGGACCGGTTTATCTGACCGCCCTGGGAACCATGTCTTCGGCGGCAACCTTACCGGTCGCCCTGCAATGTGCCGGTAAGTCCAAAGTGATCAGGAGAGACATCGTGGCATTCGGAATACCCTTGTTTACCAACATTCATCTGTGCGGTTCGGTACTGACACTGGCTTTCTTTGTGATGGTTGTGTCCCAAATCCTTTATGGAGAGTTGCCGTCGGTTTCCAACATGGTTCTGTTCTGTGTACTCCTCGGAATTTTCGGCATCGCCGCACCCGGTGTACCGGGCGGTACGGTGATGGCTTCGATGGGATTACTCGTTTCCGTTCTTGGCTTCGACCCAACCGGAACCGCTCTGGTATTAACAATTTTTGCCTTACAAGATAGTTTCGGCACAGCCTGTAATGTTACCGGCGACGGCGCACTGACCATGATCCTCTCCGGTTATGCCGAAAAGCATAATATCGGTGAGCAAGAAATCGACATTGCCTTGTAACCGAACTTGTACACCGAAAACGGGCAGGCATTGGATATTCTCTCTTGCGTCCCTCGCGGTTAAAAAAAGAAGATTTCACCGCAAAGACGCAAAATTGCCGCAAAGGACGCAAAGGTACGATTTCATGCCGTTTATCCGCACTACACCACACTATACAGCAACTCCGCATAGGACGGCAATCTCCAATGCTTCTTGGCAACAAGCGTTTCGAGTTCGTCCACGACCTGCCGCAACTCCGACATGGCAACGACAACCTGATCGCGGACAAAACTCGCCTGCTCTAAAATCTCCAGACCGTTTGTCTTGTACTCCGACAGCACGCTTTCCAGTACCGATAATTTCTTCGCCAAACCGGCAGAGAGGGTCGCAATACGATTCAAAAGGTTCCCTTCCAATGAAACGTCATACTCGCCGCACGCCCGCTTCCGCTCCAGAAGTTGCGCCAACTCGTTTTGATAGTCAATGCAAGCGGAAATGATCTCGCCATTGACTATACTCACCATCGTTAATGCCTCAATGTGAATCGTCTTGCAGTAGGATTCCATGAGAATCTCGTACCGCGAATGGATTTCCGACTGCGTGAAAACCTGATGCTTCGCGAACAACTCCACGCTCTTCGGAGTCACAAAGGCGGGCAACGCATCGACCGTCGTTTTCAAGTTCGACAATCCCCGTTTCTTTGCCTCGACCACCCAGTCATCGGAATAATTGTTGCCGTTGAAGATAATCCGCTTGTGCTCACGGAACGTGTTTTTGACCAGCGATGCCAGATCACTCTTGAAGTCTTTCGATTGTTCCAACGCGTCCGCAAACTGTTTCAAGACTTCGGCAACCGCCGTGTTTAGCACGATGTTCGGTCCCGCTACGGAAAAGTTTGAGCCGAGCATACGGAACTCAAACTTATTGCCGGTGAAGGCAAAGGGGGAGGTGCGGTTGCGGTCGGTCGAGTCTTTCGGAAAATGCGGCAGGACTGTAACACCGATTTGCATCTGTTGTTGCTGTTTATTACAGTATGCCGAGCCGGTTTCCAGTGCTTCGAGAATCTCCAACAGTTCGTCGCCGAGAAACATCGACATAATAGCAGGCGGTGCTTCATTCGCACCAAGCCGATGGTCATTGCCGGCACTTGCCGACGAAACACGGAGCAAGTCCTGATACTCGTCCACCGCCTTGATGAGTGCCGTCAAAAACAGCAGGAACTGGGCATTTTCGTAAGGAGTCTCCCCCGGTTCAAGCAGGTTGATGCCCGTGTCGGTGCTGATCGACCAATTATTGTGCTTGCCGCTGCCGTTGACACCGGCAAAGGGCTTTTCATGGAGCAGGCACGCCAGACCATGCCGGTTCGCCACGCTTTTCATCACCTCCATCGTCAGTTGATTGTGGTCAACGGCAATGTTCGTTGTGGTGAAGACCGGGGCAAGTTCGTGTTGTGCCGGGGCGACCTCGTTGTGCCGGGTTTTTGCGAACACGCCGAGTTTCCAGAGTTCCGTCTCAAGGTCTTTCATGAAGGCGAAGACTCTCGGCTTCAAGCAACCGAAATAGTGGTCTTCCAGTTCTTGTCCCTTAGGAGGCGGTGTGCCGAACAATGTTCTGCCGGTGTAGATCAGGTCGGGACGTTTTTGAAACATTTCCTTGTCCACGAGGAAATACTCCTGTTCCGGTCCGACTGTCGTGAGAACACGCTGTGCCGTCGTGTTGCCGAAAAGCCGGAGTATGCGCAGTGCCTGTTTGTCAATCGCTTCCATCGAACGCAGCAAGGGAGTCTTTTTGTCCAATGCTTCGCCGCTGTACGAACAAAACGCTGTGGGGATACACAACGTTTCATCCTTGATGAAGGCGTAGGAGGTCGTGTCCCAAATGGTGTAACCTCTTGCTTCAAAAGTGGTTCGCAATCCGCCGGAGGGCAAACTGGATGCGTCCGGTTCCCCTTGAACAAGGGCTTTGCCGGAAAACTCCATGATGATTGTCCCGTCGCCGGAAGGGGAGATGAAACTGTCATGCTTCTCCGCTGTCGTGCCGGTCATCGGATGGAACCAATGGGTAAAGTGGGTCGCCCCTTTTTCCAGTGCCCAACTTTTCATAGCGTTGGCGACCGCGTTGGCGATGTCCAATTCCAAGTGGGTGCCTTGAGACATTGTCTTTTTCAACGCTCGGTAAATATCCTTGGGAAGCCGCTCCTGCATCACTGCGTCATTAAAGACCATGCTTCCAAACAAACCGGGGATGTCGTTCTTGTCGTTCATAGTAAACTCCTTCTTCATTGGGGGTACGCCTTCATCGGGAATGAGACAAAAAAAGGCGTTTATCGGCACAACTGTCTATTGCGCCGATAAACGCCTTTGTTTATCGTAAGTTTTGAGAGTATAACACAGAGAGGTCTCACCGTCAACTGGGGGGAATTTTTCAGAGGCATGATTTTCTGGTGCGGACACACAGACGCACCAATGGTGCAACTCCCCTCTATTGATAGTGTTTTGATGTGGATTTATTGGGCTACAAACGCCCTACTATACTGTAGACGGCATGAAATTGTACTTTGCGAACCTTGCACTTCTCTGCGTCTTTGCGGTTAAATTCTCTTTTTTTTAACCGCAAGGGGCGCAAAGATAGTGCAAAGGACGCAATGAATCTATTGTTAGAGGTTCCCTTATTCACACGCAGCCGCCTTCAGCAGTCCCCTTGAACACCCGCTGTCTCCCCACAGACGGCACCCTTACGGCAATGCCGTCAGCGGCAGGAGCCAACTCAATACCAGCACTACCAGCAAGCCGGAAAGTCCCAGAAACACGAGACCCACCGTCCACGTTTTCAACGCATCGGTCTCCTTGATACCGCCGATTCGGCAGAACAGCCAAAAGCCGCCGTCATTCATCCAGCCGGTTACGCACGAGCCGAGACCGATTGCAATAGCAAGGTACGCGACATTGAACGGCAACTCCAGCATCCCGTCGCTTTCGGGAAAAACGATACCGGCGAAAATCCCCGCCGTCGTAATCATTGCCGCCGTGCTGGAACCCTGTGCCGTCTTAATCATTGCCGTAATACCGAAAGCGACGCAGAGCAGCAACGCTCCCGTAAAACCCGCATCGGCTTGGAATAAATCCTTGACCGCATTGCCGACATCGGCAGCCCGAAGCATTTCGCCGAATGCACCGCCTGCCGAAACGATGAGGATAATCAAACCGGCATCGAGCAGTGCTGTTTCGGTGCGGCGTTCCAGTTCCCGGAATGACAGACTCCGCACGTAGGTCAGAACTGCCATCGCCACGATTGCCGCCGCGATCATTGCCATCTGAGGATTGCCGAGAACGTGAATCGCATTGCGCAATGCCGGAGCATCCCTTTCCCAGTCGAGGTATTGTGCCTTTTCAAGCATATCGAGGATTGTTCCCATCGCAATCAGCACGACCGGAACGAGGATCGGAGCGTAGGCAAGGAACGTCGAGGGCATCGGCTGTTCTTCTTGCGGTTCTGCGGTGAGGTCTTCGTCCAAATGAATCTCTGGATTCGGCAACAGGTAATTCATCACGGCGGCAATCCCCAATGCAAACGGAGCGGTCAGAACACCGACCAACACCCCGACGAGCATCATCGTACCGATGGGAACATTCAGGGTGAGTGCGGCGGCAACGGGACCCGGTGTCGGCGGAACCAAGGTGTGCGACATCGTGGCTCCCAGCCCGATTGCCATGAGATAAAGCAAATAATTTTTCTTCGTTGCCCGATAGACCGACTTGGCAATCGGCACCATTAGGTAAAATGTCGCCTCATAAAAGACCGGCACCGAAAGAATAAATCCGCCGGAGAGCATGGAGGCGGGCAAAAACCTTTCTCCGAAGAACTTCCGCAGCGACAAAATGATTCGGTCGGCACTTCCGCTGTCGATCATACATTTTCCGATAATTGACCCCATCGCGATGAGGATTCCGATTTTGGCTGCCATGGAGCCAAAGCCGTTGGCAACGCGGAGAACTTTATCCCCCCAATCGCCGGAGTCGATAGGTGTCATGAAACTGACGAGAAACGCCGCCGCTAAGAGTGAGAGAAACGCATTGACCCGAAGGCACACGATCATTCCGACGACCGTCAAAATGCCGCAAAGCAAAATGAAGAGCGGGTCGGAAGAGAGGTTGGTGAGGGTGTTGAGCATAAGTTTTCAACGGCTTCCAAGTAATCATTGCATTGTACACAATGCGGCATGACTCGTCAACGTTCGACGGGTAACAAGGTGCGGCTAAATCCCCCTTTTTTCTTGACCGCAAAGTACGCAAAGAACCGCAAGGGGCGCAAAGTGCCGTTTCATTCCGTTTCAAGCATATCTTGACAATTCCCCGTTTTTCACCGATAATTCTCTCATGTTGTACTCCGTGGGCAGGATCGCTCACATCACCCGCTTAAATGCCACCCGACCAAGACCCTCTGCAAAGTAACATTGCTCCGCCGCCGAACATTGCGGGCGGTTTGTTGCAGGCGGTGTTGCTGTCGCCTGACGTGATTGTTTTTGCGACGAATGCCGAAGGAATCCTGACCTACACCGATGGTCGAGGACTTACCGCTATCGGATTCAAGCCGGGAGAAGGAGTAGGACAGCACGCCGCAGATTTTTTTCAGTACACGTCGGCAGTGAGGGCGAACGTCATGAAAGTCCTCAGAAAGGGGGAGCCGTCCTCTACGACGGCAGTGATCAAGGGACGCTACTTTGAACGCTATTTTGTCCCCTCTTTTGATCCCGACGGCAAAGTTACGGGACTTGTCGGATTCAGTACTGACATCACGGAACGGCATCAAGCCGATGAGGAGTTGCTCACGCAGAAGGAACTGTTGAATAATATCTTTGACAGTATCCCCGAAATTTCGCACGTTCTGGATTTGGACCTCAATATCGTGATGGCGAATAGGGCATCACGTAATATCTTTGATGTGAATAAGTTGCTCGGCGTTCCCTGTTATCAGGCGATTACCGGCAGTGAACAACCCTGTCCGATGTGCCCGGTGCTCCGAACGTATCAAAGCGGCGAGCCTGCCGAATTTGAGTGGTACGATGAACAACGCGACCTCTATCAGGCATTGAACAGTTTTCCCCTTCGGGATCACGCAGGAAATATCGTCGGTGCCGTAGAAATGGCATCCGATGTAACGGAAAAGCGAAAGGCACAGCAAGCACTGAAAAAAAGCGAGGCATTACTCAGCGACCTCTTTTCGTGCATTTCCGACGGGATTTTTGTGATCGACCGGGAATATACTATCCTTCGGTCAAACAAAGCGATGGAGGAAATGTATGCAGAATGTATGCCGCTCATCGGCAAAAAATGCTACGAAACGTCACGGCTTGACTGTGTTTGTCCGAACTGTCCTGCTGAAAAAATGTTCGATCTCGAAAAATCGGTAACGATGGAACATTATGAGGAACCGGTCGATGATAAACCGGGTGTTTGGCTGGACCACACGGCGCATCCGCTCATCGACCAAACGACCTCCAAAATTATCGGTGCCATCAGTGTTATCCGCGACATCACGGAACGGAAGGCGGTCGAAATCGAACTGCAACAGTACCGGACAGAACTGGAACAACTGGTGGACCGCCGGACTCATGAACTCGGTATCAGCGAAGCGAGGTTGCGTTCGATTCTCGAAACCAGTTCCGCCGCAATTTTGTTTGCCGACTGGCAGGGAAATATCACCTACGTCAATCAGGCGTTCGAGGAGTTGCTCGGTTATTCCGAAGAGGAACTCTATGGTCAAATTGCCCTTGAGTTCACCGGCGGTACTGAAGAAGACCTTCAGGTTTTTCGGGACATCTTGGCAGGAAAATCCGATTTTGACCGCATCACCGCCCCCTTGGTTACAAAGGATGGTCGAGGCATTTGGGCAGACATCAGTGCCAGCGTGGTGCGCGGATACGATCCAACGGAAACCCAGTTGATTTCCATTATCGTCGATGTTACCGAACGTCAACGTATTCTTGAGGAACTGCACCGGGCAAAAATCACCGCCGAGGATGCCAGTCAGGCAAAGAGTCTGTTTCTCGCCACGATGAGTCATGAAATGCGGACACCGCTCAACGGGGTCATCGGACTGTCCGATCTCCTCTTGCGGACACCGCTCCTGCCGAAACAACTTGAATATGCGAAGTTGATTAAGACTTCCGGCAATACGTTGCTCTATCTGATCAATGACATTCTCGATTTTTCAAAGATCGAGGCGGGCAAATTTGAACTGGAAAACATCGCCTTCGACCTCCATAGCATGGTAGAATCCGTACTGGGGATTCTTTCGGCAAAAGCGGACGAGCAGCAACTGGCACTGGTGGTAACATTTGAACCGAAGGTTCCCCGACCCGTGCGGGGGGACAGCGGACGGCTCCGGCAGGTGCTGATCAATATGGTGGGTAACGGCTTAAAGTTCACCAAATGGGGCGGGGTGCGCGTCCATGTCTCCGTCGAAGAAATTCGGGAAGAGGACATCCTCATTCGTTTCGAGGTAACGGATACCGGTATCGGCATTCCCGAAGAACGTATTCACCGGCTCTTCCAGCCCTTTTCGCAAGTCGATGCTTCTTCGGCACGGGAGTACGGCGGTACGGGACTCGGATTAGCAATCAGTAGAAAATTGATTGAGTTATTAGGGGGAACCGTCGGCGTTCAGAGCGTAGAGGGGCAAGGTTCCACCTTCTGGTTCAACGTAGCACTCGGATGTTCACCGGAAATCCTCGAATGTATGCGGGCTCCGCAACCGTTTTGCGTGAAAAACAACTCTATGGCATGTTATTGGAATCAATCAGACATCTGCCAGGGTTGCGGACATCCTGCCGGTCTGGACTTAACACGGCTATCCGATTTACGGGTACTGGTGGTCAGTGCCAACGACATCCAGCGTCAAGCCATCAAAACACAATTAGAAAGTTGGAGGATGCCCACCGAAACACGAGCCTCACAAGCCGACGCTTGGGAATCCTTGACGACGGCACTCGCACGCAAAGAGCCTTACCGGTTAATAGTGGTCGATACCGACTCGGCAAATTGTCCGGGAGCCCGGTTGATTGACCGGATCACAGGGGATGACCGCTTAACAGACCTCGTGGTCATCGCGTTGGTTCCGCTCACCGCAGCCTCGGAAAACGCGGCTTACCGTGAAAAAGGGGTCAAATGTTGCAGCAAGCCGGTTTCCTGTTCGTCCCTCTTCGAGGTGGTGGTCTCTGTCTTCCTTAAAGACCTATTCCAGAGCAGCCCCTCGGTTCAGGTCGATGAAATGAAATCGCAACTATTGCTGCCGAAAGTCGCCCTGCCGCATTCGCTGCGCGCTTTGGTTGCCGAAGACAACCGGATCAACCAGATTGTCATCGTGGACATTCTTCACAACGCCGGCATCGAAACAAAGGTCGTCGTCAATGGACTGGAAGCCTGTGATGCTCTGAAAAGCGAACCGTTCGATATTGTGCTCATGGACTGTCAGATGCCTCAAATGGACGGTTACGAGGCAACCGCCGCCATTCGGGCTTGGGAGCAGTCTCTGCCGGAAACAACCCGGCGGCTGCCGATCATCGCACTAACCGCCAATGCCACCACAGGAGACGAAGAAAAGTGCCTCCGGGCTGGAATGGATGCCTATTGTAGTAAACCTATTAATCCGAGACAGATTGTTGAATTGATTGAATATTGGACGTTGGAAAGGTAGGGACTTGTGAACGGCATGAGGTTGGACGTTTTTTCTTGCGTCCTTTGCGCATTCCTTTGCGTCTTTGCGGTTAAAACAAAGAGAAGCGGGGTATCCGCTTTCTCTTTTTCACAACAAAGGGCGGGGTTGACAAACCGCCCGATACAAGGGATAATGCGGAGACGGGCAAGGGTTCATAACGTGGGCGGCACTCATGGCAGGCTTTGATATTGAAGTAGATTTAGTTGGAGAACTGGCGGGACACGCAAAAGATGCCCCTTACTTCCACTTCCCATGGGGAAATGCGTACATCCCCGAATTTATTTCCGGTTATTGGACAATCGAAGGCGGAAGCGGCGGCTGGGGCATCACAAAGTTCATTGTGCTCGAACTGGTGATCGCAGTGATGTTGCTGGCTATTTTCATCCCGATGGCAGTCCGGCTGCGCGGCGGTCTGCCTGCCAAAGGACGCTTGTGGAACATGTTAGAAGTTCTGCTCGTCTATTTGAGGGACAACGTGATCGTTCCCTCCATCGGCTCGAAAAGAGATGCCGCCCCTTATGTTCCGTATCTTTGGACACTCTTTTTCTTCATATTGTTTTGCAACCTTTTCGGTCTGGTGCCGTGGATGGGTTCCCCCACCGCCTCCATCACTGTTACCGTTACACTGGCACTTCTGACACTGACCATCGTGATCGCCACGGGTATCCTGCGGCATGGTCCAATCGGTTTTTGGATCGGCATGGTGCCGCACGTCGAAGGCAAGGTGGGACCGGTTAGCCTTGCGGCGGTGTTGAGTCCGATTTTGTTTGTCCTTGAAGTGTTCAGTTTTTTCGTCAAACACGTTTCGTTGTGCATTCGTCTTATGGCAAACATGTTCGGCGGAGCGTTAATTCTGGCGGTACTGGTTGCCTTTATCCCGATGGCGGCGTGGTCGATAGCGGCATTAATTCCGGTAACGATTGCCTCGGTCTTCGCCGCCGTAGCGGTCTATTTTCTGAAACTGCTCGTCGGTTTTTTGCAGGCGTACATCTTTACCTTCTTGACCTCCATTTATATTGGGATGGCGATTCATCAACATTGAGGTGGGGGTGTTTACCGTTCGTCGGTAAAAGAGTGGACGGCAAGTCAACTTGCCTCATTGGAAATTGAATGTTTTCCCTTGCGGTTCAATTCTTTTCAACCGCAAAGACGCAAAGGTTGTCGCAAAGAACGCAAAGAAGAAAAAGACCGATTTCATGCCGTTTACGGTTTAGCAAAAGCACGAATCTACTCTCGGCTTTCCTTTTTCTGCTAATTCCGGTAGAATTACGGCTATGTCAACGCTACACCTTTCCGACACATTACTCGACGGTTATGTTGCCTTGTTTCATCAACTGGCACCGAGAGACCAGACCATTCTTCTGAACAAATTAACGGAGACGGCATCAACCGATTCTGCAAATTCGGGTGCTTCAGAAAAACGAAACAACCTCATTCGAGACGTGGTCTATCTTCCTAAACCGCCCAATGCTCCGTCGTTTGAGGAACTTGCCGGTTCTTGGATAGATGACCGCAGTGCGGAAGAAATCGTCGCAGATTTGCGGCAGTCAAGGACTCCGAACTTAGACAGAGTGAATTTATGAAACAATACCTTTTGGATTCGGACGTGTCGATAGACTATTTGCGTGGTTCTGTGGAGGTCGCAAGAAAAATCAAGGCGGCAGGGCTGGAGAATTTTCATCTTTCAGAAATCACCGTTGCGGAACTCAAATATGGAGCGGCAAAGAGTAACCGACCGGATGACAATCGGCTACAAGTCGAAGCGTTTATCGGTGAGTTCGGCATCATACCGATTTATGAGTCTCTCGACGTTTTTGCATTCGAGAAAGCGAGGCTTGAAAAACTCGGTTTGCGTTTGGACGACTTCGATCTCTTGATCGGCGCAACGGCAATCCATTACGGACTCGTCCTTGTAACGAATAATGTCAAACACTTTGAACGAATGCAACGTTTGACTATTGAAAATTGGACAACGTAAGGATGGTAGTTTTCACACAAGCCGGAAGGAACGCTACGAAATGACGACACCATTTAGCCGGTACTCCGGTGCAAAAACAATCAGAGCCGCAATTGGTATCTTGCGTTTACAGAGTCCGAAACGCAAGCAAGGGACAACAAAATTTCCTGATTTTCGAGAAATCATGGCTCTGGTGGAGGTGGATTGCGTTTTCCAGTTCCACGACACTCGGAACATGGCGGTGCGTATCCCCGCAAGCTAAATCCCTCTCCTGATCCACCGCAGACCCGACAAGGCGTACTGGCAAGAACCCGCCCCCTACCGTTACAAGTCGAACACTGAACTCCAAGATGATTCTTCCCAGAGCCCTTGCAGGCATTACATGTCTCTAACTCGCTTTCTATCCTGCTGCGGGCTTCACGATACGCATCGATAGCGGGCAACGCCAGAAGAGTGATCATGATAGCGATAGGAAGCATAGCGATAGGAAGCAACAATAGAATAGCAACAAGGAACCAACGACGACATCCTTTGTTTTTGTTTTCGTTCATAAAATACCTCCAATAGGATTAAGGGGGAAAGTGTTCACCAAGCCCGGCAACCCGCACGCTCAAGACAGGAGCGGTGCGTTCAGAATATGGTTCTCTTCACACCGACCAAAGTGCTGCGCTTCGCATGCGCCGAAGATTTACCATTGCAAATGCGCAGACGCTCCCTTTCGGAAGCACGCCACTTTTCATTTGCATTGGTCATCCTCACTCGGCATAGCCGCTGGTCTGTGAAGTCAACCAACCGTCATACGACGGATTCTGAATTGCTGACGAACTCTAATTTCGATTTGTCTGGCAACGTGCCAAACGATGTTGCGAGCATTGTAATTCTTTTTGCGAAGATTGCAATATCCCCCGCACAATTTTCAAATCCCCCAAAGAGCCGCAAGTGTAGCGTAGCGGAACTTGCGGGTGCATACCGAACACGTCCGCCACCCGCAAGTTTCACTTCGTTACACTTGCGGCTCTTTGGTGTGTTGTTCGCAATCTGACGATTGCGTCTCCGCTTCGCGCCGCACGATTGCGGCGGCTAACTTCGCCCTGTATCTTTTCCGCTCTTATGATAAAATCAACGCATGTGCGATTTCGGTCATTACTCTTGGGAACCTCCAAAAATCAATTTTTGCATTTTAACAATGCCGAAATGCACCAAATCTGTACTTTGCGCACCTTGCGTAATCCATTGCGCCCTTTGCGGTTAAATCCGAACTATTTTAACCGCAAGGGGCGCAAAGATTATGCAAAGGACGCAAAGAATCTATTTTTAGAGGTTCCCTCTTGTTATTACTCTTGCGGAATTGAAGTTTGGAGCCGAAAACAGTAACCGCCATGAAGAACGCCAAAAGGAAATCGAATTGTTTTGTAACCCGTTGACCGTTTTCTCGCCCATTGAAGTTCTTGATGTTTACGCCAAGGAGAAAGTGCGGTTGCGGCGGCTCGGTCAACCGATTGCCGACTTCGATCTCTTGATCGGTGCAACGGCAATCCATTACGGACTCGTCCTTGTAACAAATAACGTAAAGCACTTTGAACGAATGCAACGTTTGATTGTCGAAAATTGGACAACGTAAGGATGGTAGTTTTTAACACAAACCGGAAGGGAACGCAACGCAATGACAGACAATTTACAGCCCCGGCGGGAAAATTTTACGCTCTTGCTTTTATCAAATAATTTTCAATTTGTTTCGCACAAAGGCACGAAGGACACAAAGGTTGCTGTTTCTCTACTTTGTGTCCTTTGTGCCTTTGTGCGAGAAAAAATACTAAACATGTAATTTTTATCCGCCAGGGCTGTAAGTTGCATGAGAACCGGCAGTAGTTCCCCTGAAAACCTGTTGCAAATAAAACCCCATACTGCGCACAATAGAAACATCACGCCAACCCGACAGTCCCAATAGAACCGCAATCGTTTGCGAATCCCGACGATAACGCGGCGGCAAACGAAACAGCGAGATAGTCCCCGTGTTATCGAGTACCACCGGATACAACAAGGTTGAACCGCCCTGAAAATTTTTCGACTGCCCCAATTCAATTTCGTGCAATGTTCCAATCAGCCAGGGTCGCCAGACGAAAAATAATGTACCGTCCGGTTTACGTTGAATGCGACCATATAATCTTGCCGGTAGTTTCCATTGCTTGCCTGCCGTTGCCGTAAGGAATACCGGTACTCCCGAAGTCGCATCAACACCGCCGGATTTGCGCCAGAACAGGAAGTCAGTAGCAAAAACAAAGCCCATCACCGATAGGCGAAATGCCCAGCCTGCCAAGTACCAGCATACCAATATCATGAGCAACGATACCAGTAATCCCAGCCAGGGACTCAATGCCGCCGCACCAAATACGATGCCCACTGCGACGAGTCGGATGCTTTTCAAGATTGCGTCCAAAAAAGGAATCGGCAATACGAGGATGGTTACATCGATCACATTCCAGACCACCCAGACCACTGCGTAGGCAAACGTTCCCACAACCAATGAGACCAATCCACCGAGAAGTAACCAGCCGCCGCTTATGCTGCCAATGACAACTGCCGATCCGTCTGCCGCATAAGCAGTAGGAATCAGCAATTCCGAAGCAGATGCCAACGCAACGGCGGTGGGTGCGGCAAAGGCTTGAGCAAAATCATACAGCACTATTGGCAACACAGCGGCGGCTCCTCCTTTATTTACCATGTCGCCGAGTGCATTCAGCGGAATCTTCAGAAACGGCATGGTCTCACAAATTGTGCTATTGAAGAACATGAGTAACATTATCAAGAGCAAGACACCCCAGATGTAGGGTTGGTCATAAATCGGCAGTTGGTCTCGCAACTCCGGCGGTGTGGTAAAATAATGCCACATCCCCAGTGCTGTTACGCCGAATAGGGGATTGATGGCAGTACCTGTCAACTGAGCAGTTTTCGCTGTGAATTGTTCCCCTTGTGAAACACGTTTTGACGTACCGTGATCGACACCACTCACCGTCGTTTGAGCGGAAGCCTCGATAGAAGCAGTGAGTAAAGATGAACAAAAGACGACAAGGACAATTATCTTTTTCATGGACACTTCTAAAAAGCGAGACGTTCGACGGTTTCTATACTGTAAACAGGGGCAAATCGGACGTTCTCTTTGCGCCCTTTGCGTACTCTGCGGTAAAAAAAGGATTTAACCGCAAAGTACGCAGGGATCGCAAAGACCACTTCCATGCCGTTTATGGTGTTGTCATTATGGCAGGGACAGGCAATTTTAGCAATACTACCAACGGAACGGTGCTTGAGTTTCGGGAGAATTGACCGTGTTTTGATGTGGATTTATTGGGCTACAAACACCCTACTACTATACCGTGTCCTAAATGATATATACTGCAAATGGGGAGAAATTGGACGTTTTCTTTGCGTCCTTTGCGCATTCCCTTGCGAACTTTGCGGTTAAAAAAAAGAGAATTTAACCGCAAAGACGCAGAGAAGTGCAAGGT
>Ga0099364_10003037_pt1 | contig 26369 bp, 18 predicted proteins | sample TergutTh196P3_FD_73070 | JGI IMG/M metagenome (GOLD analysis project Ga0099364, IMG submission 73070) | Microcerotermes parvus P3 segment gut microbial communities from Pointe-Noire, Republic of the Congo - Th196 P3 | ecosystem: Host-associated > Arthropoda: Insects > Digestive system > Gut ...
TTGCTGGCCGCCAAGGCCCGGCCGGAATTTTTCGGGTTTGACGGCGGGGTGGCCGGCCTGAACAAGGTGGTGAGCGGCCTGGCCGCCCTGGCCCAGGTTTACAGCGGAGACGTTCTCCAGGCCCAGGAAGAAGACGAGGAGGAAGGCGTCAATATACACTTCCTCCTGCCCCGTGAGGGCTTTGAGATGTGGACCGACCTCATGGCCCTGCCGGCCAGTGCCCCCAACCCCGAGGCCGCCCACGCCTTCATCGACTACCTCCTGAGGCCCGAGATCGGGGCCCGGGTGGCCACCTACAATCGCTACGCCTCCCCCAACGCGGCGGCCCGGGCCTTCATTTCTCCGGAAGACCTGGCCAACCCGACCCTCTACCCCCCGGCCGAAGCCCTGGAAAAGGCCGAATACATAAAGGACCTGGGGGCGAACAACCGCCTCTATGACGAGGCCTGGGTTATTATCAAAAGTCGGTAAGAGCCTAAAACAATCAAGTGAGCCGGCACCGTCGGCGGGCGGATTATTATGAGAGAGCAATACCTCCACACCCATTCCAAGTGGTTCGCCAAGGATGCCCCGGCCGTTCTGGAAAAGCTAGGGACCTCTCCGGACCAGGGCCTTTCCTCCGCTCAGGCGGCTGAAAGGCTTTTGGAATTCGGCCCCAATGCCCTGCCCGTCGTCAAGCCGACTCACGCCTTTATCCGCTTTCTGAGGCATTTTCACGATATTCTCATCTATATACTCTTCGTCTGCGCCTTTGTGACCCTGGTCCTGGGGCATTACGCCGATACCGTGGTCATTCTCGTGGTGGCCGTGGTAAACGCGGCCATCGGGTTTTTTCAGGAAAGCAAGGCGGAAAAAGCCCTAAGCGACATAAGGAGCCTGCTTTCGCCAAGGGCCTCGGTAATCCGCGACGGCGCGCGCCTTGACGTGGACGCCGCGGGCCTGACCTTGGGCGACATTGTCTACCTGGCCCCCGGCGATAAGATCCCGGCCGACCTAAGGCTCTTCCGGGCGGAAAACCTGCGCGTGGAGGAATCGCCCCTCACCGGCGAAGCGGTGCCTTCTGAAAAACAGACCCGCCCCCTGGCCTCCGAGACCGACCTCGGCGACCGTTCGAACATGGCCTATTGCGGCACCACGGTAAGCGCGGGCACAGGCTATGGCGTGGTGGTGGACATCGGCTCGGATACGGAAATCGGCCGCATCAGCCAGCTCATCGCCGAGGTGGGCGACACGACCACGCCGCTTATTCGGCAGATGGCGGCCTTCGGCAAGACCATTTCCATGGTGATCATCGGCGTTGCCGCCCTGGTCTACCTTTTCGGGCATTTCTTCCGCGACTACGGGGCCTCGGAACTCCTGCTCTCCGTCATCGGCCTGGCCATCGCGGCCATTCCCGAAGGGCTGCCCGCCATTCTTTCCATCATACTGGCCATCGGCGTGCAAAACATGGCCAAGCGCAACGCCATTGTCCGCAACCTGCCCTCGGTCGAAACCTTGGGCTCGGTCTCCGTGATCTGCTCGGACAAGACCGGCACCCTGACCAAGAACGAGATGACGGTTAAAAACCTCGTCGTCCATGACGCGCGCTTCACCGTCACCGGTTCCGGCTACGCGCCGGCGGGGGAAATTCGGGGCGCCCCCTTGGGCGAAAGCGCCCGCCTGCTTCTGACCACTTTCCGCCACTGCAACGACGCCTCCTTGTCCAAGGATAAGAACGCCTGGACCGTCCAGGGCGACCCCACCGAAGGCGCCCTTCTGACGGTTTACGAAAAGGCCGCCTTGGGTGCCCCCTTGCCTCCACGCCTGGTCACCCTGCCTTTTGACTCGGAATACAAGTATATGGCCACCCTGGCCCCCGGCGGGGATCTTGGGGGAAACATACTGTATATCAAAGGCGCCCCGGACAGGCTCCTGGCCCTGGCCGAGCTGGAGATGACCTCCGGCGGCGGCTTGGCCCCCTTGGATCGGGAATTTTGGGAAAAGGCCGTGGCCGATCTGGCGGCCCAAGGCCAACGCGTCCTAGGCGCGGCCATGAAGCATGTCTCCCAGACAACCATCGCCCATGAAGACTTACGGGAAGGCGTCGTCTTCCTCGGCCTCGCCGGCCTGGTGGACCCGCCCCGTGAAGAGGTGGTGGAGGCCGTGGCCCTGTGCCGGGCGGCCGGCATACAGGTCAAGATGATCACCGGCGACCACGCGGATACGGCCAAGGCCATCGGCCGGGAACTGGGCATAGGTGAAAAAGCCTTGACCGGCCACGAGCTGGACGACATGACCGATGAGCAGTTCTACGCCGCGGCCTCGAAATACGACATCTTCGCCCGCACCAGCCCGGAGCACAAGCTGAAGCTGGTCAAAGCCCTGAAAGCCCACGGCGCCATCTGCGCCATGACCGGCGACGGGGTGAACGACGCGCCGGCCCTGCGCATGGCCGATGTGGGCGTGGCCATGGGCATCAAGGGCACGGAAGTGACCAAGGACGCCGCGGAAATCGTCTTGGCCGACGATAACTTCAGCACCATCGCGGCGGCGGTGGAGGAAGGCCGCCGGGTTTACGACAACCTGAAGAAAACCATACTCTTCATCCTGCCCACCAACGGGGCGGAAAGTTTTCTCATCATCGCCGGAATTCTCTTCGGCACCATGATACCCCTGACGCCGGTGCAGATTCTCTGGGTGAACATGGTCACCTCCGTCACCATCTCCCTGGCCCTGGCCTTTGAGCCGGCCGAACCCGGCATCATGGCCCGGCCCCCGCGCCAGGCCGCCGAGCCCCTTCTGAGCCGCTACTTCATCTGGCGCATTTTCTTCGTTTCCGTGATGATCGGCGGCCTGACCCTGGCCTTAAGCGTCATTTTGCTGAACTTAGGTTTTCCGGAGGCCGAGGTCCGCACCGTGACCCTGCAAACCATCGTCATTTGCCAGGCCTTCCATCTCTTCAACAGCCGGAGCATCCGCCAGCCGGCCCACGCCCTCGACTTTCTGGGCAACCGTGCCGTTTTCGTGGTTTGCGCCCTGATGCTCCTGCTCCAGATATCCATAGTGTATATGCCCTTCATGAACGCCGTGTTCGGCACCGTGCCCTTGGGTCCCACGGGCTGGCTGGCCCCCATGCTCCTCGGCGCCATCGTCTTCTTCGCGGTTGAGGGCGAAAAACATATCATGCGCCGGCTGGACGCCCGCCAGCCGGCCTGAGCGCGCGCCGTCTTGAATCATCAAAAATTACAAAAATTTAACATAAATACGATTGGAATTTAACACCGTTGAGATATGCTGTACTCCTGTTGTAATCAGTAACCCGCCTTCTTCGGGCGGCAACCGGGTCAGGCCCCCGCTTTAGGCAGGCGGCGGCTTTGACCGCGAACGACAAGGAGTGACTATTATGAAAAAAGCTTTGGCCATGGGCTTGGGCGCCCTTCTGGCAGCCGGCTCGGCCGCGCCGGCCTTCGCCGCCAGCCAGATCGACTTCTCCGGCTACTACCGGATGTATTTCAGCAACCTCTGGAACAACAATTACAGCTCCAGCGACGCGAGAACCAGCGACAGCGCCTTCTCCAACCGGCTGCAAATGGATTTCGGCTTCCACGCCACAGACGAAATCTCGGTTTTCTGGCGCCTGCGGGCTCCGAGTGCGCAGCGTTGGGGGACCAATGATTTGCCTGTCATTACCCAGTGGATCTACGGCCGCATTCAGCAGGATTGGGGCACGGTCACCATCGGCCGCCTGCCCAATTCCAGCTTATTTAACGGCCTTTCCAACCTGGGCTGGCAGCCCAAGGGAGCCGACGGCTCGGGCGACTACACCCTAGTGAACCCCTTCGACTTCCTCGACGATCCCGCTGACGGCATCCGCTATGCCAACCGCTGGGATAACGGCTTCCAGATAGTGGCCCAGTTCAACCGCTTGAGCACACGCCAGTCATCCGAGTGGAATGGTGCTAGTTGGGTCGCTGGCGATGAAGAATTCGCCGATCTTTTCGTCCTTGAACCCGCCTATTTCTGGGATGGCGGCGGGGCCACCCTGGGCCTTAACTTTCTGCGTGACAGGGCTCGTACAAGTACCTATGGCAATGATGATCCCGTGGATAAGCGTGGAACCTACGCCGACCGCCCCGCCCTCAAGGCCTTCTACATCAACCCGGCCGTCTCCCACCGCTGGGATAACGGCTTCGCCATCCACTTCGAAGGCAAGGCCGGCTGGGGCACGGACGACAACGTGGCTAGCGGCCAGAACGGCCGCAAGCTCGACGGCTACGCCTTCTACCTGGATTTTGACTACAACTACGGCCCGGGCAACCTGAACCTGGCCGGCTGGTGGGCCTCCGGCGATGACGGGGGCGAAAAGCGGAACGACCTGGTGGGCATGGGCGCCGAATTCAAGCCCCTCCTCATCGCCTATGGCAGCAACATTTCCCCCCGGGTCCGCACCGATGGTGGCAACGCTGTGGCCAGGGCCAATGATCGCTCCGGAGCCGCGGGGAATAAAGGCGCCTTCGGCGGGGGCGTCTTCGGAGGCAATCAAGACCAGTCCAACCACTGGGTCATCAACCTCAACGGCAACCATAAGTTCACCGACGACATCAGCGTGACCTATGCCCTGGCCTACCTGGCCCTGAACAAGACCAAGCCCGGGGCCAAAAAGGACATCGGCTGGGAGGCCGACCTCAGCTTCCAGTTCCAGTTGCTGGATAACCTGCGCTTCGGCACCTCCTTCGGCTATCTCTTCGCCGGCAAGGCTTTGAACGATACTACTGATGGCGTGGTTAACGTGAAGGCCTCCGATACCTACGGCTGGTTCAACACCCTGACCTTCAGCTTCTAAGGCCTTTTACCAAAACCTGAAACGAAGGCCCCCACGGGAGATTCACTCCCGCGGGGGCCTTCTCTTTCCGGTGCTGGAAATTTTTGAAATTGTGGCGTACAATCATTCGTAAGGTGAGACCCCTCGCCTTTTTATTATTGCAGGAGACCGTTGATGACTGAAGAACACAAGACCGCGTCAGACCAAAACCGTAAATCCATTAAGAAAAAAACTCCCGACCCCAAGCGGGGCCGGATTCGGGCGCCCTTGAGCCGAACCCTGACCGGCTCTGAATTTCTGGTTTACGATATACTCGGCCACCAGTTTCAACTGCCCCTCCTGGATCTCGGGTGCGAGACCAAGGAGTGCATTCTCATTTCCGCCACCATCTTGTTCGCCCAAAGGGGTTACGCGGCGGTCTCCATCCGCGACATCGCCCGGGCCACCGGCATCAAGCCCTCCTCTCTCTACAACCATTTCGAGAGCAAGGAAGCCATGTGGGAGGCGGCCCTGGAGCACCTCTTGAAACTGTTCTTCCTGTATTTCGAAAGCCTTGACAGGTCCATAAGCCGGGCCCGCGGCTTTGAGGAAGTCCTGGCCATAATTTTGTACGAACCCAAAAGAATGAGCAATCACTTCACCACCTACGGTTTCAGCCTCATAAACCTGGAACAGCTCAACGACCCGCTGGCGGCCAAGGCCCAATACAAAATGTTTAACCACGGCATAAACTTTCTAAAGGAAAAATTTGACGACTGCGTGGCCAAGGGCTGGGTTCAGCCCTTCGACACCTTTTTGACAGGCGCCTTGATCATGAATTCCGTCTTCATGGGGCTGGCCTCAAAGGTGCAGGAATATGAAAACCGCCCCATAGTTTACCGCACCGAAGAGATGATAGCCGCCCTGGAGCCCTTTATTCTCTCGGCCGCGGGGTTGAAGGCGAAGCCGGCCCCAAGCCCTAAAGAGCCTTTAAAATAACACCATAGACGGCCGGCTTGACTTCCCTCCGCACTCTTGCTATCCTTCTTCACAGGAATCATGCCTAAAGACCCCACCCTCAAAAAAATTCTACTTATAGGCAGCGGCCCCGTCATCATCGGCCAGGCCTGCGAATTCGACTACTTCGGCGCCCAGGCCTGCCGGGCTCTGCGCGAGGAAGGCTGCGAGATAGTGCTTCTGAACTCCGACCCGGCCACGGTCATGACCGACCCGGAGTTCAGCGACCGCACCTATATCGAGCCCTTGCTGCCGGAAGTGCTGGCGGCCGTAATAAAGAAGGAGAAGCCCGATGCGGTCCTCCCCGCCTTCGGTGGGCGGACCGCCATGAACCTGGCCATGGAGCTGGCCAGGGACGGGATATTTTCGGAAGGCGGGGTCCGGCTCATCGGGGCTGAGGCCGAAGTCATCGAGCGGGCGGGAAACCGCGAACTCTTAAGCCGCCTGTCGGAGGGCCTGGGCCTCTACGCGGCCGAGAGCGCCACGGTGAAAAACCAGGCCGATGCGGCCGCCTTCATGGCCGGCCGCCGCTTTCCGGCGGTGGTGAAGTCCTCCTTCACCCCGGGCTATGTCGGCGGGGCATTGGCCTACAATATGAAGGAACTCATGGCGGCCGTTGAGCGGGGTTTGGCCCTCTCCCCGCTCCGTGAGGTTCGGCTCGAAGAATCCCTTCTGGGCTGGAAGGAACTTGAGCTGGAACTGCTCCGGGACAGGGCGGGCCAGTCCGTGATCGTCTGCGGCATTGAGGATTTCGACCCCATGGGCATCCATACCGGCGACTCCATCGCCGTGGCCCCCATACAGACCCTGTCCGCCCCGGAATACCGGGGCCTCCGTGATGAGGCCATCGCCCTGGCCTCCGCCGTGGGGCTGGCGGGCGGGGCCTCCAACCTCCGGTTCGCGATCGATCCCCAAAGCGGCCGGCGGGCCGTGGTCGGAATGATCCCCAGGGTCACCCGCTCCTCGGCCCTGGCCTCCAAGGCCACTGGTTTTCCCATCGCCCGGGTGGCGGCCAAGCTGGCCCTGGGCTGCCGCCTGGACGAAATACAGCTCGGCCCCCGCGTCTCCGCGGCTTCCGAGCCGGTCTTGGACTACTGCGTGGTCAAGGCCCCCCGCTTCGATTTTGAAAAATTCCCCGGCGTTGAACCTGTCCTGGGCCTGGAGATGAAATCCGTGGGCGAGACCATGGCCATCGGCGGCAGCTTCCAGGAAGCCCTGCAGAAGGCTCTGAGGGGGTTGGAAATCGGCCAGACCGGCTTCACCGAACGGCCGGCCCGGCCCGGCGAACCGCCCCTGGCCCCCCTTAAGGAGCGTCTTCGCCTCCCCGGTCCCTACCGCGTATTCTATATCAAGGAAGCCTTCCGCCGGAATCTGGGCCAGGGCGAGCTGGCCGAACTGACGGGCATCGACCCTTGGTTTCTTGACCAGCTCCGCCGGATATACGAGGTGGAAAAAACCATAGTCCGCGGCCTGGGGCCCTTTTTCAGCCCCGAGGCTGGAGCGCCGGATGAAGCGGAGGCTGGAACCTGGCGGAAAATAAAGGCCTGCGGGTTCAGCGACCGGCAGATAGCCTGGCTTTTAAAAATGGGCTCAAGCGGGGTGAGGCCGGGCGAAGAGGCCGTGCGGGACCGAAGGCTGGCGGCGGGCGTCCGGCCCGCTTTCCGGGCCCTGGGCGCCCGCGCCGGGGAATCTGAAGCCGGCTGTTTCTATTCCACCTACCAGGGAGAGGCCGCGGAGGCGCCGCCGGGGCGGGGGAGGATAATGATCTTAGGCGGCGGCCCCGACCGAATCGGCCAGGGCGCGGATTTCGACTACTCTTGCGTCCAGGCCGCCCTGGCCTTGGACAAGGCCGGCTTGGGCGCCATCATGGTCAACTGCAACCCGAAGGCGGTTTCCACCGATTGCGGCCTGGCCGGGCGCCTGTATTTCGAGCCCTTGACCGTGGAGGACGTCCTGGCCGTCTGGGAGGCGGAAAAGCCGGCCGGCCTAATTGTCCAGTGCGGCGGCCAGACCCCCTTAAATCTTTCCCGGGCCTTGAAAGCCGCCGGGGTCAACATATTAGGCGCCGCCCCGGAAGACATCTTCCTGTCCGAGGACCGGTGGGCCCTCAACCGGCTGGCCGAGGCCCTTGGCATACTCCAGCCCCCCGGCGGCCAGGCCGGCGACTTGGCCGCCGCCTGCCGCATCGCCTCCGCGGTGGGCTACCCGGTCATGGTGCGGCCGGATTTCGTCCCGGGCGGCCGGGCCGCCATGCGAATCATCTACGATGAAGCGGACTTAAGATGCTACTGGGAGGAAGCCCTCTCGGCCTCCATCGGCGACACGGTCTTTGTGGACCGCTTCCTGGAAGACGCCCTGGAACTGGATGTGGACGCCCTCTGCGACGGGCGCGAGGTGCTGATCGCCGCGGTCATGGAGCGTGTGGAGCAGGCCGGCATACACCCGGGGGATTCGGCCTGTTCCATACTTCCCCGCAACCTCACCGGCGGCCAGATGGAGTGCATCAAGCGCCATACCCGCGACCTGGCCCTGGCCCTCTCCACCAAGGGGTTCATCAACATCCGGTTCGCCGTCCAAGAGGGCCGCGTCTTCCTGTTGGAGGCCAACCCCAGGGCCAGCCGTACGGCGCCCTTTGTGTCCAAGGCCACCGGCTGGCCCCTGGCCCGGCTGGCCGCCCTGGTCATGGCCGGGACGCCTCTGGCCCATCTGCCCCCCCCGCCCCCTCGGACCAGCCGCCTCCACAACGCGGTCAAGGAAGTGGTGCTGCCCTTTAACCGCTTTCCCGGGGCCGTCATCCGCAACGGGGCGGAGATGCGCTCCACCGGCGAGGTCATGGGCCTGGCCGAAAGTTTCGGCCAGGCCTTCGTAAAAGCCCAACTGGCCGCCGGCCTCAAACTCTCCCGAAGCGGCGGCGGGCTGTTGATTTCCGTCTGCGACAAGGACAAGCCCGAGATAATCCCCCTGGTCCGGGAACTGTCCAGCCTGGGCTATACCGTCTGCGCCACGGCCGGCACTTCCGCCTGGCTTGCGGAAGCCGGCTTCGACTGCGAAAAAGTCAACAAAATGGACGGCCCCCGGCCCAACCTCATCGACCGGCTCAACAACGGCGACATACACTTGGTGGTCAACACCATCTCCGGCCAGGGTTCGGCCCGGGACGCCCAAATCATCCGGGCCGAGGCCATCAGGCTCGGCCTGCCCCTCATCACCACCATAAACGCCCTGCGCGCCCTGGTCGAAGGCCTCCTGGAAGGGCCGGAGACCAGGCCCGCCGCCCTCCAGGACTTTCATCTCATGTAATTCAACAGGCTGATGCGGGTGACCATGCCTGTTATGCCCAAAAGGGCCTCGTAGACGGTCTGGGCGTTTTTCAGGTCGGTTATCAGGCGGGTGAAATCCACATCTTCGATGGCGCTCAAGAGCGATTCGGAACTGAACTGTTTCTGGTCCAGGGTGCGGTTTACAAACTGGTTGCGGATCTGCTTGGTGCCGATCTTGCTCTCCAGGGTGGTGACTTTTTCAATGGCCGACCTGACATGGGGCAGTTCCCGGCCGATGGCTTCGGTGTCGTTTCTCTTCAAGGCGTGGATGAGGCGCTGCACGGTATCGAGGATGTTGTCACCGGCCCCGTTGGCGCCTAAAAGTTCGCTGCCGGTGGTGTTAAGGGTGCCGCGGGTGCTGGAGTCGAGGTTGACGTCCATGTTCTTTTCATCGCCGCGATACCAGCCCACGGCCACTTCAAAAACATCGCCCGCCATAAGGGCCGTGCCATCGGGGATAAACTTGAGGTTGACCCCGTGCTGGGACGCGGAATCGGTGCTTTCGCCGCCGGTGAGCCAAATTGTGCCGTTGGTGGGGCCCACCCTGGCCGTGGAATCCCAGCCTTCGGGGTGGCGCTCGAACTGGGGCCAGACCGCGGCCTGGCCCGGGTGGGCGGTGTTGTGGTCGATTACGGCTTTGAGAACATCGCCGGCCGTGGCGGTGACCACCCGGGTTTCGGTGCAGGCATAGAGGGGGAAGGCCTCGCGCCAGGCGGCCGCGGCGTTGGGGTCTATGGTTTCGTCGGGGCAGCTGGTCAGTTCTTCGGTGCCCAGGTGGACCACCAGGACGGTCTTGTTGGTGACCGGGTCGGTCTCGTAGCGGACAGTGGTTTCTTTCTGATAGTTGTTGTTGGCCATTGAGGCCGAGGCGTAGAAGGTCGGATCGGCGCTGGTGGTGTAGCGGACGCCCAGGTTATTGCCTTCGGTCCCCTGGCTCAGGGCCTGGAAGATGATGTTGGGGTCGCTCTGGCTGGGGGCGGTGTAGGGAAAGGCGACAGTGGCCGTGGCGTGGCCCAAGGGGGTGATGACGCTGCGGCCGTTTATTTCATAAGGTTCGCCCACCTTCAGGGACAGGCAGGCCATCTGGTCCACCACTCCGTCGCCGCCCTCGTGGTAATTGGCCAGGTCGGCCCACACCAGCTGGCTGGCCAGGGGATGGTTGTTGACGGCCTCCATGACTTCCTTGGCCGTGCTCAAGACCCGGCCTTGGGCATCGGTGCGCAGGGTGACGCAGATGTTCCAGGGGTTGGGGCCCACCGTGACCGAAGTGGTTGGGTTGGGATGGGTGGCGGGGTCGGGCAGCTTGTATTCCACGCGCAGGTCATTGCCCCAGGTGCCCTGGTGGCGGGCGGTGAATACCAGGTCGTTGGCCTTGCCGGGGATATTGCTGGTCAGGGAGGCGTGACCCAGGAAGGCGTTGTGGAACATATCCCCGGTCTGGTATTCGCTGGCCCCGAAGCTCTGGGGCGGCCCCCAGGTCAGGCCCCCGTCCTGGGAGACCCGGAAGAGGGCCGGCTGGTCGTAGCCGTTGGCCAGAAAGGTGCGGGGGTGGGCGTAGTTGAGGCGGCCCTGGCCGGAATTGCCGTCGGCCAGACTGACTTCAAAGATGGAACTTATCCGGCGCTGGGCTTCCAACCCGGTTGAAACCGGAACAACGGCGGTGTAGTCATCAGCGCCGTTTTTAACAGTGCCGTCATTCTTTACGACCGTGCAGAAAGAAGCGTAGGCCGGGTCGCCGTTGACCATCGCCTTGACGTCGTCGGCCGTGGTGATGACGGCGGCGGCCAGGGCCCTTTCGTGGGCCGTTAGGCGGTCGCCGGTATCATGCATGACCTGGGCAAAGGTCTGGTGATAGATTCCTATATCGGCCGCCGCGTAAACCGTGACCAGGCCGGTGTCCTCATTGAACTCGATCTTCGGGTTCGGGCTCATGAAGCTGGGGTCGGTGGGGACAATGTATTGAACCGACAGCTCGTTCCCGGCCTCGCCGACATATTCGTTGCCGTTGTTTCGGACAGCCCAGGTGAGGTCGTTCTGGGTGCCGCGCGGGCTTAGGGTGGCATTGGCCAGGGTGTAGGGCTGGCTGGTGGCCAGGGGGGTCCAGGTGGGCGAGGGCTGGAAGATGATGTTGGCGCTGGTGAGGCCCGAGGTGGCGATGGAGTTAGTGAAGGAAGTAGTGAAGGAGGCGCTGAAGATGCGGTTGCCGGTGGCCGGGTCGGTGAGGCGGTTGAGGGCGGCGGTCACGGCCGAGATTGAGGCCGTGAATTCGCCCTGGCCGTGGGGGTCGTTGGCCCGGGGCAGGTAGACCGTGACCTGGCCGTTTTTGACTTCCGTGCGTATTTCCGTGTCATTGAAGGTGACGGACCCGTGGCTGACAATGCCTTGCCCGGTATTGGGCGGCGAGTCGGTGAGCTGGAAGAGGAAGCTCCAGTCGGCTATGGGCCGTTGCTGCGGGTGGGTCACGGCCGATATCCAGCCATCCCCCCAGGGCAGGCGGCTGAAGGCCGAGGTAACTTCCGTCCAGCCTCGGGCCGAAGCCAGGTCATTCAAAGCCGTGAGCACCGCCCCGGCCGAAGCCGACGAACCCGGCGGCTGGCCGTTGTCGGTCAAAAGGGTAACGGTTATGACCCCGTTACTGTAGGCGGCCGTGGCGGCGGGCTCGGCGGCGGCGGCTTCTTGAGCCCAGACAGCGGCGGCGGCTTCCTGACCTGCGACCTCGGCCTGCTCTAAGGACAGGCCGGAAGCCCGGGCGTCAATATAGGCCTGGGCGCTGAACAAGCGGGGGGCGACCTCAGAATAGGCGGTTATGGTGGCGCTGGCGATGCTCTGGCCCGCTGATATGGCCGAAGTGAAGGCCTCTAGAAAATCCTGGCTGTTGCGCAGCCTGCTGACCGAAGTCATGGCGCTTTCATAGGCCGCGGCGCTGGCGGCCGCCTTGGCCGAAGCCCAGGAGGATTCCCCCAAAACATAATTGACGGTCACTGGGCCATCGTAGGGCGGCGTGCCCGGCGTGCCCTGAGCCAGGATGTAGGCCAGGGCCGCCGCTGAAAAGCTAAGGCCGTTGTTCCGCTCGGGCGAGCCGGTACTGGTCTGGTTGGCCAGGCCGGCCACGAACTGGACCTGGTAATCGTTGTAGCGCGCATCCGTGGCCGTGAGGCTCAGGCTGTAGGCCTCCCAGGTCATGGGGCTGCCCGTGCCCACCGCGCCGCCGTTTATGGTGGCCCCGGCCAGCTTGGAGGGGGTGGAAAACCAGCGGGAATCCACCCCGCCGGCCTGGACGACCTCAATGAGGAAGTTCTGGCTGTGGACCGGCAGGTCCGGCCGGTTATTGAAAACCGTGCTGCCGTAGTTCTGGACCTTGCCGGTCCAGGCCGTGGAATTTTTGCACCCGGCCTGGACCTTCATGGCCTCGACCTGGGCGGCGAAGGGCTGGGTGGTGACCTTCTGGCCGGAAAAGATATAGGTGTCGCCGATCTTGGAATTGCCGTTCTGGAGGAGCTGCTGGAACCAGCCCTCCACCTCGGTCAGTATGGCCTCGCGCTGGGAGTCGCTGTAGGTGTCGGTGGCCGCCTGTTCGGTCAACCTGTAGATATTGTCCAGGACTTCCTTGACGCTCTGGGCGGCGGCGCCCGATTCGGACAGCCATAGGTCTGAGACGGCCACGTTGGTGCGGTATTGGCTGATGGCCGAAAGGGTCGAGCGGGTGCCCAGCACCCGGGCCGCCCCGGCGGGGTCGTCCGAAGGGGAGTTGATGCGTTTTTCCGAGGCCGCCTGGGCGGTGAGCTGGGCTATGCGGAAACTTAGGAGCCCCAGGTTTTCATTTATGTTCCGGTAAACGGTGCGGTGCGCGGTACGGTAAATCATGGTCTCTCTATTTCATGGCCAGGATGGTCTGCATCATCTCGTCTATGGCGGTGATAATCTTGGCCGAGGCCTGATACATATACTGAAAACGCAGCACATCGGCCAGTTCCTCGTCGATATTTACCCCGGCCAGCCTGTCCTGGCGGTCCATGAGTTCGCTGAAGACGCCGACGGTGAAATCATATTCCGTGGTCACGGAGCGGCTTCCGGCCCCTATTTCGGAGTAAAGGGTGTTGAAGGCCCCGCCCAGGGTGGACGAGCTTAAGTTGTAGAAGCTGAAAGTTTGGTATTTTAGGCCGGCCATGGCCAGGGCGTTTTCATTGGAGCCTGGGGCCAGGTAGCCATCGGGGTCCAGGACGCCGGCCCCCAGGAGCCTGGGATTGCGGAGGATTTCCTGGTTGACGGTGATGTTGGAGCTGGAGTCGCCGACAAAGAGATTGTTCAGGCCCAGGACGGCCAGGGCCCCGGAGGTGTCGCGGCCGAAGGCGAACTGGACATCCTGGTCGCCGTCGGCGATGAGGCGGATACTCTGATAACCGTCGTGGCTGGAGACCAGTTCGGCCCTGAGCCCGGGGATGCCGGTCTTAAAATCCGTGCCGATGCGTTCCACCACGTCCTTGAGGGTATCGGTGGGGTCAACGGTGACGCGGTGGACACGGGGAATATAGCCGCCCTCGCCGTCGGGGTGGTAGGTGACGAGTTCAAAAAAGCCGCTGCGGTCGAGATGGGTTTCCTCCATGGGCTCGACTAGGCCCAGCCCGGGCTGGTCGGCCGGGGTCTGGGCCATGACCAGGTTGCGGGCATAGGGGTCGCGGTTGACGAGGTTAACGATGTCGCCCGCGGTGGTGGTCACATGGCCGTTTTGGTCCGTGCCCAGGGTGATGACGATGCGGCTGGAGCCGTCATAACCGTTTATGACCTCAATGCCGGGAGGGGAATTGGCTATGACCTCGTTGTCGTGGACCGGGTCGCGGGGCAGGACGTATTCGATGGATATTTTCTCCCCCGCGGCCCCGGGGTCCACGGCGGTGAAGACCACGTCGTTGTCGGTGTGCTTCAGGGAGGTGATGAGGGAGGCGTATTCGGAACCATAGCTTAAGTGGTGGCCCTGGCCGGCCATTTCGGCCAGGGAGCGGCCCAGGCTCTGGAACTGGCCGGGGGCCGAAGGCAGGGAATCGGCATTGGCCGGGAACTGGATAAGCCCGTCCCAATTGTTGCCCGGCGCGGCCTGGGCGGCCAGGAAGTCGCCTATCTTCAACTGGGAAGAGGTGCTGCGGGGAGGCAGGGCGGCCCCGCCGGGGGTGGTGGTGCGGTTCTCATTGATGTGGCGGACGACATCCTCGGCCGTGGCCGTGATGCTGCCGCGGCCGTCCGTGGGCAGGACTATGGTTATCTCCCACTTCTGGACCAGGGGATCGTCGTTCCAGACCACGGTGGATGTAATGTTGTTGGTGTAGGTGTCGCCCCTGACGAAGCGCACGGAGATGTTTTCCGGGTCGCTCTGGGGGCTGTAGGGCTCCCGGCTTTCGAGATGGGGAACCAGGGCCGAGAGCTTGAGGTCGTTGTCGCGGCCGGGGAACTCGAAGGTGAAGGCCGGGTGGTTGGAGACCCTGGAGGTGGCGGTGGTATCGGTGTAGCGGTCCTGGCCCGCGCCCTGGGCGTGCTGGTGGTTGACCTGGAAAATGAGGTTGTCCACGAAGGATTCAAATTTCAGGGAAAGGTCCTTCAATGTATCATCGCGGAACTCAATCCAGCCGCCCAAGGCCCCGCCGTTTATCTTGCCGGTCACGTCTTCAGGCCAGGGCGGGGAGGAGCGGCGGTGGTTGGCGATGATGCGCAAGTCCCCGGAAGAGTCCCGGCCCACGCCGACATGATGGACCGTGGTATTGGATACCAGGGAGGGGCCGTCCTTGAAATCTATGTTGACCGCGCCGGTGACGGGGTCTTCCCAGTGCTCATAGTCGATGAGTTCCCCCAGCTGGAGCATGAGGGCATCCCTGGTGTCGCGCAGGCTGTTGGCCTCCTGCCGCCGGGCCGGGTCCTCCAGGATCATGATCTGGCTGTTGATTTTGGCTATGCCGGTGATGATGCTGTTTATGCTGTCCACGGCATCGCCGATGTAGCCGTTGAGGTCGAGCCTCATACGGTCCAGGTCCGCCCTGCGCTGGGCCACCTGCTTGGCCAGGTCGTCGGCCCCGTGGACCAGTTCGGCCCGGACGGGGTCCAGCTCGGCGGCGTCGGCCAGGCTTTCCCAACTGGCGAAAAAAGAGTTCAGGGCCGCGTTTATGCCGTAGCCGTCGCTTTCGTTGAAATGGAGTTCCAGGGTGTCGTGGGCGTTTTTCCGGGCCGCCGCCGAGCCCATTTCGGAACTTTTGGCAATGATGCTGTTGGTCAGGAACCGGTCGTGGAAGCGGGTGATGTTCTGAGCCGATACCCCGGTGCCCATGGCCCCCCAGCGGGAGTTCCGCCAGGTGGGCAGGTTTTCCAGGTTTATCCGCTGGCGGGAGTAGCCGGGGGTGTTGACATTGGAAATGTTGTTGCTGACCACTTCCAGGGCCGCCTGGGAGAGGTTCAGGCCGGTCATGGCCACATAGAGGCTGGAGGAAATCCCCACTTCACACCTCCCGGGACAACTTGACCGGCAGGCTGGGGCGTTTTTCCCCCTGGCCGCCCCCGCTCGTGTAGCCTTCGCCCCGGAGCTGGTTGGCCCCGGTCAGAATGTCTATGGATTCATTGACCAGGCGCAGCCCTTCCGCGATAAAGGCCTGGCTGGCCTCGTTCTCCCGGAGAATGACGTTCTTAAGCTGGGCCAGGTGCCGGGCGCCCTCGCTTAGGCGGTTCCGCCAGGGCTGGGGCACGCGGGCGGCCAGGTCGGCCAGGAGCGGGAGAGGCTCCGGGGCCAGGCCCAAGGCCAGGGCGGTCTCGCTGATGCCTGTTTCCAGTTCCCGAATATGGGCCTGGATGTCCCGGGCCAACTCCTCCTTCCGCTGGGAAAAAGACCAAAGGCCTTCCAGGTCCAAGGCCAGAAGGAGTTTTTTTTCTTCGGCCAGGTAGTCCACCAGGGCCTGGTAACGCACCAGGTGCGCGTCCAGAAGCACGCAGAGTTCGTGTATCCGCCGGGTATCCATGCTTCGTCCTCTCTTTTACCGGATAAGGTCGGCAGCCGCCGGCTCTGGCCCGGCAATTTCTGCCACATTCGCCCCCGCACTCGGGCCGGGCTGGACCGGCGGGGCGGAAGCGGCTTCTGCCGAGCCTTGAGCCGCCAGGCCGGCCGGGGCCAGGCTCAACCCCGGGATAGTCTTGGGGCCAAGGTTTTTGGGGATGACGACCCGCCAGGAAGGCCCCATTACTTCCGGATGTTCATGCAAAGTTTGTTCCAAACCTTCCTGGCGGGCGATCTGACCGGCAATGGCGTTGGCCAGGCCCAGGCCGCCGGCCTGGCTGAGAAATTCCCGGAATTGCTGTTCGGCGAGTCCTTTCATGGTTTCGCCTCCGGGAGTATGGGCCAGGGGCGAGGGGCGCATGAGCTTGACCAAATGGTCTAGGAAAAAGGACTCGTATTCGGTGGCCGACTTTTTTATCTGGGCCAGCTTCTGAAGGCGTTCGGGGAGGGGAAGGCCGGCGGCCCGCCCCTGTCGGGTCGAGACCTTGGAGGCCCGGCCGGAGTCCTTAAGCGGCCGGCCCCCGGATTCTTCCATGAGCCCGCCCATCTTAATGAGGCCGCCGTTTTTAAGCTCCTCCACGCTCTGCCTGGTCTCCGGCGCCCGGACTCCGCCGCCGCGGAGAGGTTTGACCCCCTTCCGCCGGAGACTCATGGCGGCTTCGGCCGGGCGGCCCGCACTGATGGTTTCCTGGGACATTTTCCGGCTCCTTTCGGTTCCGAGAAGCGGGTTACATGAACTTTAATTCGCCGTGCAAGGCCCCCGCCGCCCTTATGGCCTGAAAAATCATGATCAGGTCGCGGGGGGAGGCCCCGATGGCGTTTAGGGCCTTGACCACATCGTGGATGGTGGTGGCCCGCTCAATCAAGAGGAGCTGGTCGGCGCCCTCTTCCACGTTGATACCGGTGTCCGGGGTGATTACGGTCTCCCCCAGGGAAAAGGGGTCGGGCTGGGAGACTGTTTCGCCTTCCCTGATCTGGACGGAAAGGTTGCCGTGGGCCACGGCCACCGTGGATATCTTGACGTTTTCCCCCACCACCACGGTGCCGGTGCGCTCATCAATGACCACCTGGCCGACCGCATCCGGCTCCACATCCAAATTTTCCAGCTCCGCCACCATCACGGCCATGTTTTCCCGGTAATTCAGGGGCACGTTGAATTCCACGGTGGATGAATCCAAGGGCCGGGCTTGGGCGCCGGGCAGGCGGGCGTTGACGGCCTCGGCCACCCGGGCGGCGGTGGTGAAATCAGGCCGGCCCAGTTTCAGGCTGAAGGTTTCCCTGCCCTGCCAGCGTACGGGCACTTCCCGTTCCACCGTGCCGCCCTGGACTATGCGGCCCACGGTGGGGTGGTTTTTTTGCACGCTGCCGCCCTGGCCGGTGATGGCGAACCCGCCCACCGAAAGGGAGCCCTGGGCCACGACATAGACCTTGCCGTCCACCCCCATGAGCTGGGTGGTCAGGAGAGTCCCCCCCTGGAGGCTGGTGGCGTCTCCCAGGGAACTGACCACCAGGTCGATCATGGTGCCGGGCTTGACGAAGGGCGGCAGCTCGGCCGTGACCATGACCCCGGCCACGTTCTTGACCTTGACCGAAGCGGGATTGATGTTCACATCCATATGCCGGAGCATGGAAGCCAGGGTTTGATTGGTGAAGGCCGTCTTGTCCTTGTCGCCGGTGCCGTTTAGGCCCACCACCAGGCCGTAACCCTGCACCTGGTTGGGCCGGACCCCTTCAAAGGTGGCTATTTCCTTGAGGCGGATGCCCCGGGCCGAAGAGGGCCAAGCCGCGAAAATGACCAAAAAACCCAGAAGGGCTATAATCGTCAGGCGCGTTGATTTTTCCATCTTTTCTTCCTTATCTTGCCCGGCCCCGGCCGCAAGGCCAAGGCCGGGCATGCCGTCAGAACGGCCAGACCGTGTCAAAGAAACGGGAGAGCCAGCCTTCACGCTGTTTGCGGCTGAGATCGCCCTGCCCGGTGTAGTCTATGCGGGCGTCGGCAATGTAGGTTGACAAGACCGTGTTGTCGGCGCTGATGTCGTGGGGCCGGACAACGCCCTGGACGGTTATGTATTGGCGTTCATTGTTGACCAGGATCTCTTGGGTGCCGCGGAGAACCAGGTTGCCGTTGGGCAGGACCTGTATGATGCGGGCCGAGATGCGGGCGTTCATGTTTTCAGTGCGGTTGGTGGAACCGGAACCGCTGAAGGAGGAATTATAGTCGGCTCTGACCCCGACATTGGGCTGATAGTTCAGGGAACTGAAGACGCCGCCTATGAGGGGGACATTGGTGGGGTTTTCATAGCCCATGAGGGCCTCGGTGTTGGCGTTAATGGAATTTGAGCGGCGGGTACTGGTGTTGGCGGCCTTGGAGGCCCGTGAATTTTCCACGATGTTGATGGTGACGATGTCGCCCACCCGGCGGGCCTTGTTGTCGGCGAAGAGATTGACGGAATTTTCCGAAAAAAGCGAACCTTCGGTGCGCACGGCCGGTTCGGGGAATGTTTCCACGGGCGGATTCATCAGGGCCGCCTGTTGATTGGCCACGGAAATTGGTTGGTGAATTCGTTCGGCGCAGCCGGAAAGGCCGGCCAAGGCGGCCAAGGCGGCCAGAAAGGCGGTCAGGGTCGTTTTCATGTCTGCCTCGTCTTTGGCGGAATAATGACGGCTTGAAGGCCGCGATGCTTTTCCTGCAACCTTTATGCCAAATATGGACGGGGCGCTTCCCTTGACTATTGGGAATAGAGGCTTATATTTATAAAGTTGTAATTCGTCCCCTGAACCGGCCCGCTGTTTCCGGACAAGAGGTGGAGATGCCCAAAGCCGTTACCTGGGAGGGCCGCCGCGCCCTGATCGACAACCCTTCCGCCAGCCCGGAGGCCTTCCGGCTGGCCGGCCGGGAGCTTCTGGAACTGGACCAACTGGCCGAAGCCCTGGAGCTTCTGGGCCGGGCCGGCGATGAGGAGGGCCTTGCGGCCATCCTGGAACGGGCCGCGGCCGAGGGCCATTTCTTCCTTTTCCAGGCCGCGGCGGCCAAATTGGGGGGGCCATGGCGGTCCCACCTGGAAAAGCTGGCGGACATGGCGGAAAAAAACGGCCAGACCCTTTACGCGGAGCAGGCCCGCGCCGCTCTGGCCGAATCCGGTTAAACAGCGCATGAGCGGCAAGGCCTGTTATTACCAAGTACTGGGCATCGACCGCCAGGCGGACGAGGCGAACCTGAAGAAGGCCTACCGGGCCCTGGCCTTGAAATATCACCCAGACCGCAACCCCGGCGATGCGGAAGCCGAAGCCAAATTCAAGGAGGCCGCCGAGGCCTACGAGGTTTTGACCGACCCGGAAAAGCGCCGGCTTTACGACCAATACGGCCATGAGGGCTTGAACAAGGCCGGTTTTGGGGGCGGCTTCCAGGATTTCGGCGATATTTTTTCCGCCTTCGGCAGCATTTTTCAGGATTTCTTCAGCGCCGGGCAGAGTTCTCCCAATCGCCCCCGACGGGGCCGGGACTTGATCTACGAAGAAGTTCTTGACTTCACCCAGGCCTTCACCGGAACCACCAAAGAATTAAAAATACCCCGCGAGGAAAAGTGCCCGGCCTGCGACGGCACCGGCTCCCAGAGCCTTCGCCGCGTCGCCTGCCGGGAATGCGGCGGCAGCGGCCAGGTTTACCAGGGCCGGGGCTTTATCCGCATGGCCACCACCTGCCCCGTCTGCCGGGGGGCCGGAACCTATGCCGCCGACCCCTGCGGCGAGTGCCAAGGCCAAGGACGGCTCAAGCGCACCCGGACCCTTTCGGTGAAAATTCCGGCCGGGGTGGATACCGGGTCCCGGCTGCGCCTGCCGAGGGAGGGCGAGGCCGGCTGGAACGGCGGGCCGCCGGGGGATTTGTATGTGGAAATAATTATCCGGCACCATGAATATTTCAGCCGGGAGCACAACCACGTGCTCCTGGAGAGAAAGATAGACCTGATAACCGCGGCTTTGGGCGCGGAAATTGAAGTGCCCACAGTGACGGGCGAGAGCCGGACCCTCGCCGTTCCCCCCGGGCTTCAGAACGGCAAGCTCCTGCGCCTGGCCGGCCTGGGCTTCCCAAACCCCTCCGGCGGGGCGCCGGGGGACCTCATAGTCTCCTTCATGGTGGAGACCCCGGTGGACCTCACCGAGCGCCAGGAAGAACTTCTCAGGGAATTCGCGGCCCTGGAGGCGGAGAAAAAAGGCGAATCGACCTTCAGCCGCCTGGCCAAGAAGGCCCGTCGCAAGCTGAAAAACGCGCTGGCTTGACTGTGACCATACTTGTAACCGGCGGCGCCGGCTTCATAGGCACCAATTTCATCCTGGACTGGAACGCGGCGGAAGATGAGCCCGTCGTCAACCTCGACCTTCTTACCTATGCCGGCCACCCCGGCAACTTTGAACGCCTCCCCCACCCCCGGCGGCATCTCCTGATCCGCGGAGACTTGGGCGACCGGGAGCTGGCGGCCGAACTCCTGGCCCGGCATCGGCCCAGGGCCGTTCTCAATTTCGCGGCCGAATCCCATGTCGATCGCTCCATCCGCGGCCCGGCGGAATTCATACGCACCAACGTGGTGGGCGTCTTCAATTTTCTGGAAGCGGTGCGCCAATACCTGGGCGGGCTCCCGGCCGGGGAGCGGGCCGGCTTCCGTTTTCTCCATGTTTCCACCGACGAGGTTTACGGCAGCCTGGCCCCGGAGGCCCCGGCCTTCACCGAAACCACCCCTTACGCCCCCAACAGCCCCTATTCGGCCTCCAAGGCCGCCTCCGACCACCTGGTTCGGGCCTATGGGCACACCTATGGGCTCCCGACCCTGACCACCAACTGTTCCAACAACTACGGCCCCTTCCAGTTCCCGGAAAAACTTATTCCCCTGGTCATCTCCAATGCCCTGGAAGGCCGGGACCTGCCCATCTACGGCGATGGACGCCAGAGGCGCGACTGGCTCCATGTGGCCGACCATGTCGCGGCCCTGAAAAAGGTGCTGGCCGGCGGCCGGCCTGGAGAGACCTACAACATAGGCGGCGGCGAGGAAAAAGCCAACCTGGAGGTGGTGGAAGGGCTCTGCGCCATTTTGGACAGGCTGCGGCCCCGTCTGGACGGCCGCTCTTACCGCTCACAGATAACACATGTGACCGACCGGCCGGGGCATGACCGGCGCTACGCCGTCAACTCGGACAAGATAAGGGACGAGTTGGGCTGGCGCCCGAAGCACGATTTTCAGAGCGGCCTAGCCGCCACCATTGAGTGGTACCTGGCCGAAACCGACTGGCTAAAAAATGTGCAAAGCGGCGATTACCGCGACTGGCTGGCCAAGCAATATGGAGGCGGCTGATGACCTGGCGCAAAGGCTTGATACTAGCCGGCGGGGCCGGCACCCGTCTCTATCCGGCCACCCTGGCTGTCTCCAAGCAGCTTCTGCCCATCTATGACAAGCCCCTGGTCTATTATCCCCTGACCACCCTTATGCTGGCCGGGGTCCGCCATTTCCTCCTTATCTCCACCCCCGGGGATCTTCCCAATTTTCAAAAACTTCTGGGCGACGGCCGCGAATGGGGCCTGGAAATCGGTTATGCCGCCCAACCCAGGCCGGAAGGCCTGGCCCAGGCCTTGACCATCGGCGAGGAATTCCTGGCCGGCGGCCATTCGGCCCTTATACTGGGCGACAACATCTTCTACGGCCACGACCTGCCCTCCTTCCTGGCCCAAGCCGGGCGAGGGGAGGGCGCCACGGTTTTCGCCTATCATGTGGACGACCCCCAGCGCTACGGGGTGGTTGAATTCGGCCCGGAAGGGCGGGCCCTGAGCCTGGAGGAAAAACCGGCCCGGCCGCGCTCCAATTACGCGGTCACCGGCCTTTATTTCTATGACGGCACGGCCCCGGCCAAGGCCCGGAGCCTTAAACCCTCGGCCCGGGGCGAACTGGAGATAACCGACTTAAACCGCCTCTACCTGGAGGAAGGCCGGCTCAAGGTGCTGACCATGGGGCGCGGATTGGCCTGGCTGGATACCGGCACCCCCGAAAGTCTCCTGGAAGCGGGGCAATTCATCGGCACCATTGAAAAGCGCCAGGGGCTCAAGGTGGCCTGCCCGGAGGAGGTGGCCTGGCGCCAGGGTTGGATCGACGCCGGCCAATTGCGGAAACTGGCCCAACGCCTGGGCCGCAACAGTTATGGAAAATACCTGATACAACTTCTGGAGGTCTGATTCATATGCTGGAAGCCATCCGCGCCCGCAAAGCCTTGGTCGGCGTCATCGGCATGGGTTATGTCGGGTTGCCCTTGGGCATCGCCTTCGCCAAGGCCGGCTTGCCCGTCCTGGCCTTCGACACCGACCCGGCCAAGGTCGCCGCCATTAATGCCGGAAAGCGGTATATAAAATATATCCCCCCGGCCGACGTCAAAACCATAATCCAAAACGGCGGACGGGCCACCGCCGAGCCGGCCGAGCTTTCCAAGGCCGATGCCATACTCATCTGCGTGCCCACCCCCCTTACCAAGCATCGTGAACCGGACACGTCCTACATAGCCAACACGGCCTCCACCCTGGCCAAGGTCTTGCGGAAAGGTCAGCTCGTCATCCTCGAATCAACCACCTACCCCGGCACTACACGCGAGATTCTCCTGCCCATCCTCGAAACCAGCGGGCTTAAAGGCGGGAAAGACTTTTTCCTGGCCTATTCCCCCGAGCGCGAGGACCCCGGCCAAGCCGGGCATTCCACCCGCGACATACCCAAGCTCATCGGCGGCCTTACTCCCCGCTGCCTCAAGGCGGCCCGTGAACTCTACTCCGCGGCCATAAGCGAAACAGTGCCCGTTTCCAGCCTTGAAGCGGCCGAGGCGGCGAAACTCTTGGAAAACATCTTTCGCAGCGTCAATATCGCCATGGTTAACGAACTAAAGCAGCTCTTCGCCCGCATGGGCATCGACGTCTGGGAAGTCATAGACGCCGCCAAGACCAAGCCCTTCGGCTTCATGGCCTTCTATCCCGGCCCGGGTTTAGGGGGCCACTGCATTCCCATCGATCCCTTCTACCTCACCTGGAAGGCCCGCGAATACGAATGCGCCACGCGTTTCATCGAACTGGCCGGCGAGATCAATACCGCCATGCCCGAATATGTCGTCAACCGGACGGCCGAAGAACTCAACAAGGACGGCAAATGCCTCAAGAACAGCCGCCTTCTCATCCTGGGACTGGCCTACAAGAAAGATGTCGACGATACCCGCGAAAGCCCCAGCCTGCGCCTCATCGAACTCTTCTCGCGCGCCGGCGCCCTAGTGGACTACCACGACCCCCACATACCACGGACCGCGAAAACGCGTGAGTACGACCTGAAAATGAAGTCAGTCCCCTTAACCCCCGAGAGCCTGGCCAAGTTCGACGCCGTGGTGATTTCCACCGACCATTCCGATGTGGATTACACACTGGTGGCCCGGGCCGCCCGCCTGGTGATAGATACCCGCAACGTCATGGCCGGCCGCCGCGGCCGGGCCAGAATCGCCAAGGCCTGACTTAAGTCTAAAGCCCCGCGCCAGGCGCGGGAAAAAAAGGGAAGGAATTAAAGGCCCAATTTACTTCCCTTATTATTTCGGGCCGATTTTATCACGGGAGGAATCCATGAAAAACCTTATCGGAAGAAAAATGCCGCTGGCATTGGCGCTTTTTGCCCTTATTCTAATTTCCAAACCGGCTCTGGCCTCAGATACTCCCCCTTCGGGACCGGTCGATGGAGCTCTGGCCGCGAGGATTATAGAAGATTTTGGAGACAGGCTCCTGATAATCGACGTTCGCAACCCGGAGGAATTCGCCCAAGGGCACATACCCCGGGCGATCAACATACCAGTATCTGAATTTCCCGCCCGCATGGAAGAGATTCCCGTGGACCGGCCTGTTCTGCTTCTTTGCCTCGCCGGGAAACGGTCGACCTTGGCCTTTGATACCCTCATGGCTCAGAATAGACCCATTCCAAAAGAATCCGGCGTTTGGCGGGTGGCCGATATACCGGAATACCATCCGGACGGCAGCTATTCCTTCCGTAAGCCCGAATAAATAAAAAGGGGGCCGTGCGTAATCGGCCCCCTCAAATTGCGGCGGTTCAGCTTGCCGCAAGCAAGGCGGTTACGGCCTCCTCCTCAAGTTGCGTTTTTTCTATTCCCAGTAATACATTATTGAGCCAACTCTAAATTTTAAATGCCGAACAAGCTTGCTATCCGAGCGTTTCTAGCTTCAATAAATTTAGCCATGCTATCTTTGTAGGTCAAATACTCTTCCACATTCAGATTTGTGGTAAAGACGTTTCTGACTTTTTGGTTCGAGTGTAAAAATCTTCCCATTCGGTAATGGTTTACTCCACAAAATCTGATGATATTCCTGCAGTGTTGGGCTGAACCTATCCGGATCTAAATCGCCAACCTCTGCTTTAAAGTCAAAATTTACATCAATTAACTTCCTCATCAAACGCTTCTTCTACTATGCGTGAACACTCTCAAAATTGTTGGGGCGGCCACGCAGGCATGGGCTCTCCCGAAATCAGCTCTCCTTTCCATGTATATAAATACAGCTTGCATCGCGTCTGGAGTTCGTTAATAATTTGGCCCCCGGTTTTAAGATTTCTCTTTGCCAGAGTTACTTCCTCCCTGGTCGCGCGCAGTGGATGGTCCACAGGAAAATGTTCAAAACCTTTGAGTATCTCATCAACCGGATCGTCCATGTTCAAGGCGCGAAAGGCGTGTATTTTCATCAAAACATGGAAGAACCGCTGTTCATCCCAACCGGCGCTTTCAAAAATCTCTTGAGCCTCGGTTATCATTTGATGGTGCCCGCCGACGAATATATCGACCAGCCTGGGCGCAATGGCATAATAGGCATCAATGTCGTGCTGAGTCAGGGGACCTTGCCGGGCCGAAGCATTGGCGGAATCCACAGCCTGAACTCCAGCCGCCAACAGGCCGAATAGTAAAAAACAGATGAACTTTTTCATACAACACCTCAAGGGTTGCTACAAGCCCATGTGACTAGTGTTCTCTACTATATATTGAAGTCTCCAGGAAATAAACAACCTAAAGTAGTCATTCCCAATTCTGTTTTTCAATGAGTTCCAACGTCGGTCTTTTGTTTTTTTAACATGAACAGAAGACTCTGCAACCTCGCCAAGGCGGTCTCGGTTCCGTCCGTATCTCTTGCCTCAAAGCCTTCGCGTAACAAAGCCGACGAGGCGACATCGGAACGGAGGGCAATCGTCGCTTCGTCGATGCGCACCGTAAGCGCGGCCAGCCCCATGCGGAATAAAGGAAGATTATCCCGGATTACGGAAATATCCCCGTTGATTCCCGCCGCCTCAAGCATGCCCGCCAACTCGGATAAAGCCCTCGCGCCTATCGTGGTCAAGGCGTTTTTCATGCCATGCATAAAGATGGTGAAGGAGGGCAGGTTAAGCCTGTCTGGAATCGTTTCGAGTAAAACGATATTCTCTTCCACATTCTGGACGAATAGATGCAAAATCTCCAGGTACACGTTGAATGACCTGCTAATTTTGATAATTGCGGCGGCGATGCCTATGTCTTCCATTTTTGGCATCATTGAGCCCCCCCTCAGGCTCATCCCGATGCTGCCTTCCGCCAAAGCGTTTTCAATTCCACCCCAGGCGGGTTGAGGCCAATACCCGGGACCATCGACCGGTTCCTGGCCAATGATCGCCCCTGTTTCGGAACAGACCGGGGCAAGGCTGAAGTGTTGAAGCAGATCCTGCTGAACGTTATTTTTTTCCATAGCGCACCCTCCAAGTTCTATGTCGATGGGGTCGGAAAATTTTGTAGGCGGACTCCATCGGGTTGCCCTGTGAAATGCATAATCCATGCCAAACCGCTTTAGCTTTATTTTCAATAAGTTGTTAGATATTATCGTCAAAGATATTTACTATTATATAATTATATAAAATTAGCGGCCGGAAAATGACAGTTAGGGGAACCAGCCCGCCGCCTTAGCGCGAAAATTGCGGCGCCTGGAGTTTAAATTTCAAAAAATCATAAATAGTCGGCCATTAAAAACAGTTTAATATTTTGATTTTATTTGATATTTGCCAATAAATCTGCTATAATTTCGACCATAAAATCTTCCATATTGGTAAGAAGTCGGTCGAAAAAGGCAGGTTTTGAGGAATGAAAGCGCGTTCAAAGCCCAATGGTCAGGGTCGGCTATTCGCTGGAGATTTATTGG
>Ga0099364_10003038_pt1 | contig 26367 bp, 22 predicted proteins | sample TergutTh196P3_FD_73070 | JGI IMG/M metagenome (GOLD analysis project Ga0099364, IMG submission 73070) | Microcerotermes parvus P3 segment gut microbial communities from Pointe-Noire, Republic of the Congo - Th196 P3 | ecosystem: Host-associated > Arthropoda: Insects > Digestive system > Gut ...
GTGGGTGAGGGAGGCGTGGGAGCGAGCCCGTAGGGCGACCGACCTAGCCGACTGAACCCTAGCCGCCCTCAAGGCGGCGTACATATACAATCCTGTTAGGCGAAGTAAAACCAGCTACGAAGCGCCCAACATGGACGTTGGGCGTGCTTTCTTTCTATTATTTTTTTTCCATAGTTTTTATAAAGCCATTCAGCCAATATAACTGCTGCATCTGTTTCTTCGGTATTACCACGATTATTCCAAAATGTCACAAACAATAATTCTATAGCAATCATCATAAAAGGGAGTGCTTCTTTTTCATCGTCTGATATGTAATTTACGCTGTCATAGCCTACTAATAGGTCTTGATAAAGTGTTTCCCATATTTCAATCCTCGCAATATTATTGGTTTCACCATGAAGTAAACCCCCTAGTAAATAAGCTAGGTCAAAAATACGAGTATTACGACAATTAAGGTCAAAATCAAGCCATCCACTTACTTTTCCGTTATCAAACAAGACATTTTGTGAATGTACGTCTCTATGGATAAGCTGTTTTGGAAGATTTTCATAGAGATTCAAAAATTTATTTTCAATAAAATCAATCATTTCATTTGAAACATTAACCAAGCCTGGCTTTATGAAATCTTGCCATTCAGAAATAAAATTACTATCCCTGTATTCAATTTCTTTTTCAATATGCAATAATGCTATATGAAGTTTTGCCAATTCCTGCCCAAATACTTTAATCATATCAGGATGTAAATAGAAATCTATGTGATTTCCCCTTATTTTTTTCATTAAACAATACGTTCCATCGGGAGTTGTCCATTCATCGTCGATCGTTTTTATATATGAGGCAATCGGTATGTCGTAAGATGATAGAAGATTTGCTAATTTTATACTATGGGATAATTCACGTTTATTTGAGTTATATTTTAAAATATATTCATCTCCAATATTCCAAGTAGATTTATGTATTGTATCTATCTGGACAACCATTTCATTAGTTAAACCCCAATATTTCATAATTTCAATCATGTTACTAAACCACCCATTTTATTTTTGATTCCTACGTTTTACCTGTCAAGTTTACATAGGTATAGATCAATGTTTATTCATTATCTATTATTATGGTTGAATTGTCAACCACATTTTGAAGCATTGTTTGTAGATAGCCCCGCATGGACGCGGGGCGTTTTTAAAATTCTTAATCTCTGGTTTTATTTCGCCTAACTCCCATTGTGTGCAAATAACAAACAAAGAGCCATCCATCCTACTTCCAAGTTAATTTAATCACCTTAATACAACCTCAAGATGTAGGTATGTTCATTTAATTCCCATATTTATATGTTAATGTGCCCCAAGAATAGAACTAAAATATTCCACATTTTTACTCCTTTGTTTCATTTAATTATATTAACAAGGGTTAATACGATCATAATCCAATTTTAAGATTAACCATCCTCTACATTATACATGCAATTTTAAGTAACATCAGGATTTGGAGCTGATTAGAAACAGTCGAGGGGACTTTGGATTTTGAGGATTTTGTTTTGGGCTACATGGGTGTACCTGGTAGTGGTTTGAATGCTGGAATGGCCAAGAAGGGTTTGAATATAACGGAGGTCGGTGCCGCTTTCAAGTAAATGAGTGGCAAAGGAATGCCGCAGACTGTGGATGGAAGTGGTTTTGGTAATTTCGGCATTATGTACGGCTTTTTCGAAAATTTTTTGAGCGGAGCGGATGGAGAGCGGACTATTGGGGGTTTTGCCCGGGAATAGCCAGGTTTGAATGTTGAAAAAGGAAATGTATTTTTCGGTCAGGTCGGCTGCCTTTTGAGACAAAATTGTGAACCTGTCCTTTCTTCCCTTTCCTTGCTTGATATGAACAAGCATTCTCACAAAGTCAATATTATCTTTTTTCAAACTGACTACTTCACTGACACGCAAGCCGGAGGAGTAAACCAGCATCAACAAGAGTTTGTGTTTTACATTTTTTTCGGTGTCCAATATTTTATTGATTTCAGATTTGGAGAAAACCAGTGGAAGAAACTTGTCTGTTTTGGGACGGCGATGCCCGACATGGATATTACTCTTTAGTATATTATGATAGAAAAACCTGATTGAACTAATGGCCAAATTCATGGATGCTGCTGAATAGTTCATATTTTTCTCAATATGAGCAATAAATCGCGTGATTTCATCTTCTCTAATTTTGTCAGGAGCCTTCTGAAGAAAGTTACAAAGAAGCCGGTTATAGTAAAGATAAAGCCTTCTGGTTTTTTGACTGTATTTTCTGGAACGAAGTTCAGTTTCCAATTTTAACTGCCATTGGGAATCAAAAAAATCGTCATGAATCCCTAAGGGATGCACAGGAGCATTTTTTAAATCAGGATTTCCCTTTGTAAAATTGTAAGAATTTTTAGTGAAAGGAATTTTATTGACTGGATTTTCCAGTATGGATTCATAATAATCATTTTCATCATTGAACCATTCTCTTTTTAATAACCCATATACCTTAATCGGAACCGGTGATTTTTTATCGACCCAAATACATATAACATCCGGAATGAGTTTGATTATATATTCTGCATTTTTATTCCTGAGATTCATGGGGAAAATAAATTCACGATTTTCAGAATCCCATTTTCCGCCATTTGAAAAAAGAATACGGAATTTCACAGGGTCATATGAGAATGGTACTTTTATAATGGAAGATTCCAGATAGAAATAAATGACATCCATAACAGCCCTCACAATGTTTTTTGTTGATATGTCATTTTTCAGGCTGATATGTCGTCAAATTTTTTCGCAACGGAGAGAGAGGGATTTGAACCCTCGGTACTCTTTCAAGCACATACGCTTTCCAAGCGTACACCTTCGACCACTCGGACATCTCTCCAATAAAACTCATCACACATAAACTCCCTGGCTACGGAGCAGGGGGGATTCGAACCCCCGGTACCCATAAGGCACAATGGTTTTCGAGACCACCTCCTTCAACCACTCGGACACCGCTCCAGAATAAGGAAGTGCGAGAACAAGATAAATATATAGGGTATGGATGGAAATGTAAAGATGGGAATACTTGGTTGGGCACAGGTACTTATATGGAAGGGATTCCAGGCATACTCAAAGGTGAGACTTCAGGAATGAATACAGTTCATGGCCTTCTTAATACACCAGACATATATTAAAATTGGCATACATTTTTGGGGTAATCATGGATATTCTGGATTTTAATAAAGAGCAGAAAGATGTGTTCAATAAAATCGGCGAAAGCACTCTGGCAGCATTGGCAACATCCGGCGAAGATTTTCCGACGGTTAGAATTATGAGTATTATCATCTATCAGAAGGCAATATATTTTCAGACCGGTATTGATCTTATGAAAAATATTCGAGACTGGAGAAGGATGTTTTAATAAAAGTCATCCCGCAAAAATTTACAATATGGGAATATGATTCAAGCGGAAAACCATATCGAATATTTATAGAACTGGAAAAAAAAGCCTACAGAGAATTATATGGTGATTAATGTAGGAGTGAATGACCATGATGTTATTGACGAGATTTCAACCACTTTATGAAGTCCAGAACAAATTGACGATCTCCTTCACTTAGTTGGTCAACAAGCCGACCTACAGCATAAGCCTCATCACTCATTAGCGGAAGGTTATCCTCTTTCCCCGTGGCAAGGTACTCTACCGTTACTCCCAGTGCCTGAGCAATTTTAACAGCCGCATCAACAGAGGGTATTTGTCCCCTGCTGTTCAAGTAATTATCAAGGCTGTGCTTGTTTACACCGGACTTTGCAGCCAGTTCTTTTACAAGCATATCGGAATAAAGCAATTCGGATTTCAGGTTTTCCTTGAACCCCATAATTTAATAATAATAGGCTAAAAGGCATGGTTGATGGATTTAATTATGATTATAGGATTGATATTTTATAGTAATCGGATTATAGTAATATTAATAAAGTTTTGTATGTGTAAAGTCCTAATTGTAGGTGTTTGGCGTTTTGGCACGCGTTGCGTATGCCTTAATAATTAACTACTCGGAGGAGTAAAAATGAAGAAATTTAGAATCGTTTTGTGTAGTCTGGTTTTGATGCTTGTAATGGCAGCTAGTATTTTTGCAGGAGGAGGTCAGGCTGCACAGCCAATGGATTCCTGGGCCCCAAACAGGAATAATTTCAATCCTGCTTCCTTTCCTGCAGCTCCTGCAAATTACACAATTGGAATTCTTACCATATCCCATGATGGTACGATAATAGCAAACAATCATCCCTCAGTATTAAGACTGCAGGAACATACAGGATTTAACATAAATCTTCAGTATGTTTTGAATGCAAATTACAATGAGCAGATCAACACCAGACTGGCTTCTAGGGATATGCCCGGAATAATGGTACTTCTTGGAAATACCGGTCCCATAGTGACGGCTGCACAGTCCGGAGCTTTCTGGGATATTACAGATGTATATGAAATGTATCCTGAATTGGCACGAGCGGACAGGAATATCTTGAATAATATTTCCATAGGAGGACGTATCTATGGTATCTACAGGGAACGGACTGTAGGCCGTGCCGGAATGGTTTACCGCAGCGACTGGCTGGATAATCTTGGTTTATCTGTGCCCCGGACACTGGATGAACTATACAGGGTTCTCCATGCCTTTACTCACAATGATCCCGACAGGAACGGCGTTAATGACACATATGGGATGACGTGGACCGGTTTTTATATGGGGCCTTTTTATGATCTTGCTGTTATGCATGGAGCACCCAATAGATTCGGTATCAGGAATGGGCAGCTAACACCCTGGTTTGAATATGAAGAATTTATTCAGGCTCTGGATTTTTCCAAGAGGCTCTTTGATGAAGGTTTAATTAACAGGGATTTTGCAGCTCTTCAGACAAGTGAATGGACCATTGCAATACAGACTAACCGTGCCGGCTGGCATATGGATGTGGCCGATGAGGGAAGCCGTACCGCCACAAGATTGCGTGATAATGGTTTTATGACTGCGGAAGCTTTTAGCAGAGGTGAGCAAATTTGGATAATGGGTTCTGTTGAAAATAGCAGGGGTCAAATGTTTTCCAGACCAACTCCTGGACATGCAGGTTATGTCGCAGTTTCCACAGCCGGAGCAAGAACATTACAGGATTTACATTACCATCTTACTTTCCTGAATTATCTGAATGATCCTATTGGTGTGAACCTTCTTAACTGGGGTTCTGAGGGTGTTAATCACAGGAGAAATCCGGATGGGACTTTAACATCAATCCCTGCAGCAGAAATTCCCAATGGATGGGATGTTACTGCCGGATGGAATCAATTCAGAATGATGGAACATAATTCTTTGGTGATGTCACAGAATATTTATCAGATTCGTCATTCAGAAGTATATTTGGAGAACCTCCCAATTGCAGTTCATGACCCATCTCTGCCTCTTGCAATGTTAGCTCCCACTTGGGTTGCCAGGTCTCAGAGTCTTAACCAGATCATAGATGATGCTATAATAAACTACATCATGGGAAATATTGACAGAGCAGGTTTCCAAAGGGAAGTAGATCGCTGGTATAGTCAGGATGGCCGTCAGGCATTGGCTGAGCTTCAGGCTGCACTTGAAGCAGCCAGATAATAAAGTTGTGAAGCTGCTGCGGTAAAACGTATTTTTGGCAAGGCTGTCAAGGAGATTTCAGACTATTGTTTCCTCCGATTCTTTAGTCTAAATAATTTTCATGACAGCCTTTTTATGGGGGAGGAGACATGCCAGAGGAATCAATTTTATGGTATAAAGAACCAGCAAATTCAAGGATATGGACAGAGGCTCTGCCGATTGGCAATGGACGTATGGGTGCCATGGTTTTTGGCGGAACAAAATCTGAACGTATTCAAATTAATGAAGATTCAATCTGGTCAGAAGGTTTTCGAGAGCGTGTAAATCCATTTGCAAAAAAAGAGCTGGGGAATATTCGTACATTAATAAAAGAAAAGAAAATTAAAGAAGCAGAAAACCTAATCCGTTATGCCTTCTATGGTACTCCTGAATCCATGTGTTCTTATCAGACACTGGGAGATATGAATTTTTCTTTTCACAATATAACGGCAGAAATAAATGATTATAAAAGAAGCTTATGTCTTGAAGAGGCCATTGCATATACAAGCTTTTCTGCAGAAGGTTATCAGTATAATTGGGAAGTCTTTGCTTCAGCTCCTTCTGATTTAATTTCCATAAAATTATCTACCCAAAATCCTGAAGGAATTTGCTTTGATGTCCGTATAGTCCGAGGCCGTTCCTGTATTGAATCAGGTTTATTACCCAATGATAGCGGTTTAAAAGGAGTTTATCTTCATGGCAGGAATGGAGATGAAGAGGGAATTTCTTTTCACTGGTTATTGTCTGCAGAAAATACAGGCGGTGAAATTGAAGTAATGGGAGAGTATTTAATATTCAGAAATGTAAAGGAAGCAGTTCTTTATACAACTGCACTAAGTAGTTTTCGTTCAAAGAATACTTTTAAGGATTGTATAAAAATTCTGGAAAAAGCCGGTAAAAAAACATACAGTCAAATCAGGTCAGAACACATATTGGATTATAAAACTCTGGAAAGCCGCGTTTCTTTTTCACTTGGTGAATCTATGGACAATGTTCTTCCTACAGATGAACGTTTATTAAAATTCAAAAAAAGAGAAACTGAAGGAGAAACCGTACAAGATACTGATCTTGGATTAATAGTTCTTTATTTTCGTTATGGCCGCTATCTTCTTATATCCTGCAGCCGTCCCGGTACATTGCCCGCCAATTTACAGGGTATTTGGTGCGGTGAATATATGCCGCCCTGGGGCAGTAAATATACAATTAACATAAACATAGAAATGAATTATTGGCTTGCAGAAATTTGCAATCTTTCTGAATGTCATTTGCCGCTCTTTGATCATCTTTGGCGAATGTACCCCAGAGGAAAGGAAATAGCCGATAAAATGTATGGAGCAAGAGGTTTTGTAGCTCATCATAATACCGATATTTGGGGTGACTGTGCACCCCATGGCAATTGGATTTCTGGTACAGCCTGGGTCTTTGGTGCCGCTTGGCTCTGCCTGCACATATGGGATCATTATGAATATACCTTGGATAAAAAGTTTCTATCCGATCATTTTGATTTAATTAAAAACGCCTGTCTTTTTTTTGTTGACCATCTTATTGAGAACGTAGAAGGTTATTTAGTAGTTTCTCCATCCATGTCACCGGAAAATGCCTATATTTTACCGGATGGAAAAACCGGGACTCTGGTTGAAGGCTGTACTATGGATGGTCAGATTCTTTCAGAGCTGTTTAAAGCTTTTGAGTGTGCATGTTCAATACTGGATCGTGATGCAGACCTTGCCTTAAAAATTAACGGTATGCGTGAAAAGCTTCCGCATATAAATATTGGGAAAAATGGATCTGTCATGGAATGGCTTAACGAAAAGGAAGAAGCCGAGCCCGGACATAGGCATATGTCACATTTGTTTGCTCTTTTCCCCGGTAGTTTAGTTTCCCGGGAATCTACACCAGAGCTGGCAAAAGCTGCACAACGCACTCTGGAATTACGTCTTTCCTCCGGAGGAGGTCATACCGGATGGAGCCGAGCCTGGATTATAAACTTTTGGGCTAGACTTGGAAATGGCAAGGAAGCTTATAAACACTTAATCGAACTCCTTTGTCACTCTACTCTGCCCAACCTCTTCGATGATCATCCGCCTTTCCAAATTGACGGTAATTTTGGAGGCACAGCTGGAATTGCTAATATGCTACTTCATAGCAGTGAAAATACAATACACCTTTTAAAAGCTCTGCCGGATGAATGGATGAATGGATCTGTTAAAGGATTCTGTGCAAAAGGAGGATTGGTGCTGGACTTCTCCTGGGAGAAAGGTCTCCTGGTAAAATTGCATGTCACCGCAAATCATGATTATTCAGGAATTCTTATCTATAATGATGAAAAAAAACAAATTGATCTCTTAAAAAATGAATCTTTGATAATATTATAGCGGTATTATAATGTATTCCCGCAATTAATATCAAAGGGCATTATCAGTAATTTCATTATTTCTTTCCCATGTTTCTCAAAGAACCAATGGATTGCTTTTCCGTAATTTTCCTTGTTGTCGAATTCCCAATAGGAATAATATTTTACGCACTTTACGATTTTGGTTAGCTCTCTTGGGGGGTCACCGGGCGGAACCTTGTCTATCGTAAAAAAGCGTTTGAAATACTTTAGGCCCATACATCCTTTCTGGTTTTTTTGCTCTTCTGCAATACCATCAATGAGTTTTTCAAATTCGTCCAATTTGTCGGGTTTGACCTGGAATAATTTTATTTCGGAAAAGCTGTTTTTAGCTTTCTGCTTGTTTGTTGCTGTCATGTTATTACCTTATTAAACTTTATTTATAAATTTGTCAATGTATTTTGGCCGGCTATTTTTGTCGAAACGCTTAGACAAAAACCGAACGGTGTTAGTTAAAGCTCGAACAGTGTTCGAAAAAAACCGAACAGTGGTAGTTAAAACTCGAACAGTGGTAGTTAAAAATCGGACAGTGTTCGAAAAAAACCGAACGGTGTTAGTTAAAGCTCGAACAGTGTTCGAAAAAAACCGAGCGGTGTTAGTTAAAACTCGAACAGTGGTAGTTAAAAATCGGACAGTGTTCGAAAAAAACCGAGCGGTGTTAGTTAAAACTCGACCAGTGTTCTATAAAAACCGGACATGTAGTAGGCGTGCTCCCTGTTTATGGTTCGGCGGAAGGTATGTTCTCATTGATTGCAGCCAGCAATGAAAGACAATATACTGTATGGTTTTGTCAACGGAAGGTTATGCTCCGGATAATTGTAGGCCAGAGTGAGGGGGTTCGCCCAATCTTCGATTGGGTGAAGCTCCCGGACTGGCCTACATTTCAGAATATACCTTCCGCTGACTAACTAATGGGTGATTGCCTCGGAGCTGGCTACGTGCGTATATTGAAATACCTTCTGCTGCCTTGCTCAAGGATTAACTATCCAGGATTCCCTTCCGTCTCCCTCTATGGGAAATGATTCCCCTAATTGACGGGGTTTGGGCTGGAATATTATCGAATAAAAGGCCTTCAGCCTTGCAAAATATTCACGGATTTGCCAGTCCCTTAGACTTGTCCCGGCAAAGCGATCCTGATTAACACTTAGGCCTATTGCGTCAATTCCCAGCCGGCGAGCCATAATGACTGCCCGGGAAATGTGGAATTCCTGGGTTACTATTACCAGATCCTTCACCCTGAAAATATCTCTTGCCCTGTATACCGAGTCCCAGGTACTAAAACCGCCATAATCAAGAAAAATATCTTTTTCATCAATAAAAGGGGCATTCCTTAGAACATAGAGCTGCATGGCTGTAACTTCATCATAATACGGCTCTCCATGATCCCCTGAAAGAAGGATTTTTTTGCCCTTATTCTGTTCCATCAGGTTTATTCCCATCAAAACCCGGTCTTCCAATACGGGGGAAAGCCTTGTCCCTACTATCTGAGAGCCCAAAACCAGAATGGCTGTCCGGGAAGGAAGCTCCTCTATATCTGTGTAAATATAGTTTTGAACCGAAAGAACCATCCAAAGATTTATGATAAGGGTCAAAACAATGAAAACGCCAAAACTGATCAGGCCGATCTTTAGTAATCTGGTAAAAATTGCTTTAGCAGAGGTTCTGTATTTGGGAGCTTTTTTAAGGCCTGTCATTTACGGCTAAGACTAGCACATGTTTTACGGCATTGACAGAGGGCATTTATACACTTACTATGTATATATGTCTGATACTGCGTTCATGACTGATGCCGATTATGCACAATACCGCGATCTTATCTATAAAGAAAGCGGCATTACTTTTACCCCTACCAACAGATCCATACTGGAAAGCAGGCTAAAAGAAAGGTTAAGAGAAAAAAACATAGACTCGGTAAGAACCTATTTTGCGGAAATTTCCAGAGATCAGGGCGAATTAAAGGGGTTTTTGGACTCCATTACCACTAATTTAACCCGTTTTTTCAGGAATCAGGCACAGTTCGATGCTCTGGAAAAATTTGTCATCCCCGAATTATTGAATGTAATTAAGGCAAGGGGCGATAATACCATCAGAATCTGGAGTGCAGGCTGCTCCACAGGCGAAGAACCCTACACAATCGCAATGCTTTTAAGTGATATACTGCCGGCCTTCTGGAAATACGAAATTGTAGCCAGCGATCTAAGCCTAAAATGTTTGATGATAGCCAATGAGGGTTTTTATGCGGAAAGCAAGATTGTAGGTATTCCGGATAATTACCTGAAAAAATATTTCAGCAAGGTGGAAGGCGGCTATCAGGTTAACAAGGACATAATTTCCAGAATAAAATTTGACTACCATAATTTGATGAACGATTCCGGACTAAAAAATATGGACATTGTATTCTGCCGCAATGTTATTATTTATTTTGATGATGCCGCGCAGAATCATGTAATAAATAAGTTCTGGAATTCCATGTCACCAAAATCCTATCTCTTTATCGGTCATTCGGAATCACTTTTTGGGATGGAAACCAAATTTGAATTTATTAAAACCCAGTGGGCAACCCTCTATGGGAAATCTATATAAGCTAAAATATGGAGAGACACAGTGTCTGATGAAGTAGCTGTCCTGATTGTTGACGATTCTGCCATGATGCGGAATCTTATTGGTCATATGGTTGATGATAGTCCCGGACTAACAGTTGCCGACAAGGCAATGAACGGACTATTTGCCCTTCAGAAAATCCCCAGGGTGGATCCCGATGTAATCTGCCTCGATCTGGAAATGCCGGACATGAACGGGATTCAGTTTCTGGAAGAACGCAAAAAGCAGGGGATACAGATACCCGTGGTTATTCTTTCTTCCATAGCAGAGAAGGGTGCAAAAATTACCATGGAAGCCCTTGCGTTAGGCGCAAGTGATTTTGTGCAGAAGCCTTCGGGCTCTGTTTCGATGGATATTCACACCGTAAAAAATACACTAATCCCCATGCTTATTGGTTATGGCAGTGCCTACCGCCGTTCAAAGGGGAAAAAAGTATTAAGCCCCAGCGAATACCCGGCAAAGGATGCCGCATCCAAAACCACGCAGACCACTCCGGATTTAAATGCTCATTTTAAGCTTGCTTCCACTCCTCCTGCAGCTCCAGCTCAGCTTCCTGACCGCCGCCGTCAGCCTGCCCAAACAGAGCTTATTGCGATAGGAATTTCCACCGGAGGTCCGGATGCCCTTCGCCATGTTTTTGCAGGCATAGACAAGGATCTTAACCTGCCCATTTTGGTAGTTCAGCACATGCCTCCGGGATTTACCCTGGAATTTGCAAAGAGCCTGGATCGAATTTGCCCCCTGCAAGTAAAGGAAGCGGAGGACGGAGAGTCCATCAGAAGCGGCTGTATATTTATTGCCCAGGGCAACAAGCATATGGAAGTTGCCCGTGAGGGTGTGAATCATGTATTGCGCCTGACGGACGAACCCCTTGTTTCCGGACACAGGCCTTCCGCCGATGTATTGTTTGCTTCGGTGGCCATGCATTACCAGAACAGGGCTCTTGGCGTAATTATGACAGGTATGGGAAGGGACGGGGCAACACAGCTTGGCACTATTTACAAGGAAGGGGGAATAACCCTTGGTCAGGATGAAAAATCCTCCGTTGTTTATGGAATGCCCCGGGTAGCCTACGAAATGGGTCATGTTACCGAACAGGTTTCCCTTGACAAAATGGCACGCAGAATTTGCGAGGTGGCAAAAGCCAAACGCTAAGAGAGATAATAATTATGAAAAAATACTCGGTCTATGTTGATGGTCAGGAAGGAACCACGGGTCTTGAAATAAACGATCGCCTTCAAAAAAGGGAAGATCTTGAAATCCTGAAAATAGATCCCGAAAAAAGAAGGGACATAAAGGAAAGGGAAAAATTCCTTAATAATGCAGACTTTGTTTTCCTCTGTCTTCCCGATGATGCGGCAAGGGAAGCTGTTTCGTTGATTAAAAATCCTGCCGTAAAAATTATCGATGCAAGCACTGCCCACCGAACCGATGATCTATGGGCCTATGGTCTGCCGGAATTAAGCAGGGACTATAGGGAAAAAATAAAAGGTTCTGCCAGGGTGTCCGTTCCAGGATGCTATCCGACAGGTTTTAACATTCTGGTTCATCCTCTTGTAAAAAATGGTTTTATCACTCCAGATTATCCTCTTCACTGCAATGCAATTAGCGGATATTCCGGCGGCGGTAAGAAACTCATTTCCATGTACGAATCTGATTCAGATGAAGACAGGAAGAATTTAAATAGTCCATGTTACTATGCATTAAAACTAAACCATAAACATTTGCCCGAAATGAAGAAGCACAGCAATCTTGCCGCCGAACCTTTCTTTACACCAATTGTCGCCGGTTTTTACAGGGGCATGACAGTCACTGTTCCCATTCATGTAAATCTAATGAATAAAAAATCTACCGTAAAAGATCTTCTGGAATTTTACGGAGAATATTATGGAGATGAGAAAGCCGTTAGAATAGCTCCCCTTAATTGCGAAGATAATTTTGAATTGGGTTTTTTAAATGCAGAGAGCTGTGTATTAACCGATGATATTGAAATCCTTGTTTTTGGAAATGACAGGCAGATTCTTCTTGTTTCGCGCCTTGATAATCTTGGAAAGGGAGCCAGTGGGGCTGCTGTCCAAAACATGAATATCATGTTATCATAATATAAATGTTTGATTTTAAGGCATACACAAGAAAGCAATGGTTTGATAAACCAATGCGTTGGGCTCAGCTAACCCTTACAGATGACGATCCCCAAAACTATGATCCGGATTTCTGGCTGGATTACTTTAAGGAAATAAAAGTCCAGGGCGTTGTTATAGGAACGGGCGGTTATATTGCCTACCATCCTTCAAAAGTGCCGTTGCAGTATGTCAGTCCCGGCATAAGTGATACCAACGATGTTTTTGGCTATCTTGCAGAGAATTGCCGGAAAATGGATTTGTCCATTATTGTAAGAACTGATCCCCATGCCGTGCATGATTACCGCAAGGAAGCCAGGCCGGACTGGATAGCAGTCACTCCCGAAGGTGAATTCCGAAAGCACTGGTCCAAGGACGATGCTTGGGTAACCTGTGCTTTGGGTCCGATGAATTTTGAATTTATGACTTTGGTAAACAGGGAGATTGTTGAACTCTATGCGGTGGATGGAATATTTGCAAACCGCTGGCAGGGTTCGGGAATCTGCTATTGCGAAAACTGCAAAAAGCTTTTTAATGATAAATATAAAATGGAATTGCCCCGTGTTTTAAACCTGACCGATCCTTCCTATAAACCCTATCTGGATTTTTATCAGCATAGGCTCTTTGAGCTATGTGAACTCTGGGACGGCGAAATAAAAAAAATAAATCCCCATGGCAGATTCATTCCAAACGGAGGCGGGGGAGCCTTCGGCGGACTGGACATGAACTGGCTCGGCTCCTATTCGGACATATTTTTTGCCGATCGTCAGGCCAGAGCAAAAAACACACCGCTTTGGGCTAACGGTCAGACTGCCAAGGAATTACGCTCCGTTATGGGAAATAAGCCTATAGGCGGAATTTTTTCCATGGGTTATGACGGAGTTAACCGCTGGAAGGATTCCGTTCAGGGCTGTGAGGAAATAAGGCTCTTTGTTTCCGGCGGAGTGGTGCAGGGTTTCAGGCCATGGTTTACCAAGTTCCACGGGAAATTTTATGATGAGCGCTGGTTTGATACTGTAAAAATGCTGTATAGGCGTTATGCGGAATGGGAGCCATATCTGCGGAATACTGCCAATCTGGCGAGGGTGGCTCTTGTTTCCTCCCAGACAACGGGAAAATATTACGCAGCCGGGAATACAGGGAAGGTCAGGAATCATTATAATGGTATTTATCAGGCTTTTGTTGAAAGCAGGATTCCCTTTGAAGTCCTTCATGAAAGTTCCCTTGTTTTGGAGACTGCAGAAGATCTAAAAAACCTGTCCCGTTTTAAGACCCTTATACTTCCCAATATTGCCTGTATGTCCGATGACCAATGCCGCGGAGTAGAGGCCTTTGTAAAAGCCGGAGGCGGTCTTATTGCCTGTTTTGAAAGCTCCCTTTATGACAACGAAGGAAATAAAAGAGAAAACTTTGGTCTGTCCTCACTTTTGGGCGTGGATGTAAGCGGTTCTGTCGAAGGAGAGCCCCTTAAGAATTCCTACCTTAGACTGGAATACGAAACCAATCACCCGGTATTAAAGGGATTTTCCAATACCGAAAGAATCGTTAACGGCAATGCATGGCTCCCCGTTAAGCCAAATACAAAATTTGATTCATTTCCCCTAACGCTTATTCCCTCCTATCCGGATCTGCCCATGGAGGAGGTATATCCAAGGCAGGATCATACGGGAATTTCCGCCCTCTATCTCAGGACTTACGGAGAGGGCAGGGTGGCCTATATTCCATGGGATATTGGGGCTGTTTTTTGGGATCTCCTTATAGAAGATCATTTAAAACTTTTTATTAATACACTTGAATGGGTACATGGGGAGGAGCAGCCTCTTGTCCTGAAAGGTCCGGGGCTTTTTGATATTTCAGTCTGGAAACAGGAAAATTCCCTTACAATTCATCTTTTAAACATGAATAATCCAATGTTCATGAACGGCCCTGTCAGGGAGCTTTTGCCTTCATATCCGCAAGAGCTGGAATTAAATCTAAGCGATGAAATTCTGCATCATGCAATTCAGCCAAAAAAGGTAAAACTGCTTTCAACCGGAAAAGAGATTCCTTACAAGCTTAATGGTAAAAAATTAAGCCTTAATGTACCCTCTTTTTATGATCATGAAGTTATTGCCATTGATTTATAGAAAAAAAATTATGATTGAAATAACCGGAACAAAAGAAATTATTTTTGACTCATTTATAGAGTTGATAAGCTCACTTGGTTATGAAAATGTCAGTATGAGGGATATAGCAGAAAAGGTTGGAATAAAAGTTTCTTCGATCTATAACCACTTTGAAAGCAAGCAGAAAATTCTGGACTGTGTTTATGAATATTACTCCATTCATTATTTTGATAATCGTATGCCTATTGAAGAAATGAAAGAGCTTATGCAAAAAAAGAGTGCCGGAGAGATAGTCAGAACCTTTGCCAGAACCTACGAAACAAGCGATCAAAAAAAATATATTCGCATGATATTAATCACAAAAATTGTTTATATGAGGCTCTTTCAGGATCCTGTTGCCAATAAAATGTTCGCAGAGCACAATGTTGATGATTCACAATATGTTGTTGATGTATTAAGACATGGAATTGAACTTGGACGAATAAAACCAGATTTTGATCTTGAAGCTTTTTTTGATGTTTTAATTGATTCATATACAATGATGGGTATCAAGGCATTCGCCGGAACGGCTTATCGGGTTGGTCAGCTCGATGTTGAATCAAGACTCATTGCAATGCTAACAAGACTCCTGGAAACCGCAATTATATAAAGGAGCATTAAAATGTTATATCCAAAACGTGAAATGAAATTTACCCCCGAAGATTTTAAGAACCCCGGCAGTGAGTACAGAGCCACCCCCTTTTGGGCATGGAACAATAAGCTGGACAGTAAAGAGCTGGTATGGCAGATAGAGCAGTTAAAAAAACTCGGTTATGGCGGCTTTCATATGCATGTAAGAACCGGCATGGCAACTGAATATTTAAGCGAAGAATACATGGAAATTGTAAAAGCCTGTGTGGAAAAGGCCAGGGAAGAAAAAATGCTTGCCTGGCTTTATGATGAAGACAGATGGCCTTCCGGGGCTGCAGGAGGAATAGTAACCAAAGATCCCAAATACAGGATTAAACATTTACTATTGACAAGAAAACCATATGGAACGTCAGTCGAAATTGTTCCGGAAAAACGAAGCCGTGCATCTTCGGCACGCTGCGATAACGGGGTACTTGTAGCCTGTTTTGAAATTCTTCTTAATAATAACGGAAACCTGGAATTCTATAAACGAATTTCAGAAAATGATGCAATTACGGATGATGCACTTGCGAATGATGGCAGCGGAAGTAGATTCAAACTCTATGCATACGAAGAAACAGCCCTGCCAAATCCCTGGTTTAATAACCAAACCTATGCAAATACCCTCGATCCGGAAAGCATTAGAGAATTTATTAAGGTAACTTATGGAATATATGAAAGATATTTTAAAAAGGATTTTGGTTCGGTTATTCCTGCCATTTTTACGGACGAACCCCAGTTTTCACAAAAAGGTACATTGAACTTCGCACAGGAAGACAAGGATGTTACCCTGCCCTGGACATCCGATATAGAAGAAACCTATAAGGCTGCATATGGCGGCGAAAGTCTCCTCGGAGGACTTCCGGAACTGCTTTGGGATTTAAAGGGCGGAATGGTTTCTAAAATCCGCTATCATTACCATGATCATATTGCAGAGCGTTTTGCATCCGCCTTTGCAGATCAATGCGGGCAGTGGTGCAAAGAAAAGGGCATAATGCTTACAGGCCATATGATGGAAGAGCCCACCCTTGAAAGCCAGACCCATGCGCTTGGTGAAGCCATGAGATCCTTCCGCTCTTTTCAGCTCCCGGGCATAGACATGTTATGCGACAGACGTGAGCTTACAACCGCCAAGCAGGCACAGTCAGCCGCAAGACAGATGGGTGTTCCGGGAACATTGTCGGAACTCTACGGAGTAACAAACTGGTACTTCGATTTTCGCGGACATAAGCTGCAGGGAGACTGGCAGGCCGCTCTTGGCGTAACGGTCAGGGTGCCTCATCTTTCCTGGGTTTCCATGAACGGCGAAGCCAAGAGGGACTATCCTTCCACATTTAATTATCAGTCTCCATGGTATAAGGAATATCCCTATGTGGAGGATCATTTTGCGAGGCTTGCCTCCGTATTAACCAGAGGAAAGGCGGTCTGCCGTGTCGGTGTTATACATCCCATAGAAAGCTACTGGCTGCATTGGGGTGCAAGGGAAAATACGGCGGCAATAAGGGAGGAGATGGACAGAAAATTCCTAAACCTCTGCGACTGGCTTTTAAAGGGTTTAATTGACTTTGATTATATCTGCGAATCTACCCTTCCCCTGTACTGCAAAACATCAGATATACCTGCTTCATCCGGCATTTCTGGTTCCGGCAATGAATGTTCTTTCCCGGTAGGCGAAATGAAGTATGATGTGATAATCGTTCCTGCATTAAAGACAATAAGACAGTCAACAATGGAAAGGCTGGAAGCTTTCAGAAATGCAGGCGGAAGGCTGATCTTCCTTGGAGATCCCCCTTCCCATATGGATGCCGACATAAATGATAGCGGCAGAAAACTCTGGGAAAGGTCTGAAAGGCTCGGCTTTGAAAGGCTGCCTATTCTGGATGCATTGGAAGAAATTAGGGATCTTGATATAAGGGATTCCAGCGGAAGCAATACAAAGACCCTGCTACATCAGCTTAGGGAAGAAGAAGACATTCGCTGGCTCTTTATTGCCCAGGCGGAAAATCCCCAAAACCCGGATCTGCCAAAGGGCGATATAATTAAAATCCAATTAAGGGGCGAATGGGCGGCAACCTTATATGATACATTGTCAGGCGAAATTTATCCGATTCCGGTAACCCATAAAAACGGCTGGACAGTAATTTCCAGAAGCTTTTACGAACATGACAGTTTATTGATAAAACTTGATAAGGGTGTCCCCCTGCAAGAAACCGGAGAATCCAGACTTGGTACAAGTGCCGTAAGTATGGATGGCAGATCTACCCTTGCAGTTAATCCTTCATTCATCCGTTTTGATAAACCTGTGCCCATAAGCCTTGAAGAACCAAATGTGCTTTTATTGGACATTGCCGAATATGCATTGGAGAAAAATTCTCCGCTGGGCGAATCTCCCAAACAGCCGGAGAGCGGCCTTGAATGGAAGGAAAAAGAGGAGATTCTGCGTATTGATAATCTTCTAAGGTCGGAACTAAGCTGGCCAACGAGGGGAGATGCCTGGGCTCAGCCCTGGGTGGAAAATGACACAAGCACTCCCCATGTACTGCACCTTCGCTTTTTAATAGAAAGTAAGACTGCTGTAAGCGGCGCGGAACTTTCTCTGGAAAACGCCAATGCTAAAATTACGCTTAACGGTATAGAAGCAGGCGGAATTACAGGCTGGTATGTGGACAAGTGCATAGTAAAACACAGCCTAAGCGAAATTAAGGCCGGCACCAATGTCCTTGTAGTCAGCTTTCCCTATGGCAAAAAAGTGGATGTGGAAGCAATGTACCTGCTAGGCGATTTTGGTGTAAACGTATGCGGCACAAATAGCCTTATTACAGAGCCAGTCAGGACTCTGACTTTTGGAGACATCTGCAATCAGGGTCTTCCATTTTATGGTGGAAATATTGTTTATCATTTGGAAGCAGATTTAAAGACAAAACCGGAAAACAACCTCCATATTTTGAGGGCGACAAATTACCGCGGCCATCTATTGAAGGTAAAATTAAATGGCAGGGATCTGGGCCCCCTTGTTTACTCTCCCTACGAGATGGAACTTAATCCGGACGCGTTACAGGCTCCTGCCGCATCATCGGTTAATGCTGCAAATGCCGGCTCTGCCGCCCCCGTCTCCAACCCCGGCAGGCAAAAAATTGATCTCATTTACTTTGGCAGCAGGATCAATACCTTTGGTCAGCTTCATTGTGTGGAAAGGAATCCCGGTTTTTGGTGGGGGCCTAATTCCTGGCGAACAACAGGTGCCAACTGGTCATATGAGTATAAATTCTGGCCGCAGGGTATTTTAAAGTCCCCCGAGATTTTCTGAGAATTTTTTAAGGAGGTTTTTATGAAAAAAATTATTTTGGGAGTTATTGTCTTTTTTATTGCCTTCTCATTATTCGCACAGGTGGATCTTGGCCGTTACCCCGAAATACTGATCAATAATAATTTCAGGGTTTATATACTAAGATCACAACGCTGTGCAAATATTGATGACGCCTGGGATTTCTGGTACGACAACGCCTTTTTATGGAATACCCGTTGGATAATCAACAACCAGCAGGAACGCAGCGATTTCCCGGACGCAGAATGGAAGCAGGCCTCCGACAGCATGTTCCAGTGGGCATGGAATAATCAGCACCATTTTGAAAACGGAATGGCTTACATTTTCCGCACCGTCAATATTGTTGATGACTCATGGCGTATAATAAGTCAGAGAGTAATTTACTTTGCTCCCGATGGCAATACGGTCTGGTATTATTACAACCTAAATTCAATTTTTGAGCCCTATTAAGAGCGGAAGGCATAGCCTGTATTGTAGCCTGCTCCATTAATTAGCTAGCGGAAGGTATTACATTAATATGCAGCCAGCTCCGGGGTCTCAACCATTAGTAAGTCAGCGGAAGGTATATTTTGAATTGTAGGCCAGTCCGGGAGCTTCACCCAATCGAAGATTGGGCGAACTCCTTCATTCTGGCCTACAATATCCGGAGCATAACCTTCCGCTGTTCCTGTTATGAATTCATAACCATGGGCATACCCCTGAACGGCAAATAAAATTTAGTGACTGACACCTCAGCGTGACCACGAAAATATTGGTGACTTCAAACTCTATAACCCCTAGCTGTTTGGTTATTATCACCTTGAAGTCTTAACAACTAAATGTTATATTGGGAGTATGGATGATAGGCAAACCAGTAAGCGGGAAAGAGCATAAAATGAAATAGGCAAGGTATTAGTTAATTTTGGAAACCTTACTTTCGCAAGCCTTGTGTTAGGAACCATCATCAGAGGCGATTATGATCGGATGGTATTGTTTTTTATAGGGGGAGGAATCGCAGTGATGTTAGTCACTATGGGAATTATTTTGTTGACAATATCAGGAGGAAAGTAATGGATTTGATAATTTTACTTTGCATACCATTTGTGCCAGCGGTTATTGTCACAATCTATGCATTGACCACCAACGGGAAAAAACCTAAACAAACTAATCCTAAAACAGTTTAAAAGCCTGATCGACACTATTTTACATGTATACCATATATGGTAAAGTCACGAATTTTCCTTCTGCCCACGCGGCAGTGACTGACACCTAAGCGTCACCATAGGAAAAGTGATTTAGTACGGATATATACATCGTCTCATTGCCTTGCAACGTAAAGGGATCGGTGACTGTCACCAATGCATTTCTGTCAAAAAGAATGAAATTGCCGGGAAAATTTGACTACTCTGTAAAAAATACATATATTATACATCGTAAGCCATAGCGAGGTACAAATGAAAATTTATACTGGATTTTGGAGAAGCTTCGGATTTTCACTTTTTTTTCTATTTATTTTTTTTGCCTGTGAAAATAAAACAAATCCTGAAAACCCGGAAAAAATAGAAAGTTATGAATCTATTGTGCGTGAGTATACTATACGTGAATTTATTACTCTGGAAGAAAATATCCCGGATACTTCTGAGCCGGAAAGACATTTTTTGGATGGACAGAAATGGGATGTTCTAGGCAGAACTATAGGAGCAAGGATAGAGTTCATAAATGAAAAATATATTATAGAGTTTGCTGTGGGTGGATTCTACTCCACCGGGGATTACATGATTGAAAATGATGTAATTACGCTTTTTTATCCTGAAGTAAAAGAAGCTCGTTTTTATGGAATAAACGTTTTTCTGGATTATCTGTTTAAAGACGAAACGCAAATTGAACTTGTTTATGACCCTGACTATGTTGATTTTGATTTTATATCCTGTCTTAGAAACGAAAATGTAATTTTAGGAAATCAAAATAGACCAAGCCCGGCAGGGCAAGTTTATATGTTACAGGGGTATGAAGTCATTAAATATCCAGAAATGGAATCCATGGTTTTAATACTGGAAAATCTTAGAATGAGAGAGGAACCGAATATAAATGCCAATACTGTAAGTTTAAGAAGATTTATTCCAGGAATAAATAATCAAACATTTACAAGCCATTTAACCTACAAAAATGCTATAAAACCATTTGATGCAAAAACGGTAAGGGAAGATACCATAGATGGAATAACGGCACCATGGTATAGGATTTCAGTTATTTTGGGCGAAATATCTAGTGAGTACGTATGGGTGTTTGGAGGATATGTAAGAGAACTAGGATATTCAGAAATGAATAGGCGGAGTTTATATGACACTTATTATCAGTCTTTGGTTGATATGAATGTTATTGATGCACACCCAAACAGGTATAGTGAATATCCTTAATTCGCAGCCATGGTGCCGGGATTTTCCGAGCGGAACTATAAAATATGTATGCCTTTTTTGTTTGACAAAGTAGATAGCTGTATGTTATAAATTGTTTGCTATGAAGAAAGAACTGACGATGATTCAAAACATGATCTACGAAATTCGCGGGCAGAAGGTTATGCTGGACAGTGATTTGGCTGAATTGTATGGGGTTGAGGTAAAACGTATGAACGAAGCGGTAAAACGTAATATCTTGAGATTTCCATCAGATTTTATGTTCCAATTGACCGAAGATGAATGGATATCTTTGAGGTCGCAAATTGCGACCTCAAACCCAGGTCGTGGAGGCAGACGGTATACGCCTTATGTTTTTACGGAACAAGGTGTAGCGATGCTATCTACTGTTTTAAATTCTGAAATCGCAATAGAGATTAACATCCAAATTATGCGTGCTTTTGTTAAATTAAGGCATCATACTCTTTCACAGCTAGGAACAAACGAAAAAATTACCGAACTGCGTCGTATGTTGATGTTACATATTGAAAATACTGATAATAGACTTACTGATCATGATAAAGCCATCGGTCAAATTATTCAGGCTTTAAATAACTTAATTGAACAGCCGCCAAAAACCAAAAAAATTGGTTTTGGTGTGAACGAAAAAGCACCGGAATATTCAACTACTGTCAAAACAAAGAAGAGGAAGAGCTAAAGGACAATTTCTAATGGCATAGTACTTTGCTCATGGAAAATTCTACAAGACATTAAAAATAAGCGGAAGGCATAACTTTAATTCGCAGCCAGCTCCGGTACAGTACTTTGCCCATGAGAAATAATTACATGACATCAATCAAAAGGGGGTACAGGAGCAGTCAAAAATGCTAAAGCAAATTTTTGCCTAGCCCCTGTCCCCACCTTTCCATATGATAACTGTTATACATTCATGTCCATGGGCAAAGAAAAAGCGGTCATGGGTTGCCTACAATTTACAAGAGGATAACCTTCCGCTGATCTATGGGAGTCTGACCCCCGTCCCTCCCTATTCTATTAAATTCCTGTTCATACATTTTCCATCATAGGAAAAGTGATTTAGTACGGATATATACATCGTCTCATTGTGGGCTGCAATTTGCGGTTCCTTTTTAATGGTGACTGACACTGGCTTTAATTTTCAAGAATTCTGCCTGTGCTTTTGCTGTAGGTAAGGGTCTGGTTTCCAGATGGCTTGCCCATTTACCCAAATGAACTTCCTTCTGTTGTTCTTTCCTGCCTTTCTGTGTACTTGCAACTTTCTTTCCTGTTATGGAACGCCGGGGTAGATAACCTTTTTCTTTAACAAAGAAAAAGCGGTCATGGTAGCCTACATTACTGGACATACCTTCTGCTCATTTATTTGATGTCTTGTTTATAGTTCTCATGGGCAAAGACCGTCTCACTCCACCTTGAACTTTGAAACCTCCATGAACAGGGTTTCAATATGCTCTCTCGTTTTTTTCGTTATCCCGTTTACATAATCCACAGCAATGTTAATATTGTTTGCTCCGCTTGCCATTTCATTCATGCCATTGGAAATTTCCTGCGCGGCATTTTCCAGATTCCGGCTTTCGGTAATGACCTTTCCGCTGCCCTTAAGCATTTCATCCGAACTCTTTTTTACCATCTGGGTTTCTTCGTTCATTTTAGAAACAGCTTCCAGAATTTTTTTGCTGCCCTCACCCTGTTCTTCCATGGCAAACCTAATATTGGCTTCCTGTTCGGAGACAGTCTTAACCCTTTGATCAATGGCTTCAAAATTTTCAAGAACCGTATTTGTGGAATTGGTTATCGTATCAATTGCAGTTTTTATTCGCTGAAGCACATCGGAAATAGTCTTTGACTGTGTTGTGGAGTCTGTGGCAAGCTTCCTTATTTCACCGGCAACAACCGCGAAACCCTTTCCAGTCTCCCCGGCATGAGCCGCCTCTATTGCCGCATTCATCGACAGAAGACTCGTCTGGCTTGCAATATTTTCCATGACCGCATTTATTTCAAGGAGCCCTTCGGATTCCCTTAAAATTTCCTGAATGTCCTGACTAACTTTTTGCAGACTGTTCCGTCCGGCTTCGGAAACCTTTATTAGTCCATCAACATTTTCCGCATTCCGAACCAGGGTCTGTGTAACACTCTGAACATTTGCAAGCATCTCCTCTATTGCCGATGAAGACTCGGAAACACTCTCGCTCTGAGCCTCAACATTTTTTCCAAGCCTCTCTATATTGGTAGTTACATTTTCCATGGTCGAATGTGTCTGATAAACCGAATCTGACTGCCTACCCGCCATTTCCTTAATACTCTGAATATTCGTAGTGATATTGCTTATGGCTCCAGCCGTCTGCTGCATATTGCTTGTAAGATCATCACCAATGCCGTGCAAATTTTCCGATTCATATTTAATTACCAGAACCAGATTCTTGATCTTATCCAGTGTCATGTTAAAATTGTTCGACAGCTCTCCAATCTCATCTTCCCTGTCAACATCAATCCTTCTTGTAAGATCACCTTCGCCCAGTGAAATCTCTTTTAGAATGACATTGATATGATTCAACCTGTTGAAGATCATTCGAAGGAAAATAAAAATAAGCACAAGCCCCAGTATTATGGAAACGGTGCCGATGATGATCGTCTGAATCTGTCCTGCCCTTATCGTATTGTAAAGCGGCTCGCCGTCAAAATCACAACCGACAAGACCCACAATCTCCCCCCTGGAATTTCTAATCGGTGTGTAAATTGAAATCAGCCAGCCCCAGCCTTCCTGATACGAAAGATTTGCCGTCTCGGTGGTCCCGTAAGTCAACGCCCTGAAAAAAGCATCGTCATAATCGGCGCTTTCTTCCTCATCACCAAGATGCGAAAACTCTTCCTCATCGTCCGGTTCGGTGCTGCCGTCAATAATGTACATCCAGGTTTCGTTCCATATATTCCCGCCCTTCGGCGCCATCGTATAAAGATAAAGACTCCCCGACGCCTGCTTCAGTTCAAGCAGCTCAATCCTTGTCTCTTCATAGAAGGGATCGTCCGCATCCAGACTGGCAGAGAGCCTTTCATGGGCATCCCCGTCAATAAGAGACGCAGCTCTCTCCACAAGAAAAATCCCCTGAACAGCAAAGGTTTCTTCGACAGCACTGGACAATTGCCGCAAACCCAGCAATGCCGTTGTAAGAATCAATGCAATAATGAATACCGAAAAGAAAACAATGAATTGGAATTTTAAAGATTTGAATAGTTTCATTTTATCACCCGTAATTGATTTTACTTTAAATTATATTTTAATACTATGGACAATCAATAGATGACGTTCATCATTTAAAAAGGGAACATTAAGGGGAAGCACTTCCCAGCTAAACTGCGGCAAAATTTTTGATCCGCTCCCACTTGCTTGAGTAGAGGTCAGATTGGACAGCTCCGCTTCCAGACTATCCCTTTTCCCCTTATAGGCAGCCAGATAACCATGCGGTGAAAGAATCTTTTGCATATCCCTCAAAAGGTTTTTTTCCAAAGGCTTAAATGCCCTGAACACAATAATATCAAATTTTTCGCCCGATTTTAACTCTTTTAGATCAGTTTCTTCTATATATATGTTCTTTAACCCCAAAACAGCCTGTGTATTCCGCAGAAACCCAGCACGCCTTCCCATCCTTTCAATCAAGGTAAAATTAGTTGACGGCATACAAATTGCAAGAGGAATGCCCGGCAAACCGGCACCCGATCCCAGGTCAGCAATTCTACCTGTGCTATTGCACATGCTACTGCCTGCACTTCCTCCCGTGTTTCCTTCCATGCTCTCGCTCCCACTTCCTGTACTCCTACACTTCTCCAGCAAGCCCGAAAGAATTTTCACCGGAGCCAATGAATCCAGAATATGTTTGATAATCAGCTCATCCCGGTTTTCTATTTTTACAAGACCATAGGCATCGTTAAAGGTTTCAATTTCTTTTATATATTGATACAACTTGTCCGCAATCACATTGTCGTTTAAGGACAACTGCGAAAGACCTTCTTCAAGAAGATTAATTTTTAGTAAATTGTTTTTATTGATCATTCATTGATTCATCATTATTTGACGGCGGATTTCGTAAAAAATCACACCGGCCGCAACAGAGACATTCAGGGAGTCAATGCGTCCAAGAGAAGGAATGGAAATTATTCCATCACTGCTTTCCATCAGCAGCCGCGAAATCCCCGTACCCTCAGCCCCAAGAATGATCGCCGTCCTTCCTCCAAGTTTTTTTTCGAAGATACTTTCACCATCCATGTCTGCAGCATAAACCCAGAAACCGGCATCCTTCAGATCCTGAACTGCCCTCGGAAGATTCGCCGTTTCCGCTTGCAGCACCCAGTCGGCAGCTCCCGAAGAAGTCTTCGAAACAATGTCTGCATTTTTTGCAGTCCGCCTCTTCCTGCTTATAACAAGATCCACCCCAAACTGATCGCATGAACGCAGAATGGCTCCGTAATTATGAGGGTCGGTAATCTCATCCAGAATCGCAACGATTACATTTTCCCTGCCGCCATCTCCCATCTTGCCAATGCTTTCAAGAAATTCATCGAGCGAGATGTCCGTGCCGCTGCTCCCTTCATCAACCTCAAGCACAATTCCGCGATGGTCGGGTGCAATTAAATCCAGGTCGGCCGTTCCAACCCTGTTAACCGGTATCTTCAGATTGTTGGCCAGATCCCCAAGCTCCCTTGCCCTCGGCCCCGGTTTCGCAACCAAAAGCGGCCCGCAGCTCTTCCCCGACTTCATCCTTTCTTCTATTGCATGGAATCCCGTTAGATAGATCATGTTAAAAGTATATTTTAAATTTTTCCCTTTATCTATTACTTCATCAGCACATGGAGAAAAAAAATAATATAGATGAAAAGGCACTGTCATCTTAGGCCGGTCCGGGAATCTCACCCATTCCAGGTAAGCCAGCGGAAGGCATAGCCATTATTGTAGCCTGCTCCGAGGTAATCACCCATTGGTGAGTCAACGGAAGGTATATTCTGAAATGTAGGCCAGTCCGGGAGCTTCACCCAATCGAAGATTGGGCGAACCCCCTCACTCTGGCCTACAATTATCCGGAGCATAACCTTCCGTTGACAAAACCATACA
>Ga0099364_10003039_pt1 | contig 26363 bp, 19 predicted proteins | sample TergutTh196P3_FD_73070 | JGI IMG/M metagenome (GOLD analysis project Ga0099364, IMG submission 73070) | Microcerotermes parvus P3 segment gut microbial communities from Pointe-Noire, Republic of the Congo - Th196 P3 | ecosystem: Host-associated > Arthropoda: Insects > Digestive system > Gut ...
CAGGCAAAAGCGTTCAATGCCCCTGCTGATTCCGCGATAGATCAACCAGAAATTCAGAACGAACGCGGCGTAGATACAGAGCAACGCCGGACTCGTCAACGCCGTACTGAAGACGGCACCGTTCTCCGACATTCCGACGAGGTTGGTGAAATACTTGCCGTACTCCTCTTGAGAGCCGAGGTTCATCAATCCCCGTGCGTACTGAACGGCATAGAACAGGCACCAACCTTCGACGATAATGTAGAAAGCAAAGATGGCGACCGGCATCATAGCGAAAAGCGAACCGCTGTACGCCACACGGCGTCGTTTGACGATGCTCCGAAAGATGCCGGGAGCCGAATTGTGTCCGCGCACGCCGCCGTAGCGTCCAAGCGTCCACTCCGCCCAAGCCAGCGGCAAGCCGAGGAGCAGCAGGGCGACGAAGTACGGAATCATAAACGCCACGCCGCCGTAGAGCGCCATTTGGCCGGGGAAGCGAAGATAATTGCCGAGTCCGACTGCGCTTCCGACCACGGCAAGAATGATACCGAGTTGCGATGTCCAGGATTCCTTCTGTTGCATGGGGAATATTATGGGACAAGTCCCGTTTTTTTGCCGCTCTTTTTGGTATTGACGGATATTTCGATTTTGGGTAGATTGTAGAAACCGGACGGGGGGTTGTAGTCCCCGCCCGGCCCCTGGCTAGGACATCTTGAATCGAAGTCTGACTTTGGTTCTCAATTGCCCTCCTCGAACATCAACAAAGAAATGGAATTCCAAGTTGATTTTCCGAGGCAACCAGTACAGAAAAGTGGTCATCCTTGACCTCCTTTCTTGTTAGCACCGCTCTCTATTCTGTTCCTCGTCCCATTGGCCCTGTTGCCAAGAGGACGGAATAGACAAGCGGATGTTTCCAAAAGGAGCGGAAAACCGCCTTTCTTGTTTCTGCTTACGTTTCCTTTCTTCGACCAAGCGATCGAGTCGGGGTTCTATTCTTTCGAAGCGTCAATCGGCCAATACCGGTAAAAGTCCGAAAAAATTCAAATTTTTCCAAAAGCCTGTCGCAAAACCTTCTCCTTCGACCATAAACCCAGTGGCGGGAGGCAAAACGCTTCACGTCAGACACGTTTTTACCCTATCAGGCACGTTTTTCCCCAAGAATCGGAGGTGTACCATGACGACGTTCAGATCAGTTCCTTGTTTCGTGCGATTCGGCCTTCTCCTTGCGGTGCTGTTCGTTTTCACAATGAGCGGCGAGGTTCAGGCACAGCAACAAAAGCGGACGCCGAACAAACCGGCGCTGCGCGCTCCCTACTATAATCCGCTGGCCTTCGATTATCAAGGAGCCATGGTACAGGTCAACAACCTGCCGGCAGCGTACTACGGTCCGCGGTACTATCCGCCGTATCCCTATCCGTATCCATATCCGCATCCTTACCCGGTACCGTATCCGATTCCGTATCCGATGCCCGGTCCCATCGGAAGCGGCAATGTCCGCTAACCGTCGACGACTTCCGGGCGGCGACATCTGCCGCCCGATGGCCTTTTGAGCGAACCCCCTTTTTTTTCGTAACGGAGGGAGTAGAATGGGTGTTCGCCCTTTCTGGTCGTTTTCCGAATTTTGGCTCCGGTTTGGCCATGTCCACGAAGCACAGAACACTCATTTCGTCCAAAGAAGCTCAAGCTCCTTTTTTCGTCGGTGTTGACGTCGGCGGAACCAGCATCAAGATCGGTGTCGTTGATGACTTCGGGCGTTCCCTCGACTCCGGCGAAGTCGACGACGACGGCAAACAGCGGAGTTTCATCTCGATCCGAACGGAGCCGCATCCGCAAACGGCAACGGAGTTACTCTCGAAAACGATTCACGACTTGCTGAAGCAACTCCGGCTTGCCAAGGAAAACTGCAAGGGAGTCGGACTCGGTATTCCGGGAACGATGGACATGCAAACGCGGAAGTTGCGTCAACCGCCGAATCTGCACAGTTGGGAAGGTTATCCGATGTGCGACGAACTGACACGACTGAGCGGATTTCCCGTCGTTTTCTGCAACGACGCCAATGCGGCGGCTTACGGCGAATACTGGGTCGGCTCCGCCAGCGGCAAACCCAGTATGGCTCTATTGACCCTCGGCACCGGCATCGGTTGCGGGATTATCATCGAAGGTCGATCCATCGACGGAGCAACCGGTTACGGCGGCGAGTGTGGTCATCTCGTGATCGACATGTCGGAAAATGCGATGATCTGTGGCTGTGGACAGCGGGGGCATCTCGAAGCCTACGCCAGCGCCTCCGGCGTTGCAAGACGGACAATGGCGTTGACGGATCGCCGCGAATCCTCGATACGCTCCCGAATCTCGCCGGAAACCCGGCTCAGCGAAATCGCCAAAATCGTCTATCAGGAAGCCGAAAAAGGAGATACTCTGGCGTACGAAATCGTCATGGAGACGGCAAAGTGCCTGAGTTTGGGAATCGTGTCGCTCCTGAATACGGTTGATCCGGCGTGCATCCTGCTCGGCGGGGCAATGACCTTCGGAGGAAGCGAATCGCAACTCGGGCAACGTTTCCTGGATCAGGTGCGCAAGGAAGTGAAGAATCGCTCGTTCAAGGCAATTGCCGCCGACATCGTCATTGATTTTGCCGTGCTTGGTTCCGACGCCGGGTTCATCGGAGCCGCCGGACTCGCTCGGGAAAGGAGTTAGGAACTGTGCCAAAATAACATTTGCAAAGGTACTCCGTCATTTCGCTGCGCTCCATTCCGGCTTTTGTTTTTACGGCACATGTTGCAACAGCCGGAATGGAGCGCAGCGAAATGACGGCTCTTAATAAACACGAAATTGTAAGAGTTATTTTGACATGGCCTCTTAGTATCCATTCGGAACAGCAACCGAATTGTTGCCTCAATGCCTGTAAGCTCTCATGGACCGACTCATCTATGGACGACAGCGTGGCTCCGGAAAACTGTTTCTGAAGTTCGATTGGGACTGTTCGGGCCGTCTGCTTGTTTGTTGCGCACTGGTCGGCTTTTTGGCCGGACTGGCCGCCGCCGGTGCGTATTCCGGATTCCAAGTGGCTCATGGGATGGTCCAATATGGATTCAGCGCCACGGGAATCGAGTTTCCACAGCCGGGGGACTACACCGTCGGATCGGGACCGATGCCGAACGACGCTTTTCCGAAGTCACAACGCAAGGATACATGGCCGGGCGGTCTGCTCGTTCCTCATTATTGGATTCTGATTTTGCTTGTTCCGGCCCTCGGTGGTTTGTTCTGTGGATTCGTCGTTTGGTCGTTCGCTCCAGAAGCGAGCGACGATGCCTCCGACTGTGTGATTCGGGCTTTTCATTTCCGGAGCGGGATGCTACGCAACCGGGTTCCGTTCGTCAAGGGTCTGGCAAGCTTCCTCAGTATCGGTTCCGGCGGTTCCGGCGGCTGGGAGGAGCCAACGGCACTGTTCGGTGCCGGTTTGGCCAACACCGTGTCCGGACACTTCAAAATCGGTGCCAAGGAACGCCGCACCCTCCTCTTGGCAGGTGCGGCCGGTGGAGTCGGAGCCATCCTACAGGTTCCCTTCGGTGGAGCGTTGCTGGCCGCCGAAATCCTCTATTGCAGTACGGCGATTGAGTTTGCCGTGATTATTCCCTGTGTTATTTCTTCGATCATTGCTTGCACAACGTTCCAATGGTTTCACGGGGCGGTTCGTCCCATCACGTTACCCGAGGGCGTCGGAGTGCACCACCCGGTGGACTTCCTGCTTTTTCTTCTCTTGGTACCGATTCTCGCCCTGTTCGGACTCTTGTTCGTTCGCGCCGTACTGGAACTCCGCAATCGGGTTTTTCGACGGATGGAGATTCCCGATTTTCTCAAACCGGCGATCGGCGGGTTCTTCCTCGGAGCCGTCGCTTTGGCGTTCCCACAAGTTCTCGGCGGCGGATATGCGTGGCTCCAAGCGTTGCTTGAGGGACGATTGCCCGTCCTACTTATCACTCTGCTTATTCTTCCTAAAATTCTCGCCACCGCTCTGACCGTTTCGTCCGGCGGAAGTGCCGGGCTGCTCGCGCCATCGCTCTTGATCGGCGGCCTGATCGGCGGCTCATTGGGCCATCTCGCTCACCTTGTCTTTCAAACCATCGGTTTGCCGGACTTGGCGCCGGACCAGACGCTCTGTGCTCTACTCGGGATGGGCGCATTCTATGCCGGAGTCGGTAAAGTCCCGCTTGCAGCCGCCGTGATCGTCTGCGAAATGGTCGGCGGTGATTACACCTATTTTGCTCCACTCCTATTGCTTTGTATCGTTCACATGGCGATACAGTCGCCGTCGACGTCGCTCTACGAAGAACAGGTCCTGACTCCGGCGGACAGCGAAGCCCATTTTGGCGGCTATTCCGTCGACCTTTTACGGACAATTAAAGTCCGCGATGCTTATCGACCGGAAAAGAGGCCGCCGATTCTGATCCCTCACCGTGCGACGATTCCCGAAACCGTGCGGTTGATTGCAACGAGTTCCGATTCACTGTTTCCGGTCGTCGACGCCGACGGTCGGATGCTTGGCGTTCTCTTCAGCGACGACGTGAGAGCGCTGTTCCGCAGTCGCAAGCAATGGGCCATCGCAACTTCCGAGAGTATCTTGCAATCGTTGGGTGTCGCCGTGTTTCCCGACACCGATCTGCACGTCGCTCTGCGGACCTGCACAAAATTCGGCTTGGATGCGTTACCCGTCGTCGATTCCACCGAACCAGGCCGCGTCCTCGGAATCATTCGGAAACACGAAATCCTCGCGGCCTACAACGAACGCCTCCAGCTTGGAAAATGGGATCAATAAGACCGTCCTCTCCCTCTCGGGGGGTGGGTTAGGACGGGGGAGCGCCAAAACTTTACCCGCTCCCGCAAGAGCCGTCATTGTGCGTTGCTCCATTCCGGCTGTTGCAAAATGTGCCGTAAAAACAAAAACCGGAATGGAGCGCAGCGAAATGACGGAGCAACGGAAATCCAAACCCATTTTTCTACCGTAGCCGGTTAAAGATTCCCGTTGGCAGAAAAGTGACCTTGTGGTAGGTTGCTGCCCGTCAGGCAAGACAAGCCGCTAAACGATCATGGACGAATACCAATTGACTGCCGATCAAATCGCATCGCTCAAGGCGTTGCACCGAATCCAACGGGAAAAACGTCTTGCCGACCGTGTCAAAGCCGTTCTCCTCCTCGGGACAGGGTGGACGACGCAACAAGTCGCCGAGGTTCTCCTCTTAGACGAAAAAACCGTCCGGTCCTACTTCGCTCATTACCGTAACGGCGGCGAAAAAGGGTTGGTCCAACTCAATGATCAAGGCAAAGCCCTTTTGCTGACCGCCGTGCAACAAAAAGAACTTGCCAAGCATCTCGACGAAAACACCTCTCTCGACAGTAAGGCAATCGCCCATTACGTCGAAAAAACGTACAACGTAAAATATTCGCCGACCGGCATCAAGGAATTGCTTCATCGTCTGAATTTTGTTTATAAAAAACCGAAGCACGTTCCGGGCAAACTTGATCCGGCGAAGCAGGCGGAATTTCTGGACAAATACGAAAAACTCCGTAAAACCAAGGGCAAAAACGATCCTGTTTACTTTGCCGACGTCGTTCATCCTCAGTTCAATAGTATTCCTTCTTATGGTTGGATTCGTCGGGGGACGGCCAAGGAATTGAAATCGAACGGTGGTCGCAAACGAGTGAACATCAACGGTGCGGTGAACGTCGCCACACAGGATACCGTCACGGATTTTTCGAAGACGATCAACGGTGCGTCGTCGTTACGACTGTTCAAAAAGATCGAGTTGAAACATCCGAAGGCGAAGGCGATTCATATCATTTTGGACAATGCAAGTTATTCTATTTCAAAATGGCTGAAGGAAAAATTGAAGGGATCAAAGATAGTGTTACATTATTTACCGGGTTACTCGCCGAATCTGAACTTGATTGAGCGGTCATGGAAGTTTTTCAAGAAGAAGATTCTCTACAATAAATATTACGAAAAGCATGAGGATTTTCTATCGGCGTGCAAAAACTTCTTCCGTTGTCGGACGAAGTACAGGGCGGAGTTGCGCTCGCCCCTGACCGAAAAGTTCCATCGTTACAAAAATAATTGACCGGAATTCCTAACCGGCAAAGGTATAACGACGGGCGGTTTATTTCGTTTGAATCCGAGTGGGCCGCGGAGGGTATACCAATGTTTTTCGGTCCATCGTTGGATGTGAGCGATGTAGGGAATTCTGGCGAGGAGGCCGAGCCGTGTTTGCTGAGGAGCAAGGGCGAGAGGGTACCGTGATAGGTATGCCTAACTCCTTTTGGATCAAGGGGATCGGTCGATTTTTTGAGGACGCTGATGAGGGCGTTGAGGGGAGCGGTGTTCATGGGAACCTCCTTGTTCGTTGGGAATTGGCCGAAAATACGATCCGTCTACTATACTACGTAAGAAAACGCCCCGCCGGATGGACTTTTGACTTTGCTGTTCTACTGAATCGTCTCCTGTGATCGTTGCGAAAACGGTTGCGGCTGTTTACAATACGCAGAATCGGTAGGTTTCCTTTTCACGTTCCACAATGAAAGGCCCTGAACCATGCAACGAATTTTTTCCTTCGTGTTGATGGCGACACTAACCATTTCCGTTCATGCCGCCGAACCGGTGCGGTTTGTTTTCGACACCGATCTCGGTAACGACGTCGACGATTCTATGGCGTTGGCCGTGATCCATGCGTTACAGAATCGCGGCGAATGCGAACTCCTTGCGATTACGACGACCAAGGACAATCCGTATGTCGCTCCGATGACCGACCTCCTCAACACGTTTTACGGTCGACCGGAGATTCCGATTGCCGTCGTGAAAAACGGTATGACGAAAGAAGACGGCAAGTACAATCGCCAAGTGCTCGAACTGAAAGACGACGACGGCAAGCCGCGTTATCCTCGCACCATAACGCCGGAAGACTCTGCCAACCTTCCCGATGCGGTGCCGTTTCTCCGCAAACTGCTCGCCGCCGAACCGGACGGTTCCGTCGTGTTGGTCCAAGTCGGCTTCTTCACGAACTTCGCCCGATTGCTCGATACTCCGGCGGACGACATTTCACCGCTCACCGGCAAAGAACTGATTGCGAAGAAAGTCAAGTACCTGTCTTTGATGGCCGGAGCGTTTGCCGAGCCGCCGGGGTATAAGGAGTACAACGTCAAGATCGATATTCCGAGCGCCAAGAAACTGGTCGCGGAATGGCCGACCGAGATGATCTTCAGCGGACACGAAATCGGACGTTTGATCCAACATCCCGCCGCGAGCATGAAGGAAGATTACGGCTATGTGAAATATCATCCACTGAAGGACGCTTATCATTTTTATCGCGGTCTGGACAATTCGCAACCGACGTATGATTTGACCAGTGTACTTTACGTCGCCAGACCGAATCGGGGATACTTCGATCTTTCGCCGCGCGGAACCGTTACGGTATTGGATGACGGCCAGACGACCTTTACGCCGAGCGCAAACGGCCAACACCGTTACATGATTGTCAGTCCGGAGCAAATTGCGATGGTCCGCGAAGCGTTTGTCCTCCTTTGTAGCGAGCCGCCGCAAAAATAGAAGGTCGGGAGGGGGGATAACCGGAGTTTGGGACGAAAATTAACGAAATTTAACAAAAATTCAGGAAAAATCACGAAAACCCTCTTTACTTTTCCTCGGATTGTGTATTATAATGCCCGAATGGTCCGTAGCAAGGTTCGTTACGGAATATCACGAGACTCTCAAAAAAGGAGATTGTAATGCCCAAAAAGAGCGCGAAGAAAGCCGCCAGGAAAAAGGTCGGCGCAACGAAAAAGTCCGTCAAGCGTGCCGGTCGTCCGAAAGGAACCGGAAGGTACGGCTGCGAAACCAAAGCCGTTCGAATTCCGGTTCATCTTGAAGAAGACGTCAAAAGCTTCGTCTTGAAGAAGATCAAAGCCGGAAAGTAGACGATCGGAAAGGGAACAGGGATCAGGAAAAAAGGACATGTTCCCTGATCTCTTTCCCTTGTTCTCTGTTCCCTTTCCTCTATCAGTACGATGCAACGCCGTTATTTTTTGTCAGCGACCCTCGCCGTGACGGGAGCAAGCCTTATAACCGACACCTTGTTCGCTCAGTCGGGCAATCGCCGGGTGTCGCCGAACCGCCGGGCCCAACCGAGGCCCGACCGGCAAGATCAACGACTGCATATTGCCGTCAATCAGTTCACGTGCAATAACATTTATCGCCGTGAGGACATCGACTTCTGGACACGGCTCGACGAACTCAAGAATCTCGGCGTCGACGGCATTGAAGCGACGCTCGGCACCGCAACAGACGCCGAAAACATCGGCAAACGACTTGCGGACCATGGCTTGGCGATGCGCTCCGTCTACACCGGAATCAATGTCCATGACGAAAACGCCGCTGAAAAGGAAATCGCCCGGGTGTTGGCGCTCGGCGAAAAAGCAAAGTCGGTCGGAACGGAGATCATCGTCTTCAATCCGGCGCCGAAATCCGGAAAGTCGGATGCCGAACTTATTTTCCAGTCGAAGAACCTTGATACCGTCGGCGCCGGTTTGAAAAAGATCGGTCTTTCCTTTGCGTTTCACTATCATACAACGGAACTCGAGTTCGGGGGCCGCGAATTTCATCATATTCTCTGCGGCACCGATCCGGCCAACGTTTCGCTTTGTTTTGAACAGCATTGGTCCTACCGGGGTAGCGGTAACTCGCAGGTCGCCGTGTTCGATCATCTGAAACTTTACGCCGACCGTAGCGTCGAGGTTCATCTTCGGCAATCGAAGGGTAACGTTTGGAGCGAAACCTTCAGCGATGGCGACATCGACAATGTTCGCTTGGCCGCCGGTTTCAAAAAACGACCCCAAATGCCGCATGTCGTCCTCGAACAAGCCGCCGAAAAAGATACGCCGAAAACGATGGGGCCCGCCGACGCGATCCGACAAAGTATCGAGTACATCCGTCGTGTCTTCGGATAGTTCCCTAACCGCCTCACAGGGTGAGGCGGTTAACCCTTTTCCCCTTCCCCCTGCAATACCATGAAACGCCGCCAATTTTTGTCCGCCGCTCTCGCTGCGGCGGGAGCAGGTCTTGTAACCGAAACCCTATCCGCCCAGCCGGGCAATCGCAGATTGTTGCCGAATCGTCGCGGCTCATCGACGCCTGACCGGCAAGACCAGCGACTGCACGTTGCGGTCAATCAGTATACATGCAACAATGTTTATCGTCGGGAGAACATCGACTTCTGGACCCGGCTCGACGAACTCAAAAGCGTCGGCGTTGACGGCATTGAAGCGACGCTCCGTACTGCGGAAGACGTCGAAAACAGAGGCAAACAACTTGCGGACCATGGTTTGGAGATGCGCTCCGTCTACTCCGGCGCCAAGTTCCATGAGGAAAACTCCGCTCAAGAGGAAATGGACCGACTCTTGAAACTCGGCGAAAAAGCGAAGTCCATCGGAACGTCGATCGTCGTCGTCAATCCGGCATCGAAATCCGGCAAGTCGGACGCCGAGCTCATTTTCCAGTCGAAGAACCTCGACATCGTCGGCGCCGGTTTGAGAAAACTCGGTGTTACCCTGGCGTTTCACTACCATCTGGTGGAACTCGAATTCGGCGGTCGGGAGTTTCATCATGTTCTTTGCGGCACCGACCCGAAAAACGTTGCGCTGTGTTTCGAACAACATTACTCCTATCGGGGTTGCGGTAACTCACAGGTAGCGGTGTTCGATCATCTGAAGCTCTACGGCGAGCGCAGTATCGCCATTCATCTTCGGCAGTCGATCGGCAACGTTTTCAGCGAAACCTTCGGCGACGGTGACATCGACAATGTTCGGGTTGCCGCCTATTTCAAAAAGCTGCCTAGGCTGCCACATATCGTCCTCGAATCGGCATCCGAAAACGGCACACCGAAAACGATGCCGCCCGCCGAGGTTTTCCGACAAAGCGTCGAGTATATCCGCAAGGTTTACGGATAGAATTTGGGATTCGGGATTCGGGGACCGGGGTTCGAGAAAGAAAAACGCCTTCCGAGTCCCGGTCCCCGAGTTCCGAATCCCGAATTTTATGATTCGATTTCGTTGTGTTCGCTGTCAGCATTCGTTGAAAATCAGAGCGGCAGCCGCCGGGAAGAAGTTGCACTGTCCCGTCTGTTATCACGAGCTGACGGTTCCGGCGGAGAGTACGATCAAAGCGGTCGATCCTTCGCAACTCTATACAACGGATGAAAAGCCGGTCGACGTCCGTGAGATGCGGCACCGACATGAATTTGCATCACTCCGTTGCAAGATTTGTTCGACGAACATTGCCGTTCGTAAAGAGCAGATCGGTGAGGCGGTCATCTGTCCGGATTGCGAAACGACCATGATCGTTCCACCGGAAATCGCTCAAAAATTTACCGCCGTTCTGAACGACGCACTGGACAAGATCATGCTTGGTCTCGGCGACGACTCGACGAAGGACGTCTACGGTTTCCACGACGGAAATTCGGCTTCGTCGGAAGATGAGACCGGTCGCTTTCCCGTTTACTGTAAGCTCTGCCATGCGATTTTGTACGCAACGGACGGTCTGGTCGGTACGGAGTTGACCTGTCCCGATTGCGATACGAAAACCGTTGTTCCGCCAAGCCCTCGCAAGGAGCCTGCGTCGTCGTCCGTTCCGCTAAATTTTGAAGGAAGTTCGACCTTTGGAATCGCCGAAGATGTAACCACAACGAGGGAGCCGCTCATTCCGGTCGTCTGCGGACTTTGCAAGACCCTGATGTACGCCGGGGAGTCGCAAATCGGCGAATTCAAGACTTGTCCCGACTGCGGACGACAGACCGAAATCAAAGCGGTCCCCAAAGCGCAACGCGTCCAACCGGAGATTTCCGGCGAAGGGTATGCGCTCAGGATGGGCCCCCCGTCGCCGCGACCGGCATTCCGAACGCTGACCGATTACCGTTACGTCGACGGATCGCTTGATCGGGAATACTACGGCGACAAACCGCCGGAAGAACCACTGATGCAACGACACCCTCAATCGCCGCAACGATATTCCGATGAACCTCTTGCAATGGAAATCAATCAGGAAACGTTGAGGGGGCGCCGGATACGACACACTGCGGAAGCCAAGAAGTTTTTGTCTCGTAGGCGTCCGTTGCCGCAACGACCGCTGACGGATGGCCTGCTGGCGCCGATTTTCACTTGGCGCGTCATGGTCCGAATCCTGACAACCACAGGCCTTGCCTGTTTTACGGTGCTTGTTGGCTATGTGCTCGCGGAACTTTTCATTCTCAGCTTGGGGCTCGTCGGTCTCGGCCTGATTTTTTGGGCTTGCGTCCAACTGAATTTCTGTTGGAGCGTGTTCCAATTTTCGACCGACGGCAACAACGAGTTCGAAGAATGGGCCGAGTTTTCATTGGCCGGCGCCGTCGGATTTCTGCTCTGGATTTTGTGTCTCTGCACTCTTGCCGCGACGCCGGGATATTTTCTCAGCGCCTGTTTATCCGGAGATCTCGCTGTTATGAGGGAGATGGCAGACGAACAGGCCCGTTGGGTCAATGAACCGTCGATGATTATTCAGGATTACATTTTGATGCGCTTGTCGCATTGGATTATCTTTCCGTTCTTTTTCCTTTCATGTATGGAAGCCGGTTCATATTTTTCGCCGGTTTCGTGGGGTACGCTTCGAACGTTCGCACGGTACACCGTCATCTGGGCGCGGTTTTACGCCTTGGCCGCCTTGATAATACTGGCCCCGGAGATTGCCTTCATCGGGCTTTTTCTCTTTGCCGCAGGTTTTTTGGAGGGAGTTGCTTTATCCGCTTCGTTTATTCTCCTCGGTTTTTGCGGTATCAATTTTTTCTCGTTGCTCTTTTTCCGCCTGCTCGGGCGGCTTGCCTGGGTTTTAGAAGAAAGCGTTCGTCAGGAACAGGATGAGGAAGACGAATAGTGCGTTGTCCCGCTTAAAAATTGGGTTTCTTCCTTGTCCCGTCAGGGGCGGGAATTGGTAGAAGAAGCAGGTTCCTCCTTTGCATATTCGTCGAGGTCGGTGCGTCCTTTGTTGTACGACAAATAATAATCGCATCGCGGCTTGTTCGTTTTGTCTTGCCACGTGCTCACGATCATTGACGAATAGCGGAACAACGGCAATAAAGTGTTTGTCAAAGAACCAAAAACACTCATGACTTTCAAATTCCAGTCGCTTAAAAACGTCCCATCCCTCGTTTAAGGCATAAAATTGCCATCCGAGGGTTTACACCCCCGGCTCTTGAACGGTACAATGGTCGTTTCCTTTTAACTTCAGGAGACTTTCCATGTGCGCTCGCCGCGAATTTTTACGGTGTTTTGCCTTGTTGGGCGTTGCCGTTTCCTTGGTCGTCCAAGGTCTTTTTGCCCAGGACACAGCGCCGCCGCAACCGGATGGGACGTTTGTTGTTTCGTATACGGAGGCCCTTCGCCCCGAAAGGTTTTCGGCACGTAAAATCACGATTCCCGATGTTGGAGAATACAAAGTCCTCAAAGGCGACTTCCACATGCACACGGTGTTCTCCGACGGTTCCGTCCTGCCGCAGCAGCGTGTTCGGGAGGCCATTCACAACGGACTCGATGTCATTGCCATTACGGATCACCTTCATCTTGCCAGCAGTTCGCTCCCGGAAGAAATAACGAAACAAGTCGACCGCAACAGAAGTTACAATCTGGCCAAGCCCGAAGCGGAGAACAGGAAACTGCTTCTCATTCACGCAACGGAAATCTCGGAGAGATGGCATTGCAACGCCTTGTTCATCACGGACGCGAATCCGATCGTCGCCGCGACCGGCGATTGGAAGAAGATGTTGGCCATCGCAGCGGAGCAAGGTGCGTTTATCCACTGGAACCATCCCGGCGAACGCAACCGCACGGACCCTTCCGCTCAGGGGAAAGCATCTCCGTTTACCGCCGATCTTGAAGAAGCAAGGGCGAAAGGCCACCTCCACGGCGTCGAAGTTTTCAATAGTTTCTTCTACTATCCGTTTGCGCTCGACTGGTGCAACGAACGAGACCTCGTTCCCATGGCCAACAGCGACATTCACGGAATGGAAATCGACATTTACGGTCGCCGGAATCTGTTGCGTCCGATCACGTTGGTTCTCGCCAAGGAGAAAAGTCTCGAAAGCGTCAAGGAAGCGTTTTTCGCCAAGCGGACCGTCGGCTGGGCGGCGAACATGATCTTCGGACGAGACCCGTGGGTGAGACGGCTTTTCCGGGCTTGCGTCCAAATCAGAAAAACCGAGGAAGGTTTGATGTTACGGAATCGCAGCGATATTCCGTGCGTTATCGAAGCGAACGGTAAAACGTCGGAGTTACCACCGTCGGGAACATTGGAACTTGGTCCGGCGAAAAAGTTGATTGTGGCCAACTGGTTCATCGGAGCCAACAAACCGCTGGAAGTTACACCGTAGACGAATCGACCATCCGGGGGTTAACGTCCCCGTCTCTTTCTTACGCCCCGGCTCGTCAGTGAAGTAGGGGTACGGTACAATGTCGGCTCTGAATTTGCCGAATTTTCCTGTTATCCCGATTGCGACCGATGAGCGAAAAGACCGACGCCAATTCCTCTTCTCAGCCCGAGCAGGAGCTCACAACGATCAATTTTTGGAACGAACACCGAATCTACGAAAAGTCCCTCGCAAAACGGAGAGACGCCAAGCCCTTCGTTTTCTACGAAGGCCCACCGACCGCCAACGGACTGCCGCATCCGGGCCACTGTTTGACCCGTGCGATCAAGGATCTGTATCCCCGCTACAAGACGATGTGCGGCTTCCTCTGCGAGCGCAAAGGCGGCTGGGACACCCACGGACTGCCTGTCGAAGTCGAAGTTTGCAAGGAACTCGGCATCCATTCGAAGGAGGAAATCGAACAGTACGGCATCGAACCGTTTATTCACCGTTGTCTCGAAAGTGTGTTCAGATATACGAAACAGTGGGAGGAACTCACCGAGCGTCTCGGCTTCTGGGTCGATTTGGATGATGCTTACGTCACCTATCATCGGAGTTACGTCGAATCGGTCTGGTGGTCGCTGAAGCAACTGTTCGACCGGGGACTGCTCTATCAGGGGCACAAAATCGTTTGGTGGTGGGCGCAGGGCGGCACCGCGCTGTCGTCCGGCGAAGTCGGACAGGGATACCGCCGGGTTGCCGATCCGAGCGTTTTTGTTCGCTTTCCGCTCGTTGATCGGGTGCCCGGCAACCATTGGAAGACATTCAACGAAGACCTCTGCATTGCGGTTAATACGAAGTTCGACTTCATAGGGGTCGTCGACCTGATCGTTTGGACGACGACACCGTGGACGCTGCCAAGCAACCAATTCGCGGCAGTCAATCCGAATTTGGACTACGCCGTCGTCCAATTGACCGACGAAGCCGGTTGTCCCGATGATCGCTGGATTGTCGTTGCCAAGGAACTCGTCGAGACGGTTGCCGCAAAAGTCGGGAAGTCGGCCCAAATTCTCGAAGTTTACAGTGGTCACGAACTGGTCGGGTTGCGTTACCATCCACCGTGCCCGTTTTATTATGACAAAATCGGTCAAAAAAAAGGAATCCTCAAAAACGGCGTGAAAATTCCGAAAGCGTGGCGAATCGTTGCCGCCGATTTTGTCACCCTCGACGCCGGAACCGGCGTCGTCCACGAGGCCCCTGCCTTTGGTGAAGTTGACTTTGACGTCCTTCAAACCGAGCAGGCAAGGTTCAAGGACGGCGAAGGTCCAGAGCTGATTTGCTGTGTCGGACCGGACGGCAAGTTCACCCACGATGCGATTCCCTACGAGGGGAAATGGATCAAGAACGCCGACAAGGAAATTATCAAAGACCTTCGCTCGAAAAGTCTGCTCTTTCATCAGGAACAGTATTTGCACGAATATCCCTTCTGCTGGCGTGCCGAGGACGATCCGCTCATCCAGTATCCGCGCAGGAGTTGGTTTGTCAAAACGACGCAGTTCAAAGACGCGATGCTCAAGAACAATCAGGCGATCAACTGGCTGCCGGATCATATCAAGAGCGGTCGCTTCGGCAACTTCCTTGAGACGAACGTCGATTGGGCGCTTTCCCGTGAGCGGTATTGGGGGACGCCGTTGCCGATTTGGTGCTGCGAGGAAACCGGGCAATTCGAGGCTATCGGTTCCTACAACGAGCTGTTACAGAAGCCCGGCGTCGACGGCATGGACGTTTGGACGAAGGCCAAGGAAGGGAACCCGGACCTCAACGACGACCTCAAGGTTCACAAGCCGTACATCGATGCCATGACCTACGATTCGCCCTTTGCTCCCGGCAAGCGGATGCGTCGGGTGCCGGACGTGATTGATTGTTGGTACGACTCCGGCGCGATGCCGTTCGCCCAATGGGGATTCCCGCACAAAAAGGGTTCGATGACGCGGTTCAACGAACACTTTCCGGCGGACTTCATCAGCGAGGCACTCGATCAGACACGCGGTTGGTTTTACAGTTTGCTGGCGATCAGCACGATCATTTTCGATGGCAAGGCACCTTCGAAGCCGTTTCCGCATCCGTTCAGGAACTGCATCGTTCTGGGGCTGATGCTTGGCGAAGACGGACACAAAATGTCGAAGAGCAAACGCAACTATCGGGAGCCGAACGAGATTTTCGAAAAATATGGCGCCGACGCCCTGCGATGGTATTTTTTCGCCAACCAAACGCCGTGGACGTCGATCCGGTATAGCGAATCCGCGATCAAGGAGAGTATGCCGGAGTTCATTCTGCGCTTGCAAAACGTCGTTGCGTTCTACGAAGTTTACAGCAAGATCGACGGTTTCGCCCCGAAATCGCTTGTCAATCAGCAGGTCTTCCGAGATGACGACGGTCAATTCGATCCATTCTGTTTGGCGTCGGCGTCGAAGGCCGAGATGCCGTATCGTCCAATCCGTGCACGGCAACAACTCGACCGCTGGATTCTCAGCGAACTGAACAAGACAGCTAAAACAGTCGTCGAGTCGATGGACGCCTACGATCACTTCAATGCCTGTGGAGCGTTGACGGCCTTCGTTGACGCTTTGTCGAATTGGTATGTCCGGCGTTGCCGCGCCCGGTTTTGGAGTTCGCTGGAAAACGCAACGAATCAGCAACGGAATTCCAAGGTCGACGCTTACTGGACGCTGTTCGAATGTCTGACCGTTCTGACGAAACTGATTGCCCCGTTCACGCCGTTCCTTGCCGAAAGTATTTGGCAACGCCTGACGGGATGTTTGACCGATGACAACGTATTGGAATCGATTCACCTTGCGGACTATCCGGCGGCAGACGAATCGGTGATTAACGAAAAACTTTCCGCCGAGATGGGATTGGTCCGTAATATCGTATCGCTAGGCCGCGCCGCACGGAGCAACGCCAGATTGAGGGTTCGGCAACCCTTGGCGGGAATCAAGGTGCTGTTCAATACGGATGCTTCGGCGAAAGCGTTTTGGGACGCCGACTTCATTGAAAACGTTCGGGTGATTCAGGAAGAACTGAACGTCAAGAACGTCGAGGTTCTCAGCGAACGGCAGGCGATTGACCAATATGTGTCGTTCAATGTCTTGCCGGACCTGAAAAAACTTGGTCCGAAATTTGGCAAACAGTTGCCGGAAGTCAAGAAACTGCTGACCGACGCGGACGGTGCGACGCTCCTCGCCACGATGGAAAAGAACGGAAAGATCACGTTGCCGATGTCGGACGGCGAGGCGGAATTAACCTCGGAAGAAGTCCAAATCCGTTTGCAGGCAAAAGACGGTTGGGCCGCCGCGCAGGATGCAATGTGCGTCGTCGTGTTGGCAACGGAACTGACGGACGAACTTCTTGCCGAAGGCCGGGCCAGGGAAATCGTGCGATTGATTCAGGATCGCCGCAAGGAGCTCAACTGCAATTACACGGACAGAATTCTCGTCGGTTTGCAGACGGATTCGCCGGTATTGGGCGCAGCGTTACAACAATTCGCCGATTACATCAAGGGCGAAACGTTGACTGCCGATCTGAAACAAGGCGCCGTTGGCGACGCCGTCGACCGGATCATCGACGGCGAAGCGCTGTCGCTTTCAATAATCGTTATATAGATATGGTCGAGACCTGTTGGCCCGGCGAAGAGATCATGTCAACGACCCTCGAAAACGATCGATCGTCCGGTTTGGCTTTGTTGATCTTATTGAAATCCGTCGTTGTATTCTTCGTCGGCGTGTTTCCTCTTCCTGCGGCGGAACCGGACGAATTGATTTCCGGCGCCCGGCAGGCGAAAACCGATTATCGCCGCGCAATCGAGCGGCTGGCGGACCAAAATCCCGACGAAGCGAATCGGATACGCTCGGTGCTTCCACCTTCCGAATCGGATCGGATTTACCTGCCTCGTCTGCCGTTGGAATTTGGTGCGGCGAAAAAGGGGCCTGTGCCGTTCGAGCTCTGTGAACGGTACGCCGACGATCAATTCCGAAGAGCCAAGCTGGCGGCGGAGAAGAATCGAGGCAACCTTGCCATGCAGCTCGCCATTACGGCAGTCGAAGCGAATCCCGATCACGAGGAAATCCGCAAACTGCTCGGCTTCAAACTGTACGAGAACCGTTGGCGGACCAGGTGGGAAGTCGAACGGCTCCAAAAGGGGTTCGTCGATCATCCGGTTTTCGGTTGGATACCGGAGGAACACGTCCGTGGCTACGAAGCTGGCGAACGGTTTGTCAAAAACCGCTGGGTGTCCGTTGACGAGGAGGCCGAACTCCGTGCGAACATCAACAACGGTTGGGAGGTCGACACGGAGCATTATTACCTGCGGACGAATCATTCATTGGAAGAGGGCGTTCGCTTGAGCCGACGGTTGGAACATCTCTATCGGGCTTGGAAGCTGCTCTTTTTCCGATACCAGTTGTCTGACGAAACGCTGTCCAAAATGTTCAAGGACGGTACGACGAGCGGCGTTCCGCCGCGCCATCGGGTTCGACTTTATCGTAACAAAGAGGATTACATTGCCAACCTTCGGAACATTGAACCGAACACGAAAAATCTGGAGTTATCCGGCGGGTACTATCATCCGGGCTCACGGACCGCGTATTTCTTTCCCGTCGACGATACGATGGACGAATTTTACGCCGAATACGTCCGCAAGACGCCGTATCACGAAGGTACGCACCAACTGTTTCAGGAAACACGCCTGGCAAGGTCGCCGGGCCTGACCGCCAATTTCTGGCTTGTCGAAGGAATCGCCATGTTCATGGAAACTTTCCGTATCGAGGAGAACCACTACGTCATTGGTGACAACAGTGATGTTCGATTGGAGGCGGCAAGGCGACACAAACACGAACACAATTTTTACGTACCCTTTGAGAGACTCGTTCGATTTGATCGGAATTCGTTTCAGCTGTATCCGGAAATGCAACGCCTGTATTCACAGACCGCCGGCGTGACGCATTTTCTGATGCTGGCTGAAAACGGTCGATACCGCGACGGCGTTGTTCAACTATTGCGGTTACTGTATGTCGGCACCGACCGTTTCGACTCGCTCGTTCGATTGACGGGAGGCTCCTTTCAACAACTCGACGAGGAATACGACCGTTTTCTCAAGGCGAAGCAGGGCCGCTAGAGCGTATTAAAAATCGGTTTGGATTTTCCGTTGCTCCGTCATTTCGCTGCGCTCCATTCCAGCTTTTGTTTTTACGGCCTATTTTGCTTGGTCGCCTTGAGAATCTGTCGTTTGCTGGAATTCATGGAACCGTTGCTGAGTGGCGGGAGCGGCAGATGTTCGCGGCGGTTGGTCGGCGAGTCGTATCGGCTGTATCCGCCGACGATGGGAGCAACACTCGTCGTGAACGGATGCATCGTTTGATCCCAAACGGCGAGATAATATCCGTTCAGCACAGTGCCGCCGATTCCGGCGCCGCTGTAAAACATCGATGATCCTTGTTGGAAGCCCGGTCCGGCGTTGGCGGGCCAACCCGGCATTCCACGCCCCAAACGGGGATCGCCCCAATAATAGGAATGACCGACGCCGACGGCCCGATTGTTTTGGTAAACGTTATGGCCGGGCGGCATGATCCGAACGTCGGCGTCCCATGGAACGACAATCACCTGACCGACGGCCGTGGAAGCAAGCAGTCCAAAAAGAAAAATGATCGGCAAGGCTCGTGACATTTTCGTCTCCCTTTTTGATCGAAACGTGGTTCCAACGCCTCATCCCATACCGTCCCCGATTTCAAGCCGGAAAAACGACTCTACGATCCGATTGCCCTTTGACAATCAATGTTTTGCAACACTTGAATGTGTGGCTTGGGGTGACGCTTCGGGATAATCGCTTCGATTATGGGCCCCGCGTGTCTCTTGACGTTGCAGTGCCCCTTCCAATACCAATTGGGCGACCGTCAACATGTTTTGCAGTTCCCAACCGTCGATGGAATCGAACTGCCGGGCGAAAACATAGCGGGACCAGCCTTCAATGTCTGACAGGGCATCGCGAAGGTCTGCCTCGTTGCGGACGACACCGGCGGTGCGCCAAAGCAGACTCTTCAATGCGTTACGAATGTCGGCCAGGTCGATCAGCGTCCCAAACGCCTGTTGAGCAACGTCAAGTGACGGCAACGGCTTGTTTTCAACGGGTTCGGCTCGATAATCGTCCGTTATCTTCCGAGCGCCTTCGGAGGCGAGGCGTCCCGCCGATTCTCCATACACAAGGCCTTCGAGCAGACTGTTCGACGCCAAACGATTGGCTCCATGCAGACCGGTGCTGGAGACCTCGCCGATCGCCCAGAGTCCGTTGAGCGATGTGCGTCCGTCGAGATCGACGACGACGCCCCCCATCGAATAATGGGCACCGGGTCGCACTGGAATCCGATCTCTCGCAATGTCGATGCCGAATTGCTTGCACGTTGCCGTGATACAGGGGAATCGAGCATAAATCCAGTCTGCCGGTTTGTGCGTCAGATCGAGAAACACGTTCGGAGCGTTCGTCTTTTCCATCTGCTGCGTGATTGCCCGGCTGACGACATCGCGTGGAGCCAATTCGCCGCGCGGATCATAGTCCGTCATAAAACGGTGTCCGCGCCGGTCAATGAGTTTCGCTCCTTCACCTCGGGTGGCCTCGCTAATGAGACTACGGCTGCTTCCCGCAATGTAAAGCACCGTGGGATGAAATTGGACGAATTCCATATCCCGAATCGACGCACCGGCCCGCTGGGCCATTGCAACGCCGTCGCCGGTCGCAACATCGGGATTCGTCGTTTCCCGATAAATCTGACCGATACCGCCGGTTGCGAGAATCGTTTGCTTCGCCCAAACGAGTTCCTTTTCGTCGTGCTTTTTCCAATAGACGATTGCGCCGCAACAACGGTCGCCGGAAGTCAATAGGTCCAAAGCGAAGGTGTTCTCCCAAATTCGGATATTCGGACGCTTCAGAACCTCTTCGGTCAGGGCACGCATAATTTCGCGGCCCGTTGCGTCGCCGTGAGCGTGGAGAATCCGGTCGCTACGGTGTCCGCCTTCCCGACCGAGCAGGATGTCGCCGCCGGGAGTTTTGTCGAAATTCGTACCGACTTCGATCAGTTGACGGATTTCCTCCGGACCTTTCCGAACGACGTGTTCGACGACGGCACGGTCGCAGAGTTCGCCGCCTGCCGCCAGGGTGTCTTCGATGTGTTCCTCCGGAGTATCCTGTTTGGCCCAAACGGTCGCAATGCCGCCTTGGGCGTTGACCGTGTTGGAGTTCGTCAATCCTGCCTTGCAGATGACGAGGACGTGGAGCGACGGATCGACGGCGAGAGCGGCACGGAGTCCGGCCAAACCGCCGCCGAGGACGAGAACGTCCGTAAAAAAATGCGGATGCCGCTTTGGATGAAAGGGAACGAGATAACGTAACATGATTGTCGGCAAAATGACACATTCGGGCAAAGTGCAGCCTCATTGGAGCGGTACAACCCCACGCGAAAGCCTATCAGAGGCCGACGTCTTATTCAAGTTCCCCGGCAGTAGAAAAGAGCGGTTTAATGGCGTTGTGCGGTATAATTTTCATTTTTTCAAAAAACCTCTTGACAACTTACGTAATCTGTCGTAAGATAACTTACTAATCGATTCGTAAGTCCGTCGAAAACGTTTTTTCTCGAACATCATGCCGAAATCGAAAACCGTAAAGAAAAGTTCCTTCGTTCCGCTCAGCGAAGGCGAAATGGAACTGCTCGGCCTTCTTTGGAAACTCGGTCCGTCGACGCTGACCGTCGTTCACAAAAATTATTCCCGCCCCGTCGGTTACACGACGATCCAAACCCGGCTCAACCGGATGGTTGATAAAGGCGTGTTGTCGCGGAGTACCGACTATCCGGCATTGTACGAAGCCGTTGTCAGAACGGAAGTTGCGTCGAGTTCGTTCTTCGAAAAAATCGCAAAAATCTGCGGCGGCAGCCTCGCTCCGCTCATCGCTCACCTAACTGAGAGACGTACACTGAGCCGGGATGAAATCGCCCTGCTCAAGGAACTGATCGCCAAACACGAGGAGTAATGTCATGGAAACCATCCTTTTTGCGCTGCTTCGTACAACGCTTGTCCTGACGCTTTGCGGCGGTCTGTGCTTCCTTGCGTTACGGAAAATCGAAACCCGATTGCCGAGGCTTTCGCGCTTGCTCTGGATTGCCGTACTGCTGACCGGCTGGTTTTGGTTACAACCGGTAATACCCATCCCCCATTTCGCCGGTACTCCGATAGCCGATGGTACTCCGGTGCCCAGCGCAACTCCGGCGTCCATCAGTGCGCCAGCCATTCCGGATGTTGTCGAACAACCGGTGCCGTCGGTGTCCGTCGAATCCATTGTTCGGGCGGAATTGCCGCAACCGATCATTGTGAAGCCGGAGTACCGACTCAATGAGGTGATTTTTGCCGTTTGGTTTGGTGGGATGGTCGTTACGATATTCCTTGCGGCAGCGGGATACGTTCGTATCCTGTTCTGTTTGCGGAACACGGAACCTGTCGGGGACGCCCTGTCAAAACCGTGGCAAACCCTGTTGATGGAACATGGCATCGCTCCGCAGACGATTCCGATGTTACTGTCACGAAATCTTGGACCGGCTCTCGTCCGAACGCCGCTCGGATACCGTTTGGTGGTTCCGCTCGAACTTTGGAACGAACTGTCGGAATCGAGTCGGCTCGGCATTTTGAGGCACGAACTGGCTCATTTCCGGCGGCGCGACGTCTGGAAGTCCTTTTTCGTGCGGATTTTGGCCTTGCCGCATTGGTTCAATCCGATCGCTCACTATGCGGCAAATCGATTCGATGAATTGGCGGAGCAACTCTGCGACCGGGAAGCGTTCGCGGGACAGCGGGAGGGACTCTCGGAGTTCGCCCGGATTCTCTTGTTATTGCACGAAAACACTCCGACGCATTTTGTCGCGCGGCACTCCTTCTTCGGTCGCAACTTGAAACGTCGGGTTGCATCCCTGCTCGAAAACCCTCCATTGGAAAGGATCTCAATCATGAGAAAAACATTACTTGTATTGGGTGCCGTTGCGATTTTGTGCGCAGCGATGTTCCGCGTAGAGTTCGTCGCAACAACAACGGCACAAGAACCGGCAGCAGCACGAGATCCGTGGACTGCGCCCCCGGACTCCGCTCTTTGGACTTCCGTGATTGATGCGGAAACGCAAAAACCTCTCGCCGGGGTTAAAGCAACGCTCTACTTTGCCAAACCCGGCGGTGTGGACGTCGATACCCGAATCACCCAAAGCGACGAACAAGGTCGAATTCTCTTTCCGCTTCCTTCGAAGTTGAACGCCGACATGGAAGCCGGAACGTCGGTTCTGGTCGAAAAGGAAGGCTACGTTTCGGAACAAAGCGCTCGGCAAGCCAAGTGGGCGGAACGTTTCCTCAACGAAGGGAAAATGGTTTGCGACGTTTTTCCGCTTCAAAAGGCAGAGACGATTACCGGTCGGTTCGTCGATGAACAAGGACGACCGCTCACGGATGTCTTGGTTGCCGTGCAGCGACAAAAGGTCAAGCCCTATGGACGTGAGGGAACGGGCCGTGTCGAATGGCTGGAGATCAAAAGCGGCGCCGATGGTCGTTTCCGTCTTGATGTCGCTAGGAATGAAAAAATCGTTCTCTGGGCGGTTCCGGAAAACCTGGCTCCTCAATACGTTTTTCCGGACCAAAAACGCGGCGATCTCGGCAATATCACCGTTGAAAAAGGGTTCGAACCGGTCGTAACGGTTTTGGACAACGACGGAAGACCGGTGCCGGATGTCTGGGTAAATCTTTCCCGACGCTCCGAGGGATATGGAATGTTGATGGGGACGGCAAATGTTCGTTCTGCCTTGACCGATCAAGAGGGAAACGCCCGATTCCGTCCCGTTTCAGAGGGGGACTACGACGTTCGCGTTTCAGAAAGACCTCATGAAAGATATTACGCCCCTTGGAGCCACATCGGCAGTGTTACTTGGCGCGCAAATGTGGACCAAAACAAAAAAGTAGTCAAAGGAGTCTACTTGATCCTATTGGCCAAACTTTCGGCAGCATCATCGCAGGTAACTCTCCACGCCAAGGACACCATCGATGTTGAAGTACAATTTTCCGACAAGACGACCGATTCCTATCGTGAGATAAACACAAACATTCATGCCCACCGAGAAGACGGCAGTTTCTTCACGACAAACTCAAGTTCGGATTCCCCCAGCGCCTACCGGGGGGAGGGGTTGTTTGTGTTCCAGGTTCCCATTGGTTTGGAGAAAGCGATGCTCCGAACTTCCTCCACGACGAACACGTCTTACCGTGTTAAAATCAGGGGCGAAAACGAATGGCTGGAGGCTGCAATGGACTTTCCGTTAGGAACGATCGGGAAAGGAATGACAATCGACGTTGCCGTCTACAAGTCGCCTAAGATCACGCTGAACGTCGTTGACGAATCCGGCCAACCGGTCAAGGAGTATTACGCCTGGCTTGAATACGTCGACAACGGCACACCGGCCAGGATCGCAATCAAGGAAGATAAAATTCGTATCGATATTACTCCAGAGCGTTTCTATGAAATCGTCAGCTGGGATTTTGCAACATCGGAGTTGCCTCTTGTCGGCATTTTGGATGTTTCGTTCACGTACAAAAATTTTGGGAAGGACGAAACGAAGATCAACGCCGGCGGCATTTTGCCTGATAAGGAGATGCGACTCCATCTCGTCGGCAGAGGATATGCTCTTGCCGACCAAACAGTCCCGAAAATGACGGAAGGCGAAGAACGGAATCTGACGATCACACTGACCAGGGAGGCACGCTGACAAGAGAGCCATACCGACGAGAGAGCCGGGGACTGTGTCCCCGGCTCCGCCCATGAATGCTATGTCCACTCGGCTCCTTTGCGAACACCGACAGTTCGGGTCTGCTTTGGCATAAACAGGGAGGCGACAAGACGGAGCAAACCGAGTCCGACGCCGATCCGCTTGTTTATCCCAATCCGTCAACCCAGTCGTTGCCGGTCAACCTCAATCACGTTTACGTTGTGAAGACCCTGGACGGGAAATACGCAAAGTTCGTCGTGCGTAAAATTACCGCCGAATAGACCACAGAGCCCGTGCGCAAGCCGGGAATTGCCTTGCTTACGCTTCGGGCTCTGTATGATTCCACCACACTTTGACAAATTTTCGAAAATTGTGAAAATTTTTTATTTTTCGGTTGCTTTTTCCTTTTTCGCGGTTATAATTCAGTTGTAAGTTGGTCGGGGACGTGAAGTTTTACTTCTTTTTTCGCTGGTCTTCGTCGATATTGGGATAATAGAAGAGGTGAAAAAATTGCGATGAGTTCGTAGCGTCTGTTGTCGGTTTCCATTAACTTCTTGTTGTGCTTCCTTTCCAATTTTTTTGTTGGCTTTTTGGTCGTTAGGCCGGACTGGGAGGTGTGAAAATGCGGATGGCGCGTTCTGAACCTTGATAGGGGACGCTCGGCCTTGTTCCATTTGGAATCTGACCGAAGCGTCCCTGGCACTGTGCGTGTTTGTGATTTGTTTTAACGTCGATGGCCGTTTCATATTGGTTTTGCGTGTTGTGAAGGGCATTTGTCAGCTGTCGACGGGACATTTTTGCCGGAGCGGTGTGTGCCGACTTTCGGTGAGAAACACGGACTTTCCCTAGGCACCAGGCCATCGGGGCCGTCCGGAACGGAACTTTCTTTTGCATGCGTGTTTCGGACCGGATCGTGATGTTTTGTTTCCTTTGTGACGCTCCTTGAGTGGTCGCACGGCAAGCGTGATTTGTGTTTGACCTGTACGTGGGCTGAAAAGATAAAGAATTGTCCAGAAGGACCGGCCCTTGCGTTTTGCGAGGTAATCACACGAGTTCACGCTCCCCGACGACGATTCCAGGAGCGTTTTTTATTTTCTCCCCAACTCTGCACCCGCCCCTACTTTACATCGTAGAGTGTCGCTCCGAACAGGGATTCGACTTTCTGAACCATCGGATTTTCCGCCGCTGCGCGGAGCCGTACCGTTTGTTGAGGCGGCTGTTGGATGGCCGGTGCCGGAGCGGAGGATGACTTTTCCTCGGCAAGCTCGAATCGAACGGCCACCGATTGCCCAAACCGTCGGCACAGCGCGTTTTTGAACGTCGGCAACTCGCGGTCGCAATAGTCTTTGGCGAATTTGGGCAGCCCGACGACAAACAAATTCGGAGCGGCGAACCGAACGGAGACCGGATTTCCGGCGTAACGTCCCGGTGAACCGGGAACATTGTCAGCGATTTCCTTCCAGATTTCCATTGCTTGAGCGTCGCCGAGGTTCTTGAGGTCGACGGCAACCGGCGACGGTGCTTCGATTTTCGGCGTCACCGGTACGGCAGACGGGGGTGACGGTGCCGCAATGCTTCGTTGTGCCGTTTTAACGACGGGAGCGGCCGGTGCCGCAGAAACAACTTGGCCCGTTCGCAGGCGTTCGATTAGCTCCGTAACCATCTGAAAATGATCGAGGTGCGCGATGCGGACAAACGCAAGCTCCGTCAATATCCGGCCTTGTGTACTGTAACGCATCCGGTTATGAGTTTGATCGAGAATTTGCAGGGCGGCAAGAGTTCGATGCAAACCGAAAGCCGTTGCGTGTTGTTTGACGGTTTCGAACTGCGGCGGCATACAAAACAGCATAAGATGGGCGTCGCCGCCGGAACCGACAACCAGCATATCGCGGAGCAACCCCATCATCTGTTCGAGGAGGATGCCGAAGTCGACGCCATCCGCCGCCGCCGCGTCGAGTTCCGCAAAAATCACCGCCGGTTCGCAACGGATCATCGCTTCGACGATCCGGGAAAGCAACTGGTCGTTGGCGGTTCCGAGCATTGCGTGGACGTCGGAAAGCCGGATATGTTCCGGTGCGAACGCCAGTAGCTGTTCGAGCAACGACTGGGCGTCACGCATTGATCCGGCGGCACGGCG
>Ga0099364_10003040_pt1 | contig 26363 bp, 19 predicted proteins | sample TergutTh196P3_FD_73070 | JGI IMG/M metagenome (GOLD analysis project Ga0099364, IMG submission 73070) | Microcerotermes parvus P3 segment gut microbial communities from Pointe-Noire, Republic of the Congo - Th196 P3 | ecosystem: Host-associated > Arthropoda: Insects > Digestive system > Gut ...
CATTGTAATTTGTCAGAAACACGGTGATTTCGCGGTCTTGATCATTATGCACAACGGCGGAGGAGACGTAATCCGTTTCGCCGAATTTGCTGTTGAATTTCGGGCACTCCGTAAAGCCTTGCAAAACTGTGCCGCGCCCGTACTTTGACGCAAGCTCGAACGGGTAGTATGTCGTCTGCTTGATTGCCTTGCCGCCCGGTTCGGTAAAAATAGGCGCGATGACGTTTACAAGCTGGGCCAGGCACGCAACCTTTACGTAGTCGCAGTTGTTTAGCAGCGTGTTGAGAAGCCCGCTGAAAACAAGCGCGTCTTTCAGGCTGTAGATATCCTCCAGCTTTCGGGGGGCGGCCTCCCAGTCGGATTCGCCCACGTTTTGCTGATACCATACATTCCATTCGTCGAAAGATATGTAAACCTGCTTGCTTGAGCGGTGCTTGACCCTGACAAATTCAATGATGGATTTTATCGTCTTGATAAAATTATCCATCTCGCGGTAACTTGCGAAATAATCCTCGGTGGTGGTTTTCGGCCAGTAGTAATCATGCATGGAAAGATAGTCGATTTCTTCATAAAGCGCGTCGAGGACGATCCTGTCCCACTCCGGGTATGTAGGCAGATCCGTGGTGCTGCTGCCGCAGGCCACCAGCTTCACCGAAGGGTCGACATTGCGCATCATGCGGGCGGTGGCAAGGGCCTTCTTGCCGTAATCCTCGGCGGACATGGCGCAAGTTTGCCACGGGCCGTCCATTTCGTTGCCAATGCACCATGTTTTGATGTTGTAGGGCGCGTCGTTCCCGTTTTCACGGCGCAAATCGCTTAGGAAAGTGCCTTTCGGGTGGTTGCAGTATTCCAGCAAGTTCGCGGCGTCAAGAGGCGACCCTGTGCCCATGTTCACAGCCATCATCGGCTCGACCTTCGCTTTGCGGCACCACGCGGCGAATTCATCCGTGCCAAACTGGTTTGTCTCGGTGGTGCGCCACGCAAGGTCAAGCCGCGCGGGTCGCGATTCTTTTTTGCCAATCCCATCGCGCCAGTCGTAACCCGAAAGGAAGTTGCCGCCGGGATACCGCACCATCGAAAGGTTCAGCCCGTTTACAAGCTCCAGCACGTCCTGCCGGAAGCCGTCGGCGTCTGCGGCCGGGTGCCCCGGCTCGTAGATACCGGTGTAGACGCAGCGCCCCAGATGTTCGACAAATGCGCTGAATAAACCGGGGGAGACGCCCCCCACAACCATGCTTTTATCCGCGAAAATCTTTACTTTTGGCATCATATCGTTATCCTTTCGCAGGCAAGTGATTTAATCGTTTAGAAAAAAATAATCTCTTTGCCACATGATAACACTTTATAGGGCGGCAGTCAAGTGGATTTTGTATATTTTTCGTACAAAAAATTACAAAATTTATTTTTTTATGTTGACAATTTGATATTTGCAAGGTACAATAAACGTAAATTTAAACGATTATTCAAGGATTGAGTGATGATTGCTATGAAAAAAATTACAGATAAAATAGTGAAACCCTCTTCCTCGGTGACGATAAAAGAAGTTGCAAAGCTTGCGGGCGTATCTACCGCCACGGTTTCATACGTTATTAACAACACAAAAAACGTAGCGCCGGAAAAGCGGCAGCGCGTCCTTGACGCAATCGAGCAATCGGGATACACGCCGAATCTGGTCGCCAAAAGTCTGCGCGTGAAAAAGACGAATACCATCGGCGTTTTGGTCGAGGATATCATGGGGTATCCCGTGCCGGCCATCATCAACGGCATATCCGAACGCGTTGAAAAAAGCGATTACAGGATTCTGCTAAACGATCTTAGGATGCTCGAAAGCCTGTTTAACCAGTACGACCAGATTATGCAGCAAAAAAACAAGATAAACGAAGCGATTTCCCTTTTGCTGTTCGGCGCGCGGGTGGACGCAATTATTTACGTCGGCATGTTTGACCGCAATATTACGGGAATCTTAAATGAAATCAATAAGCCTTTGGTGATTGCGTATTCAACTTCGGACGACAAGAATTTCCACTCCGTCACATACGACAACGAAAACATCTCCGCTGAAGCGGTCAGGCACCTTTTTGATTTGGGCCACAGGCGTATCGCCGTGATCACCGGGCTTGCGCACACGTCGCCGGCGCGTATGCGTATGCGCGGCATACAGCGCGCGTTTTCCGAAGCGGGAATCGTCCTTGACAGCGCCCTTGTCAAAAATGGAGACTGGGAGTACGCCTCCGGCTACTCCTGCATGATAGAGCTTCTTTCTGAGGATACGCTCCCCACCGCGGTATTCGCCATGAACGACCTGATGGCGGTGGGCGCGATGGACGCGATTGGAAACGCGGGGCTTCGCGTGCCGGAGGATATTTCCGTCATCGGGTTCGACAACAGGGAGTTTGCCGTATACCTGCATCCGAAGCTCACGACCATTGAAATCGACTTGAAAGGAATCGGGCAGTTAGCCGCAGAAACCGCGCTGAACACGATTCTCGGCGTTGACAAAGGCGAAAGCAGCCTCATTATCCCAAGCCGCCTGATTCAACGCAAAACAACGGCAAGAGTCGTAACCGCGGTAAAGGAAAGCGCCCTTCCATAAAATATGAGATAATTGCTCCGGCTGTCAAATCTGTGATGATTGGCAGCCGGAGGTTTTTAATCTAGATTCTGTTCGCTTTGTGTGAACAGGCCCTAATACGATACGCTTACTTCCTCTCCCGGGGCGGCCTGCGCCGCCTTTCCGTGGACAATAAAGGAAAGCTCTTTGTCGGAGGGATTTTTAACCTTCACCTGATTTCCGGTCACTGTTACGCCGACCGGCTGCCCTTTCCAAATCACTTTAAATGAGATGCTTTTGATTTCGCTGGGCATACAGGGCTTAAACGTCAGCGTGTCGGCGCCCAGTGCGCTTACCATGCCGCCAAAGCCGAGGACAATCTCCTGCCACATGCCGCCCACGTTGGCAAAGTGGATACCCTCGGAGGACCGGGGACGTGCGCCAAAGTCGATGTCCATAGATTTTTTCCAGTTCTCATAGGCGAGGCCGGGACGCCCCATGCAAGCCGCCACAATAGCGTTGTGGCAGATGGAATTGGACGAATCATGAATGGTGTAGGGGTTGTAATACTCGAAGGAGGCAATCATTTCCTCTTTGGTAAAGGCTTCGGTGTACAGCCCCATCAGCGCGATTACGTCGGACTGCTTTAAGCATTTGGCCCGGTACCGCAGCTCCTGCGTGGTGTAGAACCCGAACAGCTTATCCTTGTCTTTCCACAATCCCTCGATGTCGATTTCGCAATAGGCCGTGTCAAAATCGTCGCATTGCCATATGATATTCCGCTCTTCATCCCTGGGGATAGGCAAGCCGTCGGCAATTTCATGAAACAAGGCGATCTTTTTTTCGTCAAACCCTATTTTGGCGCACAGTTTTTTGTATTTTTCAGGCGCGTCGGCTTTGCACATATTGACGGCTTTTTCCGCAAGCCGCAGACTTTCGCGCACGACAAAGTTTGTGTATGCGTTATTGTTCGTAATCGGCTTGTATTCGTCGGGCCCCATGACGCCTAATATGTGCCAGCCGGGGCGCCCCTTAATCCGAGTTGCGCGGGCAGCCCAATAGTCGGCGGTTTCAAGGATAATCTCAAGGCCGCAATCGTAGAGGTATTCCTTGTCAAGCGTGTTGAGGTAGTAGTGCCACAGCCCCACAACAATGTCGGCGGTAATGTGGATTTCATGGTCGGCATATTCAAACAGCGAACAAACCTCGTTGCCGTAACGGTCGGTCTGCCACGGGTACCGCGCGCCGGGGTAGTTCATGGATTTGGCGCTGCGGCGCGCCCCGTCCAGTATGTTGTAACGGTAAAGCCCTGTCATTTTCGCGAGGGCGGGCTGTGTATAAATATAAAAGGGCTGAAAGAAAATCTCCATATCCCAGCAGACGGAGCCGAGATACATCTCGCTGGTCGAGCCTTTCGCGCAATTGAGCGCGCGCGGGTCGGTGGAGCGTGCGCGTAACAGGTGATAGATTGATTGGCGGATGGCGCGTTGGCTGTTGTAGCCTTCAGAGTCCTCCGCTTCGATTTGGATGTCGGATGAATCCCAGTTTTTCGTCCATCGGGCAACATGTGCGGAATGGAGCGCTTCGGCGCCTTTTTCCATTCCGCTGTTGAGCATCCGGATGCCTTCGTCCAGCAGGGATTCTCTATCATAATACATATCGGAAACCTGAGCCGACAGCTTCAGCACATTCGCATCTTCGCCCTGAGGCAGCGCAAAGGAAAGCCTTGCGTTTACGCGGCGATCCTCCCGGGTGATGGCGTGGGAAGCCGTCCTGTCGCATACCATGCGGCTGACGGTCATAACGCGGTCGCCCAGATTTCCGGTGACGTCCGAATAGATGACCTGTTCACCGGCAAACCCCACGTTGCGGCTTGTGAATTTGTCGCAACCGTTGGTGCGCACATCGTTGTCGATATAACTGCTCACGGTAATATCGGCGCTGCCGGAAAGCGATGTAATGCTAAGCTCCTGAACGCAGACGAACCTGTCGCAGGGGTTCATATACCGCTTGAACATCAGGTTCAGCTTTTTGCCCGTACCCGTTTCCCAGACAAAGGTGCGGTAAAGGGTTGCGGTTTGCATATCCAGCCAGCGTTTGTAGCCGGTGATATTCCCGGTTTCCATGTCCAGCTTTTCGCCGTCTGCGGAAACCTTAAGCCCCAGCATATATGGAAGATTGACGACGCCCACGTTCCAGTGAGGATGTTTGCCCTGAACAAGCGGAATAAACGTTCCCCAGCGGCTCTTTTTCGTGGGTACGACCTCCAGCGAGACATTCATTGCAAGACGCTCGTAGGTGAGGTTTTGCTCGTCGTCTGAAAATCCCTCGTCAAAGCTTGAGCGCAATGTCAGAAACCCTGTTCCAAGCGCCATGACAGATTCGTTGTGGCGCACGCGGGCGATATCGAAAGCATCCTCAATCACACACCAGCCAGGGTCGATTTTGAATCTATCTATATACATGCCTTACCCTCCTACATGTGTTTTTCTTTGATCCGTGTGTACACGTCTTCCAGCGTACCCTGAAACGGGCCGTACTTCTCCATTTTAATAGAGACGAGGGCGGCGGCGAATTTCAGCGATTCGGCGGCGCCATACCGTAGCCTATGCGAAAGATAGGCGGCGAAAGTGGTATCGCCGCGCCCGGTGCGCCCGATGACGCTGCTGTTTGAGAATTTCTCATAATAATTTACGCCGCCAACCCGGGCCAAAACGCCCTTGGAATGCGTGATAACGATTTCAGGGCAACCCCAGGATTCCACGATGACGGCGGCTTTTTCCAAATCGTCGGTTCCGGTGAGGACCTTTGCCTCCACCACGTCAAGCTTTACCTTGTCCATCTTCGATATAATCTCTTTTTTGTCTTTCACATCGCCGAAGTTAATCTCATGCGTGACCGGCGTAATCTGCCGGACAAAGCTCTGCATATCGGTGGAAAGGCTATATCCGCGGGCTTTTAAGCCATCGATGAGCTCCATGTTAAACTCCGAATCCGATACGCCGCCTAGATGGACAATCTGCGAATCCAGCTCCGGCACGTCTTCAACACGTATAAGACCGGCAGTCCTGACGAGCGTGATTTTGCGCTCATCCACATTTTCCGACTCGTGTATCACGCGGGAGTATGTCGTGCAGTCGGCGGGGATGATAAAGACGTCAACGCCCAAATCACGCATCGGTTGGGTTATAGGCTCCTCATCCAGCGACATCTTGACGACGGCGGCCGTCTTGACGCCGATCCGGGCCGTGACCATCGCGCCGCATAAAACGGCGCTGCCGGGCGCTGTAATTGGCTTTCCGCCAAACGGTGTGACCTCGTCGTAACACATATTACCGATAAATGTTATACCATATTTGCTCATACTGATACCCCTTCTGTATTTTTCTTGTAAGAACTTGTTTTTTGATCCTTGGATACAATTTCTAAACGATTCGCTAATATTTACATTATATATCGCTTCTGATTATTTGTCTACAAGGAAATTTGAAAATACTTTTATATTAATCTCCATAAATCTTGGTTGACTTTGTATGGCTGCTGTGATATAGTACATACAAAAAATAAAATGAGTTTGGAGGAAAACCTCATGAAAAAAACCTTTACCGCGCGCGAAATTGCAGTGTGCGCGATGATAGCCGCGGTTTATACCGCGCTTTGCATCGCGCTTGCCCCGATAAGCTATGGACCTGTTCAGGTGCGCGTGGCGGAAGCGCTGACGCTTACCGCGGTCTTTTCGCCAATCTGTATTTGGGGCGTTACAATAGGCTGTGCGCTGTCGAACCTCATAGGCTTTATGTTAGGCGTGAATATACTCGGGTTCCTGGATATTTTTTTTGGCACCGCTGCAACCTTGGCCGCAGCCATTTTAAGCTATAAATTCAGGAAGATCAGGGTGCGGGGGGTGCCGTTCCTGTCGGCTGTACCGCCCGTGATTGTAAACGCTGTCGTCATCGGGCTTGAGCTTACTTATATGATAGAGGGCGCGTTTTTAGGCAGAACTTTCATTCTAAACGCCGTGTATGTAGGCGTGGGGCAGCTTATCGCCTGTTTTGCGCTGGGGCTTCCGCTTGTGTACCTGCTTGAAAAATCCGGGATACCGCAAAAGTATTTTGGCGCTCAAAAATAAATAAAAAAACCCGGGCGCCTTTTGGCCCCGGGTTTTTGATTTACTGCTGTATATAATACTCTACACAATACTAAACTGATACGTCGTGGTGGTAATGTATTCCTCCCCCGCGTGGTAAATCGGCGACGCCAGCCACGGCATGTTGACCGCGTTTGGGAAAAGCTGCGTCTCAAGGCAGAAAGCCTGGTGCTTTTTGTAGGCTGCGCCGTCTTTGTAGGTGAGGGTTTCGTCCAGCATATTCGAGGTGTATAGCTGTATCCCCGGCAGGTCTGTGAAAACGGTCATCACTCGCCCGCTGTCGGGTTCCGATACCGTCACGACCTTTCTGTAATCGTACCCGCCGCCAAGCACGAAATTGTGGTCAAAGCCGCCGACCATCTTTGTCTGTGGGTAATCGGAGAAAATATCCTTGCCGATTTCCTTGGGAGTCCTGAAATCAAAGGGCGTGCCCTCGACTTTTAGAATCTCGCCGTTCGGCAGGCATTTTTCGTCCATGGGCAGGAAATAATCCGCGTCGATCTGCATAACGTGCTTGTGGATATTGCCGCTGTCATGGCCCGCAAGGTTAAAATACGCGTGGTTCGTGAGGTTGATTACGGTATCCTCGTCGCTCACGGCGCGGTAGTCGATCATCAGGGCGTTGTCGTCCGTGAGCGCGTATGCCACGTTGATCGTAAGCTCACCGGGAAAACCGTCGCTCAGGCTTTCCATCTTATGGCTTAATAGCAGCGCCGGTATGTTGCCGACCGTCCTTACCTCGCTTAGGAAAAGGCGCGAATGCAGCCCGTCCTTGCCGCTGTGGAGGTTGTTGGTCCCGTCGTTTTGTTCAAGCGAAAAGGTTTTGTCGCCAATGCTTAACTCGCCGTTTGCAATACGGTTTGCGTTTCGGCCGATCAACGCGTTAAAATACGCGGGGTTTGTAACGTAAGTATCAAAATCCTTGTGCCCGAGCACGACGTCCGCGAGGTCGCCGTTTTTGTCCGGGACAAACATATTCGTTATAACACCGCCAAGATTTGTGATATGGACGCGCATTTTGTTGTTGTTTTCAAGGATATACATCATAGCGTTGTCGCCGTTCGGCAAAGTTCCGAATTGTTGGACGGTGATTTTCATAAAAGTTAGTCATTCCTTTCGTGAAGCCTGATTACAAGCGAATAAATCTTAAGCAAAATTATATCATGAAAGAATATGTTTTGCAATACAGAAAATCCCAGCTTATAACTTTAAAAATCCGTAATAATTTGTACATTTATGCAGATTATTTTAATGATAATATAAAAAATAAGATGAACGGATTATTTAATTTTTTAGGAGGGACATCAGTGAAAAAAATATTATCAACCTTTATGGCATTGCTGATGGCTGTGTCGCTTCTGGGCGTTACGGCATCGGCGGCCAGAGTCAATCGGATCAGGATCATTTCGCCCCGCTCAACCGAGATAAGGGTCAACAGGACGCTGACGCTTGAAACGCGAATCACCCCCAGCGACGGGGAATATCACCGCATTGAGTGGGATTCAAGCGACTGGCGCATCGCCGATGTTGACAATTATGACGATGAATATGCCGACATAATCGCTTACCGCGTCGGCACCACAGTCATATCGGTGCGTGTTTTTGATGAGAATAACAGAAGACTTGCGTCAGATAGCATCGAGATCACCGTTACCGGACCTGGCGGAAGCACCGGCGGCGGAAGCGGAAGCGGCGGCGGCAACAACGCGCTGGACCGCGATCCTGAGCCAAGTAACCCACCCGCGGTTACTGACAGCAAAATTTCCGCCGCGACCGTTACGAGCGCTGTGCGCGCAAATGCTGTAAGGGGTCAGACGTCACACGCGAATTTCAGGGGATATTCAAGCGTTGCGTCCGCTACTCTCAAATCGGCGAACACCGAAATGCAGCGCGTCGGGGGAGTCGTGCTTTTAAACTTTGACACCATGAACGCTACAAACACAAGATCCGTTGAAGGCCGTCTGACAATCAACCCCAGGCATTCAGCGAACCTGACAGGTGACATCCAGCTCGGCGTCTATACGAATGACGGCGCTACTGGTTCCACAAGGAGAAAGTTCGAGAGGTTCTTCAGCAACCGCGTCGTCGTAATAAAGGCGATGCAAAAGGGCAGCTATGGTATGCCTGTGAACTACGCGGTAAAAATCGGCACGGACCTTGCAAACGCAAGACAGCTTATGCTTTACAGCTACGATCCCGTCACAAACCGTGCGATGACAATCAACAACTCGAATATCTGGCTTGACAGAAACGGATATGTGCACTTTACAACAAACTTAGGCGATGACCTGGTAATTGCAGACGGTGCGCTGAGGCTGAGATAAACAAGAAAAGGACCCGGCTAAAAATAGCCGGGTCCTTTTTATACCGTATTGTTATGCGATTGTTGCGCCTCTCAGCTTTAGCCGCAGCTTATCGCTTATCATCGCGATAAACTCGGAGTTTGTCGGCTTTCCGCGCCCGTTGTGTATCGTGTACCCAAAATATGAATTTAGTATATCCACATCGCCGCGGTCCCACGCGACCTCAATCGCGTGGCGTATCGCCCGCTCAACCCTTGACGGCGTCGTGGAGCATTTTTTTGCGACGGCGGGATACAGCTCCTTTGTCACCGAGTTTATGATGTCGGGCTGCTCGATTGACAGGATAATCGAATCCCTTAGATAATGGTAACCCTTGATATGCGCAGGAACACCGATTTGATGGATAATTTCCGTTACCATAAGCTGCAAATCATACTGGTGCCGGCCTGTCCGGCCGACCGGCGCGCTTAACTGGGTTTTTCTGCGATCTTCGGCGATTTCGACGATACGCTCAATCATGATGTCGGTCTCAACCGGCTTTAAAAATAAATACGTGGCTCCCGCCGCAGTCAGTTCGCGCTCCAAGGCCGAGCTGTCAAAGCTCGAGATTGTGATGAAAACCGGGGCCGTAAGCGCTGAATCTCCGCTTATTTCCTTCATTACAGCTACCGCGTCCTTATGCGGCATGAAAACTTCCATCAGAACAACGTCGGGCCTGTGCTCACGAATCATCTCACAAACCTTTTCGCCGTCCTTAGGCGCAGGAATCGCTTCAAAGTCATAAGCCTTAAAAATCGCCGCGCATTTTGAAAAATAGTCTTTTCTGTCATCCGATATCAATACTTTCATATGTGACAACGCTACCACTCCAATGTTTACCAAATTTTGACATCTGCTGTCACCAGTAGGTTACCATATTTTGGAAATTATTGCAACCCATTGTCGCAATAATACCCTTTAAATATTATTATAATATTTTTATACAAAAAGTCAATATTCTTATGCCGCAATCTGTCCATCTTCGACAGAATCCAGTATTTTATCCATATTTTCAGCAAAAATCCCGTAACCACGCGTTGGGTCGTTGACGAAAACATGGGTGATGGCGCCGGCAAGCATATCGTTCTGAATGATGGGGGAGCCGCTCATACCCTGTACGATACCGCCGCTTATCGCAAGGAGTTCCTCGTCAATTACCCGGATAATCATATTTTTTGTCGGGGTTGTATCTGAATAGTTGATTTTCTCGATTAAAATATCGAACGCGCGCGGGTTGTGTCCTGATATGGTTGAAAAAATTTGTGCGGGACCGGGCTCTATCTCCTGCTTTAGCGCCATCGGGACAGGGCCTGCGTCAAGAACGGGGTAATCCAGCATGCCGAATATGCCTGATTCGCTGTTGCGATAAAGGCGGCCAAGGGGCACGTCGCTTGCGAAGGTGCCTTTTAACTCGCCGGGCCTGCCGCTTTGCCCCATGCTCACACCGGAAATGTTTACGTCGACGATTTCGCCTGAATAAAGCGGCATGATTTCACCTGTGTCAATATCGCAGATCGCGTGACCGAGCCCTGCGAAGCCGAGCGTTTCGGGGTCGTAATAAGTCAGCGTGCCTATTCCCGCCGACGAGTCGCGTACCCACATACCGGCTTTGTAGCTGTCGTCATATTCCGATTTTATGGGCGTTAAGCTAAAATCGATCTCGGCTTCGCCGCGCATCGCCGTTATTTTAATCTCCTCGCCGCCGGCTCCTGAAATAAACCGCGCCGCATCGCTGTTGCGGTGAATCGGCACGTCTTCGATATGCGTGATGACGTCTCCGATTTTAAGTCCCGCGTCCTTTGCGGGGTTTAAATTTTCCGTGCCGCTTTGGATGTCGCTTAGGCCCACGATGATAACTCCGAGTGTATGCATTTTGATGCCGAACGGGCTGCCGCCCGGAACCACGGTCTTGCGCTCCGCGGTGTGAGCGCTTGCCTGTTCGGCGCGGCCGCGGCCGAATAGCCTAAAGCTTATTCCGCCGCCGTAGCGCTCTAAAACGGAGGGCTTTGACGCGCCTGAAACGGGCAGATACATAACGGCCATAATGAATACTATATAAAGCGAGAGAACTCCCGCGAAGATTTTGTAATATTTTCTCATTTTGATACTCCTGTATTTTGAATTTGATGTCTTACACTACTTTGCCACCTTTCAAATATTTTATTGGAGTAAGATTATTGCAATTAGAAGTTCTAGTATTTACAAAAACCGATAAAATGATACAATTAAAGAGTGTTTATTTTAAAACGCGCGCGACATATAATATGAAACGGAGAGCGGATTTTTATGAAAATCGGCATTATCGGTTCAAGAAATACGGGGAGCTTTAAGGAAGAGATGATTTTGGAATATCTTCCGGAAAACTGTACTGAAATTATAAGCGGCGGAGCGCCCGGAATTGATACGTGCGCCGAGGATTTTGCCGCGAAAAGGAATATCCCGTTTAGGAAGTTTTTACCTGATTACGAAAGATACGGCAAACGCGCGACTCTTGAACGCAACCTTTTGATCGTTAAAAATTGCGACGCGCTGCTCGCTTTCTGGGACTTGGACTCCCGCGGTACGGCGCATACGATTACCGTATGCTTAAAGGAAAATGTTCCGGTAAGGGTTATTCCGTTAAAAATATCTTGAAATCACGCGAAGTTTGGTGTAAAATAATATACTATATATCCTGATGTAACGGAGAATGATTATGTTAATCCTTGTTTTAAACGCGGGAAGCACGTCGCTGAAGTTAAAGCTTTACGATATGAGCGAAAGCTCTGTCGTCGCCGAGTGCAACTGCCAAAAGGTGGGCGGCGAGAACGCCGACGTCAAATATAAAAGCGAAAAAACAGGGAAAATAACGAAAACCTTGCCGATTTTATCCCACGCGGACGCGCTTGTTCTCATGCTTGAAATGCTGACGTCGGGGGATACGAAAGTGATCGGCGGCAAAGAAGACATCAAGCTTGTCGCGCACAGGGCAAGCATGGGCGGCGACCTCAAAAGCTCCGTTTTGATAGACGAAAGCATAATCAAAATGATAGAGGCAAAGTCGCCGCTGGCGCCGCTTCACAATCCCGTTCAGATAAGGGTCATACGCGATACGCGCCGTGTGTTCGGCGAGGATTTCCCGATGGCGGTGAGCTTTGATACCGCGTTTAACGCGACGATTCCGCCGGTTGCCTATTTGTACGCCGTGCCGTACAGGCTGTACGAGGAGCACGACTTCAGGCGATACGGCTACCACGGGCAGTCGTACCAATTCGTGGCGGAGCGGTACGAAACCGTCTCCGGCAACAAGCTTGAGGGGATGAATATCGTCGCCTGCCATCTTGGCGGGGGCTCATCCGTATGCGCCATCAAGGACGGCAAAGCCATCGACAACTCCTTTGGCATCGGCACTGGGCAAGGCCCCGCCTGCAGCACGCGCGCCGGAACTGTAGACCACACGGGAATCGGATACATCATGCAAAAGGAAAATTTAACGTATCAGGAAATCGAGGACATGCTTCACCGCGAATCGGGGCTGCTTGGAATCTCCGGCGTTTCCGGAGACGAGAAAGAAATCGAGGACGCGGCGTTTAAAGGGCATGAACGCGCGCAGCTCACGCTTGATATTATGGCGTACCAGATCAAAACATATATCGGTTCATACGCCTTTGCGATGGGCGGGCTTGACGCAATTATTTTTACCGGAGGCATAGGTGAAAATTCAGATTATATGCGCGAACATATTTTAAAAGGGCTCGAAGCGTTCGGAATAAAGCTCGACAAAGACGCAAACCGCGACTTCAACAGGCAGGAGCATAAGATTTCGGCTAAAGACTCGAAAGTCGAGATATGGATTATCCCAACAAACGAGGAGCTTGTCATCGCAAGAGACGCGGTGAAAATTTACAACGAATGGAAAAAGTAATCGTAGTAACGGGGCATTACGGAAGCGGTAAGACGAATTTGTCCCTTAACCTCGCGCTATTGGCGCGTGAATCAGGCGAAAACGTGACGCTGTGCGATCTCGACATCGTAAACCCGTATTTCAGGACAGCCGATTTTAAAGAGATTGCAAGGGAAAAGGGCATCAAGCTTTTGGCGTCGGATTACGCGAATTCGAGCCTTGACATCCCGTCGCTTTCGGGAGGGCTGGAGCCGGCAATAAACGGCGGCGGTCGCGTGATCATAGACGTCGGAGGCGACGATACGGGCGCGGTGGCGCTCGGCAGGTACGCTGAGTCGATCAGGCAAAATCCGTATACCATGCTGTATGTCATAAACAAGTACCGGTATTTGATGGAAGCCCCAACCGACGCGGCCCGGCTTTTAGCGGAGATCGAAAAGACGTCGAGGCTTACGGTTACGCATATTGCAAACTGCTCGAACCTTGGCGCGGAGACTGCGGCGGGCGACGTCATAAAGTCTCTTGCATACGCTGAAGAGGTTTCAAAGCTTTCGGGAAAGCCGGTGCTGTTTACCGCCGTCGACAAGCGTATCGCAGGGGAATTAACCGGCTTCGGGGATGTTTTTTCTGTCGGGGTATATGTAAAACCCCCGTGGGATAAATGATAAAAAAGGGAGGATGAATTTTATGGCAAACAAAGTGACAATCAATGAAAATGTTTGCAAGGGCTGCGGATTATGCGTTGTTGCGTGCCCGAAAAAAATTGTCGAGCTTGACCATGCTAAAATCAACGACAAGGGGTACCACCCGGCGTTTGTATGTGATATTGACAAATGTATCGCATGCGCAATGTGCGCAATTATGTGCCCTGACAGCGCGATTAAGATTGAAAAGGAGTAGTGCAAATGCCTGAAAGAGTATTGATGAAAGGCAACGAAGCGTTAGCCGAAGCCGCGATCAGGGCCGGATGCCTGCATTTCTTCGGTTACCCGATCACGCCGCAAAATGAAGTGAACGCGTACATGTCAAAGCGGATGCCAAAGCTCGGCGGCGTCTATCTGCAAGCGGAATCCGAGGTCGCTGCCATCAACATGATATACGGCGCGTCGGCAGCGGGTATCCGCGCGCTTACGTCGTCGTCGTCTCCCGGTATCTCGCTTAAAACCGAGGGCATCTCATACATGTGCGGCGCGGATTTGCCGGGCTTGATTCTGAACATACAGCGCGGCGGTCCCGGGCTCGGCACCATCCAGCCAAGCCAGGCGGATTACTTCCAGTCGACAAAGGCTCCCGGGCACGGCGATTTACATATTATGGTATTTGCGCCAAGCACCGTTCAGGAAATGGCCGACACCGTGTTTAAAGCTTTCGATTTGTCGGATGAATACCGCGTGCCCGCGATGATACTGATTGACGGCATACTTGGCCAGATGATGGAGCCTGTCGCGTTTCCCGATCATATTGCGGCGCCGGCAGCGAAGCCCTGGGCCACCTGCGGCACAAAAGGCAAGCGCGGGCGGAACGTCATAAACTCGCTGTATCTTGTCGCAAACGAGCTTGAAGAGAAGGTCCGTGAAAGGTTCGAGCGCTATGCCGAAATAGAGGCGAAGCACTCGGAGGCCGAGGAATACTTCGCCGAGGACGCAGATATCCTTTTGGTAGCATACGGCGCGTCGTCCCGCGTTGTGAAAAACGCGGTCAGCGCGGCCCGAAAGCAGGGCATCAAGGCAGGCATGCTTCGTCCCGTCACGCTGTGGCCGTTCCCGAAGCAGCAGCTTATGGCCGCCGCGAAAAACGCAAAATCCCTGCTTGTGGTTGAAATGAGCATGGGCCAGATGGTCGAGGACGTTCGTCTTGTCGTGAAAGATAAGCCCGTCGAATTCTTTGGCCGCACAGGCGGCGTAATCCCGTCTCCCGCCGAGGTGCTGGAGCAAATCGAGAAGCTTTGTGGAGGTGCGAAATAATGGCTGTAGTATACGAAAAAACGATCGGATTGACAGACGTTATAACAAGCTACTGTCCCGGATGCACACACGGCGTCATCCACAAGCTTGTCGCCGAGACGATCGTGGAGCTTGATAAACAGGGAAGCGCCGTCGGCATCGCTCCCGTCGGATGCTCCGTGCTCGCGTATAAATTCTTCAACTTCGACATGGTTCAGGCTTCCCACGGCAGGGCGCCCGCCGTTGCGACGGGGATTATCCGCGCGCTGCCGGACAACGTAGTCTTTACTTATCAGGGCGACGGCGACCTTGCCGCGATTGGCACCGCCGAGATTGTCCATGCGGCGTCCCGCGGCGAGAACATAGTCGTCATCTTTGTAAACAACGCGATTTACGGCATGACGGGCGGACAAATGGCGCCCACGACGCTGCCGGGCCAGGTCACGCAGACGACGCCTTACGGGCGCGATATCGAGATTGCGGGAAGCCCGATCCGCGTTTGCGAAATGCTTTCAACCCTTGACGGCGTAGCCCTTGCGCAGCGCGTCGCCGTAAACAGCGTGCCGAATATCCGAAAGGCTAAGGCCGCGATTAAAAAAGCGTTCGAGAACCAGGTGAACAAGCGCGGGTTCTCCATCGTTGAGATTCTCTCAAATTGCCCGACGAACTGGGGAATGACGCCGGTCGAATCCCTTGCGTGGATAGAAGAGAAGCTGATGCCGTATTATCCGCTCGGCGTTTATAAGGACAAGTACGCAGGGGAGGGCAAGTAGATGAAAAGCTATAACATGATTTTCGCGGGCTTCGGCGGGCAGGGAGTCCTGTTTACCGGCAAGGTCGTCGCGTACGCGGGGCTCATTGACGACAAGGAGGTTTCCTGGATGCCGTCTTACGGGCCTGAAATGCGCGGAGGTACCTGTAATTGCAGCGTTTGTATTTCCGATGAGCCAATCGGCTCCCCGGTCGTGACGGAGCCGGACGTGCTCGTCGCGATGAACGGCCCGAGCTTCGACAAGTTTATCGGAATGGTGAAAAAAGGCGGCAAGGTAATCGTTGATTCTTCGCTTGTTTCGCGCGAAAACCCGCGCGACGACGTCGAGATATACGAGATATCCGCGTCGCAGCTCAGCAACGACGAGAATCTGGAAGGTATCGCAAACATGATTCTGCTTGGTAAAACCATCAAGGAGACAGGGCTTGCGGATATGGATACCATCGAAAAATCAATAAAGAAATGCGTGCCGGCCAAGAACATCCATATGATTGAGCACAACATCCGCGCGATTAAGCTTGGCATGACGCTTTAAAATTTTATGAAAAACAGGGCGAAACGCCAAATTGCCGTAATTCTTGCTTTATTGATAGGGCTGCTCTCCTCGTGCTCGAACCCTGCCGCCATGAGCGAGGCCGATTCAAAAACAGCTAATGAGCTCGGCCACCGGTTCGCGGAGTATATCTCCGAGGGGATTCTCCAATACAGGGAGGACCCGGAGCGGCTTTACAGCTTCGGGTATGTCGTATACGACGGCGAGAAGCTGCTCGGCGCCGACTACCTTGCAAGATTTTACATCGAGTACGGCGACGGCCTTGACGCCGCGATTACCGTGGTTTTTTCAGGCGGCGGCTTTGTCGTCTCAAGGATTATTTTCAGCGGCGGCAAGGGGTTTTATCTGCGGTATGAATACGACCGCCTAAACCCCGGGGACGTCGCCGTAACCGCCCGGCTTGTCGACGACGTCGCCCTTAGATATACAGACGACCCGCCAAAATGGGAGATGGACCTGTTTTTCGCAGGAAAGCAGATTGCCGGATTCTCCTTTGAGAACCCGGATTCATAATGATCGGAGCATGTCTTTAAACGGCATGCTCCGGCTTCTTAGGGGCTTTATTATGCTTCATTTTACGCTTGGGGCCGCGGGGACCGGCAAAACCGCCGGGCTTCTCGAAAAGATGGGCGCCTTGGCTAGAGACGGCGAAAGGCTTATTTACCTTGTGCCGGAACAGTATTCCTTCGAGGCGGAGCGGCAGATTTACCGCAGCCTTGGCCCGAAGCGCGCGCTTTGTGTCGAAGTGCTCAGCTTCACAAGGCTAAGCGGCAGCGTATTTCGGGCGTATGGCGGGCTTAGCGGTACTGCCGTATCTAAAACGGGCAAGTACCTTTTGATGTCGCTTGCTCTCGGCGAGGTCAGGGAGAAGCTGCAAATTTACAGGAGAAGCGCGGGCGATACGTCTTTTATACGCATGCTCGTCGATACATGCGGAGAGCTGAAAGCCGCGGGGATCACTTGCTCAAAGCTCGAGCGGTTTGCGAAAGCGCGAAAGGAAGACGCGCTCACCCGAAAAATCACGGAGATATCGGTGATATACCAAGCTTATCAAAGCCTGATAGAGCGCGGATACACAGACCCCGATGACAATTTGATACGCGCGTCATTGTTACTTGAAAACAACAATTTTTTTGACGGAATGTACGTATTTGTCGATGGCTTCACAACATTTATGGCAGCGGAATTTGAGATTTTGGGGCACGTAATAGCCGGATGCAAGGACATTTGGTTTGCGTTTACCGCCGACGGCGCGCACGATGAGCAGCGCGGGACAGGCGTGCTCTCGCCATCGAAATCGGCGATAAGGCGGCTTACAAGGCTTGCCGGGAATTACGGCGTCGACGTCGCGGAGCACGAAATCCTAAGGACGCCGCTGCGCTTTGAACAACCGGAGCTAAAGCATATAGCGGAACACTTCCACAGCCCGGCTCCGCCCGTTTTTAGCGGCGGGTATACGGGTGCGCTTGAGATCTGCGGGTATGGAAATCTATACGGTGAGATCGAAGCCGCGGCGTCTAAAATCGCGAAGCTCGTGCGGGAGGAAGGCTATCGTTACCGCGATATCGCCGTGATCGCCCGTGCTCCGGATTCATACGCAACGGCAATAGAATCCACGTTTTCGCGGCATGGTATCTCGTATTTTATGAGCGTTCAGGAAGACATCGAAAACAAGCCGGTTATAAGCTGTGCGCTGCACGCTCTAAACGCCGTGAGAAGCGGATTCCACCCTGACGACGTGCTGCTGTTTGCGAAATCCCCGCTGTTGGGGCTTCACGAGAACGACGTCGCCGAGCTTGAGAATTACTGCTACTGCTGGAGCGTTCGCGGCTCGCTCTGGCAAAGTGAATTTACAAACAACCCGCGTGGGCTCAAGGGCCCGCTGACAGAGGACGAAACCGCGCTTCTCGGGCGGATAAATACAACGAGAAGCCTGATCATGACGCCGCTTTTGCACTTGCGGCAGGTGATGAGGAATCCGGACGGGAAAAGCTTTGCAAGCGGGATATTTGATCTTTTGACCGGGATTTCGGCTGCGGAGAATCTCACAAAATACGCGGCAGGCTTGAAGATGTGCGACGCGTTCATTGACGAGGCGGCACAGCTATGGGATTTGCTGATGGACGTGCTCGACGTGTTCGCCACGGCAATTTCAGGGCACAGGATGAGCGCCGCTAAGATGTGCGAGCTGTTCAGGCTCGCGGTAAACGCCGCGGAAATCGCGTCGCCGCCGCAAACGCTGGATCAAGTTTTAATCGGAGGCGCCGACAGGATACGCCCGGGGAAAATCCGCGCCGCTTTCGTAATCGGCGCAAACGAGGATGTTTTCCCGGCTGCCGTGACGGCCTCCGGCGTGTTCTCCGACAAAGAACGCGGGGAGCTGATAACCGCGGGCCTTGAGGTTTCGCCGCCCGTGATTCAGCGCGCGGCGCTTGAAAAATACTTTGTGTATTTCGCTTTAACGCTCGCATCCGACCGGCTTTTTGTCAGCTTCTCAAAATCAGACGCGAGGAGCCGGGAGCTTCTGCCGTCGGTCATAATCTTGCGGCTTTTCGAGATTTTTCCAAAACTTCCAAAGCCAAAACAGGATATACTAAACGGAATTTCAAACTTGAAATCCGCGTTTGAGGCTTATACGATACATATTCGCGAGAACTCGGGGCGAACTGCCGCCCTGCGCGCGTTTTTAGAGGAGAACGGGTACATGAGCGCCCTTTTAAAGATAGACGGCGCCTTGGAGAAGAAACCGCACGTTATCTCAGACAAAGCCATCGCAAGGGAGCTTTTTGGCAAATTCATGCGGCTTTCGCCGAGCAGGGTCGAGCGGTTCTACAAATGCCCATTCTCCTATTTTATCTCAGACGGGCTTAAAATCCATAAACGCCATAAGGTCGAATTTACCGGGCTTGAATCCGGCTCCATCATCCACCACGTGCTTCAGGCGATGGTGAAAAAGCACGGCGGCAAAGGGCTTCTCGAAATTTCGGAGCAAATGCTCTCGGCGGAAATTCTCGTGCTCATACAAGAATACCTCGAAAGCGTTATTGACGCTCCAAAAGAATTACCGGTAAGGATTGCGTTTTTATTTAAGCGGCTTTCCGGTATGCTGTCGCGTCTTTTAAGGAGAATCGGCGAGGAGTTTTACCAAAGCGAGTTTTTGCCGACGGCATTTGAGATGCCGATAAAGCTCGGCGAAAAAATAGAGCCGCTGCGGCTTAAAACCGCTGATGGCGCGGATGTCGTCGTGGAGGGAATCGTTGATCGCGTCGATGTGATGAACAAAAACGGGCGCAGGTACATCCGCGTGGTGGATTATAAATCCGGTTCGAAAAGCTTTGCGCTCGAAGATGTGTTGTACGGACTTAACATGCAGATGCTTCTCTATCTGTTTACAATCGCCGAAAACGGTATGGAGGAGCTTTCCGGCGGGGTTCCGGCGGGGGTTTTGTACATGCCGGCAAGCGAGAGTTACTTAAGCGCCGCCCGAAGCACGAGCGACGAGGAAATTGCAAAGAAACGCCAAAAAACCTTGTGCATGAACGGGATTTTACTCGACGACGAAGAGGTCCTGCGCGGTATGGAGCGCGATATTAAGGGAATTTATATCCCCGTGAGAATGCAAAAGGACGGTAAGCCCGACACATCCAATCTTATGAATCTTGCGGAAATGGGGGCGCTGTCGCGCAGAATAAAGGGGCAGATTCTTAAAATGGCGGAGCATTTGCGCGACGGGAGAATTCTTGCGTGCCCCACCGCGGCAAACGGCGTTTTGGCGTGTGAATATTGCGATTACAAAGCGGTTTGCGGGTTTGAGCAGGGCGACGAAGTCACGCAGATCGCAAAACTTGACAAGGACGAGGTCCTAAAGCTTCTTATACAGGAGGAACAACATGGCGCGGCAATGGACTAAACCGCAAAACGATGCTATTAATGCACTGGGAGGCTCCGTGCTGGTTTCAGCCGCCGCCGGAAGCGGGAAGACCGCCGTTTTGACGCAGCGTGTAGTTTCGCTGCTCTTAGACGAGAGAAACCCGGTCGACGCGGACAGGCTGCTGATCGTCACTTTTTCAAACGCCGCAGCCGCCGAAATGAAGCAGCGTATTTCGGCAAAATTGTCCGAAATGATACGCGAGAACCCGCGCGATTTGTTTTTACAAAGACAGCAGGCGCTGCTGCCGGCCGCACAGATCAGCACGATCCACGCGTTTTGCATCGAGCTTTTGCGCCGGAATTTTCAAAGTCTCGGGATTCCGCCGGATTTTGGCGTAGCGGATGAAAACGAGCTGATCCTGATGAAAAACGAAATCGCCTCCGCCTGTATCGAAGAAGCGTATGAAAAAGATGAGAACGGAGAATTCTCCGCGCTTTTGGAGACGCTTATCAGCGGTACGGGCGACAAGGCGCTTATTGAGGCTATCCTCAAAATATATGACTTCAGCCGTTCCCATCCGTTCCCCGAGGATTGGCTTCATGAGAAGCTAAAGCTTTACGACCCGGATACAGAGGTGGCAAAAACGATTTGGGGGGCGTCGCTTCTCAGCTACGCTAAGAAATCGCTTGCGTTTTGCGTGAAATCCACCGAAGCGGCGATCAGAGCCTTTTCAGGCGACGAAGCCGTCGAAAAGGCGTATGGCGCGGCGTTTTCCTCTGATTTGGTGCAGTTTAAGTCTTGCCTGAAAGCCGCCGCCGCAAACGATTGGGATACGCTTGTAGCGTCCCTTGCGGCGTATACTCCGGAAAGGCTCGGCGGGCTTCGCGGCGGCGACGCGCTGGGAGAGCATCTAAAGAGCATGCGGCAGAGCAGCAAGGATATCGTAAAGGAGCTTTCGGAAAAATATATAAACGCGCAGAGCGCTGCGTTCAGGCAGGATATTGCCGATTTAAAGCCAAAGATCGAGCTCTTGTTTGCGCTTGTAAAGGAATTCTCCGAGCGCTTTAAAGCGGAAAAAGCAAAGAAAAACAGGCTTGATTTTTCCGATTTTGAGCATCTTGCATTAGAGCTTTTGATTGAAAAAACTAAGGACGGTTACGTGAGAACCGAAAAGGCAAAGGAAATCTCCGAGCAGTTTGAGCACGTGATGGTAGATGAGTATCAAGATACAAACGAGGTTCAGGACTTAATCTTCACGAGCATTTCGAGAAGCCAGGAGAACCTGTTCATGGTGGGCGACGTAAAGCAGAGCATTTACGCTTTTCGCCAGGCCATGCCCGAGATATTCACGGCGAAGCGGAGAAGCTTTTTTCCGTATGGCAGCGGCATGTTCCCCGCGAAGATAAACCTTGACACCAATTTCAGGAGCAGGCGCGAGGTGACGTCGGCCGTCAACTTCTTGTTTTCGATTTTGATGAGCGAAGAGAACGGCGGCGTTGATTACAGAAAGGACGAGAGCCTCAAATGCGGGGCCGTTTACCCTGAATACGGCGGCGCGAAACCGGTTTTACTGCTTACTCTCATGGAGAACGACGCGGAAGGCAAGGATTCCGTAACGCTGGAAGCCGAAACGATTGCCGGGGAAATCGCGGGCATGATAGAATCGGGGTACATGGTGACGGAGAACGGCGTTATGCGAAAAGCATCGCCGCGAGATTTCTGCATTCTTTTGCGGGCCGCGAAAAACCGCGCCGAGGTTTACGCGCGGGAGCTTAACAGCCGCGGGATTGCCGCGGTGAGCGAGAACGGCGGCGGGTACTTTGCAGCACGCGAGGTTTCATCGGTTATCTGCATGCTCAAAGCCGTTGACAACCCTCTTTTGGATGTCGAGCTTATTGCCGCGATGCTCTCGCCATTTTTTGATTTTACAAACGACGACGTCGCGAGAATCCGGCTAAACGCGCGTGACGTGCCGTTTTTTACAGCGCTTGCGCGCACGGCGGAAAGCGACGAAAAAGCGGCGGGCTTTCTCAAAATATTCAGGGAGCTTCGGGCGAAGTCCGCGATTTTACCGGCGGACAGGCTCATCATGTCGTTTTACGAGATGACGTCGGCGATCTCAATCGCGCAAGCGATGCCGATGGGCGAAGTCCGCGCCGCGAACCTGCGGCTTCTCGTTCACTACGCGTCGGAATACCATGCTCTTGGATACAAGCAGCTTGGCGGGTTTATCGGTTTTGTCGGCAGGCTCGAGGAGAAAAAGCAGGATTTATCGCCCGCCGGCTTCGTAAAAGACGGCGCGGATGCTGTGCGCATCATGAGCATACACCGCTCGAAAGGGCTTGAGTTCCCCGTTGTTTTTCTTGCGGACACGGCGAAGCAGTTTAATATGACCGATTTGCGCGCGCGGTATTTGCTCCATTCGCGGTACGGGTTTGCGTGCTTGAGGCGAGATTACAAAGCGTTTAAGCAATTTGCGACCGTGCCGATGCAATCTGTGCGGCTTGAGACGGAGCGCGTTATGCGCTCGGAGGAAATGCGAATCCTCTACGTCGCGCTGACAAGGGCGAGGGAAAAGCTGATAATCAGCGCGGCAGTAAAGTCCCCGCTTAAAAAGCGGCTTGCCAGCCTGCGCGCGGAACTTGAAAACCACAGACTTCCGGGGTACCTTGTCGGCAGGATGAACAGCTACGCCGGGTGGATTTTATCGGCGCTTTTGTACCATGAAAGCGCAGGCGCGCTGCGTGAATTTTTCGGCGCGCGGGAAATCGAAACCATCCCCGGCGATACGGATTGGGAGTTTATCATCCGCGGGCGGGATGAGGCCGAAGACGTCCCGGCGCCAGACAGGCCGGAAGCATCCGCCTTGCCCGACGAGGCTTTCCTTGCGGAGCTTAAAGCCCGCGCTTCGTATACCTACGCGTTTTTGCCTCACACCGAGATTCCGGCGAAGCTTGCCGTATCCGACGTTGCTAAGGGCGAGCGCGGGCTTCTGTACCATTTTTCGCAGCGCCCGAGGTTTATGACGGCTGAGGCGCTGACTCCAGCCGAAAAAGGCAACGCCATGCACAAATTCATGCAGTTTGCAAGCTACGAAAACGCGAAAGAAAACCTGGACGATGAGATTGAAAATATACGCAGGGAGAGCTTTTTGTCGCCACTTGAAGCTGAAAGTCTTGACAAAAAGCGGCTTAAAGCATTTTTTAAATCCACGCTTGCGGACCGGATTTTTAGCAGCGAAAAGGTATTCAGGGAGCTTAAATTCATGTCGGAGTGCGGAGGAGACGTGCTTTTTAAAATGTATCCCGACATGCCCAAGGATGCCCAAATAGCGCTTCAGGGCGTTGCGGACTGCGTTTTTATTGAAGACGGCGAAGCCGTGATCGTCGATTACAAAACAGATATTGTAACGGATTCGAAGCAGCTTTTAGAGCGGTACGGAAAGCAGCTTTCGCTATACCGGATGATGCTTGAGGAGAGCTTGGGCGTCCCGGTAAAAGAGTGCGCGATTTATTCTTTTTGGCTTTCGGCACAAGTAAAACTTTGACAAAATCCTATAAATACAATATAATTATAATATTATTATAAAGTTGACAATTTTTTTGACACATAGAGTTCATATAGATAGTGTATGATAGATATTGATTATGCAAAATAGATTAGAAGGTGTAAACGAGCATGAATATGCGTTGCTCAAGGTGCCATAAGCGCATGGCTGTGCTGTTTTTGGCACATATGGAAAACGGTGAAATGAAAAACAGAGGCTTATGCCTCAAATGCGCCAGGGAGCTTAACATCCCCCAGGTTAAAGAAGTTATGGATAAAATGGGGTTAAACGAAAACGACATCGAAAGCATGAGCGAGCAGATGACCGAGCTGATGGGCGGGGATTTATCCGATTTTGAAACTGATTTTGAAATGGGAGGAGCGCAGGCTCTGCCGTTTTTGCAGGGACTTTTCGGGGGCCCGGACAGTGAGCGCGCGGAGAGAGGCGACAAGCCGGTTCCGGCGCCGTCTCATCATCATCAGAAGGAGGAGCGGCAGGCTCCGAAAAAGGATAACAAGCGAAAGCGAAAATTCCTTGATAATTTTTGCGAAAATTTAACGGAGAAAGCGTCGGCGGGCAAGATTGACCAGATCGTGGGCCGCGAGAAAGAAATCTACCGTGTTATTCAAATATTAAACCGGCGCACAAAAAATAACCCGTGCCTTATCGGCGAACCGGGCGTCGGAAAGACGGCGATTGCCGAGGGTATCGCGTTAAGGCTTGCTTTTGGCGACGTTCCGCCGCGCCTTGCGGACAAGGAACTGTTCCTGCTTGATTTGACGGCGCTTGTTGCCGGAACGCAGTTTCGCGGGCAGTTCGAAAGCCGCGTTAAGGGGCTTGTCGGTGAAATCAAGGAAGCCGGAAACGTCATACTGTTTATCGACGAGGTTCACAATATCGTGGGCGCGGGCGATTCGGAAGGCTCGATGAATACCGCGAACATCTTAAAGCCCGCGCTTTCCCGGGGGGAAATACAGGTGATTGGCGCGACCACGTTTTCCGAATACCGCAAGTATATCGAAAAGGACGCGGCGCTTGAGCGGCGTTTCCAGCCAGTCAAGGTTGAGGAGCCGTCCATTTCCGACACGATTGATGTGCTGCGCGGCGTTAAGGTGTATTACGAAAAATACCACCGCGTACAGGTTCCCGAGTCGCTGGTTAAAAACTGCGTTGTTTTAAGCGAGCGGTACATCACCGACCGCTTCCTGCCGGATAAAGCCATCGATTTACTGGACGAAGCGTGCTCCTGCGCGACGCTTAAGAACACAAAGCTTGCGGATTACGACAAGCTGAACCGTGACCTTAAGGATTTAAAAGAGGCGCAGGTCGAGGTGGAGCAGCGCTCAAGCCTTGATTATGAGCAGCTTGCCGAATTAAAGGTAGAGATTGAAAAGCTCAATAACAAAATCAAGGAGATCGAGCCGGAGGCTTTAGGCCAAAAGGTGACAAGCGACGACCTTGCAAAGGTTTTGGAGCTTTGGACGGGGATACCAGCAAGCAAAATCAGGGAGACGGAGCTTAAAAAAGTCGCAAACCTTGAAAACGTGTTAAAATCGCGGGTCATCGGTCAGGATGAAGCGATCGAGCTTGTTGCCGCCGCCGTCAGGCGTTCGCGCGTACAGATTAACAACCGCAGGAAGCCGGCCTCCTTTATTTTTGTAGGGCCCACCGGCGTCGGCAAGACCGAGCTTGTAAAGGTGCTTTCAAGTGAGCTTTTTGATGCGGCCGACCCGCTGATACGCCTTGACATGTCGGAATTCATGGAAAAGCATTCCGTTTCGCGCATCATCGGTTCGCCACCCGGCTACGTCGGTTATGACGAAGCGGGGCAGTTAACCGAGAAGGTTCGCCGCCGCCCGTATTCCGTCGTATTGTTTGACGAAATCGAAAAAGCCCATCCCGACGTTATGAATATCCTTTTGCAGATTCTTGACGAGGGTAAAATCACCGACGCGCAGGGCCGCAATGTCAATTTTGAAAACACGGTCATCGTTATGACCTCAAACGCGGGGAGCAATATGAAATCCACATCGCTGGGCTTTAACAAGAGCGACGCGGATATCGCAAAAGACAAGGTGAAAAAGGCGCTCAATGACTTTTTGCGTCCTGAATTTATCGGGCGCGTCGATGAGGTCGTGGTGTTCCGCGCGCTCGACAGGGAGGATTACGAGAAGATCGCGGCGCTTCTGCTTCATGAGCTTCAGGAATCCCTGAATGAAAAGCATATCAAGCTTGAGTATAAGCCGGAGGCGTTGGCTAAAATCGCCGACAAGGCGTTCGGGAACAAGAGCGGGGCGCGTGATTTGCGCCGTGTAATCCGCAAGGACGTCGAGGACGATATCTGCAGTGCGCTGATTGATAATCCCGACAACGAGCCGGCTTCCGTGACGGTCGGCGCCGAAGACGGCGAAATCAAGGTATCTTATCAGTTTAGTTAATCTTAAGGTTAAATCCGAAAAGGATATTTTATAAAACTGCTATTGGGTATTGATGCATAAAGCAAGGGGCGCGGCTTTTAGCCGCACCCCTTTTACATGTCGCGTGGAATCCCGCGCTGTTCCGGTTATATCCCCCAAATTTCGCTTGCGTATTCCTTGACGGTGCGGTCGCTTGAAAAAGCCCCGGCATTCGCGGTGTTGATGAGGCATTGCCTTGTAAACGCCGTTTTGTCGCCGTACATGCGGTTAACTTTGAGCTTTGCGTCAACATACCGCTCAAAATCAAGCAGCAGGTAGTACTGGTCGGGGCGCTGGT